>Ga0334722_10000421_pt1 | contig 63380 bp, 59 predicted proteins | sample C3_bottom_MG_FD_207210 | JGI IMG/M metagenome (GOLD analysis project Ga0334722, IMG submission 207210) | Sediment microbial communities from Yellowstone Lake, YNP, Wyoming, USA - C3_bottom | ecosystem: Environmental > Aquatic > Freshwater > Lake > Sediment | place: USA: Wyoming | collected... | reverse complement strand
GGTTGCCGTTGGTACACATCATGATCGGAAACATGAAACAGTTTATTAATGGCACTTTTCATGGGGTGTCGTCAGAATATCTCCAGGAATATCTGGATGAATTTTGCTATCGCTTTAACCGGAGATTTTGGGAACCAGAGCTTCCGCTAAGATTACTCAACGCCTGTCTTTCTCATGTTCCGGTAAGACTGGCTGAGTTTCATTAGGAGCCATATAATATATTGGCCTTCATCCCCAGGTCATTGGGTAAGAAGATCAAGTTCAGCGCCATCGACCGGGAGCAACGTGCGGCCAAGATCAAAGAGGGGATCGAGCTTCTGGTCAAGGCGCGGGTCTGCCATAAGGTGAGCCATAGCCATGGCACCGGCCTGTCCTTGGCAGCCGAGAGTAACGAGACAATCTATAAGCTGCTGTTTCTTGATATCGGCCTGGCCAACCATGTTTGCGGACTGGATTGGACGGCGCTCAGCGGGATGGACGAACAGCGATTAGTCAACGAGGGTGGTCTAGCCGAACAGTTCATCGGCCAGCATCTGGTGAATCTCTCGCAAGGGCTGGAACAACCGCAGCTACACTATTGGCTTAGAGAGGGCAAGAGCACCAACGCCGAGTTGGATTATGTGATTTCTCGGGGCGATTGGATCGTACCGATTGAGGTCAAATCCGGTAAGAGTGGCGCCCTCAAATCCCTCCAGCAGTTCATGTACCAGAAAAAATTCCCCCTGGCGGTGCGGTTTGATCTCAACCTACCCGGAACTCAAGAGGTGATCCACACCCTGATAACTGCGGAGGGAGGCGCGGAGGTGAAATTTACCCTAATCTCTCTGCCCCTTTATGCGGTTGGGGAGGTGGCGCGCATTATTGATTCCCAGCGCAGCAGCGGCAGGAATGAATGATTTTCGCTAAGGGGTATAATCGATAACGAGTGGTGAGATTGTTAATTCATTGCATCGTTAATTTTATAATATCTATCGAATTGCACGCCATCGCGTCGGGTTTGGTGCTTTGATGAAAGAGTTACTCAATAACTTGTTACTTCTGGGATTGGCGGTACTCTTTCTCTATGGTCTATTCGCCTCAGGTCGCTTCTTTTACCGGAACTATCTGGACAAGCAAGATCGGCAAAATGGCCTCAACCGTTTTCTCTCGGGGCTTCCGGCGTTGGGATTTCAGCGGCTGGCAGCGGATTCAGTTGAAGTCCGGCAGGTCATGGCCGGATATTTTCTTCCGCGCGGCACCGGGCGTTCGCTCGGGGTGATCAAGGCATTGAGCGCATTCAAAACAGATCTTGGTTCTTCCCCAGCCTTTGTTCTACTTACCTACGAGAAAATTAATGATTTCGGCGCCCCCATCGGGGCCGGGCGGCATGCCACTCGTTCAGAATTTCAAGGAACCTTGGTGGCGGCGCGGCTGTCGCTGAATTTCGCCGGTCAGACCATCATCTATCAACGCCCGCCATCCGACGATGATGATATCTGGTTTTGGTCGGCGGATACACCTTTGCTCGGACCCCGCTCTTTGTTGATTGAACATGGCTTGACTGCCGACTTCCGGAAAGAGTTTACCGTCAGAAGTACGACCCCGTCTGCCACCCTTTCTCCACCGATCCAGGAATTGTTGCTCAAGAACCGGGCGCTTTTCAACAACACCTCCGACCACCGCTCGGCCTTGGTTGTTGATGGCCTTGGTTGGGGATTCGGCAGTGATATCATTACTGATCAGGCAATATTGGACGACTTGATGCTCTTTCAGAAAGAATTGACTCGGCAGCTAAAGGATTTGCCAGCCGGGACTTGATTGCCTCTATCGGCGAACCTGGCGGATTGTGAGAGAAATAGTCGATCTGGTGATAACCTGGGAGAGGTGGGCCGCGCCAGATCAGGCTCCGTCTGGTGCTCTCGACAATTCTTGGATACTGGTCGGACAGGAACGTATTCTCTCATCTCACTAGGCAGATAACAGAGGAGACTCGATGGTTAAGCGAATGGTGGTGCTACTGGTCGTGTTGCTTTCGGCTACGGGCGTGCAGGCGAAGTCGCTTTACTGGTCGAAAGTTGCGGTGGAGGCGCAGCTCGATGGTGACGGCCTGCTGCATGTGGTCGAAACCCAGACCTATGTCCTTGATGGGGACTGGAACGGCGGGGAGCGCACCTTCGTCATTCGGGCAGGGCAGTCATTGCATCTGGAAGGGGTCGACCGCATTGAGGCTGGGCAGCTTATCCCGTTGCAGCGGGGCGGCATCGAGGCGGTTGATCACTATGAGCTCAGCGATGACACTAAGTTGCGCTGGCGCTCCCGCTTGCCGGAAGAGCCGGAGTTTGCCAACAAAGAATTGACTTACCGCCTTCGCTACACTCTGGGAGGCGTATTGCGGGGGCGCGGCAACCAGTATCGCTTTGACCACGATTTTTGCTTCCCCGACCGGCCGGATGTGATCAAGCGTTTCAGCCTGCATTTCACCATCGCCCCGCAGTGGAGCGGGCTGGCGACTCCCCAGGATATCGTCCAGGATAACCTCGAACCGGGGCGGAGCGTTATCGTTCGGGGGGCGCTGGAATATCATGGGACGACTCCCCCCAGGGATGTCCGGCGTCTGGGCGCGCCTTGGGTGGGGTACGTTGCCCTGCTTCTGTTGCTCGCCGGGCTGGCGGAGCTGATCCGGCGTTTCTATAACCAAGAGCAGCAGGTGGGGCGGTTCGCAAAGCTCATCCCCCTGGCGGAAATCGATATCGGCTGGCTGGAGCGCGAGGTTCTTTCCTTGCCGCCGGAGGTGGTGGGGGGGGCCTGGGATGGCAAAGTCGGGGCGGCCGAGGTGGCGGCGATTCTGGCGGTGCTGGTCAGTGAGAAACAGCTCGAAACCCGGGTGGAGCCGCGCTTTCTGCGCAAACCGAAACTGGTCATGCGGCTGCTGGTCGACCGCACCACTATCCCCGACTATCGCGGTAAGGTGGTCAGTAAATTGTTCTACGACGGTAAGAGTGAAACCAATACCGTGGCCATTCAGAAACACTACAAGGATCGCGGTCTCGACCTGGCGGCGCTGATCCGGGGCCCAATCGAAAAGCGGATCGAGCAACTCCCCAAACTGGAGATTAAGATGCAGGCCAGCCCCATTAACTGGCAGCGCAATCTGCTCGCCGCGGTCATTGCCTTTGCGCTCTTGGTGGCCGCCGGGGTGCTGGGGAACGCCAATGACGGGGAACTGGCCTCCATGGAGGGGTTGTTCGGGTTCTGTTCCCTGGCGGTGGCCACGGTGGCGGCGCGCTTTCATGCCCGTGCCCTCACCGGCCTGGCCTGGCGTTTCGCCATGATCTGCGGGTTTACAATGCCGGTATTGGGCACGACCATCTATTATGCGCTGACGGCGGGGGATTACTCGTTCAATGCTACGATATTCTTGGCCTCGATTATCTGGAACCTGGCGATTATCAACATTGTCCTGGCGGCGCTGCGGACCAATGAGCTGCCGAAAATCATTGCCGCCCGCAAGAAGTTCTGCTCGGCCCGCCGCTATTTTCAGAGCCAGCTCAGGCTGCGCACTCCCGGACTGAAGGATGACTGGTTCCCCTACCTGCTCGCCTTTGGGCTGGGCCGCAATGTCGACTCTTGGTTCCGTTCCTATGGCAGCTCGGTAGCCCACGGCACCATAGGAACGAGTTCCACCTCAATGAAAACGGCAAGTTCGAGCGGCAGCAGCGCCGGTGAATCGTCCTGGACTGGCGGCGGTGGGGGAAAATTCGGCGGTGGTGGCGCCAGCGGCTCGTGGGTTGCCGCCGCCGCAGCGGTGGGCTCCGGGGTGTCCGCGCCGAGTAGTTCCAGCAGTAGCGGCAGCTCCTCCAGTAGCAGTGGTGGGAGCAGTGGCGGTGGCGGTGGGGGTGGCTGGTAGGTGGTGGGGGTGATTTGGAGCTGGGTGTTTTTGTGGTTTCTATTGGGAAAGTTCGAGTGTGGCGTAATCTGGGTTATTCCGTCATTGCGAGGTGGGGCGTAGCCCCGACGTGGCAGATAAGCGAAGACTTCGATCTTCTGCCGTTTGGCGAGCTGTGGAGCGGGGACGCGGAGCGTCCCGGGCGGCGTTCCCACGCTGGAGCGTGGGAACGATAATGATGCCCAAGATTATGAGCCTCAGGCAAAAGTCCGAAAAGTCCCCTCCCCCCTTTGTGGGGGAGGGTTAGGGTGAGGGGGAGATTGCCATGGAATCAATAGGTTGCCACTACACCCTCCTCCCAACCCCCTCCCATAAAGGGAGGGGGAGCCACTTTGCGAGACTATTTCAAGAGGTCTTCTGAAAGTGGTGTAGGGTGGAACAAGCGCAGTGGTGATTCCGTTCTCCCTGAGTCTGGCGAAGGGTGAGTTGGCAGAAGTTCAGTGGTAATCAGAATAAAAAAAGGCAGGACAATTGCTTGGCCCTGCCTTTGGTATTGCTCTTTGAGTATAAATATTAGGCTTGTAGTTTTACCAATGCATCATTCCAAAATCCAGCACATACAATTCACGGTGACTGGGGCCGGCCGGCAAGTAATTAGGGGTGTAATTCACCCCGGTATTAAGGGTGTGGTTGTAAGTACTATGGGCAACATCGACGTTGTCGTTGCCTGGGTCATATTCGTAACCCGTCGATATTAACTGCTTATCTGCGTTGTAGGTATAAGTCAAGCCCTCTCTGAGAGCGTTTTGACCTTCCCCACCAGCACACATGTCTGATACCAACTGCCCACTTGTATTATAGGAGTAGGTTTCTGTTGAGGACCCATCGATGGTTCCATCGTTCAACGAATCATACTGAATGTAACGATTAGTCAGTCGCCCGTCGGCATTGTATGAGTAATTATAGGTCTTCCTGCTATCAATGATGCCGTCGTTGTCGAAGTCATTATCTTTGACACTGGATGTCACCTGCCCGTTGGCGCTGTATGAATATGTGGTGGTGTCTTTAGTATCAATGATGCCGTCGACTGTGGGGTTGCTAGAGGTGCTATAGTCTCCCTCGGTAACTTCATAGTCCAGCTGTCCGTTAGCTTTGTATGAGTAGGAAGTAGTTTCTCTACTAATTAGTTCGTTGACTCCTAATTCCCAAACCATGGATGCCAGCTGTCCGTTGGTGTTGTAAGCGTATGCCCATTTTTTTTTGTTGGCGTTGTTGCCATCATCCGGTGTTTCGACACTGGAGAGCAACTGCCCGCTGGCGTTGTAGGTGTAGGTGGTGGTGGCGCGGTGATAATAGGTGGTGCCAATGCCGTAGTCCTTGATGGTGGAAGCTGGCGGATGAATATTCGAGGTGTCGTTATTGCCGCCACCATCTGCCGGTGGTGGTGTCGTGTTGCTACTGCCGCCACCGCCACCACCGCATCCGGGCAACGAGAATAGGCCGACGGCCAGAAGACCCAGGACAACAAACTGCTTTTCCCTCTGGTGTTTCATGAATGGCGCTCCTTTAAGGTGATGTAACTGATATGGGGGTGATAAAGCCGCCCTGGTGGCTCCATAGCTCCACAGACAGCCAGTTTCTTTTACACTTGGGGGGGGGGGGGGCGTCAAGCGCGCAAATTGCCCGGTAGGCAAAATTATTAGGCAGGCTGGGTTGATCCCGGGTTTGTGAGGAGGTGGCGGCTGTTCCAGCCATTGGCCAGAGGTGGAGCGGGGACGCGGAGCGTCCCGGGCGGCGTTCCCACGCTGGAGCGTGGGAACGATAAAACTCGCGGCTACGTCAGATCAAGCCGGTAACAGATAAACCTCCCGGAAGTTCGAGTGGGAGCGGCTGCAGCCGCGAATGCTCTGGCTCGAAAGTTCGCGCTATTCAAGCGAAAGAACCAAACGTTTACCCAGGGCTGCCGCAACCTTATCCAATTGCCGAAGCGACGGCCAGTGCTTGGGATCTTCCAGGCGGGATACCGCAGGCCACGAGGTGCCAAGCGACCGGGCTAAATCAGAAAACTTCTTGTCTCCACGATTTAATTTGATCAGCAAAGCCGCCTGAATATTGACATCAGGTGCGACCATTTGGATGTGTTCACCCGATTCGTTGTGCGGCAGGGGGATGATTTCGTTATCTTCCATCCTGGACTTAAGGGTTAGATCCAACACCTCAATGGCGTTGAAATTCGCTTCCTCAAGGGTATCTCCTTCACTTATGGCTTCGGGGAAGTCAGGGAAAGTGATGCTGTATCCACCTTCGTCGGCAGGGTCAAAAATGGCCGGGTATTCGATTTTCATTTTAGTTTCACTCCCGTTTGTTTCTCGATGGAAAGCAAGGTCTTGATTTTGAGATCTTGAGTTCCGTGCACCGCAACTGTGACCTTGACGCCATCCTTAATCAGCTGGTGGTGGCTGCCGTTGACGGATTTAATCTGCCGTCCTTGTCCTTTGAGAACTTTTATGATCTCCTTACCGTTCATAAGTAAATTGATATATCATTTTAGGTAAAATCTCAAGCGGTGTAATCAGAAAGTGGTGTTTGCCTCCCTGCCAATATGACATATTCCCCTGCCAAGCTGGCAGGGATAATTGCCCTCGTTGTTATTCCGAAGCTGGTCATCATATTGAAAAAACGTGATTGTGTCGTGTTGGCACAGGACTGGCAATGTAACCAGACAAAGGGAAGCAAGCAGTCAAACCACTCATAACGAAAAAAACATAAAGGGGAACAACATGAACGCCATCAACAAGAGCCAGACCCAGGTTAAGGTGAACGACCAAGCCCTCGACGCCACTGGTAAAGTAACCGTGGCCCTCTTCGGCGGCGCTGCCATGCTGGTTGGTTTGTGGGCCGTGGCCTGCTTCGCCGGGGCCTTGTTGACCGCCGGTCCCCTTGGCTTGGTCCAAGGCTTCATCTCGGCTGTAACCGGTCTGTAAGATTAGAAAGTTAACCAGTTAAACAAGAAATTTAAATAATCAGGAGAACGACCATGACCGCAACCATCAAGACCCAGAGCGCCGCCAACGTCAACACCACCAGTGGTATCGACACCCTTTCCCGCGCCAGCTTGATCAGCATGGGCGCAGTCTCCGGCCTGATCGGCCTCTGGGCCGTGGCCTGCATGGTTGGCGCCGTGCTGAGCAACGGGATTGGCGGGGTGGTCAGCGGTTTCTTCTCCGCTGTGATTGGCTGAACAGCGGAGTCCTTTCAGATCCATAACGGCCGGGAAGTCTCCGGCCGGAAGCAGGCGTGGCAGGGAGAAATTCCTCGCCGCGCTTTTTTGTTTGCTCTTGCTGGCGCGGCCAGGTTGCTCAGTCCTAGTCAGTATGGGGTTGCTCAGCTTGGGAACCTGATGATGACGGCGCGGATGGTCTCTCTGAATGTGGGAATTTTCGTTGAGGACCCACTGGTCAATTACCCCGTGGCACGGCCTGTTTGAGGAGTTGTTGCCAGGCGAATATTTCGCGTTGGAGAATATTGTCGCCGTAGGCGCGGAGCAGAAGGGCGGCCTCCCGTTCCTGCTGGGGGGTGAAGTGCAGTCGGGAAAGTTTCGTCGGTTCCATCTCCTGTGCTCGCTGGAGAAGTTTGATGGTGCTCAGGTCAATTTTATGGCCGAAGGGCTGGTTGTCGGACCGGAGGGTATGCCCGCATTCGGCGCAGATCAGGCCACTTAAGGCGGGGCGGAAGTGAAATGGTGCCAGTGCCGGGATAAGTCTGCCACAGTTGGTGCAGCCGTCGAATCGCGGCTGAAAACCGAGCAGGGTAAAGAGCTTGAGTTGAAAGATGACTGCCACCCAGAGGATGTGGCGTTGCCGGTCGTCTAATTGAGCTAGCCCCCACTGCAGGAGCTCGAAGATGTTGGCGTCGGGATCGTTTTCCCTGGTCCATTGCAGGAGAAGTTCGCAGAGCAGGATTGCCCCGGTGTAACGGCTGTAGTCGGTGCGGAGGTGCGGGAAGTGATCGAGAATGTCGGCCTGATCCAGGCGCACCAGGGAGGAGGAGCGGCTATCGGTGAAGTGAATCTCTAGAAGGGTAAAGAGTTCCAGTTTATTGACGAAGCGCTTGAGGCTGCGTTTGGCGCCCTTGGCGATCCCGCTCATTCTCCCGCGGTCCTGGCTATAGAAGGTGACGATTTTATCCGATTCGCCATAGTCCCGGACTTCAATGACCACCGCTGCGGTTCTAACCGGTTCCATGGGGACGGGTGCCGGGAATAATGGCTGAGTTGGCGAAAGTCGGCTTAACGCTGCGGGGCGGCGCTGGCGGTAGTCTGGCTTTGGTCCGTTGTCGTCGGGGAAGAAACTCCAGCCGGAGGGGCCAGTTCTCCCGGCGCTGGTCGGGCGTTGTTGCTCACGGCTGCGTTTGCCCTGGGATAACGTATTACAGTGGGGGCCGAAACCCCAGTGGGGGCGGCTGCTTCGGGCGAATTTCGGGAAGTTAGCGACTCTGGACCGGATAGGGGCGGGGTGCCGGTTTGGCTCGCGGGCACAGTCGAATTCCCGGCCAGCCCGGAAGGGGCGTTGGCATTAACTGGCGGGAGCTCCACTCCTGGAGGGCCGGGCAGGGTAGGGGCCTGGCCGTTAACCAGGGACTTGCCCAGCTCGTTTTCCGGGGAGTCCTGACCTGGGTGCCTCTGAAGTGATTTAAAGACTGCGCCCAGGGCGTAGAAGCTCAAGAGGGCGGCAACCAGAATGGCGATGATCCGCAGCCGCGGGTTGCCCTTGAAAAGTTGCAGGGGATGGGCCATGGCCGTGCCGAACAGAATGTCGCGGCGGTAAGGCCGATCGGCGGGTCGTTCGGGGTCAAGATTTTCCTGATCGGTGAATAGTTTCAGCACCTCGCTGGGGTCTAGACCCAGATATTCCGCGTAAATTTTTATGAAGCCGCGGGTGAAAACCTCGGCCGGTAGGGTCGCGAAGTCGTTGGATTCCAAAGCGGTGAGGATACGCACACTGATGCGGGTGAAGGTGGAGGCTGCGTCCAGGGAGATGTTGCGGCCCTCTCTGGTGGCCCGCAACAGGCCGCCTAAGGAACTGCGCCGGCTCGTCTCTGGATTGGTTTCGGACATGTTTTTGAGGCTCATAGTTATACTATCCACCCGTGGTGACGGGCTGGTCCGCTTTAGGTGAGTAAATATCCGAAATTTCCGGGGGTTAACCAATTTCCTTGATCATAGCCTGTTCACGCAATTCTTTCATCCAGTTTTCCAGGCGGGACTTTAATTCATCTTGAAAGAGCTGGTCGTGAATGGCGCCGCTCACCAGTTCATAGGGAGGGTACTGGGGGGTGGCGTCGTTGTTGATGGTCAGCACTTGAAAAAACTGGACCGACCCGCTGGAGTCGACCACCCGGCTGACCTGCCCGGGAGACAGGTCGTTCAGCAGTTCACGCATGTCCGGGGCCATGTCCGAGAGGAGGATGGCACCCAAGTCGCCACCGTCTTTGGCCGAGGGCAGTTCGGAAAAGGAACGGGCCAATTCCCGGAAATCCTGGCCGTTCTGGACCAGCTTGCGAATCCGTTCCGCCCGTTGGTGCGCCTCTTCCTGGGTCGTTGAGCTCGCGCCATTGCCATCCCAACGGAAGCCCATCTGCAGGAGATGGTAGCCCTTGGGGGGAGTTTCCTTGGTATAAACATCAAGGTAATACTTTTTGCTCCGCTCCTCGCCGATGACGATCTTAGAGCGGATTTGGAAATTGATTAGCTTGGAGCGGCTGATCTGTTCGGAGAGGCGGAGCCGGTAATCCTCCTCAGTCAACCCCTGAGCGGCCAGTTCTTCTTTGAATCTTTCGCGGGTCATCTTGCCTTCTGCCAGCATCGAGGTAATCGATTCATCCAGTTCGGCCGTGGAGGTGTCGTACTTCAGTTCCTTGGCTTTCTGGCTGAGCAGCCGGTCATCGATCATATTCTGCACGGTCTTTTTCCGGGCTTCGGTCATCTTATCCGCCAGTTCGGTCGGAGGAGTATTCTTGCGGAGGGCGTTGACTGTGCGGGCAACCTCCTGCTCCAGCTCGCTCTGGGTGATCACATCGGTGTTGACGATGGCAACGATTCGCTCGATTGTTGCCGCTGACGCTAATGGTGCCAGGAGAAAAAGATGGGCGCAAAGGAGAACCGCTATTAACCGCTGAGAATGGCAGGACATTTTCGAAGTTCTCCAGTGAAAAACATGATCGGCGCGAGGGCCGAAGTAGGCAACGCAGTTAAGTAGCATCCCCTCTAAGGGTGCGCAAGATATTTTTGGCCTCGACGAGGATGGTCGCCCCGTGACCAGGTTTTAATCTGACCACCAGGCGGTTGTTGGTGGTCAGCCGCAGCCCACCCTTGGCGGCGGCGATCCTGGTCAGCAGCTTGGCTGGGTCCAGCGGGGTCCGGTCGGTGAAGGTGAGGACCAGATTGTCTTCACCCTGGTCCAAGCGGCTTATTTTGAGGAAGAGCAGGTCTTCCTTGAGGCTGATTACGGCCAGGAGGTTTTCGGCCTCCTCGGGTAGCGCGCCGAAGCGGTCGCGTAATTCCTCGCGGATGGCTGCCAGGGCCTCGTCGTTGTGGCAGGAGGTGATCTGCCGGTAGGCCAGGTAGCGCAGATCGGTGTCGCGGACATAGGTTTCGGGCAGGTACGCCGGCAGACGCAGGTTGATCTCTGGCTCCAGATCGTCGTCGGGGGGCGGACCTTCGCCGTTCCGCTCACGTTTCAAGTCCTCGACGGTCTGTTGCAGCAGTTCCAGGTACAGGTCGTAACCGACCGCGGCGATGGTGCCGCTCTGGGACTCACCCAGGATGTTGCCGCCGCCGCGGATCTGCAGATCGCTCATGGCCAGTTTGAAACCGCCACCCAGTTCGTTGTAGTCCAACAGGGCTCGCAGTCGCTGCTGGGCCTCGGCCGATAAACCCTCCAGCGACGGGACCAAGAGGTAGGCGTAGGCCTGTTCGCTGCTGCGGCCCACCCGGCCCCGGAGCTGGTAGATCTCGGCCAGCCCCAGCCGGTCGGCCCGGGTGATGATGATGGTGTTGGCGTTGGGGATGTCGAGGCCCGATTCGATGATGGTGGTGCAGACCAGGACGTCGATTTCCCGTTGCACGAAGCGGAACATAATCTCTTCCAGGGTGCGGCCGGGCATCTGCCCATGGGCCACGGCCACCTTGGCCTCCGGCCGCAGCTCCTGGATGCGGTGGGCCATCTCGGCGATGGACTGGACCCGGTTGTGGACCACGAAGACCTGGCCGCCCCGTTGCAATTCTCTGGTCACCGCCTCCTTAATTACCAGGTCGTCAACCTTGGCCACGAAGGTCTTGACCGAACGGCGCTGCCGGGGCGGCGAGCTGATCACCGAAAGATCGCGGATCCCCAGAAGAGAGAGCTGCAGGGTGCGGGGGATCGGGGTGGCGGTGAGGGTCAGGACATCGATACCAGTGCGGAGTTTTTTGATTTTCTCCTTATCCTTGACCCCGAAGCGGTGTTCCTCATCGATGATCAAAAGGCCCAGCTTGCGAAACACCACGTCCTTGGAGAGTAGGCGATGGGTGCCGATGACGATGTCCACCTTGCCCTCGTGCAGGTCCATTAACGTCCGCTTCATTTCTGCGGCCGGACGGAACCGGTTGAGGCATTCCACCCGCAGCGCGAAGCCGGAGAGGCGTTCTCGGAAGGTGGCGGCGTGCTGCTCGGCCAGGACCGTGGTCGGCACCAGGATGGCCACCTGGTAGCCGTCGGCAGCCACCTTGAAGGCGCCGCGGATGGCCACCTCGGTCTTGCCGTAGCCGACATCGCCGCAGACCAGTCGGTCCATGACCTTCTCAGAGGCGAGATCGTCGATGACCTCATTGATCGCCTTGAGCTGGCCGGGTGTTTCGTCGAAGGGGAAGGATTCTTCCAGCTCGGCGTAGAGTTCGTCGGGCCCGGAGAAGCGGCGGCCCAAGGCCAACTGTCGGCGGGCGTATAGATCGAGCAGTTCCTGGGCGACCTTCCAGACCGCCTCCTTGACCTTCTCCTTGGCGGCGGCCCAGCCCTTGCCGCCCAAGCGGTCCAGGGAAGGTTTCTGATCGGAGAGCCCCTGGTATTTGTGGACCATGTTCAGCTTGTCCACCGGTACGTAGAGCTTGTCGTCGCCGGCGAAGAGCAGTTGCAGGTAATCGCCTGGGATGCCGCTGATCGTCATGTTGATCAACCCGGCGTAACTACCCAGGCCGTGGCTGCGGTGGACCACGATATCGCCGGCCTTCAGATCCTCAAAAGTCACCGGCTCGCCGGGCGGCGGCCCTGTGGCCTTGTGGCGACTGAGGCGCTTCTCCCCGAAGAGTTCGGTTTCCGAGAGCAGGTGCAGCTTTTCCTCCGGGAGATCGAAACCGGCGGAAAGCGGCGCGGGGTAGAGGGACACCGCTGCGCGGGCTACGCCTGGGGTAAACGGGGGGGCAATCGAGGTGGTGACCAGGCCATGCTGGCCGAGGAATTCACCCAGTTGTTCGGCGTGGCGGCTACTGCGGCAGGCGATGGATACCTGGTCTCCCTCACCCAGCCAGTGGCTGATTCTTTCGGCCAGGGGGGCAAGAAGACCGCTCTTGCGCCGTTGTAGCTCCAGCTCCTGGCGGAGCAGGGTATGGTTGCCGGTGGTGACGGCGAAGACGCCAGCCGGTGGGGTGGGTTTGACCAGGGTGAAAGGCGCCTCTACAGGGACCTTTTCTGCTGTAATTCGTTCTGAATCCTCAGTAGGGGCAGGGGCGGTGGGGAAATCGTGGAGCTGCAGCAAGGTGAAACGGTCGAGTTGTTCGGCCAGCTCTGGACCGGATAAGAAAAGCCTTGCCGGTGGCAAAGCTGGCTCCCGGTGGGCCTGAGCCTCGGCATGGTTGGCGGCGATTCTCTCATGGGCCAGGGCGATGCTTTCGCTTATGGCGCCAGGATCCACCATGAGCAGCAGGGTTTCCGGTCCCAGATAGTCAAGGGGGGCGGCGGTTTCCGGGTAGAAGAGGGGTAGGAGAAATTCGATGCCGGGGAAGCGTTGGCCCGAGGCCAACCGGTCGCAGAGGGTCTCGCTCTGGTCGCGGTCCCAGTTTTCTTCCCGGCTCAGGCGGCGCAGGGTTGCGGCCGGGTGGGGGAAATCCTTGGCGGTCTCGGGGAAGAGGACATCGGAAACTGGCAGGATGGTAAACTCAGCCAGTTCCTGCAGGGAGCGCTGGCTGATCGGATCGAAAAAGCGCAGCGATTCTACCAGATCGCCGAAGAAATCGAGCCGGACTGGGCAATTGTCGGGTAATTTGCTGGCCGTAGGCCCCACCGGGGCCGTCTCGCCGGGATAGGGTGGAAAGATGTCGAGAATCGAGCCGCGGCGGCTGAACTCGCCGGGGTTCCGCACCAGCGAGACCTGCTCGTAACCGGCCCGGACCAGGCGGCGGCAAAGCTCATCCTGGTCGGTTTCCTCGCCGCGCATCACCAGCTCGGCCAGTTCGCCCAGCTTTTCCCGGGGCAGGACCCGGCGCAACAGGGCCTCGGCCGGGATCACCAGGATAAAGGGCTCGCGGTTGTTCTGGATCCGGTACAGGGTCGAAAGCCGTGCTGCAACGGTAACCGGATCGGGAGAAAGCGGGGTATAGGGGGGGATGTCGTAGCCCGGGTAAAGTAAGACCGGCCGATCGGTAAGCAACTCCAGGTCCTGCTCGAAGGTGGCTGCCTGCTCCTCGGTGGCCACCACCACCGCCAGTGGGCGTTTTGAACTGGCCAGTAAACGGGCGGCTAATAGGGCCGGGGCTGCCCCGCGCAGGCCGGTGGCTGTAAGAGTGAGCTTTTCGGCCCGGTTAAGGGCCGCAAGAAGTTTATTCATTAGACCGAAGGCTGAAGGTTGAAGATTGGAAGCGAAAAGGCTGAAGGGCAAAGGTTTTTGAAACCTTCAGCCTTCAGCCTTTGGACTATCCGTTGCCTGCTTAAAAATTCCCGCCGATGCTGAACTCCCAGTTGCTGGTGTTTTCGTCGGGAAGTGGGTGCAGATTGTAGCCCCATTCCAGGCGCAGCGGGCCCATGGGCGAGAGCCAGCGGATGCCTGCCCCGGCCGAACGTTTGCAGAGGAGGAAACGCCAGGTGGTTCCGATGTCGTACACGTTGCCGACGTCATAGAAAATCACCCCCAATACCCCCTGCTCTTTGGCGATGGGGAAGGTGTACTCGAGGTTGGCGTACCACATCTTATCGCCACCGATCCGGTTGCCGGTCTTCGGATCGATGGGGCTGATCTTGCCGTTGTCGAAACCGCGAATGGTGTTGATCCCGCCCAGGTAGAATTTTTCGAAGACCGGCAGATGTCCCTCGCTGTTGCCGAAGATCTGGCCGATGCTGCCCAGGGCATGAAAGGTGGTGGTTTTGGTCACCGGGTAAAACCAGCTACTCATGGCCTCCAGCTTGGTGAAGCTGTTGTCGCCGCCCAAGGCGCCGCCGGCGTATTTGATAGTCAGGTAGTGGTTGGAGCCGGTGTGGGCGGCATACTGACGGTCCTTGGAGTCCCAGGACAGGCCGGTCTTGACGGCGCTGGTGATGTGATAGTCCATGGAGTCGATGATTTCCTGGGAGGCGGTGGCGAGATTTACCGACTCGAGGGTCGTGCTGTCATAGCCGTAACTGAGATTGCCCATCAACTTTTCCCAAATGGGATAACCGACCCGGGCCGAGATCCCGCTGGAGTTCTTGGTGTAGTTGTCGTAAACACGCTTCCAGCGGTAGACGTTGAAGCCCACCAGTAATTTGGAATCGTAGAGGTGCGGCTCGGTGAAGTCGATATTGAATTGATTGGATTTACTGCTGATGTTGGCCTGGAAGGCCAGGCGCTGGCCCCGGCCTAGGAGATTGTTTTCACTGATTTCGCCCATGAAGGTCAAGTGGTCAACCGAGCTGTAACCGGTGCCGACGCTGAACTTGCCGGTGGGCTTTTCCTTGACCTCGACGTTGATATTGAGCAGGGCCTCGTCGATGGTTGGTTCCGGAGAGATATTGACATCCTCGAAGTAGTCCGTCCGCTGGAGTTGCTGGTGGCTCGTTTTGAGCTGGCTGGCGTTGAAAATACCGTTCTCGTCGAGCTCCATTTCCCGCCGGATGACTTTATCGCGGGTGCGGGTGTTGCCCTTGATGTTAATGCGGTTAATGTGGATCAGCTTGCCCTGGTCAATCTGCAGGACCAGGTTGATCTGCTTTTTGGCCTGGTCCTTGTCGATTTTAGGGGTAATGTCGGCGAAGGCGTAGCCCTTGTCGGCGTATATGTCGGTCAGACGAATGATGTCCTCCCGCAGTATCTTGCGATTGAAGTATTTTTCGCCGCCCACTTCTACCAGTTTCAGCAGGTTGGCCTTCGTGTCGACCAAATCTCCGGCCAGGTCGATGCTGCCGCACTGATAGCGTTCACCTTCCTCAATGTTAAAATTGACGAAGAACCACTCGCCCTGTTGCACCACCTCCGGGTCTGCAACCTTGGCGTCGACAAAGCCATTATTGTGATAGAAGGCGACCAGGCGGGCGGCATCGTCATCCAGCTTTTTCCGGTTGAGCAGACCGGTATCGGTGATGAACGAGAGCAGGCCTTTTTCCGAGGTGGTGATGACCCCGGCCAATTTGTCGGCCGGGAATACCGTGTTACCGGTGAAATGGATCTCTCTGATAAAGACCTTGCTGCCCTCGTTGAGCACAAAGTTCAGGTCCACCCGGCCTCGCGGCAGTTGCTTCCGCTCAACGGTGACTTGGCAGGCATAATAACCGTCGTCGCGATAGAGGTTTCGAATATTGGCCACCGAGGTGCTGATCTCGGTTTCGTTGATCAGTGAGCTGACCTTGACCTTGATGGTGGCCCGGATGTCTTCCTCTTTTTTTGCCTTATAACCGGTGAGGTTGATCTTGTTAATGATCTCTTTTTCCACCACCTGGAAGGTGACCTCCCAACCGGAGGGTGACTCGGTGGCATCGATCCGGATGTCGTTGAAATAGCCCATGCGGAAGATCTCCTTCAGGTCCTTGCGCAGGGTGGCGAGATTGTACGGATCGCCGATCTTGGTGACGATCCGTTGCCGGATGGCGCCGGTGTCAATGCGGGTGTTGCCGACGATGTTGATGGAGGCGATGTTGAGCTGGCGATTGACGAAGGCGTTGATCTGGCCAGTCAAGTCGCTAAATGCCGCTGCTAGTCCGGCCGGGGAGTCGAGCTCTTTGTAGAAATTTCGACCGCTGGCGGGATCGGATAGCTGTTGAACGGAAAAATCCAAGCTTAGCCGTTCACCGAGCTTGGTCAAACTGCCGGTAACCAGATAATCGTGAAAGTCCTTGGGCAGAACGGGTTTGACCAAGGCAAGCGCAGGCGGCCATTCCTGGGTGCGGTAATCGAGTTGGGCGGTGGCGGTGGGACGGTTGATCAGGGTGTAACCTTGGGGTTTGATGGCTTCGGTCAGGAGGCGGTCAGCCGTTTCAGCCAGGTTATCCTGGGCCTCGGCCGTGTTGATCCGCAGGGGAAGAAAAATGGCGCGGCCGCCAGTGTTTTCGCTGCCCAAACAAGGAGATACCGTTAGTAGGGTAAGGAGGATCAGGCCGAGGGCCCGACAGAGATTTTTGGACATTTTGGTTGCCTTCATAAGGTTAGGACGCAAGGTCGGCGCCTGGTGTGGAAACGGGATTGGTCAGCGAGGTGGCGGCTATTTCCTGTAGGACCCCGTCGCGCAAAGTGTAACAGCGGTCCATCAGGGCGGCCAGTTCGTAGTTGTGGGTTACCATCACCGTGGCCAGGCCAAAATCGCGATTCATCTCCTTGATCAAGGAGAAAACCCCGGCACCGGTGCGTGGGTCCAGGTTGCCGGTGGGTTCGTCAGCCAGCAGCAGGGGTGGCGCCATCAGCATGGCTCGGGCAATGGCCACCCGTTGCTGTTCGCCGCCCGAGAGTTCCCCTACTTGATGGTCAACCCGGTCGCTCAATTCCACCCGATCGAGCAGGCTAAGTGCCCGGTCGCGGGTCGTGTTTTTGGGCAGGCCGCCGATAAATCCCGGCATCATCACGTTTTCCAGGGCGGTGAACTCCGGCAGCAGGTGATGGAACTGAAAGACGAAACCAACGGTTTGGTTGCGGAATCGGGAGAGCTCCAGATCATTCTTGGTGGCCAGTTCTTCCCCGTTGTAGAGGATGGAGCCGGAACTGGGCCGATCGAGCCCGCCCAGGATCTGGAGCAACGAGGTCTTGCCGGTGCCTGATTTGCCGACAATGGCCAGCATTTCGCCGCGTCGTACCGTGAGATCGACCCCATTCAATACCTCAACCCGGCGGGTGCCCTGGACGAAGGCCTTGGTGATTCCGGTGGCCACCAGGTGCAGATCCTGATTGGCGCCACCGGCGTCTGGGGCGGTGGTTGCGGTCTTATTCATAGCGCAACGCCTCGGCGGGCTCCACCCGGGAGGCTTGCCAGGATGGGTAGAGGGTGGCCAAGAAGGTGATCAGCACCGCCGCTCCGGCGATCAGGGCGATATCCCAGGGCAGCACCTTGATCGGCAGGGTACTCATCGGATAGACATCGGGCAGTTTGATGAAGTGATAGCGACTGAGCAGCTCGCAGAGGCCGAGTGCGCCGCTGACCCCCAAGACGGTGCCGGTGATCCCGATCACCAGCCCCTCGTAAATGAAGATTCGCATAATCTTGGCAGATGAAGCACCCATCGCCTTGAGAATCGCAATATCGCGGGATTTTTCCATGACCACCATGATCAGGGTGGAGACGATGTTAAAGGCGGCTACCAGCACAATCAGGGCGACGATGATCGACAGTGAGGTCTTCTCCAGACTCAGGGCCGAAAAGAGGTTCTTGTTGAGGCGGATCCAGTCTTTGGCATTATAGCTGGGACCAAGTTTAGTTTCGATCTCCCGGGCGATTCGGTCAGCGGCGTAGATGTCGGCCAGACGGATCTCAATGCCGTGGACGCCACCGGGTAGGTTCAAGAAATCGCGGGCGGTAGCCAGTGAGGTATAGATCAGACTGGAGTCGTACTCGTACATGCCGGTTTCGAAGATGCCCACCAGGCGGCAGGCCTTGAGTCGGGGAATGATCCCCATGGGGGTAATGGGCCCGGAAGGGGAAATGAGTTTGATCCGGTCGCCGATGGTGATATTGAGCTGGCGGGCCAGGGCCTTACCGACGATGATGCCGGGTACCGGCCGGGCTGGGCCTGAGCCGGTTCCGCCCTCGAGATCAGCCAATTTCCCTTCGATAAGATGCGATTCCAGGGAGGTCACGGTGGAGGTGGTGGCCGGGTCGATGCCTCTTAGGACAGCCCCGGTACCGCCTTCACCGGCGGTGATCAGTGCCTGGGTGTAAATATAGGGGGTGGCGCCGACCACTCCCGGGGTGGCCAGAATCTCTTCCCGGACCCGATCAGGCTCGGTGATCTCCCCGCCGAACCGCTGGATAACGATGTGGGAGTTGACCCCCAGGATCTTGGCCCGGAATTCGTCGGTGAAGCCGGTCATCACCGCCAGCACCACGATCAGGGCCATGACACCCACCGCCACGCCGACCACCGAGATCACGGTGATCAGCGATATGAAGCTCTGCTTGCGTTTCGCTTTTAAGTAGCGCAGGCAGATGAACCATTCGAAGGACAAAGGTTATTTCTCCGGCCGCAGGTGGGGAAAGAGGATGACGTCGCGGATCGAAGGCGCATCGGTCAGCAGCATGACCAGTCGATCAATGCCGATGCCCTGGCCGGCGGCCGGTGGCATTCCATACTCCAAGGCGCGGACGAAATCCTCGTCTAGGACTGGGAAGACTTCTTCGTCCTTACCGCGTTCGGCGATTTGTTTCACCAGTCGTGCCCTCTGGTCCACCGGGTCGTTTAACTCGCTGAAGGCATTGGCGATTTCCCGGCCGGTGACAAAGAGTTCGAAGCGGTCGGTGACCTCAGGATTTTGCTCATTGCGGCGGGCCAAGGGTGAGACCTCGGTGGGGTAGGCGGTGATGAAGGTGGGATTGAGTAATTTCTCTTCCACCAGCAGTTCGAAAAGCTCGGTCTTGGCCTTGCCGACCCCGGCCTGGGGTTCCAAATTAATACCCTTTTCCTTGGCCAGGGCCATGACCTGGGCCGGGTCGGCCAGGATCTCGGGGGCGATACCGGCGACTTTTACCAGGGCCTCATCCATGGTGAAGCGCTGCCAGGGTGGCGAGAGATCGACCTCCTTGCCCTGATACGTAACGAGCATGGAGCCGGTAACCTCCGCTGCGATCCAGGAGATCATCTCCTCGGTTAGGTCCATGAGGTCCTGGTAGGTGGCGAAGGCCTGGTAGAACTCAAGCATGGTAAACTCGGGATTATGCCGGGTGGAGAGGCCTTCGTTCCGGAAATTGCGGTTGATCTCGAAGACCTTTTCGAAGCCGCCCACCAACAGACGTTTCAGGTAGAGCTCCGGGGCGATGCGCAGATAGAGATCCATTCCCAGGGCGTTATGATGGGTCTTGAAAGGACGGGCGGTGGCACCCCCGGCGATGGGCTGCATCATCGGGGTTTCCACCTCCATGAAGCCGCGATTGACTAGGAAATCCCGAATCAAGCGAATTATCTCCACTCGTTTACGGAAGGTGTCGCGCACCTCGGGGTTGACAATCAGGTCCACGTACCGTTGCCGGTAGCGGGTTTCGACGTCGGTCAAGCCGTGGAATTTCTCCGGCAGGGGCCGTAGCGATTTGGTCACCGTCTTGAGGCTTTCGGTGTGCAGGCTGAGTTCGCCGGTCTTGGTGCGGAAGAGGCCGCCAGTGAAGCCAGCGATGTCGCCCAGGTCGAGCTTCTTGAAGATCTCATAGGGCGCCTCGCCCACCGTGTCGCGCTTGATGTAGATCTGCAACCGCCCGGTTTCATCCTGGATCTGCAGGAAGGAGGCCTTGCCCATCTTGCGCAGGAACATGATTCGCCCGGCCACCGTGTATTTGGGGCCTTGGTCTGGTTCGGTTTCGTCGGTGATCCCTGACCCGGCGGCCAGCAATTCTTTGATGGCGTGGGTGGGTTTGAAATCGTTGCTGTAAAGATTGACGCCCAGCTCGGCCAATTCGGCGGCCTTCTGGCGACGTTGTTGCATGACCTGGTTAAGTTCTTCGCTCATGACGAATCCCGTAGATTTTCAGTGTTAAGTTTATTTGGCAGTTATGCCGGAAGATAACGGTCACGGAGGGTGGCGGAAACCTCACCGGTTAGTCGCAGGACTTTTTCGGCCAGCTCCAGGGGGAGCGAGCCGGTGCCGCAGCTAGGGGTGATTAGGGTCCGATTCAACAAAGATGAGAGACTCCAGTGCTCGTTAACCAACTGTGCAGCCTGTGATTCCCAGCGGGCCACCAGGGCGGCGGTGGACTCGGCTGCCACCAGCTCGCTTTTTGCGGTGGGCACCAGGCCCCAGGCGATGATACCACCCCGGTCAAGGAAGGCGTGGATCAGATCTCGGCAGGTGATGAAACGGTCGAAGAATTCGTAGGCATCAAAACTGATGATGTCAAGGTTGCCGGTCAGCAGCATCTCCCACTCAGTGTTGGCGCAGACATGGACCCCGGCCAAGGCCCCGGCGGTGTGGATGGCCTGCACCACTTGGTCAATGTCAGCGGCGATGTCGGCCGTGACAATACTGATAAAGGCGGAAGAGCCCAAACTGGCCAGGGCCGGTTCATCGATGAAAATCAGCACCGGTAGACCGGATTCGGCTAAAAAGCGGGCCTGCCAGGCACCTTTCATGGCCACACCCTGGACCACCATTTCATGCAGGTTAGGGTTGTAATAGCTTAGACGCTGTTCCTGGTCATGCAGACCGGTGAGCAGGGTGAAAGGGCCGGTCACTTGTCCCTTTAAGGCCAGGGGTGACAGATTGGCGGCCAGATTTTTCAACAAATAGAGACCGGCCGCCCGTTCTCGGCTGATGGCGAAACGGGAGGTCATCAGGGCGGTCGGGTCTTCACTGACCGCCAGATATTCCTCAAAGAAGGGCAGGAGGAGACCGTCGAAATCCCCGGAGGTGTCAAAAAAAGTGCGTTCCCCTTCGATCAGACCGACAAAACCTTCGCAGAACTGGACCAGCATGCCTTCCTTCGGATTAATGGGTAGTTGCGGCCAGAGTGGAATATCTGGGGTGTAGGTGCAAATTAATTCAAGCCCCTGGCTGTGGTCAACAACCGGCAGGCTGCCGATCAGGGTGGCGCGGCCACCGGGGTTGAACACGGGCGTATTTGGTTTGTTGGCGGTATCAAGAGGCATCGATTTTCCTGTAAAAAAACTTAAGCGACTATGACTTATCGGAACCGTTTTAGCTAGCAATTATGGGGCCTGATGTCAATTTATTTTCCCGGACAGAAATGGGGCGGGAAAAGAGGTGGAGGGTGTTTTTTTTCCTGTTTGAAAGGAGATTTTGTCTGCTCCTCCCTTGACTGGGGGGGGATTATTGGGTAATTTGCTCGATTCACGCGAGAGTGGCGGAATTGGTAGACGCACTGGATTTAGGATCCAGCCCACCTGGTGGATGGGGGTTCAACTCCCCCCTCTCGCACCATCATGGCAGAGATTGCGCCAATGGGCGCGGTAACTTTCGATACACAGCAGATTAACATCAAGCAATTATTAAGGATGGAACATATGCAGGTTACAATTGAAGAGGCTGGTGTCCACACCAAGCGGTTGAAAGTTGTTCTCCCCGCCACGACGGTGAAGAAGGAAATGGAAAAGGCCTATGTGAAGTTGGGTTCCGAGGTTTCCCTCAAGGGTTTTCGCAAGGGTAAGGTGCCCCGCCAGTTTCTGGAAAAGAACTATGTCACCAGGGTAAAATATGATGTGGGGGAAAAGCTGATCCAGGACACCTACTTTGATGCTCTGGCAGAAACCAAGATCGATGCGGTCACCCATCCTGAGATCAGCAGCCAGCTCTTTGCCGATGACGGTGCCTTTATTTATGAGGCGGAAGTAGCCGTAAGGCCGGATTTCGTCCTGGGAGAATATAAGGGTCTGGAGATCGAGCATGACAGCAACATGGCCAGTGAGGATGAGATAGCTGCAGCCATTGAACTTTTACGACGGAATATGGCCCCATTACGAAGCGTGGAGGATCGTGGAATCCAGCAGGGCGACGTGGCAGTGCTCGATTTCCAGGGCTATCACAACGGTAAGGCTATGCCCCAGGTCAAGGCTGAGAATTACTCCGTTGATATCGGCTCCGGACGCTTTGGCGAGGAGTTCGAAAAATGCGTTATGGGTATGAAGGCCACCGAGAAGACGACCCGGGAGATCGATTTTCCGGTTGATTTTCCCAACCCGGTGCTGGCCGATAAGAAGGTCGAATTCCATATCGAGATCAAAGATATCAAGGAGCGGGTGCTTCCCGCCCTGGACGATGATTTTGCCAAGGATGCCGGCAAGGAATTCACCACCCTGGCCGAACTGAAAAAAGCCATCGGCGACAAAATTACCAGCGACAAACAGGAGGCCGAGTCCGGGGCGTTGGCTGATAAAATCATGGTCAAGCTTCTGGCCCGGCATGATTTCGAGGTGCCGGCCCGTCTGGTTGCCTTTGAGATTAACGCCCTGATCAAGGAGATGGAGGATCGGCTCCTGGCGCAGAAGTTGTCCTTGGAGGCGGCCGGGGTCAAGCGTGAGGAATTGGTCGAACAATACCGGGATGTGGCGACCAAGCGGGTCAAAGGTGACTTTATACTCAAGAAAATCGCCGAGGTTGAAGAGATCAAACTGGTGGATGCCGATATTGAGCGGGGTTTCCTCCGGATCTCCAAACAATACAACATGCCGATGGACGAGGTGCGAAAGTACTTCTCTTCCCGAGAGGATCTTCTGCCTTTCATGAACGAGCTGCTCAGCGAAAAAATCATCTATTTCCTGCGCGACCATTCGGTGCTTAAACCGGTAGCAGCCAAGGATGCGGCTGCGGCAACCGCGGAAATCGAGGAAAAATAATGAATCTGGTTCCCATTGTCATCGAGCAGAGCCCTCGGGGGGAACGGGCCTACGATATCTATTCGCGCCTCCTTAAGGAACGTATTGTCTTTCTAGGGACGGCGGTTAACGACGATATCGCCAACCTGATCATCGCCCAGTTCTTGTTCCTGGAGGCCGATGATCCGGACAAGGACATCACCTTCTATATCAACTCCCCCGGCGGGGTGGTGACGGCGGGGCTGGCCATTTACGACACCATGCGCTACGTCAAGTGCGATATCGCCACCCTCTGTATGGGGCAGGCCGCCAGTATGGGCGCGGTGCTGCTGGCCGCCGGTACTGCCGGTAAGCGCTACGCCTTGCCCAATGCCCGGATCCTTATTCATCAGCCCATGGGCGGCTTCCAAGGCCAGGCCACGGATATTGACATCCATGCCCGGGAGATCCTCCGGGTCCGGGAGGATCTTAATCGGATCCTGGCCGAGCACACCGGTCAGAAGATGAAAAAGATCCAGGCCGATACCGAACGTGATTACTTTATGAGTGCCGAGGAGTCCCGGGTCTACGGAATCATCGACAAAGTTCTTCTTAAACGGGATCCTTCCGGAGCGGAGTAAACCCCCATGGCAAAAAACGACAATACCCCAAGCGTTGAGTGTTCCTTCTGCGGCAAGACCCAGGACGAGGTCAAAAAACTGATCGCCGGTCCCACCGTTTACATCTGTGACGAGTGTATCGACCTTTGCAACGATATCGTCAAAGAGGATCGTAAGAAGGAGGCCGAGGTGGAGGCGGGCGCCGCATCCCTCAAGCCCAGGGACATCAAAACCCATCTTGATGCCTATATCATCGGGCAGGAAAAGGCCAAGAAAAGCCTGGCGGTGGCGGTGCATAACCACTACAAGCGGATCAACGCCAGCCGCTTCGACGAACATAGCGATGTCGAGCTGCAGAAGAGCAACATCGTGCTGATCGGACCCACCGGCAGCGGTAAGACCTTGATGGCCCAGACCCTGGCCCGGATTTTAAACGTGCCCTTCGCCATGGCCGATGCCACCACCCTCACCGAGGCCGGCTATGTGGGTGAGGATGTGGAGAATATTCTGGTCAACCTGCTGCAGGCCGCCGATCACGACGTGCAGAAGGCAAGCCGGGGCATCGTCTACATTGATGAGATCGACAAGATCGCCCGCAAGTCCGATAGCGCCTCGATCACCCGGGATGTGTCCGGCGAGGGGGTGCAGCAGGCCCTCTTGAAGATCATCGAGGGCACCGTCGCAAGTGTGCCGCCCAAGGGCGGGCGTAAGCATCCGCAGCAGGAATATATCAAGATCGATACCACCAATATCCTCTTCATCTGCGGCGGCGCCTTTGTCGGCCTGGAAGAGGTGGTCAAGAAACGGACTGGCACCAAGTCCATCGGTTTCGGCGCCAAGGTGGTCAGCACCAACAATAAAAAGATCGGTGAGATTCTGGCCGAGGTCCGAAGTGAGGACCTGCTTCGTTTTGGTTTAATCCCCGAGCTGGTTGGGCGTCTGCCGGTGATCGCCACCATGGATGAGCTGGAAGAGGCCGATCTGGTCCGGGTGCTCCGGGAACCAAAGAACGCCCTGACCAAGCAATACGAACGTCTGTTTGCCTATGACAATATTCGGCTGCGCTTCACCGAAGGGGCCATGGCGGCCATCGCCCGCGAGGCCATGAAACGCAAGTCCGGGGCGCGTGGTCTGCGCTCGGTCATGGAGGAGGCCATGCTGGATGTGATGTTTGAATTGCCCTCCCTGGCCGATGCCCGTGAGTGCGTGATCAGCGAACAGGTCATCCTGAACGGCGATTATCCGGTTGTCCTCTTTGACACTGGTAAGAAGAAAAGCGCCTGAGAGTTGCCAGCTACGGAATGATGGTTAACTTAGGAATCCGTGTGGATTAAGCGGGGGGCGGGCAATTGTTCGCCCCCACGACCAACTTTCTTGAGAGAGTCTCAATCATGTCCGAGCCAAACGAAGTAAATCGTTATCCCATGATGTCACTGCGTGACATCGTCCTCTTCCCCCATATGGTCGCGCCGCTGGTGGTTGGGCGTGAAAAATCGATCAAGGCCCTGGAAAAGGCCATGGTCGGCCGCACCGAGATTTTCCTTTCCACCCAAAAAGACCCCACCGACGACGAGCCTAACCAGGAAGGCATCTACCATTTCGGGACCATTGCCAAGGTCATGCAACTGCTTAAGCTGCCCGATGGTACCATCAAGGCCCTGGTCGAAGGGAAGCGTCGGGCCAGGATCATCCAATTTTTTAACCTCGGCGATTTCCTGGAGGTTGAGGTGGAAGAGCCGCAGGAGCCGGTTCTGGAACCTGCCGAAGGGGTGGCCTACCTGCGAGAGATTCAGGAGACCTTTAACGAGTACGCCCGGGACCGGAAGAAACTGCCCCAGGAGGTTTTGGCCTCGGTAGGTAAGATCGATTCCCCATCCAAGTTCGCCGACGTTCTGGCAGCCCACCTACCGGTGAAACCAGTCGACAAACAGGCGATTCTGGAAGCGGTCGATCTGCATGCCCGTTTGGAAGTCCTTTTAAGTCTGCTTTACCGGGAAATCGAGGTCGCCTCTATCGAGGGGCGGATTCGGGCCAAGGTTAAGCAGAAGATGGATAAGACCCAGAAGGATTACTATCTTTCCGAACAGATTCGGGCGCTGCAGAAGGAGATAGGCCAAGGCGATGATCCTGCCACCGAAATGGCCGAGCTCGAACGGGCCATCCAGGAGAAGCACTTACCGGAAGCCGCCCGAGACCGGATCGATAAGGAATTTAAGAAACTCAAGATGATGCAGCCCATGTCGGCCGAGGCCACCGTGGTGCGGAACTACATTGATGCCATTCTTGGCCTGCCCTGGCTGGATCTTTCCGAAAGCGTGATCGATATTCGTAAGGCCGAAGAGATACTCGCGGCCGACCATTTCGGTCTCGCCAAGCCCAAGGAGCGGATTCTCGAGTATCTGGCCGTCCAGGCCCAGGTGCTAAAGCTCAAGGGGCCAATCCTTTGCCTGGTCGGCCCTCCCGGCGTCGGCAAGACCTCGCTGTGTAAGTCGGTGGCCCGGGCCATGGGCCGCGAGTTCATTCGTCTCTCGCTGGGCGGGGTCCGCGACGAGGCGGAGGTTCGCGGTCATCGTCGTACCTACATTGGGGCCATGCCTGGCAAGATTATCCAGTCGTTGCAAAAGGCCAAAGTAAATAACCCGGTATTCTGCCTCGACGAGGTAGACAAGATGTCCATGGACTTTCGGGGCGATCCGGCCTCGGCCTTGCTGGAGGTCCTAGACCCGGAACAGAACAACGCCTTCAATGATCATTATCTCGATCTCGATTACGATCTTTCCAATATCTTCTTCATCACCACCGCCAACAGTCTCTCCAATATCCCGGCGCCCCTGCGGGACCGGATGGAGATTATCAAACTGAATGGTTACACCGAAGAGGACAAACTCCGCATCGCCCAGGACTTCCTGGTGCCGCGGCAGTTGGAGGCCAACGGCTTCCAGCCCGGCGACATAATCTTGCAAGACGTCGCCGTCCTGGAGATCATCAGGAATTATACCCGTGAGGCCGGGGTGCGTGATCTGGAGCGGAGCATCGCCTCCATCTGCCGGAAAATTGCCAAAGAAAGGTTGCAGAAGGACCCCACCAAAAAATATCGGCTTTCTGCCAAGGCAACGGCTGGCTACCTGGGGGTGGCCAGGCATCGTTTTGGCTTAGCGGAAAAGGCCGACGAGATCGGTATGGCCACCGGTCTGGCCTGGACCGAGGTTGGTGGTGAGATGCTCCAGATTGAGACCGCCCTGATGCCGGGGAAGGGGCAGCTGACCATCACCGGTAAGCTTGGTGAAGTCATGCAGGAGTCGGCCCAGGCTGCTTTAAGCTATATCCGCTCCCGCTCGGTGTGTCTGGGTTTTGCCTCTGATTTTTATCAGAAGTTGGATATCCACATCCATGTCCCGGAAGGGGCGATCCCCAAGGATGGCCCCTCGGCCGGCATCACCATGGCCACCTCGATGCTCTCCGCTCTGATGCAGGTGCCGGTGCGCAGGGACATTGCTATGACCGGTGAGATCACCCTGCGCGGCCGGGTGCTGCCCATCGGTGGGCTGACCGAGAAGCTGCTGGCGGCCAAACGGGGCAACATCCGCAAGGTTTTGATTCCTAAGGACAACGAACGGGATCTGGCTGAGATTCCGGCCCGGATCGTCAAAAGTCTGGAAATCGAGCTAGTGGAGTCCATTGACGAGGTGTTGGACAAGGCCTTGGTCTTGCCGGAGGGAGACCGTCTCTTTAAAAATTTGCCGATGGTGGGTGGTTTCTGTGCAGCCACGGCCGAGGAGGCCGTCAAGGCGGCCCATTGAGACTGATGAAATTAATCTTTGCCCAGCCGGTATTTTTTATTGACGGCCAAAGCCGATTTTGTTAAAAAGAGCCCCTCTGAAACACGGGCGAATAGCTCAGCTGGGAGAGCATCGGCCTTACAAGCCGAGGGTCACAGGTTCGATCCCTGTTTCGCCCACCACATGTAGTAGACATATGCGGAGTGGTAGTTCAGTCGGTTAGAATGCCGGCCTGTCACGCCGGAGGTCGCGGGTTCGAGCCCCGTCCGCTCCGCCAGTTATACCAAGGGATTAGCCAGAAATGGTTAATCCCTTTTTTTGTTGTGCGCTCCTGTGGTGGCTTTTGGTTTTTTAAACCAGGAAGAACTTTCAGCGCCGGTCTCAATGACGACAGCCGATGAATATATCTTTCCGTGGTTGTCACCTTACGGTGCCGCAACACTGCTTGAATATCCATCATAAACACATCACCAGTCGCCAGAATACTTGCCGTCAGATGGCGGATACCATGTAGCCCGAACCTCTTAACTCCCGCTTTATCACAAAGACGATTCATCCATTTGCTTCGGTTGTCATATGGAAGGCCGTTATCTGGATTGGGAAACACCCAAGGGCCAATAGCCTGTGAATCTCCGAGATAACACAATTTCGGTTGACACAAGAAATCGAACTTGCCTCATACTTCACGAACGTTTATTCTGATCTGAATTCTGGTCAACTTGAATAAAGGTCAAAATGAAGACGTTATCCGTTTCGGAAGCAAAGATGAAGTTGAGCGCCCTGGTCGAAGGTTTACGGGTGACCGACGAGGAAGTGCTCATTACCAAAAACGGTGAGCCGGTGGCGGTACTGGTCAGCCCGGAGGAGTTTGACGGGTGGCGGGAAACTGGGGCGGTGCGCAATGACACCGAACTACTGGCGGAAATAAAGAAGGGGTTGGCGGCCTTTAAGAAGAAGAAGGTCTCCTGCTACACCCTTGATGAACTGTTCAGCTAAACCCTGTGGGCATGGTGACAACCTACCAAATACGCCTTCCGGACGAGTTGGTCGAGCTGATTCGCGGTCTGCATCCGGAGCTAAAGGCGCGCTTTAAGTCCGCCCTGGCCATGATCCTGGCGGATCCCTATCGCGGGAAGGCCCTACGGGAAGAACTTAAGGGGCTCCATACCTTCCGGGTCAAACGGATGCGTATCGTATATCGAATCGCTGATCAACAAATAATCGAGGTGGTGGCCATCGGCCCCCGCCACAACATCTACGAAGAAACTTTCCGGATCATCAGTCGTCGGGAGAAGGATTGATCATAACGCCTGCCCTTTTTTGGCGGGGGAGCGCCGCTTTTAAACTTCTTCGCCCATCAGCCGCCGCCAGCGCCACCACACCAACCCCAGCGCCACCCCCGCCTGCACCGTCATCAACATTACCGCCGCCCAGAGGTTGCCTTCGCTGCCCAGCGGGAAAATCAGCCAGGCCAGTTGCGCCATGCCGGCGGCCTTGGCAGAGAATGGCAGCAGGAAATCCAGGGCGCCCAGGGCCAAGAGGGTGGTCCAGGTTGGCCGGCCCGGCCGGGGGGCGCAGGCGAAGAAGAGCATCAGGCAACAGTCCCGAAGCAGCATCAGGGCCAACGCCAGGGGGGCAAAGCTGCTCAGGAGGCTTTTGGCGTTCATGATCGCCTGGGGTGGCAGGTCAGTCAACATGGTGGCCACCAAGGCATAGACAAAGGCTGCGGCCAGGGTGGTGGGCCAGAGGGGCAGATATTCCAGCCAGCCTCGCCAATCTCCCGAGTTCTGGCGGCGGATGAGGCGGCGGAGTTCCAGCGGGCCGCTGGGCTCGGAGAAGAGGGCGGCGTACGTCATGAGCAGGGTCACCCCCAGGGCGTAGAGGGGCAGGGTGGTGAGGCGGGCCTGACCGGATTGGTCACCCAGGCCGGTGAGGTATATGCCCACAAGCAGGGAAAAGAGCGGCCAGGCCCAGGGGCGGGTACGCACCTGCAGGGCGTTGCTCATCACTCGCCAGGCGGCAAAGACCGCGACCCCGGCAAAGAAGAGGCTGCTAAGCAGCAGGAAGATGTCTCGGCCGAGCTCCAGGTTCCACCAGGTAAAGGTCTGGGTCGCGCCCTTCCCGGCCAGGTTGGAGAAGAGGGTGAAGATCAGGACGATGGCCAGCCAGCCGATGCTGCTCTGGCGTGATTCCCCGCTGGTCTGGCGGCGCCCGATATGCAGGGCCAGGGTCAGCACGGCGGCCTGGATCAAGATCCCTGAGGCGGCTAGCGTCACCAGGCTGACCAGGGCCGATGCCCCTTGCGCGATTAGTCCTGCCGGGGTGGCCACGGCCAGGCAGATCAGGCCGCCGTACCAGTTGTAGGAGGTCGCCCCGAAGAGCTTGCCCCAAGTCATGGTCCAGGGCTCCAGGGCGCTTAACCGCTGCTGGTCCCAGGTCTGGTCGCGCATTTCGTCGCTGACCGCCGAGTTGGCATTGCGGGCGCCCCAGAACCAGACCATGAAGACAAAGAGCACCGTGGTGACCCGGAAGAGGATATCGCCCATCCGGTTGCTGTCGGCCAGGCTGGCGGTGAGAAAGATCAACCCCAGCATGACCGGCATGGCCAGCAGGCGGTGGCCGGGAAACTCGCGCCAGAGGTTGCGCCTAAATTCCGGATTAAGCATGGTTGCCTCCTTCGCTTTCAACGGCCAGGGAACGCAGATAGGACTGTTGCAGGTTCTCGCGCTGCTCGCTCAGCGCGGCGACCGGGAACCCGGCGCTGATCAGCTCTTTTAACAGGGCGGCCTGGGCGCTTAGGTTGCCGGAGAAATCCAGCTCAGCAAAGCCATCGCCGGCGAGCTGCACCGTTACCCCCGGTTGTTGGCCAAGCCAGCCGGCCAGGCGGCCGTCACCCCCGGCCAATTCCACCCGTAGTCGGTGGCTGGCGGCGGTCGCCACGGTTACTCCCAGAGCGCGGTTTTCAAAGATCCGGCCGGCTCGCAGGGCCAGCATATGGGTCGAGTACTCGTCCAGTTCGGCCAGGATGTGCGAAGAGACCACTAAGGTCATTCCCTCCGCTTGGAGTTCCCGGAAGAGCTGGGCCAGGGCGGCCCGGGCCTCTGGATCCAGACCCGAGGCCGGTTCGTCCAGGAGCAGTACCTTTGGGGCGTGGATAATGGCCTGGCCGATGGCCACTCGCTGCCGCAGCCCCCGTGATAGGCTGCCGGCGGCCTGGGGCAGACGGCCGGTCAGCCCTAAGCGGGCGGCGGTGGTGGCGATGGCGGAGGGGATTTTTTCCTCCGGTAACCCTTGCGAGGCGGCAGCGTATTCGAAACACTGCGCCACAGTTAGGGTCTGATAGAGGCCAAAGAAATCGGAGAGGTAGCCCAGGGTGCGGTGAACCTGCCGAGGCTGCTCGATCACATCCATCCCAGCTACCATGATGCTTCCCGCCAGGGGCGTTTCTAGCCCTGCGATACAGCGCAGCAAGGTGGTCTTGCCGGCGCCGTTAGGGCCGACCAGGGCGGTAACGCTGCCAGGCGCCACCGTCAGGGAAATATCGTCCAAAGCGCGGTGGCCAGGGTATTCGAAGATCAATCCGGTGATCTTGATCATGGTGTTCCTTCGGGTTGAGAGTATCGCAAAATAAACTGCGGCATTGTCAGATAATGTGATCTGTCGAAACCGGCGCGGCATTTCAAGGTTGAGTGCACTGTTTGTTGTACGAGGCCAATGGCTTTGCGGGTTCTAGGAACTGGGGTGTTTTGCCCGGTTGCCACGCCTTCTCCTACAAGTCCCGGTTCGGCTCCCAAGTTAATATACCGAGGGGTCTGGACAAGCTACAAAAAAGTGGGCCAGTTGGCCGGCCCGAAAAATCGCTTTGCATCTTCGGCCCCTTCCCGTAGAATCGGCCCGGTTGCTTTGTCTGCCGTCAGTCGTGTTGAGCCATACTGCCGCTAATCTTCACCATTTGCCAGGACCTCCGTGGACATTCCGCCCCCCTTCCATATTGGCACCGTAACCGTCGATCCACCCCTGATTTTGGCCCCCATGGCCGGGGTTAGCCATTCGCCGTTCCGGCAGTTGGTGGCATCCTTTGCCCGGCCCGGTCTGTTTTTCAGCGAAATGCTGAGCGCCCGACACCTGCCCAACGATGTGCAGAAAAAATCCCTCTGGCTGCGCCGAGAGGAAATCGAATACCCCATGGCCTACCAGATTGTGGCGCCCACTCCCGAAGAGGCGGTGATCGGGGCGCGGGAACTGGCCGGTTACGGCGCCGAGATCATCGATCTCAATCTGGCCTGTTCGGCTCCCAATATCGCCGGGCGGCGCAAGGCCGGCGGCCATCTGCTCTCCGATCTGGGGATGATCGAAAAAATCCTTACGGCCCTGCGTCCGGCCATCGCCTGTCCGCTGACGGTCAAGATTCGTCTGGGAGTGGCGCCGGATTTGGCTTTTCTCAAGGATTTGGCTGGGGTACTGGAGGCGACCGGGGTGGACGCGGTGACCCTTCATCCCCGGTTGACCACCGAGAAGCTTCGGGGCAAAGCGCGTTGGGATTACATTGGCCAGCTCAAGGGTATGACCAGGTTGCCGGTGATCGGCAACGGTGATGTGACCAGTCGCGAGGAATGTCTGGCCATGTTCGCCCAAACCGGCTGTGATGGCGTGATGATCGGCCGGGCGGCGGTGCGGAAACCCTGGATTTTTGCCGAGATACTTGGCGGCGAGCAACCGATCAGCGCCGCCTTTCTCTGGATGACCTATCAGGAGGCCTGGCGGCTGATCAGCGACTTGTATCCCGAACACCAGGCCCTGGGTAGGATCAAGGAATTTACCTGGTATTTCAGCCAAAATCTCCGGTTCGGCCACCGACTGGCGGCGCGGATGCAGAACCTGCCGGATCTGGCGACCTGCTGGGAATTTGCCGAGCTGGAGTTTCTCCGCTGTTGCGGGTTTGATTGATTAACTGAACCGGGAAAATCCGTGCCGGTTGCAATGAGAAGTTTGCCGCATGCTCCCGTGGGAGCGGTCGCCTGACCGCGAATTCCCAAGCCGACAAAATCTCCAAGCCATCCGCCAGCCTCGGGTCACCGCTTCGCGACCAGGCGGTCGCTCCCACAAAAAAGGCAGGGCGTCCGTTGCGGACACCCTGCCTTAGCAAAAACCGAGTAAACAAAAATCAGTGGGCCGAATGGCCTTCATGCACGGCCTCGTGTGCCCCTTCATGCCCACCTTCGTGGGCCGGGGACGGAGCCATCGCATCCATGGCCCGGGCCGGGTTGGTTTCCGCCTTGGCGAGAATCTCACTCACCTTGGCCTCTGGCAGCCAGTTGACCTGGCCGGTGCCGACATCATAGATGGCACCGACCACCTTGCGCTTGCCGCTCTTGACCAGCTCCCGGGTAGCCGGGCTCTTCATGAACAGATCTTCGATGCCTTGCCAAACGTTTTCCTCGATGCCGTAAGGGACAATGTCCTTGCCGGTGATGTCGGGATGATTGGCCATCGCCCGCTTGACTGCCGGTTCGATATTGTCGACCAGGGCCGGGATATTGCGTTCCAGGGCATGACCGTGGCCTTGAACGGCGTCGGTCACCGCAGTTACCGCCCCGCACTGGGTATGGCCGAGAACCACCAGGACTGGGGTGTTGACATGGGCGAGGCCATATTCGATGGAGCCGGCCTCGTCGGTATCGACGACATTACCGGCTACCCTTACCACAAAAATATCCATGACCCCGGCGTCAAAGATCCGCTCGACCGGCACCCGTGAGTCGGAACAGGAGATCACGGTGGCGTAGGCGTAATTGCCCTGGTTTTCCTTGCCGGCCAAAAGTAGGCGGGCGGTATCGGTATGGGGGTTGGTCGCTTTATTGCCAACAAAACGGCCGTTGCCATCTTTCAACATCTGGATAATGGCGTCCGGGGCGGGTTTGGCGGCGGTTTCGCTGGCCGTGGCCGGGATCACGGTGGTGGTCAGCAGGGTGCAGCCGAGTAACAGCGAGGCGAACATCTTCTTCATTCTCAATTCTCCTTTGGTTAGTATTCTTCAGGCCCGCAAGACGCGGGACATTAAGCGCTGGAAAACAGTAGGTCGGTGGCTGGTACTCAGGGGACGGCGATCTTGAGCTGTGCGTTGATTTGATTTGCAATCCTATCGAAACGGAGTCAGTTACGTCCAGGATTTTTTTTGATCCGCCAAAATTTTGGGAGTTAGATTGACCGGGGTTGCGTCATTTCTCCGTGATCGACATTGCCGTCAGGCGCCGGTGAGAGTATGGTTAGCGGCCAATGCCCATGACTAATCAACCACCGGTAAAGAGATGAGCAACTCCGATTATTCCTTCACCGCGGGAGCGGAAAATTCACGACAACGGCTGGACGCCTTTCTGGCCACGGCACTGCCTGATACTCTCCTGAGCCGCTCCCGGCTGAAGGAGTTGATCGAGCAAGGCGAGGTGTTGGTTAATGGCAATCCGGCCAAGGTTGCCTATCGTCTGCGGGGTGGGGAGAGGATCACTGTGGCGGTACCACCACCCCGGAAATCCGAATTGCTCCCGGAAGAGGTGGCCTTCACCATCCTGCACGAGGATGAAGACCTGCTGGTCATCGCCAAACCGCCCGGCCTGGTAGTCCATCCCGGCTGCGGCCACCAGAGCGGCACCCTGGTGCATGGACTGCTCTTTCATTGCGATGATCTGGCCGGGATTGGCGGCGAGGAACGGCCTGGCATCGTGCACCGGCTGGACAAGGACACCTCCGGGGTGATGGTGGTGGCCAAAAATGACCAGGCGCATCAGGCCCTGGTCAACCAGTTTAAGGAGCGCCAGGTCAGCAAGATTTACCGGGCCATCGTCAATGGTTCTCCTCTCGCCGATTCCGGTAGGATCGATCAGCCCATCGGCCGCCATCCGGTGCAGCGCAAGAAGATGGCCATCAACGAGCAGGGACGCCGGGCAGTGACCAACTGGCTGGTGCTGGAGCGCTTTGTCGCGGGGTTTTCCTTCCTGGAGCTGGTTTTGGAGACTGGCCGCACCCACCAGATCCGGGTGCACCTGACCGCTCTCGGCCACCCGGTCAGCGGCGATGAGCTCTACGGGCGGCAGGACAAACCCCGGCTGGCCGCGCTGGGCGTGGTTCGGCAATGCCTCCATTCCTATCGCCTGGGCTTTCAGCATCCCCGGAGCGGCGCGGAACTCTCCTTTACCGCCCCGCTCTGGCCGGATATGGCACAGATCCTGGGTAACCTACGGGCAGGGGAAACCGATGGGTGAGATCGCCACAACAACGTTACCCCTCTTGGCCCTGACCGGTGCCATCGGCTCGGGCAAGTCCACGGTGGCGGAGCTCTTTCGCCAGCACGGCGCGCTGGTATTCAGCGCCGATCAGATTAGCCGAGAAATTCTGGAACCAGGGGAACCAGGTTGGCTGGCTCTGCGCAGTGAAGTTGGCAGCCGTTACTTTGGTGTCGATGGGCGACTGGACCGGGGCGCTCTGCGGCGGGCTATCTTCAGCGACGCCAACTTGCGGAGCCGGGTGGACGGACTGCTTCATCCCCTAATCCGCGCCCGGATCAAGGCCCTGGTGGTTCGGGCACCCCGGGCCGATTGGCCCGAGCCGACACGTGTGCCACCCTTCCGGGGTGTGGTGGTCGAGGTGCCCCTGCTTTACGAGGCGGGCTGGCAGGCGGATTACCCTTGTGTGGTGGTAGTCGCAAGTGACACAGAGCAGGCACTGGCCCGTTTGATGGCCCGGGATTCGGTCAACCGGGCAGAGGCGGGCGCGGCCTTGGCGGCGCAAATGCCATTGACTGATAAGGAGGCCCTGGCTGATCTGGTTATCGATAATCGCGGCGACCTGGCCGCCACAGTGATGCAGGTGGCCCGGTTGGTCGAGAGGTTGAATGGCGGGGTGAGTTGTCGACGTTACCCTTCTCCTGCATAAATCTCGGGCAGTTGTCCGCAGCGGTGGGAGCGGTCGCCTGACCGCGATGGGTCTTTTCGCCTATTCATCGAGACCAGTATTTAAATTCGGTTCCTTTCACCAATCCCCTGAGGCCCCGCCGCCGCCGGAGCTGCCGCCCCCGCCGGAGTCGTCGGAGGAACTGCTGCTGGAGGAGGAATCCGACCAGCTACTGGAAGAGCTGTCGCTGTAGCTGTCGGAGCTGCTGTAGGGGGAGTTGGAGGATGTTTGCCCCTGATCGCGAGGGTTTAGCACATTGGCTACGAGAAAGAGCATCCCCGCCGTGACCACCGTCAGGAATACGGCGAACCCTGGCGAGGTGTTCAACCAGAACAGCCCGCCCGAAACCAGGCCGGCCAGCCAGTAGGAGCTGTGGGCCGGTAGCCGCTTGCCCAGGAAGCCAGCGGCGACGATCAGGATCACCACCGCGAGGAATACCCAGAGCGGTGGCAGGTAAATATCGACCGTCGGAGGCGTGGGCTTTGCCACCGGCGGCAGCGGCTCCCCGCCGATCACCTTGGCCACCTGTTGCACTGCCGCACTCAATCCGCCCCTGTAATCGTTGGCGCGGAACTTGGGCCGCATCAGCTCGTCGATGATCCGGCCTGCCACCAGGTCGGTAAGAACCGGCTCCAACCCATATCCCACCTCGATCCGCATCTTCCGGTCATCTTTGGCCACGATGATCAGAACCCCGTCGTCCACTCCCTTGCGGCCCAGTTTCCAGGCATCAAAGAGCCGGATGCCGAATTGCTCGATGGTCTCCGGGGTGGTGGTCGGCACCATCAGCACCGCGATCTGCGCGCCTTTTTGCTCCTTCAGTGTGGTAATTTCGTCTCGTAGTCCCTCCTGGTCGGGGGCGGTGAGGGTGCCGCTGAGGTCGGTGACCTTGGCGTAGGGCGGGATGGCAATCAAACCGTCACCGGTGGTGGCGGAGCGGTCGGGCGGTGGTGGGGCGGTTGGCGCTGCGCCGAAAGTCTGTTTGCCCAGCAGGGAAAACAGCATGAAAATCATGAATGACAGCGTGAAGAGGTGGCTTTTGGTGGGTGGATTTTTGGAATTATTCATAGCGCTCGCTCATTGTCTGAGAGTGATGTGAAGGCCATTCCCTAGTCGTTCGTTTCAGAGCATCCAGCCCCAGTACTTAAGAAAGTTGGGAAAATCCCAAATGTTGGAGTCTCGCCGGGCCCAGAACTTCAGGCTGGTATACAGTGTGACGCCGGTTTCCTCCGGCGACCCCAGGGCCTTGTCCTCACCGACCCGGAAATCCAGGGCCCACCAGCCCATGAGCAGCCGCTCCCAGGGCTTTTGGCTACCTTTGACGTAGCCCTTGCGGTCGCCGACTTCTTCAAAGAAGGAAACGTAACCGTCCCCGCTGGAAACCTTCTGCAACAATGCCATCGGTGCCAGGTTAATTGGCGGATCCAGAAAGGCTTGCTGGCTGGCCTCGGGATCTGCCGCGAATTGAAGATCCATGACCCGGTGGGTCTCGCCGCGCAGGGTGATGACCAGTCGGCCGCTGGGAATCCTTGCCGGGAGTGAGAGTTCGCCAGGCAGATATTCGCCGAAGACTTCCTGCCGGTCCGGGGTATGGCCAGCCGGCCAGTTAACGGGCGCCAAGTTGGTGGTCGGCACCATGGCCAGGTAGCAGCCGCAGGTGTGGAGGGTGGTAATCAGCACCGGTTCCAGGTGGTCGTTGAGGGTCACGTAAACCAGGAGTCCCACGTTGCGCCCAAAGGTCAGGTGCCTTTCCGGGATCGCGGGAAAGTGGACGCGATAGATCAGGTTGGTGTAGCTGCCCCGGGCGGTGGTGAAGGGCTGGACCAATCCGTAGATGGTCGGGCGACTGATATCGATGAAGATCTCCGGTTCGCCGGACCGCTCCATACGGAGTGCCGGGGCGCCGATCCGATTGTAGTCGTGCTGGTAGCCCTCCACCTTGAAGCAGGGGGCATATCGTTGTAGAAGTTGTTCTTCCGGGGCGCTCGCCTGGGGCAGATAAAGGGCGATGGTTTCGGGAACCATCGCATCGTGGTTGGCTTTGGTAAGGGCGCAGCCCGGGAGGAGGGCGGGTAGAAAAATGGCCAGGATGAGGGCAGTGATCGAAGATATCTTCATTGATTCACGATTGATTTTGTCAAAGCCGGAGACGCTTGAACCGGATCTACACATACACACAGGGTCAGGTCTACATTCTACACAAAGTGAAAAGTGTAGACGCGACCCCGCTCTTCCAAGGAAAAAACAAATGGGGACTTCCGGAAATCTGGAGAACTGAGGTAATGTGAGGGGCCGCCGAAGTAATGGCAAAGTTGAGCAAGTTGTTCACCAGGCGGTTGTCAGGCGCTTCGCCCCCTGCAGTCTGGTATCGCAGGTATCAAGGAGTACCATGCTCCGCCTCCCAAGCCTCGCCGGTTGGTGAAACCACATCTCCGACCAGGCAATCCTTTCTGATGCCTCCAGGCGCAGCCGCGCTGCGCTGCATTCATCCACCTCCGGTATCAGTCTGGCGATGATTTTGTCCCGTGAGGTTACCGCTACTTCTTCTCCGTTGTTCACCTTGCCAAGATAGGCTGGGAGATGGTTGCGCAGCTCTGTGACACTCACTCTAATAATTAAGCGTGCCTGTTACGCCGTCATCTTCAAATAATAACGGAGCTGGTCGAAGGTGCAGGCGTAAGCGGTGATTTTTTCTTGCTTGCCCTTGACGGTAAGTTCACGTTTGGTGAAAAATTTGTCTACTTCCTCGATGTGCTTGGCGGTGTCCTCGCCGATGATGATGTCACGTTCGTTGATTAGGGTAGTGGATTCGAGGCGGAAGGCAACGTTGACCACGTCGCCGATGACCGTAGAATCGCGGTGGCCGGCCATGCCCATATTGCCCATCATCCCTTCCCCGGTGTTCAGGGCGGCGCCGATGGCCAGCCCGCCCCTAAGCCCTGGAACGCTTTCACCGATCTTCTTGGTGGTGGCGCTGATCTCCACGGTGGCCCGTAGGGCGTTGCGGACGCCCTTAGAGACGGAGCTGCCAGTCCAGACGGCCATCACAGCATCGCCAATGAACTTGTCAACCAAACCATCATGTTCCTGGATGATGGCGCCAACTTTTTTGGTCCAAAATTGCAGGAGCTTCGAAACCACTTGGTTACCGAGTTTTTCGGAGATACTAGTAAAGTCGTGGAGGTCGCAGACCAGGATGGTGACCGTTTCCTTTTGGATGTAGGCGATGGTCATATCGAGGGTGGCTTCCGACTCTTTGGCCTGTTTCTTTTCCTCGACAAAATGGACAAAGCGGATGATGGTTTTGCCCAGAGTAATAAGGTCGCCATCGTTAAGGATGGTTGGGGAAAGGATGCGCTTGTTGTTGACGTAGGTGCCGTTGGAGCTACCCAGGTCCATGATGTGGTAAATCCCGGTCTTCTCCTGCTGCACCAGGGTGTGTTTGCGCGACACCCACGAGTAGGGGAGGACTACGTCATTGTCCGTACCCCTGCCGAGCCGGAAGTCCTGCTTGTTCTGCAGGTTCCAGACGTTTTTCGGCGCCCCGTTTTCGTTAAGTTCCTGAAGGAAGGCTTGTTCGAGAATGGCAGTCATTTGCGGAGATCAGTCCGTATGCTTGGGGGCGGTTGTAAAAGTCGTTGTCATAGTTGCCTTAACCGGTTGAGAATCTCCCCGGCCTCGGGATGTCTCCCTTCCTGTTTCTTCGAAAATATCAGCCGGTCTCCCACCATCACCGAAAATACCCCGCCGGTGCCTGGAACTAGCTCCACTTCTGCCGCGAAATTCTTCTTGATTTCCTCCTCCAGCCTGGAGGCGCGTGGCAGGTAATTTCACTGCTGGCAGTACTCTATGGAAACCTTCATCTTCTTTTCCACTCCGTCTGGGGCTCGTGATGGTTGAGGGTTTTCGCTAATTTACCAGGTTCCGGGAGTATTATCTCTTTATCAGAAAAAATACCATGTTGAATCAACTCCCGGAGTATTTTTTTCGGTTACCAGCTCTCACGCGACTTTGATCATGAGGGGAGGCGGCAAGATCCCGATTGCTGTCATCATTCCTTGATCCAACGCAGCAAAATTTCCGCCAGTTTCCCCGCCTGTTCTTTGTTTGAGATATTGAATTTTGATTGCTGGCTGTAGCTGCCTTTCATTTTACGATAACGACGGATCGTATAGTGGTCGGCACTGTATGCCTCTTTTGCCGGTTCCCATTGCTGATAACGGAAGATAATGGTGGTCCAGCCGCCCCGGGTGAGGACCTCCTTTTCCAATTCTTTGACGACCTGAACCCCGTCTTCTTCGTAATTGATGGTGATTTCATCGATGGTTTCAGCCATTATTGCCTCGCTTGATTATAGGTTGGTTTGGAATTAACCCTGGAAATCGGGGTCGCTCAGGTAACTTTCACGGAATTTTGCCAGGCGGTTGGCCTGGTGGGTGCTCAGTTGCAAACGGTAACGTTCGGTGTATTCCGCCACCATGCGATGCGTGTTGAAGATGGTGCAGTTCAAAGGCAGGTTCATGATTGCCCGGTCCAGAAACCCGGGGTGCTTTTCCGGGAGGTAGAACGACTCGAGGATTTCCGGAAATATCCGGTAAAAAGAAGCCGAGTCCTCTTTGTAAAGCAAGCCCTCGCGGTCCTCCTGAAGCGCTTGGTTATCGATAATCTCTTCATAGCCGAATTTCCAGCCGGTTGCTCCGTCGTGATATCCTTCGGCCCACCAGCCGTCCATGATGCTGATGTTTGGTACGCCATTCATGGCCGCTTTCATCCCGCTGGTGCCGCTGGCTTCCAGGGGGCGTTTGGGGCTGTTCAGCCAGGCGTGGACTCCGGCCACCATCATCTTGGCAATGGCCATGTCGTAATTGGGGATGAAGACCAGTTTGGCCAAACCCCGGCTTTTATCGAGTAGCTCCGCCTGGCAGTCGATAATCATTTTGATTAGGGCCTTACCCGGTTCGTCTTGGGGGTGGGCTTTGCCGGCGAAGATGAAGTTTACCGGCCAATCGTGGGCCAGGATCGGCCGCAGAAGTTCATCGAGGTCTTCGAAGATCAGGTCGGCCCGTTTGTAGGTCGAAAAACGCCGGGCAAAACCGATGGTGAATACCCCAGGTATCAAGGCATGGCCGGGATCGGAAAGGTGGGAGAGCAGGTTGGGCGGGTCGATCCAGGTTTCGTGCATCTGGTTGCGATGATTGACCAGCATCCGGTTAACGTAGTCGACCAGGAGCAAGTTGTCCTGTTGCCAGGCCTTATGGAAAAAGGCACAGAAACGTTTGTTGTTTTTGAGGTTCGCTCCATTTTTAAAGGCGGAAGGGTCCTCCCGCCAGTTATGAAGTTCCGGAAAACTGTCGTAAACCGCAGCTTTGGCCGGACTGATCCAGGTGAGGTGGTGGACGCCGTTGGTAACGGCGGTGATCTTGTCGGCAAATTCGGGAAACTGTTGCTGGGTTACCACCTTGTGCAATCGGCTAACACTGTTAGTGGCGCGGTTCACCTTCATGGCCAGACTGGTAAAGTTGAAGGCGGACGGGTTGTCGGTGTCTTGGGCGAGGAGGTGGAGGATTCTCTGGCAGAAAGCGTGCCCAACTGCTCGTTGGAGCTCTTTGTTGAAGCGGTCATGACCGGCCTTGACCGGGGTATGGATAGTGTAAACAATGCTTTCGGCCACCTCGGCGGCAGTGGCCAGGATGTCCGCATCGGAGGCCCTTGTCCCGTAATCAGAGCCATATTTTTCTTCCAGCCGACCGGCAATTTGGGTGAGCAGCACTGCCACGCCGTGTTGTTCGTTCAGGTGGATGGTACGCGAGGTAATACCCAAGGCCCGCAAGGTAGGCAATACTCCGGCCCCCAGCATCCGGCGTTGGGTGATTTTGACTTTTTCTGAACTGCTGTCGTAAAGATTCTGGGCAGCCAAACGGATTGATTCCGGCGAAGAAGGACAGGAGTAGTCGAGTAGCAGGTGCGGTACGAAGTAATCCAGACGGTTGTTAATCTCCATTTTTAACCAGACCCGAGCGTAGGCGTACGATTCCCGGTTGTCCACGTCACAGAAGGGGATCTCTATTTCCAGGGGGACTTCGTGGTTGTCCGGCCGATGCAGCAAATATATCGATGGAGTCTTCTCCGGTTCCCAGTTGCCTGACCAAGAAATCTGGCCGATTTTGGAGTCGACCATTTGGGTGAAGTACCCTTTCCGGTAGAGCAGGGAGATGGCCACCGCCGGGATCCGGCAATCAGCCATACTTTTAAGCGTATCGCCGGCCAGAACGCCAAGGCCGCCGCCATAGTTAGGGATTTTCATCGGTCCGTGGAGAAACTTTTTGACAAAACCATCAATCCTGGGGTCGGTGCTGCCGGTGATATTCAGGTTTTGCAGGCGGTCACGCACCGGGTGATAAACATCACGATCTGCCGCGATCTCCATGGAAATATAGGCCACTGAGTTGCCGTCCGGCGCGGTCAATTTCCGCCAGGTCTGTTCGAGAAGTTTTTGGGAGATCCCGAAGTAGGTGCCCCATTGATTGGTGGAGACCATCTCGCGGAGGAACTTATCTTTGTCGACCAGTGCAGCTTGTTTCGGCATATTGTTTCCTGTCTGGAAGGCTTGCTTTTATTGATTAGGAAGGTTGCTGACCAGGGAAAAAAAACGTTGAATTTAAGTGCCTGTCCTTTATAGTGTCTTGAGCAACGTCCCATGATGTTAAGTTGTTACTTCAAAAAAGAGTATCCAAATTTTGTCTTGGCGATCAAAAATATTTCTTTCCCCGCCCAACTTCGAGCAGGCATCGTTGCTTATTTCAGGCAGACGCCTTTTTCGGCAGCATGTGGAAAATTTAATCTGCTCAAAATTAAGGAGATGAAGAAATGCGTACAGTAACTAACACAATTGGGGTGATCGGAGTTTTTTCTCTATTCACGATGTTGACAGTGAGCGGGTGTGCGCAAAAGACTGTTAAGCTTGATTCGGCCGAGGAGACTGCCGTGGTTGCGGATACTGCCGGTGCTAAGTCGTCCGCATCAACGAAGGCCAATACCACTGATCCGGTCGTTTCATCTAAATCAGATTTGCCGCCGGCAAACGAAGCTTCTGGAACAGCCGAGTCATTGGACACCCAGGTTTCTGCTCAGGATGATTCCTCGGCCATGTCTGGGGCTACGGCAGTAGTTCCGGGGAGCCGGACCGACTTGGGACTTCTCCCGATTTATTTTGATTATGATAAATCTTTGGTTCGTCCTGATCAGGTGGAAAGAATGGCGGCTAATGCCCGGTTACTTAAGGATAATTCGGCGCTTAAGGTCAGGATTGAGGGTAACTGTGATGAGCGGGGAACCAATGAGTATAATCTGGCGCTTGGGGAACGGCGCGCCATGGGGGCCAAGAAATATCTAGTCAATCTGGGTATAGCTGATGGTCGGGTCAGTGTCTTGAGTTATGGCGAGGAGAGGCCAGTTAACCTTGGACATGATGAGACCTCATGGGCGGCAAATCGTCGGGGTGATTTTGTAAAAGTCCAATAATCAGCAGTGTTGGTGGTGTCCAGGATTGTAGCCGGGATGGGTCATGCCCATCCCGGTTTTTTATGAAAATGCTTATTTGATTGAGTAATAATGAAAAATTTCACAAGAGGAGACCTTGAACAATGAAAAGCTTTACTGCGGTATTATTTGCCGGCCTGATCTGTGGCGCCGCCTTTGTCGCTCCGGCCCTAGCCGATGAAGGGTTGACGAAAATTGCCACCATGGACCTCAAAAAAGTGCTGGAGTCTTCTAAAGCCGGTCAAACTGCACAGGCCACCGTCAGGCAAAAGTACGAGGAATATCAGGCAAAACTAAGCAAGAAGGAAGAAGCCTTGCTGGCCCTGAAAGATGAGATTGAAAAGAAACGGACCGTTTGGAGCGAAGATGTCCGCAACCAGAAGGAACGTGATTTCAAGCGGGGCGTTCAGGACCTTGATGAAGAGTCCAAGTATGCCAATAACGACATGAAGGATTTTGAGAAGAAACAGATCGAGCCGCTGCTTAAGGAATTGGACGGGATAATCAGTGAATATGGTAAATCCCAGGGTTTGGCGGTGATCCTCGATACTACCCGTGGCGTAGTGTACCAGGATGAAACCCTGGATATCAGCGCGAAAATAGCAGTTGAATTGGACAAGCGGCATGTGGCCAGTGAAGTTAAGCCTGATACTGCTGAGGCAAAGCCCGAAGTAAAGGCTGAAGAAAAAGCGGAAGTTAAGGCCGAAGCCAAGCCGGCTGCGGTTAAGGCGGGTGGTAAGTCTAATAAGTCCGACGCCAAACGTTGAAGCAGACTTGGGTATAGCTGGGAGAGGCCGTCCGTATGGGCGGCCTTTTTTTTATGCCTGTTTGTGGCCCATCAGGTCCATGGCAGCGGTGATGATGGCCGGGAGGTCGATCTTGCCATTGTGGTAAAGGGTGTCCTGGGGGCCATGTTCCATGAAACGGTCGGGATATCCCAGTTGTCTGATCTTGATTTTGCCGCTTAGGCCCCGACGGCTCAATAGCTCCATGACCGCGCTGCCGAAACCGCCCTTGCGGGAGTGGTCTTCCACAGTCAGGATTCGTTTGCATCTCTTGCCCCACTCACAAATCAAATCTCCGTCCAGCGGGTTGACGAAGCGAGGATTGATGACGGCGGCGGAAATTCCCAGTTTAGCCAAACCAACCGCGGCCTCCAGGGCCGGATAGACTCGATTGCCCACCGGTAAAATGAGGAGATCCTCGCCCTCACGAAGCAACTCACCTTTACCGAGTGGCAGTTTTTGCAGATCTCGGTCAAGGGGTATTCCGATTCCGCAGCCACGAGGATAACGGACAGCGACTGGGCCGGGATATAAGACAGCGGTGTACAGCATGTGGCGCAATTCGTTTTCGTCTTTTGGGGCCATTAGTACCAAATTGGGAATGAAACGCAGGAAGGCGAGGTCAAATACCCCATGGTGGGTGGGGCCGTCGTCACCAACCACCCCGCCGCGATCGATGGCGAAGACCACTGGTAGATTGGGTAGACAGACGTCGTGAATGACCTGGTCCAATGCCCTTTGCATGAAGGTCGAATAGATGGCCACCACCGGCAGGATGCCTTCGGTTGCCAGGCCGGCCGCGAAGGTAACTGCATGTTGTTCGGCGATGCCTACATCAAAGAAGCGCTCCGGAAACCGTTTGGCAAAGTCGCCCAAGCCGGTACCGGCTGGCATGGCGGCGGTGATGGTGACGATCCGGGGGTCCTTTTCCGCCAACTCGACGATGGTATCGCCGAAAACCTTGGTGTAGGATGGCGGGGTCTTGGGGGCAGGCAGCGGCAAGCCGGTTTCTACGACAAAGGGGCCGACACCGTGATAGTCACCGGGGCGCTCCTCGGCCGGTCTGTACCCCTTGCCCTTGGTGGTCAGGACGTGCACCAGCACTGGCCCGTGGCTGAAGTCCCGCACGTTGCGCAGGGTCTTGATCAAGGTTTCCACTTGATGGCCGGGGATTGGTCCGACATATTCGAATTTAAGGGCCTCAAAAAGCATCCCCGGGGTGAAGAAGGCCTTGAAGCTTTCTTCACTGCGCTTGAGGACTTGGAGGATGTTTTCGCCGACGTTGGCGAAGGATTTTAAAAAACCCTCCATGTCGCGTTTCAGGCGAGTGACCGCCCGCCCGGTCATCTTTTGGCTGAGAAAGCTGGAGAGTGCGCCGACATTGGGTGAGATCGACATCTCGTTGTCGTTGAGGATGACGATCAGATTCCGGTCCAGATGGCCGGCCTGGTTCAAGGCCTCGAAGGCCATCCCCCCAGTCATCGAGCCATCGCCAATGACGGCGATAGACCGGTAAGGATCACCTTTAAGGTGTTTGGCGCAGGCGATGCCGAGGCTGGCTGAGATTGATGTGCTGCTGTGACCAGTATCGAATGGGTCGTAAGGGCTTTCCTCGCGTTTGGGAAAGCCGCTTATCCCCTGGTACTGGCGAAGGGTGTGAAACCTTTCTCGCCGCCCCGTTAGCAGCTTGTGGGCATAGGCCTGGTGGCCTACATCCCAGATCAATTTGTCGTGCGGGGTGTCGAAGACATAATGAATGGCCAGAGTCAGCTCGACTACGCCCAGACAAGGGGCAAGATGGCCGCCGTTTTTGGCCACGGTGGCGATAATGACCTGGCGGATTTCCTCGGCAAGCAGATGTAAATCCCTAACGGCAAATTCCTTGAGATCGTCCGGTGAGTTGATCGTGTCAAGCAGCTGGGTATCGATGTTGTCGGGCAAGATAAGTGGCCTCGCTTTTGGTATGACGGATGCGGCTTTATGGGGCGCGGTGCGACGGTGTGGGGCGGCGGCGCCGGACGGGTCCAATTCTATTTCTTCCGGTCCTTGATGTAAAGGGCAAGTTGGCGCAGGGGTTCTGCTCTGGGGCCTAATCCGGCAAGAGAATCTAAGGCATCCTGCACTGCTTCAACTGCCTTGGCGCGAGTTTCTGCCACGCCAAAGAAAGCGGGATAGGTGGCTTTCCCGCGTTCGGCATCGGTGCCCACGTTTTTACCCAGTTGCTCGGTGCTGCCTTCGACATTCAGGAGATCGTCGATAATCTGGAATGCCAAGCCGATCATCTCGCCGTAGCGGGACAGCGCTGCGTATTGGTCCGGATTCGCGCGGCCCACCAGGGCACCGGCCTGGGCCGATGCCAGAATCAGGGCGCCGGTCTTACGGCGATGAATTTCCCTGAGCGTGACAAAATCGATGCTCTTGCCCTCGCTGGCAATGTCGATGATCTGGCCACCCACCATGCCAAAAGGGCCTGCGCCGACGGCGACAACTTTAATAATTTCTAGTCTGTCGGCGGCCGGAATGGTGGTAGTGGAAAGACCGCTAAGCAGTGTAAAAGCAAAGGTCAGCAGGCCGTCCCCGGCCAAGATGGCGTTGGCTTCGCCATATATCATGTGGTTGGTCGGTTTGCCACGGCGGAGTTCGTCGTTATCCATGGCCGGCAGATCGTCATGGATCAGGGAATAGGTGTGGATGCACTCCAGGGCCACGGCCACCGGGAGTGCGGTTTGCTCGTCACCCCCGATCGCCTCACAGGCAGCCAGGCAAATGATGGGGCGGACTCTTTTCCCACCGGCGAAGAGGCTGTAGCGCATGGCGTCAATATGCCGGGCCAAGTCGGTTTGTAGTCCTTCTGCGTAGGGGAATAGCCGAGACATGGCCGCTTCAACCAGGACTTGCTTGGCGGTGAGGTAGGTTTTTAGATCCATGATGGAGGCAGGTGAGGGCGTAAATGGCGGCAGTATTAGAGTTGCTCGTCTGCTTGGCCGGGAAAGGGGACTTCCTGAAGTCGCCCGTTCTTTTTCAGCAATAGATTAACTTTTTGCTGGGCCTCCTGGAGCGTCTGGTTGCAGAAATCGGCAAGTTTTACACCCTCGTCGAATTTTTTCAGCGACTCTTCCAGGCTGAGATTCCCGCTTTCCAGTTCCTCGGTAATCCGTTCCAGTTTTTCCAGGGATTCTTCGAAACTTCGCTTGGCCATTTGTCGTCCTTATTTGTAGTTAGCTGAGTTAACAAGACGAGCATAATAAAAAAAATAGGCGTTCCGGGCAATCTCTTTAAATAAAAAGCGAAATCGGCTATCTATCGACCTCGCGTTTACTGTTCTAATCAACCAATGTTGGAGAATTCAGTGCCAGCATATCTTGTTACCCATATAGACGGATTTGCCAGGTGGTTACTGGTGGAAAAAGGGTATTCCGATAATACGGTGGAAAGCTACTGCCGGGACTTGGCCGAGTTCGCCGAACATGCCAGGATTGATGAACCAAGGCAAATTGATACCCCAATGGTGCGTGCCTTCATCTATGGACTCTCGGCACGTAATAATAAGAGCACCTCGGTGGCCCGGAAACTTTCCGCTTTGCGAACTTTTTTCCGTTATCTCTTGCGCGAGGGGGTAATTGCCTTAAATCCAGTGCTGTCGATCGCAATGCCCAGACATGACCGGTATATTCCTACCTTCCTGACCGTAGACGAGGTCTTCGCCCTAATGGAAACTCCGGGTGCCACCGATACCTTTGCCCTGCGTGATCGGGCGATACTGGAGATGCTCTACTCAACCGGGGTGCGGGTCGCTGAGCTGGTGGATCTTGACCTGGACCGGCTTGATGTGGTCGGGGAGGGGGTGCGGGTTACCGGCAAGGGTAATAAGGAACGGCAGGTACCGGTAGGTTCCCCTGCCCTGGAAGCGATACGTGCATACCTGCCACAGCGTCAACAGTTGGCTGGTAACCGGACCAGGCGTGGTCAGGCGGAGGACAAGAGTGCTCTGTTCTTGAACAACCGGGGGCGGCGCCTCAGTGTGCGTAGCGTCGAACGAATAGTGGCTGATTACGCCCTGCGGGCCGGGATCATCAACCGGGTCACCCCCCATGCCCTGCGCCACTCCTTTGCCACCCATCTTCTGGAAATGGGTGCTGACCTTCGGGTGGTGCAGGAGCTGCTGGGGCATTCCAGTCTTTCCACCACCCAGCGTTATACCCACCTGAATATGGACCACTTGGCAAGGGTGTACGACCTGGCCCATCCAATGGCCCATAAAGCAACTGTCAACAACACTAAACAATGATCATTTGAATATTTGTAAAAAATCAGCCTGTATGAGGAGTGGTAGCCTTATGATTGATCCAGAGTTGAAGTACTGTCCAACGTGCAAAGACGAATACCGACCTGAGATACTAGTTTGTGCGGTGTGCGATGTCACTTTATTGCAAGGCGCCGAACTTCTTGAACGTCAACGCGCCGGGCAAGAGAAACGGACCGCCCGTAAGGGGGAATTTCGAGGTGATGATGAATTGGTTTCCGTCCGGCGTGGGCCGTTGCCTGAGATGCGGGCCTATGAACGTGTGCTCCAGAGGGAGGGAATCGCCACCATGTTGGCCAGTGAGGACAAATCCTGCGGTAAGGGGTGCTGCCCTTCAAATTTCGATGTGTTGGTTAGGCGTGAGGAGGCAGCGGAGGCGGTGCAGTTGATCGCCGCAGAGATCCGACGTACGGCCCCGTTGGATGGGCCGGGCGGCAGCCATCATGACGCGGTTTTCCATGATGAGGCATCAGAAACTACTTGCCCGGCATGCGGACATAAATTCGCCCCTGCTCCGGAGTGCCCGGATTGCGGGTTATGTTTCGGCTAAGGGCGGCAGGTCTGTTTCTTGATGGCCTGTTCCCTCGAAATTTCTCGCCTTGCCTGCACTTCCATGACTGAACAATCTGCAGTTGCATTTAACATTTAACGTTTTAAAAGAAGAATTTGCATTATTAACGAAGAAGGATATAGAGTGTTCGGGCATTGCTGAACTTTCGCTGTGGTTATCTGTAATTTACCTCTGCCGATATGGCAATGTCTTGTAAATGTGGGGTATTTTAGGGTTGATTGCTGCTGGATTTCTTGTCCGAATTCTACTTAATGGGCAAAGATGTGGCTAATCTGAAGCGGTGTGCGGGGGATGATTCGAGTATTTTTTTGTCTAACCTTTTGAATTAATGTCGTTCATTTTTATTTAATTTGATAAAAAATCCCTCTTGAAAAAATATCAGGAAGGATGTTAAATGCGCCCGTTTTCGCACGGACCCCCGAAATAGTTCGGAGGCCATCACGCGAAGAATAGTTAGCTCGGCAATGGCAGAGCGAAATTGGAGGAGAAGTAAAAATGAAGCGGATAGTGGCAATTCTGGCGGGTTTGGTCATGGTGGCGTCTTTGGCGGCATGCGGTAAACAGCCGGTAGAGCAGATCAGCGCCACCAAGGCGGCAGTGGAAGCAGCAGCTACCGATGGTACCGTGTACGCAGCTGACGACTACAAAAAGGTCAATGACTCAATGACTGCTGCCATGGAAGAAGTAAAGGTACAGGACGCGAAGTTCTTCAAGAACTACGACAAAGCCAGCCAGATGCTGGCTCAGGTAAAGGCTGAAGCCGAGAGTGTTAAGGCCAAGGCTGCAGCTGAGAAGGAGCGGATGAAGCAGAAGGCTATCGCCGATCTGGCTGCTGCTCAGACTGCTGTCACCGAGGCCAAGGGTCTGGTTGACAAAGCACCGAGCGGAAAGGGTTCCGCCGCTGACGTTATGGCTATGAAAGCCGACGTTGCTGGCATGGAAGCTGCTCTGCCCGAAATTCAGCCGATGATCGATGGCGGCGACTACATGGGCGCTTCCGCTAAGGCCGTTGCCATTAGCGAGAAGGCTGCTGGTGTTACCGCTGCTGTTAACGAGGCCATGGCTAAGAAGGCTGCTGCCAAGGGCGCTAAGGGCGGAAAAAAGGCTAAGAAGTAATTTTTATAACAGCTTCAAGAACTAAGAGTTAATAAGCAATAATTGATGTACCGGACGCTGCAGGTTATCATAGTTACACTAGCGGTGCTTGCAGCGTCATACGGTTGTAGTGAAAAGCCGGTCCCTCCCGAAGTTCAGCTGGCCCTTCGTCAGCAGGATTCGTTGCGAGGGGCCGGCGTTTCTGTTTATGCCCCCCAGGAATTCCGGACATATCAGAATGAACTCTCAGCCGGTCAGGATCTGCTGGAAGTCGAACGGCGCCGCTGGTTTGTCTGGCGTGATTACGACAAAGTTGCCGTCGCCTTCCAGGATATTCTGGCCCATGGGGCAAAGATCTCCGAGAAATTAGAATCGATCCATAAAGCGGAAAATGATGATGTTTCGGTCAAGCAGCGCGATCTGACCGTCAAGCTGACCTTACTCCGGGGGCTCTCGGAAAATCTCAAGGACCGCAGGCTGGCAGCGAATAAACTGGTGCAGGCCGAGATTCGCCTGAGTGAGGCGAAAAGTTATACCGCTGCCGGCAAGAGTAAAGACGCCTTGCGCTGCCTTAATGACGCCAGCCATGATGTCGCTGGGGCAGTGGCAGTTGCGAAGTTGGTGCTGGCCAGATATACCGACAAGAATGAGATTGCGAGATGGCGAGAGCTGGTTGACCGCGAGGTTGCCAATTCCCGAAAGCGCGGCAGTGAGCTTCTGGTGGTTTGCAAGGCCGAGAGGAAAATCACCTTATACCGTAATGGGACACCGGTGAGGAGCTGGGAAGCCGGTATGGGTTTTAATTATCTTAGCGACAAGCTTTATAGTGGTGATAAGGCTACCCCTGAGGGGGTTTACCAGGTCAGCCGGAAGATTGCCGGTAGTAAATATTTTCAGGCCTTGTTGATCAACTATCCCAATAACGAAGATCAGCAGAGGTTTTCGCGGGCCCGGCGTAACGGCCAAATCCCTAGAGGTGCGGGAATCGGCAACCTCATCGAAATCCACGGCGGTGGTAGTGCCGGGATGACTAATGGTTGTGTGGCCCTGGATAACAGTGATATGGCTACTCTTTATCGCGAGATTTGTGTGAATACACCAGTTGTCATCGTTGGTACCACTGACTACAACAATTTTATCGCGGCGGCCCTGGATGATCTTTGCTAAAAGCGATGCGCCGCCACGGGCTACCCGAAATCGCCGTGCGTTACCTGGGCGTTCGGTGTGGCCCTTTTTGTTATTGGGACTGGCTGTACTTGCCGTGCTCGGTGGGGTTGGCTGGGCCATGTACAGCGGTCGTCTTGCTGGATTGGACAAATCAAACTTTCTGACTAAATTTCTACCAGCTAAAACAGGCAAAGAAATCCAGAATAACCGGACAGCAGTTGTTGTCTCTTCTCCAGCCAAAGCCAGGGCTAAAAAAAAGGAACACCTGGCCGAGTCCGCTAAGGTTGAAAGTCGGGTTAAGGCTGATGCTTCAGCCGCACCCACTGCGGAAAGCCTTCGCGCCGAGAATGCCGAAATCCGCCAGCAGCTTCTTGACATGGCCCCCAAGGGATTTTATGTGGTGATCAATACCGCCGGGAACCGGGTTACCCTTCACAACGGCGATAAGCTTGAGGCCGATATGATTGCCTCCTGTGGCAGCGGCAATGTTCTGGAAGATCCCAAAGGAGGGCGGCGCTGGACCTTTGACACCCCGCGCGGTGTCTTTAGTGTCAAGACCAAGGTCGTCGATCCGGTATGGATCAAGCCGGACTGGGCCTTTATCGAGGAGGGCGAGCCGATTCCCAAGGATCGGACTGATCGGGCCGAGCCGGGGATGATGGGTGATTTCGCCATCGGCATTGGCGACGGCTATTACCTCCACGGCACCCTTTACAAACGGTTACTCGGCCGCAACGTCTCTCACGGCTGCGTTCGTCTCGGTGATGCGGATATCGAAAGACTTTATCACACCCTGTCCAAGGGTGACCGGGTTTACATCTTCTGATGCGCGCTATCTTTCTCACTCTCTGGTTGACCCTCTTCCCGCTGTTCATGACAGCTGGGGCTATCGCCGATGAGCTCAGCGACCTGCAGGCTGAAAATTTCCTGCTGACCACCGAATTGCAGCTTGCCAAGGCGGGCAAGATGTACATCGTCATGGATTTGCCTGGTAAGGCAGTTATTTTCAAGGCGGGTGGGATTGAGATTAAGCGACTGCCCATCGAACATAGCCGGGTGGACGCGGTAGACTCGGTGCCGATCTTGCGTAAGCTTAACGTCAAAAAGGCTGACAACCAGCCCAAGCGCAAGCAGGTGGTTATTGCCAGCGAAGAAGAAATTAGGTCAGCCCCAGCCCCGGCGCCGGGAACTGATGGCTTGGTGGCCTTGGAAATCAGTGACATGCCAGAGCTTTATCAGCTAGAGTTTGACGATGGCCTGTTGTTAACGGTCAAGGCGCCGGCCTCCGGGGATTTTAAGACTAAAGCGACCCGTTATTGGCAGGACAGTGTCGATTATGTCAAAAATTGGTATCAAAGCATGCATCGCAAAATGTCCGGTGAAGCCGGTTCCCCCCAGATCGTGATGAATCTGAGTGGGGCGGATGCCCGGCAACTCTACTGGTCCTTCGATCAAGACATGCCTTGCTTGATTAAGAATTGAGTGTCGGCCGTGGTGGGATTACCCCGGTCCGCGCACCGTTCTTCTCTTCCCCCTCATTTCGGGCATCTTATTCTACCCCGCTTCTCGTGGTAAAAATCGTGCGCGCACTTCTCGGGAATTGACGGGGCGCCGCCGGCCATTTATGTTACTCTGCCCTGGCGACGTTTTAGTGCCGAGTTCCTGATACCCGAGAGAGTAAAGCCGATGCCCCACCCCATGTTGGAAGTAAGAAATCTGGTCAAGCGCTACCGGGCCGTGGAGGCGGTGGCCGGGATCAGTTTTGCGATTCCGCCGGGGATCTGCTTCGGCCTGCTTGGCCCCAATGGTGCCGGCAAAACCACCGCCCTGGAGGTGATCGAGGGTATTCTTGCCGCCACCAGTGGCGAGGTGCTGTTCCATGGCTCCCCCCGAACCGGGGCCTTCCGGGAAGAGGTGGGCATTCAGTTCCAGCACACCACCCTGCTCGATTTCCTCACCGTCCGCGACACCCTGGTTACCTTCCGCAACCTCTATCGCGACCCCGAAGCGCTCGAATCCCTGGTGGAGATCTGCAACCTCCAGGAGATCATGGCTAGCATGAACAATAAGATCTCCGGTGGCCAGGCCCAGCGGTTGATGCTGGCCCTGGCTCTGATTAACAAGCCGAAACTGATCTTTCTCGATGAGCCATCCACCGGCCTCGATCCCCAGGCCCGCCGCCATCTCTGGGACATCGTCCGGACTATCAAGGAGCAAGGCAAGACCATTATCCTCACCACCCATTCCATGGATGAGGCCGAGTACCTCTGTGACGAGATTGCCATCATGGACCACGGCCGGATCATCGCCCAGGGCTCGCCGGCCGACCTGGTCCGCCGCTACTGTAGCGGCACGATCATCTCCCTGCCCCGGGAGCGGGTGACCTTTCCATTGCCGCAACTGCCCTTGCCGTATCGGGAGGTCAATGGATTAGTGGAGATTACCGTTGATCGGATCGATACCGGTCTGGAAACCCTGCTTGCTCTTAAGATCGATTTAAGCGAAATGACCGTTCATTCCCCCGATCTGGAAGATGTCTTTATTCACCTTACCGGTCGGAAGTTACGCGAATGAGCGACCAGCCGACCAGTTCCGAGGATGAGCGCAAGGCAATCCTCAGGGAAACCTTCGATGCCGTGGCCGGTGGTTACGACAGCCAGCCCCTGCGCTTTTTCCCGGCGAGCGCGGCCCAGATGGCCACTTTGCTGGATTTGCAGGGCCACGAACGGTTGCTGGATGTGGCGTGCGGTACCGGCAACGGTGCCTTGGCCGTGGCCCCGTTAGTGCCGCAGGGGCGAGTCACGGCGGTGGATTTTTCCTCAGGAATGCTGGGCCAGGCCCGCCAGCGGGCGGCAACGGCCGGGATGGCCAACATCGATTTCGTTGCAGGCGACATGTCTCGTCTCGACTTTGCGGGTACCTCCTTTGACGCCGCCCTCTGCGCCTTCGGCATCTTCTTTGCCGCCGACATGACGGCGCAACTCCAGCAAATTGCCGCAGCGGTTCGCCCCGGCGGGGTGGTGATGACCTCCACTTTCGCGCAGGGTTACTTTCAACCCCTGCGCGACCTGTTATTTGCCCGGGCCGCCGATTATGGGGTGGCGAAATCGCCCCAGACCTGGCTGCAGGTGGCCAGTGAGGCGGGCTGCCGGGAACTGTTCAACCAGGCCGGGTTCAACGAGGTGCGGGTTGAACAAAGGAACCTTGGCTACTATCTATCCTCCGCCGAAGAGTGGTGGGCGGTGGTCTGGAACGCTGGATTTCGCCGCGTCGTTAACGCCATCGCCCCGGCGGAACGGGAACGTTTCCGGGCCGAACATCTGCGGGAGGTTGCCGCGCTGGCAACTGAGCGGGGGATCTGGCTGGAGGTCGAGGTGCTTTACACCATCGGCACCAGGCCGTGTTGAGGATTGAGGTGAAAATATGCGGCAGGTGAGCTGGAAACGTCTGTGGACCATGTTCAAGGCCCGGAACTACGAATTTTTTCGGGACAAGGCCGCCTTCGGCTGGAACTTTCTCTTTCCCTTTCTGATCATTGCCGGCTTTGGCATTACCTTTGGCGGGCGGGATTTTTCCGCCTTCAAGGTGGGGGTTTTCCCCGCGCCGGTCGCCCAGGTAGATTTCCGCCACACCACCCTGCCGGAGAAATTTATCAAGACCGAGCATCTGCAATTTATCGGCTTCCCGGATCAGGCCAGCGGGCTGGAAAAACTCAAGCACCACCAGATCGATTTCCTGATCCGCCAGGACACCTCGCCGCCCCAGTACTGGCAGCTAGAGTCGTCGCCCAAGGGGTATCTGGTCGAGCGGCTTTTCCAAGCGGGAAGTGTCCCGGACCAGAGCACCTATGGGGTTAAAGAGACGGTGGCCGGTGCCGAGATCCGCTATATCGACTGGCTCTTCCCCGGTATTCTGGGGATGAACATGATGTTCAGCGCCCTTTGGGGGGTGGGGTACGTTATTGTTCGCTACCGCAAGAACGGCGTGTTGAAACGCCTGAAGGCCACCCCCCTGACCGCCTTCGAGTACCTGACCGCCCAGGCCATGTCCCGTTTCTTTCTTCTGATCTTCACCCTAGTCGTGGTCTGGATCGGCGCCGATCTGCTCTTTTCCTTCCGGATGATCGGTTCCTATTTTAACCTCTTCGTCGTTTTTTCCTTGGGCGGCTTGAGTCTGACCTCCATCGGCCTTTTGCTGGCGGCCCGGGGGACCAGCGAGGAGTTTACCAGCGGCGCCTTGAATTTCATGGCCTGGCCGATGATGTTCCTCTCCGAGGTCTGGTTTTCTCTGGAGGGGGCGCCGCAGTGGGTTAGAACCTTCGCTGAATTCCTGCCGCTTACCCACCTCCTGCGGGCGGCCCGCAGGATCATGAATGACGGGGCGACCCTTACCCAGGTTGGTGGCGATTGCCTGGTTCTGATCGGGGTTACTCTGGTCTGTTTGATCCTAGGGGCGACGCTGTTTTCGTGGAATGAGTAGAAAATATAGACGAACTGCAGAACAGTAGAATATTGAACCGCAGAACCGCAGAAGTGCGACGGCAGATGAAGCAATGCAGAAGAACCTGATCTACCTCGGCTTGGCGGTGATCTTGCTGGGGTTGTGCTGGCCTTGGCTATCCAAGCTTCCCTTAGGGCGGTTGCCTGGAGATATTGTCATCGACCGGCCGGGCCTGAAGGTCTATATTCCCGTCACCACCATGATCCTGGTGAGTTTGCTGGTTAGTCTGCTGTCCTGGCTGTTTAGGAAGTAGTTAGTGGGTAATTTTTAGGAGATAAATCATGAAACTTTGGGTGACGCCAAGCGGTGATCGCTGGTTGTGTGATGAATGCCAGCCTGAGTTTGCGGCGCAGATCGAGGCGGAAAAATGGCGGGCCGCCTTTGAAAAATGGGACCCGACACTGCGCTGTGTCCACTGCCATCATGGCGACATGGAAGTCCTTGATTGAGTTGCCCGGAAGTCTGCCGAGATTGATATTTGCCTAGGAGACAGTTGTGAAAAAGACCATCTTCATTACCGGCGCTACCTCCGGCTTTGGCGAGGCCTGCGCCCGGCTCTTTGCCCGGGAGGGCTGGCGGCTGGTATTGACCGGGCGGCGGGCGGAACGGCTGGAGAAACTGGCTGCCGAACTGGGTGGCGAGGTCCATCTCCTGGTCCAGGATGTCCGGGAACGGCAGCGGGTGGAGCAAGACATCACCGACCTTCCCGAGCCCTTTCGAGAGATCGACGTCCTGGTCAATAACGCCGGTCTGGCCCTGGGCCTGGGTCCGGCCCAGGCGGCCGATCTTGATCAGTGGGAGGAGATGGTCGATACCAATATAAAGGGGCTGCTCTACACCACCCGTTTCCTGCTTCCGGGGATGGTGGCGCGGCGCCGGGGTCATATCGTCAATCTCGGTTCGGTGGCCGGCAACTGGCCCTATCCCGGCGGCAATGTCTACGGCGCCTCCAAGGCCTTCGTCAAGCAGTTCTCCCATAATCTGCGGGCCGATGTTCTGGGCAGCGGGGTGCGGGTGACCAATATCGAGCCGGGGCTGGCCGCGACCGAGTTTTCGGTGGTTCGTTTCTCCGGCGATCAGGAGAAGGCGGCCAAATTCTATCAGGGCATGCAGCCTCTTACCGCCGAGGATATCGCCAATATCGTCCATTGGGCGGTGATGCAGCCGCCCCACGTCAATATCAACCGGATCGAGGTGATGCCGGTGGCCCAGAGCTGCGGGCCGTTTGCCATCCACCGCGAAGGTTAAGAAGAGGTGAAATTCGATGAGTGCTGAACTGCCCGGGGTGCCGCCGCCGGATGACTTCCAGATCCGCTGCCGCAAACTGGGACAGTTGATCCATTACGGCTACTGTTGCCGGGAAAACCAGGGGGGGCACTGCGCCCGCACCTTGGATTGCTGGTATCCGTATTTCCAGGTTGCCGAATACCTGCGGGGAGTGTTGAGCCCCGAGGAATGGGCCGCCGCCTTCGAGGCCCCGGTCAAACCCAAGGTGTTGTCGCTGGTCGAGTTGATTGAGCAGGCCCAGCGTAATGTCGGGAAACAGTAGCCCGGCGGCCAGGTCGGATTAGCCAGACAGGTTATACAAAACCCTGGTCTGATAAATAGAGTAGTGGTCAGGTCGAGGTGGGGGTGACAAAGGAACCCCAATATTTTGTATGTCGGCACAATTTGAACATGCCCCAAGCTCAATGCGCGAATGTTGGGGTTCGCAGGCTCACCGCCAACAATCTACAGGGCGCCAACCCCAATTACTTTCTGACGCTCTTCTCCTGGTAATACTGATAATCCCCCTCATAGATCCGCATCTCGCCGTGGTCGATCTCGATCACCCGGTTGACCAACGCCCGCAGAAAGTGGCGGTCATGGCTGACCAGGAGCACGGTGCCGGTAAAATTTTTTAAGGCCTCCAGCAAGGTCTCGCGGGACTGGATGTCGAGATGGTTGGTGGGCTCGTCCAGAATCAGCAGGTTCAGCGGCCGGGCCAACAATGTCGCCAGCACCACCCGGCTCTTCTCGCCGCCGGAGAGGTTGGCGATCTTTTTCTCTACTTCATCACCCCGGAAGAGGAAGGCGGCCAGCAGGCTGCGGATTGTGCCGATGCTGGCATTTGGCAACACGTCCTGGACGGTATCGAAAACGGTGTACTTCGGGTTGAGGACGTCCATGGCGTGCTGGCTGAAGTAGCCGACATTGACACTGGCCCCCAGGTTGACCGTGCCCGCAGTCGGTTCGGTCTGACCGGCCAGCACCTTTAAAAAGGTCGATTTCCCGGCGCCGTTGACCCCGACCACGGCGACCTTTTCCTGCCGCCGGACCATTCCGGAAACCCCGCCGAAGATGGATTTCTCGCCGCCCTCCGGCCGAGGCCAGGATTTACCGAGGCCCTCCAGTTTGATTACATCATCACCACTGCGCGGAGCTTCGCCAAAATCGAACTTGGCCAGACGCTGTTCGGCGGGGATCTCGATGCGCTCAATCTTATCGATCTTCTTGACCCGGGATTGGACCTGGGAGGCGTGGGAGGCGCGGGCCGCGAAGCGGGCGATGAACTCCTCCTCCTTGGCCAGCATCTCCTGCTGACGGCGGTGACTGGCCAGTAGCTGATCGCGGCGGATCTCCCGCTCGCGCTCGTAAAAATCGTAGTTGCCGCCATAGGTGGTAACGGCCTGGTTGGCCACTTCGACCACCCGGTTGACCAGCCGGTTCATGAACTCCCGGTCGTGGCAGGTCATCAAGAGCGATCCCTTGAAGTCGCTGGCCAGCCAGTTCTCCAGCCAGACGATGGACTCGATATCCAGGTGGTTGGTGGGCTCGTCCAGCAGCAGGACATCGGGGTTGATGGTCAGGATCTTGGCCAGACCGATGCGCATCTTCCAGCCGCCGGAAAATGACTCCACCGGGCGCTGGTAGTCGTCGGGGCCGATGCCGAGGCCGGTCAGCACCGCCTGGGCGCGGGCCTCCAGGTCATAACCGCCGCGATGCTCGAATTCCTCCACCACCGCCCCGTAGCGGCCCAGCAGGGTGTCCAGCTCCTCGGGTTCCATGGGCAAACCCATGGCGGTTTCCATCTCTCGCATCTGCTCGCCCAGTTCGACGGTGCGGGCCGAGGCGGCCATCACCTCGGCCAGGGCCGAGCGGCCGGCCATCTCGCCGACCTCCTGGGAGAAATAGCCGATCACGGTCTGACTGGGGCGGGAGATCTCGCCTTGGTCGGGCTGCTCCTCGCCGGTGATCAGCCGGAAGATGGTGGTCTTGCCGGCGCCGTTGGGGCCGACCAGGCCGGTGCGGGTGCTGGGGAGAATCTGGAAGCTGGCATCCCGGAAGAGGATCTGGGGGCCATGCTGACGGGTAACATTGCTGACGTGGATCATGGGGGCTCCGCAAAAAAAGGCGGAACTTAGCATAATTGGGGAAAAGAGGGAAGGGGTAAGGTTATGGGGTGCAGGGTAATTTGACAAGAAATTACCAAGGGGCGGCGAGAGGCAGGGAGATTATTCCAGATTTGGCAGTTCGCGGTCAGGCGACCGCTCCCACTGGTAGGTGCTGGTGATCCCGTGGTGGTTGGCACCTGTGGGAGCGACCGCCCGGTCGCGAATACGGATTATGCGTGGCCCCGCAGGTATGATTTGCCAGATCCTGGCTGGGGATGGAACGAACGATCCCCGGTTGCTAACTGATGACCAACCCCGCATAGCCGACCACCCGGCTGGTATCTCCACTGGCCTCGCCGGAATCGCTGTAGCTGATCAGTTCTGCCTTGGTTGCCCCCAACTCCAGGGCGGCGAGCAGAGTGATAGTGGTGGGAATGAAGCCGCACATGGTGATCCCGTGATCAAGCACCGTGTGATAAAGGCCCTCGGGGTCCAGGGCGGTGACCCGGGCCAGGGCCAGATGGTCCTGGCGGCTGGCGACAGTCCGGGGCTGGTAGTGGGTCATGTCGGTGCTGGCCACCATCAATACCGGGCGGCCGAAGGCTTTGAGCGCCCGGGCCAAGCCCAGGCCGATCTCCCGGCAATCAGCGTAGTCGAGCTGCGAAACCACCAGGGGCGAGAGGGAAATCCCGGCCCGGGCTGTTTGCAGAAATGGCACCTGTACTTCCAGGGAGTGTTCTTGGCGGTGGGCAATGCTGTCTTCCCGGGCCTGGGGGAGGTGACGTTTGATTAGCTCGGAAAGCGCCTGGTTGATGGGCACCTCGCCGAAGGGCATGGCCCAGGAACCTTCCGATACGATGGCCAGGGGGGCGCCCAGGCCGTGATGATTGGGGCCGAGGATGACGATATCGGCGGGAATTCGCACCCGGGCGAAGGTGGCGGCGGCCACCGGTCCCGAGTAGATGTACCCGGCGTGGGGGGAAACCACCGCCAGAGCGGTGATTTTATCGGCCTCGGCCACTTCCGGGGTCATGACCTTGATGGTGGCGGCTAGCTGGCGGGGTACACCGGGGTAAAACTGATTGGCTACGGCGGGTTGGCGGATCATTGGGTCACCTCCTTGGCGATAAACCAGGATAGCGGGAAGTGGCCACGTTTGTCAGTCTTTTTTCGCCTGCCAGGTGGTGGCACCAGCACTGTCTTTGAGTTCTATGCCGGCGGCCAGTAGCTGGTCGCGGATCTCGTCGGCCCGGCCCCAGTTCTTGGCGGCCCTGGCCTCGCGGCGCTCGATGATCAGGCGCTCGATTTCAGCCGGGGAGATGGTCAGTTCGGATAGTTCTCGCGCTCGCAAGCCTTGGAGAAAGGCGACCGGCGGTTCGCCGAGCAACCCCATGATCCCGCAGAGTTCGGTGAGTTTGGCGCCCAGCGCTCGAAGAAAATCCAGATCCGCGGGGGCAGCCGGGGAGGGGAGTTGCTGGCGCAAGCGGTTCAAATCTTTGACTGCCTCGAAGACCACCCCTAAAGCCTGGGCGGTGTTAAGGTCGTTATCCATGGCCTCCCGAAAACGTTCCTCCAGGCCGGCCAGTTTGCTGCCTTCCTCGGCGGAGATGACCGGGGCGGCGTGGGCATCGGCGGCAGGCAGGTTGTCTAGACCAGCCACGGCGCTGTACAACCGCTCCAGGCCAACAGCGCTGTCTTTTAGGGCGCTGTCGGAATAGTCCAAGGGATTGCGGTAATGGGTGGAGAAGACAAAGAAGCGCAATACCTCCGGGTGATGGTCGGCCAGAACCTCGCGGATGGTGAGGAAATTGCCCAGGGACTTGGACATCTTCTCTTCCTTGATGGTGACGAAGCCGTGGTGGATCCAGTTTTTGGCGAAGGGTTTGCCGCTGGCCCCCTCGCTCTGGGCGATCTCGTTTTCGTGGTGGGGGAAGACCAGATCCTTGCCGCCACCGTGGATGTCGAAGGTGTCGCCCAGATATTCGCGGCTCATGGCCGAGCACTCGATGTGCCAGCCCGGTCGCCCCGGCCCCCATGGGCTTTCCCAGGTGGGTTCGCCGGGCTTGCTGCCCTTCCAGAGGGCGAAGTCCATGGGGTTTTCTTTCTCCTCATTCACCGAAACTCGGGCCCCGGCCTGCATGTCGGAGAGCTGGCGGCCGGAGAGCTTGCCGTAGGCGACAAATTTCTCCACCCGGTAGTAAACGTCGCCGCCACGCTGGTAGGCGATACCCTTGGCGATCAATTCCTCGATCAGCCCAATGATCTGGCCGACATGCTCGGTGGCCTTGGGCTCGATGTCCGGCTTGACGGTCTTCAGGGCGTCCATGTCGGCGTGGAATTCGCGGATAAATCGCTCCGACAGCTCTTCGCAGGTGGTCTGTTGCTCGGCGGCCCGTTTGATGATCTTGTCGTCGATATCGGTGAAGTTGCGGACGAAGGTGACCCGGTAATCGCGGTAGCGCAGGTAGCGGACCAGCATGTCGAAGACCAGCGCCGAGCGGGCGTGGCCGATGTGGCAAAAGTCGTAGGCGGTGATCCCGCAGACGTAGAGTTTGACCACGCCCGGTTCCAGGGTTTCCAGGGGGACTTTCTTGTTGGCCAGGGTGTTGAAAATGGAGACAGTCATTGGCGCCGCTATATGTCTGGTTGTTTTGGATGTGCTGAGTTGCAGATAAAGATAATTCGGAAAAAAGGAGATATATAACCGGTTCGGCGGGGCGGGGCAAGTCAAGTTGCTGGGTCGTCAGCAAAGCAAGGTGAAAGCAGCTAGTTTTTTCTGGGTGAATTCCAAACCAGTTTAGCGTCGGTTTCTGTACGAGTACCTGGATGAGGGCTACGGTGATATATGAATTATGTAATGACAATGTCAGCGCGTTTGGCTATTATCAGGTAAAACACCGGAGGTTGTATTATGCCAACATTGAGCGGAGCTGTGAGTAAGCGCGAGACGCTGAATATTCGGATCAAGCCCGAGGAACGTAGCCTGATCGACCAAGCCGCCAGAATGCGGGGGAAGAATCGCACCGATTTCATTCTGGACGCCGTGCGATTGGCGGCGGAAGAAGCGCTGCTTGATCAGGCGCTCATCATGGCCAGCCCCGAAGCCTACGCGAAATTTCTCGCTCTGCTGGACCTGCCGCCCCGGCCCAATGCCCGCTTGCGCAAAACGATGCAGACCCCGGCGCCCTGGGAAGTGGCATGACGCTTTCGCCGCCGGAGCCGCTGACTGAAAATCACGACCTCGAGGCGTTCACCTCTGGGGTGGAAAGTCTGGACACTTGGCTCAAACGCCGGGCTTTGAAAAACCAGGCCACCGGGGCGTCCCGGACCTTCGTTGCCTGCGAGGGGCAGCGCGTCGTGGCCTATTACGCACTGGCGTCGAGTGGTGTTGCCGTAGCTGAGACGCCGGGCCGGTTCCACCGCAACATGCCCGACCCCATCCCGATTGTCGTCCTCGGTCGGCTGGCAGTGGATCGGTCTTTTCAGGGCCAGGGGGTGGGCCGGGCTTTGGTTCGTGACGCAGGTTATCGGGTTATTCAGGCTGCCGATGCCATCGGAATCCGTGGCCTGATCGTTCATGCCATCTCTGTCGAAGCCAAGGCTTTTTATGAAGCGGTTGGTTTCGCCCCATCCCCTCTTGACCCAATAACCATGATGATCACCCTGACCGATTTGAAGGCAAGCCTTTAGGAACCGAAGGGGACGTTGTTGATTAGTCGACTAACTCATTACTTGATCGACAAATCAACAACGTCCCCTTGCAAGCTACGATCCCTTGCAAGCTCTATCGCTGGCTGTCCACGCTCGACGAGGATTTGCAGAAAGCGGCCAAGAAAGCTGGGGTGAAACAGCTGGGAAGGATGATCTAGACCGGGGCCGCCGCAACCTCTGTTTGCATGGCCGTACTCACTGCGATTGGATCGACGACCTGACTGTCCGACAGCCAAGCAGTATATGGGCCGCGCCGGAGGTTATTTGTTCTCGTCGTCAGGGATGACTCATCCGGCGTAATTCGTAGGCTCATTACGCCCCACTTGCTGTTGGCGGCGGCGCTTCTCGAATTGGAGGTTTTTCGGTTCGACTGAAAGGGTTTAATCAGATAATTGATTGACGAATTAATTTTGCACGTGTACGGTATGTCTGTACATGTATAAGGAGGTGCCACATGTTACAGACGACCTATACCCAGGCCAGGGCCAATCTGGCTGGGCTATGTGACGAGGCCTCGGAAAACCGGGAAATTGTGCTCATCCAGCGGCGGAAGGGCGGCAATGTCGCACTGATCGCCGCCGACGAGCTGGAAAGCCTGGTGGAAAGCGTCCATCTGCTCCGTTCCCCCAGGAATGCTGAGCGGTTGCTTGGTGCCCTCGAACGCGCCCTGAAGGGCGAGGGGGAACCGGCGTCCATCGAATCGCTTCGCGAAGAGGTGGGGTTTGTCGGGTAAACGGCAGGAAGCGGTTTTCCAGCCGGAGTTCCGGGAAGACCTTGGCTATTGGGTCAAGACGGATCGGAAGGTGGCATTGCGCGCCTTTGCCTTGGTCGAGGCCATTATGCGCGACCCCTACGAAGGAATCGGCAAGCCGGAGCCGCTCAAGTATCTCTCCCCCGGAACTTGGTCCCGCCGGTTGACCCAGGAACACCGCCTTGTCTATCTGGTCCGTGACGAGCGGATCGACTTTCTCCAGGCCCGTTATCACTACTGACCGCGCTTGTCGTTCAGGAATGCCCGGGCAACCAAAGGGGATGTTGTTGATTAGTTGACTAACGCATTACTTAATATGGCTCCTAATGAAACTCAGCCAGTCTTACCGGAACATGAGAAAGACAGGCGTTGAGTAATCTTAGCGGAAGCTCTGGTTCCCAGAATCTCCGGTTAAAGCGATAGCAAAATTCATCCAGA
>Ga0334722_10000420_pt1 | contig 63431 bp, 66 predicted proteins | sample C3_bottom_MG_FD_207210 | JGI IMG/M metagenome (GOLD analysis project Ga0334722, IMG submission 207210) | Sediment microbial communities from Yellowstone Lake, YNP, Wyoming, USA - C3_bottom | ecosystem: Environmental > Aquatic > Freshwater > Lake > Sediment | place: USA: Wyoming | collected... | reverse complement strand
CTCTATCTTGTAAATCTTCTTGTCTACATCCTGAAGTTCCACCAGCAGTCTGAGATCTTCCAGCACGTCCATATCCTCCTTGCCTATACGTACGTCCAGGGCTCGCCCTGCGCGCGGCTCACCCCCATTTCCACCTTCCACCCTTTTTTTCTGAAGGCCGCATCCAGCAGCTCCGCCATGCGCGGCACACCGGGCATCTCGGATGCGAAATGGCCTATATCTATCACGGGCATACCAGACTCGAGCGCGCCGAGCGCGTCGTGGTATTTGAGGTCGCCCGTGACGAATACGTCCGCACCGGCCCTGACCGCGGCAGGGATAAGGTCCGAGCCGCTCCCGCCGCATAGGGCTATGGTCTTTACCGCCCTTTTGGGGTCTCCGACCAGTCTTACACCTTTAAGCCCGAATGTGTTCTTGAGCATACGGGAAAACTCCCCAACCGTCGTCTTTTTGGCAAGCCGCCCGATGCGGCCGAACCCGTAGCCCTTCGGCCAGCCCTCGGCCTGCTCGAGAACCGAATGCTTCTGAAGGCCTATCGCGTCCGCCAATGCGCCGCTGATGCCTTTCGGCACCCGGTCGAAGCTCGTGTGCGCGCTGTATATCGTTATGCTGTATCTGACCGCTTTGCCCACCGTGGCACCGAGCCCGTTCGCGAGGTCGAGGCTTTTAACGTCCCTGAAGAAAAGCGGGTGGTGCGTGACCACGAGGCCCGCGCCCATCCTGTCGGCCTCGTCCATCACATCCGGCAGCGGGTCGAGCGCTACAAGGACCTTGCCTACCTTTGCCGACATCTCGCCGACCTGGAGCCCGGAGTTGTCCCAGTCGGCCGCGAGGGCCGGCGGGGCTATCTTTTCTATCTCACGTATGGCTTCCAGTATGGTTGGCATATGCACAAAATAAAGATGCACCCGGTTTACGGGTGCATCGTCCTTTTTTAACCTATTCCCCGGCTGCATTCCGGGGCTTCATTTTTGAACCTGTAATTCATGCTGCGACTTTCTTTGAGGATAAACCCCATCCCTTTTTCACCTGTCAGTGCCAAGGAGGAGAAAAGTTGGTGGGCCCACCAGGATTCGAACCTGGGACAATCCGGTTATGAGCCGGGAGCTCTACCAACTGAGCTATGGGCCCGGGCATCAAGGAACGCTATTTTTCCATATACTAAGCACAATGTCAAGGCAAAATCCGGTGCCGGGCCGCATTACCTTAAAAAACCTCTTTATTTAATGGCACCTTTCAATTATAATCGTAACCTGTTTCGGTCCCAACTAGGGAGAAACATCTCTTTTTATACGCACTGGAGGTATTTACGATATGGAAAACGTGCGCGTACGCTTCGCACCGTCGCCGACCGGTTACCTGCACATAGGCGGGGTGAGGACGGCGCTTTTCAACTGGCTGTTCGCCCGGCACAACAAGGGTACCTTCATATTAAGGATAGAGGACACCGACCAGGCGCGCTCTACCGACGAGTCCATGAACGCCATAATTGACGGGATGAACTGGTGCGGGATGGACTACGACGAGGGGCCGGGCAAGGACGGCCCGCACGGCCCTTATTTCCAGACCAAACGGCTCGGCATTTATCGGGAGCATATTGACAGGCTGCTTGCATCCGGACGCGCGTACAGGTGCCGCTGCACGCCGGAAGAACTCGAAGGAAGGCGCAAAAAGGCTATGGCGGAGGGCCGCCCTCCCAAGTACGACGGCCGGTGCCGCGACTTAGGCCTTACGGAGGGCGTCATACGCTTCCGTGCGAACGAGGTGGGCAAGACCGTTGTGGACGACATGATCAAGGGCACGGTCACGTTCGACAACTCCGTCATGGACGACCTCATAATAATGCGCACGGACGGCTGGCCTACGTACAACTTCGCGGTAGTGGTGGACGACTCCACGATGGGGATAACCCATGTCCTCAGAGGCGACGACCACCTGAATAACACGCCCCGCCAGATGCAGATGTACGAGGCGCTCGGATACAAGACCCCGAAGTTCGGACACCTGTCGATGATACTCGGCTCTGACAAGGCACGGCTCTCCAAACGCCACGGCGCGACCTCCATCATGCAGTACAAGGAGATGGGCTACCTGCCCGAGGCTATGGCCAACTACCTTGTACGGCTCGGCTGGTCGTCCGGCGACCAGGAGTTATTCTCCATGGCTGAGATGGTGGAGAAGTTTACGCTGGACTCCGTATCCTCCGCCGCAGCGGTGTTCAACCCGGAAAAACTCAACTGGATTAACCACCACTGGATAAATGCCAAGCCGGAGGGTGAGATAGCGGCACTCCTGCCGCCGCTGATGGAGGCCGCCGGCCTGCCATCCAAATTTGACCCGGCCTGGCTTTCCAAGGTCGTCCTCGCGCAACGCGAGAAGAGCCATACACTGGTCGAGATGGTTGAGCTGTCCAGGTATTTCTTCCTTGAAGATATTGAGCTGGACGCAAAGTCTAAGGAAAAACATCTGACGCCCGAGATAAAACCGGTGCTTGAGCGTCTCATCTCGCTAATCGAGGGCCTGGATGAGTTCACGCACGAGCCGCTCGAGAAGGCGTTCCATGCCGTTATGGAGGAGACCGGCTTGAAGATGGGCAAGGTAGCCCAGCCGGTGCGCGTCGCGCTCACGGGCGGGACGGTCAGCCCCGGCATCTACGACGTGCTCGAGATACTGGGTAGGGGAATATCCCTTGAGCGGCTTAAGAAGGCGGTTGCGGGGATATAGGCGAGTCTACCCAAGCTATTGACTTTGCCTACATTTATGCTATCATCGCAATATAGAACATGCTGGCGTCAAAAGGCCGAACGAGGTTAGATATGGACGCGATCGGGATACTGAGAAAAAACAAGAAAGACCTCGAAAGCAAATTCGGGCTAAAAAGAATAGGGGTGTTCGGCTCTTTTGCGAGAGGCGAACAGAAGAAGCGGAGCGATGTGGATATACTGGTGGAGTTCAGCGAAGTCGTGGGTATGTTCAAGTTTTTAGAAGTGCAGGAACACCTTGAAAAATTGTTAGGGCGAAAGGTAGACTTAGTAACAAAGAAGGCACTAAAGCCCTACATAAAAGAACGCATCCTAAAGCAGGTGGTCTATGTCTGAGAGAGACATCGGGTTATACCTGCTGGACATCTTGGATTCCATTAAAAAGATAGAGAAATATACCAAGAACTTAAGCTATAGAGAGTTTTGCGCCAACCAGATGGCGATTGACGCGGTTGTAAGAAACATGGAAATAATAGGAGAAGCTTCGTCGCACATACCCGCGGAGTTCAGGAAGAAATATCAGGATGTCCCGTGGAGCAAAATGAAGTCCATGCGTAATAAGGTAATACACGAGTACTTTGGGGTAGACTTGGATGTTGTCTGGGAGACCATTAATGAGGATTTGCCCGGGCTCGGGAAAATGATCAGAAAGATAATCAAGCAGGAAAACATTAAGCCATGAACAACCTTAATGTTCGTGCCCTTCCTCTTCAACATGCGCCCCTGCCGTGACGTATGTGCAGCCCTTATCACCGGCGGTAATGGTCACCTCGCCGCCCGAAGGTACGTAGAAGGCCTCGCCCGGCTTGACTGCGCCTCCGCCGTTTTCAAAGATTACCTGTCCCTCTATTACCAGTATTATCTCCTCGTGGCCATGCCCGGTGCTTAAGTGTCTCTTCCCGCCCGGCGGTACCTCGCCCCAGGCCATGTAGCCTATCTCGTTTCCGAACTCGTGCGGGCCGAGCACGTACTCGTCGAAGTCCTTCTGGTAGTGGTCTTTTATCTTCTGGATTTTCATGACGGGAACCTCGGAATGGTTGGGAAAAAACTACCTGCTTATAAACACCGATACGGTATTGGACTGCGCGTTGGTTACCACGAGGTCTAACAGACCGTCTCCGTTCAGGTCGGCGGCTGTGACGTATGACGGAGATGTACCTACATAGTATTCATCCGGCCCCTGGAACATCCCGTTGCCCATGCCGAGCAGGACTGAAACCGAACCCCCGCCCGAGTTGGATACCGCGATGTCGAGGTTCCCGTCCCTGTCGAGGTCGGTTGCAGTAATGGCGCTCGGGGCCCTGCCCGCGTCGTAGTCCTGCCTGTCCCCGAACCGCCCGGTCGGGGTGCCGCGAAGCACGGTGACCTTTCCGGTCAGGGCGCCCACGGTTGCCACGTCCGGCTGTCGGTCGCCGTCGAAGTCCGCCGCGGCGATTGATACAGGTCCGGAGCCGGTCTTGAAGCTGCCGCCCTGCCGGAACGCCCCACCCGTGTTGTTCAAAAGGAGCGAGACACTGCCGCCGGAGTAGTCCGCGACGGCTATGTCCGGCAGCCTGTCGGAGTTGAAGTCCGCTACCGCGAGCGATACCGGCTGTTTACCCACTTCGTAGTCCTGCCGCAGGTTGAAAGCCCCGTCGCCCGAGCCAATCAGCACCGACACGGTATTGTCGCCTGAATTGGCAGTGGCGAGATCAGGCCTGCCGTCCCCGTCCAGGTCGGCGGCAATGACGAATGCGGGTTTTTTACCGACTGAGAAATCCCATTTCCCCCTGAACTTCCCGTTTCCATACCCCATGAGCACGGATACGGTGTCGCTACCCTTGTCGGCCACGGCGATGTCCACGGCGCCGTCCCCGTCGAAGTCGGCCACGGCAATGGACACCGGCCCCCTGCCGGTGCCGTTGTCCGAACCGAACCCGAACGTGCCGTCGCCCCTGCCTATCAGTATGGATACGCTCTGACTGGTCTCGTTTATTACAGCAAGGTCGTTTGCCCGGTCGTTATTGAAGTCGGCCGCGACCACCGCGCGCGGCCTGACGCCCGTGGGGTAGTCGACGGGGTTACCGAACAGCCTTCCAGCAGCATACACGCCAGTCGGACACGCGAGCATAGCTGCAAGCAGGAGTATAACCGGTATTCTCATACCAGAAAGTCTATCTTGCATAGTGGCGGTTTGTCAAACCCTGGGGTTATTTTTTATCCGAACGTAACGACGGCCTTCAGCGAGTCCTTTGCCTTCGAGGTAAGACGGAAGGCCTCCGCGGCCTCGGAAAGGGGGAACTGGTGAGTTATTATCTTGCTTACCGGGATTACCTCTTCCGTGAGGAGCGAGAGGGCCTCGCGTGTGTCGTTCGGCCCGCATGAGTAGCTCTGCACCATGGTTATCTCGTCGAAATATATACGGTTCTGGTTGACCTTGAGCACCTCGCCCGGCGGGGTGGGCGTGAAGAACAGCACGGTGCCGCCTGGGGCCGCCGAGGCGATGCCCTGGGCCATCGCGGAGACGCTGCCAGGCCCGACCACCACCCTGTCGGCCCCTTTGCCGTCCGTTAGCGCCTTTAGCCTGTCCTTGTGGTCTGGGTCGGTTATGTCCACCACGTCCGTCGCGCCGAGCTCAAGCGCCTTGTTCAGCCTCCAGGGCACCATATCCGCGCCTATCACCCTGGACGCGCCGAAGTGCCTGGCGAGCACCACGAAGAGCATACCCATCACGCCGAGGCCGAGCACCAGCACCGTATCGCCTTGCCTCATCGCCATACGCCTCATCCCCTTCACGACGCATGCGAGCGGCTCCACGAGCGTCCCGCCCAGATAGCCGACATTCTTGGGGAGGACGAGCGTGTCCTCTCTCAGGTTGACCGCGGGAATTTTCACGTACTCGGCCAGCCCGCCGGGTACTATCTTCGAGCCGCGCCATGTGCTGCAAAGTACGTAGTCGCCCCTTTTGCATTTCTCGCATTTCATGCATGGGGCGTGGTGGTGGACGAAGACCGGGTCGCCCTCCCTGAAGCCCTCCACCCCGGCCCCGAGCGCCACTATCTTGCCGGCCGGCTCGTGTCCGAGTACGAGCGGGGCCTTCTTCTCTATGTACCAGGGCATGACGTCGCCGCTGCAGATGCCGCACGCCTTCATCTGGATAAGGGCCTCGCCCTTCTCGACCTCGGGGATGCGCCAGTCTTCTATGCGTATGTCTTCAAAGGAATAAAGGACGGCTACCTTCACGGCGCCTCGTCTTAGGGTATGATGGCGTACTTGACGCCGCGTCCGGATATGAGCGCGTCGAACGCGGCCTTGAGCTCGTCGAGCGGGTACTCGCCGGATATGAGCGGCTTGACGTCTAAATGTCCTTCGGTAAGAAGCGCGTAGGCCTCTTTGACGTCGGCGGGCGTGAAGTGGAACGCGCCTTTCAGGGTAATCTCGTCGTAGTGGAGCCTGCCCGCGTCGAAGGTGACCCTGGTATCCGGGGGGCATCCGCCGAAGAGCAGCACTGTGCCGCCTTTACGTGCTAGCCCGGGTGCCGCTTCCCATATATCCCTGCTGCCTGTCGCCTCCACCACGAGGTCGGCCCCGCGCCCCTCCGTGGCCTCTATGACGGACCAGGGCAGGTCGTCCTTCCCGGTGTCCACAACGAGGTCCGCGCCAAGGTCCTTGGCGAGGCCGAGCCTCGGGGCACCGCGTCCTGCTACTATCACCTTGCGGCCCGCGTCCTTGTGCAGCATAAGGTGCAGTAGGCCTATGGGGCCTGCGCCCAGTATCAGTACGCTTAAGTACGGGATGTGTTTCACCATGGATAGCCCGTGCACCACGCATGACAGCGGTTCGAGCATCGCGGCCTCGGCGTAGCTGAGGCCTTCGGGTTTGACAAACAGGTTCTTCCGTACGATCTGTGCGGGCAGCTTTATATACTCGGCATAAGCGCCCAACACCTTGTCTTCCATTGTGCGGTCACAGAGGTTTTCCTTGCCCATGATGCAGTAGCTGCACTCCCCGCACGGGGCGCTGTGCACCGCCATGACCGGAGTGCCGACCGGGAAACCCGTGACGCCGTCTCCTGCCTCTACGACGTCGCCCGAGAACTCGTGCCCGAGCGGGGACGGCATCGGTATCTTCGGGTGTCCGCGCTTGTAAGCCTTAAGGTCGGTCCCGCAGGTAAGCGCGGCCCTAATCTTGACCACGACCTCTCCGGGCCCGGCTACAGGCATCTCGGTCTTCGGGTATATCTCGAGGACACCGGGGCTTAGCAGGATGGCTGACTTTATCTTCATGGATGGGATGATACCAGATTCCTTGTCTCTAATCAAGGGTTTGGAACAAAAAAAGGCGCCCCGTCAAAACGGGACGCCTTTTTATTGGCACTATTTTTTACCGGCGCGCTTCTTGCGGGCCTCCTGCTGCTTCCTCTTTTTCTTTACGCTAGGCTTTTCGTAGAACTTCCTCTTTTTTAATTCCTTGAGGAGCCCTTCCTTAGCCATCTGCCTTTTGAGGATCTTTAAGGCCTTCTCAACCTGCCCGTCCTGGACCTTAACCTCCAAACTGTATCACCCTTCCTGGATTTGGTATGGATTTTTTGATCGGCCGGGGGAATTGCCACCCCCAATCCGCATAGTATTTTTTATACTATCACGGCGATATTCTATCTGTCAAGGGCTTTTTGCAAAGGGGGTTTATTTCAGGAAGTAGACACCCGTGATAGCCGCGGCAAGCAGTACGCGGTAATAGGCGAATACATTGAGTGGCCGCCTCTTCAAGTAGTCCATCAGAAACGCTATCGCCATATAGCCTGACACGGCCGATGCACCAATGCCGACCAGGAATATTTCCCCCTCCCCGGCCGGAAGCCCCGAAAAGACATGTCTGAGCTTCAATATTGCGGCACCCGCGATTATAGGCGTGGAGAGCAGGAAGCTGAACCTCGCCGCGGCGGACCTGTTATATCCTGCAAAAAGCCCCGCGGTGATGGTGGCCCCGGAGCGTGATACGCCGGGCACGAGAGCCGCGGCCTGGGCGAACCCGATGTAAAGCGCGTGCGGGAGCGTCATATCCACGGTCTCGCGGGCCTTCGAGAGCCGCGCGGCTTGCCGCTCCGCAATTATCATTATAATACCGACTACGAAGAGCGCGGCCGCTATCACGAGCGGGCTCCTTAGCACCGTCTCCACCTTCTTCTCAAAAAGCGCCCCGAGGATACCAGCGGGCAGGGTGGCCGCCGCTATCAGCCAGACCAGCCGTTCGTCAGGAGCGGAAATACTGCGGTTTTTGACGCTTGAGAAGAACGCGCGTACCAGATTTAGCCAGTCGGAGCGGAAGTATACGAGGAGCGCTACGAGCGTGCCCAGGTGCAACGCCACGTCGAAGGTCAGCGAGTCCAGTAGGGGGTCGTCTATTCCGAAGGCCCAGGGGAAAAGGACGAGGTGCGCGGTACTCGAAACCGGCAGGAACTCTGTCAGGCCCTGTACTACGCCGAGGACTGCGGCAAGGACAAGCTGCAAACTACTCCTCCCCGCGGGAGAACTTGCCGGACTTGCCCCCGGACTTCTCCATAAGCCGTACCCCGGTTATCACCATCTTCCTGTCAACCGCCTTGCACATGTCGTATATCGTGAGCCCGGCCACAGTAACGGCCGTCAGGGCCTCCATCTCCACGCCGGTCTTGCCGGTCAGCTTCACCGCCGCCTCTACCTCTATCCTGCTTCCACCCTCGTCCGGGTAGAAGTTTATCTCGACGGATGATATGTTGAGCGGGTGGCAGAGCGGGATCAACTCCGGTGTCTTCTTGGCGGCCATGATGCCCGCGAGCCGGGCTACCTCGAGCACGTCGCCCTTGGCGAGCTTTTTGTCCATGATGAGCCGGAAGGTCGCAGGCGCCATCTCTACCGCGCCGCGCGCTACGGCAACCCTCACGGTGTCGCCCTTGGCGGATACGTCCACCATGCGCGATTGGCCCTTTTCGTCGAAATGAGATAACTTTGCCATTTGCCTTATTATCCCCCGATTTTGCTCATCGTCCTGCTGTACTTCTTCTTTATTCCGTCCGCCATCCTGTGGCCGTCGGGCTTCTCTCCTATGGCTACCCCTATGAGCCGCGCGAGTTCCGCGTCCTCGCAGCCCGTACGCATCGGAGTTTTTAAGTCTATCTCGTTTTCAGAGAACAGGCACGGGCGGAGCTTGCCATCGGCTGTCAGCCGGAGCCTGTTGCAGTACGAGCAGAAGTGGTTGGTGAGCGGGCTTATGAAGCCCAGCAGTCCCGCCGCACCGGGCAGTGCGTACATCTTGGCCGGGCCGTCTTTGATACTTCCCTTTACCGGCTTTAACTCGCCAAACGCGGCTGTAATTTTGCCCATCGTCTCGGAGGTAGGCACCACCCTCGTCTCGTCCCACATGGCGCGCGCGCCTATCGGCATGAACTCTATGAACCGTACGTGCCAGGGTTTGTCCAGCGTAAGCCGTGCAAAGCCTGCCGCCTCGTCCTCGTTGATACCCCTGATGCTCACCACGTTTATCTTTATCGGCGAAAAGCCGAGTGCCTGGGCCTTCTCTATCCCGTCCAGCACGGTACGGAGGTCCCCTCCGCGCGTGAGTTCACGGAACCGGGCCGGGTCGAGCGAGTCCAGGCTCACATTGATGCGGGTTAGCCCAGCCTCCTTCAACTCCTCAGCCATCGCGCCAAGCAGCGCGCCGTTGGTGGTAAGCGAGAGGTCCTCTATGCCGGGTACCGCCGCTATCTGGTTTATCAGGCCAGCCACGCCCTTCCTGACCAGCGGCTCGCCGCCCGTGAGCCTGATTTTTTTGATACCGCCCGCGGCGGCTACACGCACGACCCGGAGCACCTCCTCGTAGGAGAGCACCTCTCCGTGGCCGAGCGCGGGCACACCCTCCTCCGGCATGCAGTACACGCAGCGGAGGTTGCACCTGTCGGTTATGGAGATGCGGAGGTATTCTATCTTCCGGTTCGCCCGGTCGTACATGCCTTTCACGACTATTGCTCCTAACTATATATAAACATATAACATTTACAGGCTGTTAAATCAAGGGAAATGCACCCTTACATAGAACGGGGGGCGAATTAGAGGTCCAGCGCTCTGAGCCGGGTGTAATGCCGGTCTGCCTGAAAACGGGCACCAGCTCGTTTGAAGGCAAAGCCCGGCACGCCCGGCGAATGGGCTGGCCGATAATTCGGCTCCCGCAAATTAAACCTGGCCCCCCCCTTCGACTGCGCTCAGAGCAGGCTCTGTCAAGCACGGGGTGACAACTTTCAGCTAAGGAAGAAAAACTCCTCCGGCTCCCTGAAGCCTTCGGCCGTGAGGTAATCCCGTATCTGCTGCCGCGCGCCCTTGATGCCGACAGCACAAAGAATTGACATCCCTTTAATAATGTCCGCGGGCCAGACCACGGGTATCCCCCCGCACGCCTGTCCGCCCACCTTCTTCTTGTCGATATCTATGAACTGTACTACCTTGAAACCGCACTTGATAAGGAGCTTTGCCCAGGCCTTCCCGTCCCTGCCTGAACCCCATAGTTGCAATTCCCGTGCCCCTGCAAGCCGCCAGCGGGAGAGAAAATGCGCCTTGACGTTCATGAAGCCCTCGGCGGAGTACACCGAGTCGGCCCGCGAAAGCCTGCGCTCCCCCTCGCGCCAGAACAGGAGCGTCTCCGGAAGCTTTGAAAGCACCATGCCCGCCTCCGCCATCCTGAGCCAGAGGTCGTAGTCCTCCGGCCAGCCCATGTCGCGGTAACCGCCGAGAGACGCCACGTCGGACACCCTGAACATCACCGACGGGTGCGGCAGTGGGGACTCCACAAAGATGTCCCGCATGATATCGGCGTCCATCACGACCGAGTTTACCCACGTCTCGTAGTGGAGCATGCCTCCCTTAAGGCGGCTCCTCGGGAAGAGCCTTATACGGCTTGCTACAAGGGAGGCGCGTCTGTGTTTCTTAAGGAAAGCCGCCTGCATCTCCAGCCGGTTTGGGTGGCAGACGTCGTCGGAGTCCATGCGCGCTACCAGCTCTCCCTTTGCCTCGGAGAGCCCGATATTGAGCGCCTTGACTATCCCGCCCTTTTTGGATAGCAAAACCTTTATGCGGCGGTCTTTCGCCGCAAAGGACTCGAGGACTGACAGGCTTCTGTCTTCCGAGCCGTCGTCCACTGCTATGACCTCGAAGGAGGACATCACCTGTTTTTGGAGGCTCCTCAGCGCGGCGGGAAGGGTGCCTTCGGCGTTGTGTACCGGCATCACTACCGAGACATCCGGCTTCAACTTTCGAGCGCCTTCCTTTTTTTCAGCAGTCCCAGGCCGTAAAGCATGAACACGAGTGTGAACAACGTGCTGACCAGGTGGCTGGTGAACCCGGTCGGGATGCCTACCGTCTTGGGTATGCCGAGCGCCATGAGCAGGATGGTCCAGAACGACTCGACGGTGCCGAAGCCGCCGGGGCTGTGTATGGGGAGGTTGGCGAAGAGCGACATGGAGGTCGTGATGAACACCATCTCAAGCAGGGCGAGGTTCAGCCCTAACCCGTAATAGATGAAGAAGCTGGAACCGTAGAGCAGGACCCACAGCACAAGCGTAACGCCAAAAGAGGCCAGCAGCGTGCTCTTGGAGCGTATGACCTCGGCCCCCTTGAAGACCTTCTTCACGCCCGTCATCAGCTTGCCCTCGGCCAGCGGCCCTTCCTTGAAGAAGCCGGGGAGCCTCGCATATATCTCGCGTGCGCGCCCCATCATGAAAAGCGCGGCCGCGCTGACGAGGAAAAGCCCGCCGGCCCAGGGCATCAACTCCCTGTAAAAGTCCGGGATGGCGGTAAGGGTCGAGAACGAGACGAAGAACAGCGCGAGTACGACCAGGAAGTCGAGCGCCTTGGAGAGCATAAGGACGGCCGCCCCTTTGGCGTAGTCCACGCCCTGCTCGCGCTTGAGCAGGTAAATCAGCGAGAACTCGCCGGCCCGAAACGGGAGGAAGCCGACTGCCGCCGTCTGGACGGCGATGATCCGGAAAAGCCCCTTGACCGGCGAGGAGCTGCCCAAGAGTATCCTAAACCTGAGCGCCCTGACGAAGTGGCCTGCTATGAAGAGGACGAAGCCGCAGAAAAGGTAGCCTACCGGGAAACGTACTATGACGTCCAGCACAGCCCGTGCGTCCACCTGCATGAGCAGGTAAACCACGAGGGCGGCCGATATCAGTATGAGGACCGACTTCCTGACCAGACCACGCCCCGGCCTGACTGAGCCGTCCGCGCCACCGGGTGGTGTCATCCGGCCTTTTCTCCCCCGCCCCGGTTGAGGTACGCCATGGGCGAAGCCTCGCCCATGAAGCAGCCCGCCGGGTCGCTTTTCAATATCAGCACCGCGGTGTCCAGGTCGAAGTACCTGCCGTACTTCTGCCACCTGCCCTGCGGCGGCATGAACGAAAGCTGCCAGAGGTGCTCCATCTCCAGGTAGCTGAACTTGGCTACCGGCACCTTGGTCCACCCGCCGCTGCCGTCTTCCCTGGGCCTCGAATCATAAAGGTAAAAACTGTACCTGTCCTTCTCCACCACATACCTGTGGTTCTCCGGGTCAGGGTTCGGGAACGCGCGCCCGAGGTCTCTCAAAACGCGCTCATCGAAGGCCTTCTTTCTCTTCTCCAGCAACTTGTCATGCCCCTTTCATACCTGCCGCCATACCGTCCCTCATGCTGAGCAGCTTCTCTACGCGCTCCAGGAGTTCGTCCGGTTTGAACGGCTTTGTTATATAGTCGTCGGCCCCCGCCTCGTAACCCTTCTCGATCTCGGCTTTCTGCGCCGACGCGGTGAAAAAGGCTATGAGCACGTCTTTTGTATGGGGGTTGGACTTGAGTATCCTGCAGACCTCATAGCCGTCCAGCCCGTACATCCAGATGTCGAGCAGTATTAGCGCGGGCCGCAGGTCGAACGCCTTCTTGATCCCGTCCATCCCGTCCTCGGAGACTTCTACATTGTAATGACGGCCGAGTACCTTGCACGTGAACTTGGCTATGTCCTTGTCGTCTTCAACGAGGAGCACGAGCGGCTTCACCGCCGCCTCCACCGGCTCCGCCGCCTCCGCGGGAGATGCAACAGTTAATTCCTCCGCCGCAGGCACGGACGCTATACCGGACTCCGCGACCCCAACGACTGGAAGGAGGATATGGAACTTGGAACCGGGACAGGCCTTCTCGTCCCGGCCGGAGCTTTCGGCCCAGATCCTGCCGCCGTGGCCCTCCACTATGCCCTTGGCGATGGAAAGCCCGAGCCCGGTGCCGCCACCCATGAACTTGGACTTGCCGGAGGAGTGCTGGCTTACGTCGCCGACCTCGTAGAAACGCTCGAACACGCGGTCGAGGTCTTCTCGCGGGATGCCTATGCCGGTGTCGGATACTGTGATATGCAGCATGGTGTCCGGCCTTTCCGGGCCGAGCGACCTGACCGCTCCCTCCTGGCTCCACTGCCTTGAGCGCGTATCTGCCAGTTCGGCCCCTACCCTGATGACGCCGCCGTCCGGTGTGTACTTGATAGCGTTCGACAGGAGGTTATAGAAGACCTGGCTGAACCGGTTGAAGTCCGCATCCACCTCAGGGAGGTCGTCCGCGTAATCGCGTATAACGTTCTGGCCCCTCTGACGGCAAAATGGGTCGAGCTCTGAGAGCACGCCCTCTATAAGCGAGTTCAGCCTGAGCGGCCCCCTCTTGAACGAGAGCTTCCCGGACTCTATCCTCGCCACGTCGAGCAGGTCGTCTATTATCTCCTTCAGCCTGTAGGACGAGCGCTGCACCGACTCGAGCATCGGCAGGGGGTCTTCCTCTTCCGCTTTATTCCCTTCTGCTTTCTTCTCTCCCTCCACCAGCAGGTGCACGTAGCCCAAAATGGACGAAAGCGGGGTCCTTAACTCGTGCGATGCAATGTCGATGAAGTTAGACTTCGCCCTGTCGAGGACGCGCAGCTCCTCGTTCTGGCGCAGCAGCCTGTCGGTAAGCTCAACCCGCTCCGTCACGTCCCTGAGGACGCTGACGGCCATTACTACCCTGCCTTCCTCGTCCTTTATCGGGGCGCACAGGTTCCTTATGTGCCGTTTCTCACCGCTGCCTATCTCCAATATAGCGTCCTGGTCGTGGAGCAGCCCGTCCTCGAACGTCTTCTTCACGCCGCACTCCAGGCACAACTTGGAGTGCGAGCCGCCGACGTGGGTGTAACACTTGTCGCCCATGCGTATCTCCGGGGCGAAATAGGCGAGCTGTGAGTTCATGGCCCGCACCACCATGTCGCGGTCAACTATGAACGCGCCGTCGGGCAGGGCCTCGAAGAAGCCCGCCAGGGTGTAGTTGGCCTCCTTGAGCCTCGCGGATGCCTCGTCGAGCTCCTTGTTTGCAAGCCAAAGGTCGGCGTTCTGTTTCGCTATAAGGGCCGCGTCGTCCTCGAGCTTCCTGTAGGAGTCCCGGAGCTTGCCGCTGTACTCCGCCAGGTTTTTGCCGGCCTCCTCGAGCGCCTCGTAGCGCTCGCTGGCCATCTTCATGTCCTTGTACAGGAAGGTGAACATACCGACCACGACGAAGGTCATGCTGTTTATTCCGCCGGTGAAAGGAGACAAAAACTCCCAGAGCCCGCGGTGCCCTGCCATAAGGAGTATGCGCTTGAGGATGTGGCCGATGGAATGCGAGAAGGCGAACGTGCCGAGCGCTATGACCTGCCAGTGCAGGAAAAGCCACAGTGATACGTTCGGCCTGCCCTTGACTATCCTGCTGCTGATGGCTATAGCGTAGACAGAAAGGACCATCATAAGGACGTTGGTGACGAACTCGAATATCTGGAGAGGCGCCAGACTAAGCGTCATGGGCCACCTCCTTAAGCTCTACCCAGAGGCCCTTTATACCGACCGCAAGGAGTATAAAGGCCGCCGCCAGAAATACGTTCTCGGCAAGGCCGCCGAAATAATAGAAACTCGAGAACACGTCGCGGAGCTCCATGGCGCCGCCCGTGATATATGCCTCCCTCGGCGCAACGTAGAACTCGCAGTTGTGCAAAAAGAAGGCGTCCACGTTCCACAGGATGAATACCAGCGCGGAGAGACGTATCTTGCGCCAGCCGGTGCTCTTGGCGGTGAGCGGCTTCTTGAGCACTACCATCAGGACTACCATGGATAAAGCGAAGAAGATATGGGCTATCTGGTGGACGTAGAAGGCCTCAGGCCCGCCGTGCTCCTGGACGGCCCAGGCGCTGGTCGAGGTGAGAAGAAATAAGAGCGCAAACACTGCAACTTTCAGAAACATCGGGGCAACCTGCCGGTTAGTGGGACGGTTGGAATGGGCCGTGCCGCCTGCCCGATAACTTTTGTATTATACCTGTAACAAGCCGCATATGCAATAAAAAACAGGGCCTTAATCCTCTCGTACGGGGCAGCCGGGGTCCGGGGCGTCCTCGCCGCCCGATACAATCGCGAGTCCGCGGCAGCCGCCCTTGCAGACGGCCAGTTCGGTACAGCCGTCACAGGCCGAAGGTACACCCTTGATACGTGCGCGGAGGGCCGCCCTCTCAGCGCGTCCCCATATATCCCCGAATGGATATTCCTTAAGCTCGCCCAACGGGACTGGCCAGCTTGCGCACGGGTAGAGAAGGCCTTTGCCGTCGATATATGCGAGGGCGTCGCCGGCCTGGCAGCCTGCATACTCGAGCCGTTCGCCCAGGCTCGGGAGGCCGAGTTCCCTGTGGAGGAACAGGTCGTGGACGCCCAACCTAACGTCCTTGCCGAGCGGCCCCAGTAGGCCCTTTAGAACTTCCTTGTAGAGCGCCCTTTCACGGGCGTCAAGGACGAAGTCTCCGGCGCGGTCTGGGTTATGCACGATGTCAGGGTTCGGCAGGTTAAACGACCTTATGCCCGCATCCAGGGCGAGCCTTATTACGTTGCCCAACTCCCCGGCCCCTCCCTTTACCGGCACGAAAGAGACGGACAAGGGCTTTTTTTCCGGGAGGCCGGACGACAGCTCGGCGAGCAGTCCCGAGAACTTAACAGGCCCGTCCACCCGCAGGTCCACGGCGTCGGCCGCGGCCAGGGCAGCCTGTCCCGGGTTCGAGTCCGGGCCGGAGATGGACACGGTCACCCTGACTCCGCCCTTTTTGAGCCCGGAGACGACCTCCGCAATATCCGGCCTGGCCCCGCCTGAAAGGCCCAGCGTGACAAAAAATACCTTGAGAACAGCGAGTTCGCCAGCCAATGAAATGGCCCTCTCGCGGTCAAGCCCGTCCTTATCCTCGGGAACAAGGTCCCAGTAGACCCGCAGGGGCGCTGAAAGCGTTTTCTTGAGCATTCTGGTATGTTAGCATATCAGGGCCGCAAAGTTCCATCCAAAAAACGAAAACCCCGGCCGTGGTTACACCACGCCGGGGTTTATTATACTGTCTCTACCAGTTTAACGCTCTTAAAACCTTATAGGTGTCCGGCCGCCGCACAAAAGTGCCGGGCCAGGGCGTTTAGGAGGTTCCCTTCATCACGTTGCTTGCCTGGGGGCCCTTGGGGCCGTCGATGATCTCGAACTCCACTTCCTGGCCTTCGGTCAGGGTCTTGTACCCGTCCATGTTGATGGCCGAAAAATGAACGAAAACGTCCTTGCCAGCTTCCCTCTCGATGAAGCCGTACCCCTTGCTGTCATTGAACCACTTGACCTTGCCTTTCACTTTCACTCCTCCTTCCCTTGCTCAAGGAACGTCGAGCTCTAAGCATCGCGCCCCCTCTTTCCCGACACGTCCTCCCCCGAAGATAGCGCCGGCCTAACATTAAATACGCCGGACAGACCGCGTCGCGGCACCACTTAGACCTGCCGCGAACGCAGTAACCGCGGCTTACAGCTTAATTTATCAGGGGATTTTGGACATGTCAATAGCCCGAAAGGATTAAAATATCGAGCTAAACAGTTGAATTACAAGGCAAAAAAATAAAAGTTAAGAAAATGGAAAGATTTCCGATAATAGCATGCATAAGCCGTATGCTCCGGGGTCAGGTTAGTTCGCCCGGATTTTCTGGCCCTGCGGCCTGGGGAGGAGTATCGCCGGTCAGCCTCGTCACGGAGCCGGTGTACCTCTCTAAGTGTGTATTGGCGAGCCCGTAAGCCTCCCGCGCGCGTTCGAGCTGTTTCCCCACGTGTTCGAACCGCTCGGTGAAATGCCCGAAATGCTTCTGCGCCTTCTTGATGTCCTCGATCGTCTTCTCCACGCTCTTGGCCATCTTGTAGTACTCGTAGGAGAGGGTAATCCCCTTAAGCGTCACCGCGAGCGTGTTGGGCGAGACCGGGTACACCTTGTGCCTCGCAAGGAAGCCCCAGAGCTCCCCGTCCCTGACGACCTCGAAGTAAAGGGTCTCGGAGGGCAGGAACATGAGGGCCATGTCCGTGGTGCCGTGCTCCGGCCGTATGTACTTGGCGGCGATGTCCTTGGCCTGCTCCTTCATCGTCCTGGCAAGGGCCTTCCTGGCATCCGCCAGGGATGCGGCGTCCGACGACTCGAACAGGGGAAGCACCTGCTCCCTCGGGAACTTGGAGTCGATCGGCAGGCTTGCACCCGGCAGCTTCACAAGCACGTCTACGCGCTCGGCGGAGCCGGGCACTACCGGCGCCTGCAGCTCGTAGAGCGAAGGAGGCAGGAAGTCAGCTATCAACAGCTCAAGGGCGGCCTCCCCGAAACCGCCGCGCAGGTGTGGGAGCTTGAGCAGGCTGTTCAGTTCATTGATGGAGTTGCCCACTGCGGATACGCCGGCTAACTGGGCCTCGGCCTTTTTGAGGTGCTCCTGGACCTTCTCAAAATGCGCGAAGCCCTCCTTGAGGTTTTCGTCGAGCTTGGACTGCACCTGTTTGCCTATCTCCATGAGGCGGGAGTCCACCTTGTCCCTTATGGCCTCAAGGGACTCGGAGGTCTTCTTCTCGAGCACGCCTATCCTGGCGTCGAGCCGGTCGTTAATCTCCATCATCCCGCGGCCGATGCGGTCGGCCACCTCCTGGCGCATGTCGAGGCCGGAGCGGGTGACGAGCTCGGACAGGGCCGCCACGCCCTGCTGCTGTGCATTACCGAACTCGTTCTTCAAGGAAGCCAGCTCGGATTCCATGCGCACGAGTTCGTCCACGCCCGCAGGCCGTCGGGACTTGGCGAGCAGGACGACGACAAGTATGAGGATGAGCGACGAAATAGCTGTCAGCACGGCTTCCATGGACATCTTGCCTCCGGCTCAACAATGGGAATGCTTGGCTCACGGCCTCGATTTAACCGGAAATTGCCTTTATTGCCTGTATTTTTGTATCGCGGCTCCGATGATACACAATGAAAACCGTCCATGCAAGAAGTAATATCATGGGCCTGTTGAGAAATTATTTTAGTCCGACAATTGACATTTTCGCATCTGCTTGTTAAATTTAATAACAAAAGTCAATTTGCACTATATAGTTATCTGCACATCGAGACGAAAGGAGGGCCGAGGCATACGGTTTGAGGAGCTGCCCTGTAAAGGCGGCCCCGGGGTGTACATCTTTCATATCCTTCCGCAATGTTAGTGTTTTTTGCAAGGCTAAAGCAAGCGTTCCAACAAAGCAATACAGGTAGGCGCACCACGTACTATCTGATAGTAAAATATAGGTTCATCGGGCCAGGTACCGGCCCATGATAATGAGGAGGAGAGATATGGCAAAGGCAAGATTATATATTGCCGTACTTCTGACGGCCACCCTCGCAGCCGTCGGCTGCGCGGCCATGAACAACAAGGCCGAGGAGGACTACAAGGCGATGGTCGCCGCGAAGCCCGGCAACCAGCTGGTCGGCAACAAGACCTGCTGGGAGTGCCACATGAACGACGCCCACAAGGGCGCCGGACCCGGCAAGGTGAACTGCGAGGACTGCCACGGCCCCGGAGAGCTGGCTATCTCCGACCTGCACGAGGAGAAAGGCAGGAAGGCCTGCAATTACAAGACGTTCATACCGGTCGGAAAGCTTTCGAAGGCCGCCCAGACCGCCATGTGCATGAACTGCCACAGCCAGATGGCCACCTTCGCGCTCCACAACTGGAACGCCAGCGCACACAGCCTGGGCGGCGTAACATGCATAGACTGCCACAACGTCCACCACGGCGGCAGCCTCAAACCAGCGAAGGCGGATATAGACAAGCTCTGCTACAACTGCCACCAGGAGGTACAGGCGCAGTTCATGCTGCCGTCGCACCACCCGCTCCCGGAGGGCAAGATAACCTGCACCGACTGCCACAACCCGCACGGCTCGCCCAACCCCGGCCCGATGCTGGTGAAAGACACTGTCAAGGAGACGTGCGCCAGGTGCCACGCGGACAAGGAAGGGCCTTTCGTGTTCGAGCACGCGGACGTCATGGAGGACTGCACGATCTGCCACTTCCCGCACGGCGGCGCCAACGACTGGCTCCTGGTCGAACGTCAGCCCTTCCTTTGCAAGCAGTGCCACACGCCGCACAGGATGGGCACCACGGCGTCCCTGCAGAGGTTTGGCGGCAACTGCACCGACTGCCACAGCCAGATACACGGGACCGACTTAAACAGCATATCCGGCGGCGGCGGCGGCTTCTTCGTCAGATGAGGCGCACTACATTCACCAAGGCAAGGAGGCACACATGGCAAGGAACTTTATAATCCTGGCGTTTCTTCTGCTGCTGGTGTGTCCGGGGAGCGCCTTCTCCGAGGAGAACGCCCCTTCGGGCACCGCAAAAGACACTGGGACCGGCAAGGACGAGGTAGTGTTGGCGCAGGGCAACAACTACAGCGAGGAGCAACTTAAGGCGGCCGAGGAGACGTCGGTGAACACCGCGGAGCGCTGGTGGATGCGGGACTTCATACCGGCCCAGCACTTCACGCTCGAGCCGGAGGCGTATCTGGCCGCGGGCTACCGCTTCACCGGGGTGACCGGCTCGAGGAGAGCCGCGGAGTTCGACTACCTGCACAGCAGCCCGACGGCCGAGCTCGGCATACACTACTACCCCCTGCCCGTCAGGGTGGACATTGACTTCGACATAAAGAACGAGCGGGACCACTATGCTGAAGTGGGCATAGGCTACTCGGACATATTGAAGCTCGACCTCCGCTCGACCGAGCTCTTCCACAACCTCGACCACTACATGTTCCTGAACACCGGGAGCGTAGCGGAGACCATACCGGACAAGCAGTTCGGCATCACGGTCAGCGACAACGACCTGAGGCTCGTGCTCAAGGTGCCGGGATGGCCGATGCACATATATGCAGAAGCCAGGACACAGACGAAGGAAGGCACCATACAGCAGCGCTGGACGTTCAACGGCTTCGGCGCGGGCAAGTCCTCGGACCCCAGGGACATAGACTGGTTGACACAGGAACTGACTGCCGGGATCAACGGAAACGTGCTGGGGTGGTTCGAGGCCGACTACCATTTCACAATAAAGACCTTCGAATCGGACCTCCGGCAGATACTCCTGCCGCCTCCGGGCGCGTTCAGCCACAACCTGACGCCGGACTTCGAGACGCACGAGCACGTCTTTTCCCTGCACTCCAACCAGAGCTGGCCATTCTCAGTCGCGGCGACCGCCTCGTTTGGGGACAAGACAAACGAGTTCAGCCGCGCCAAGGTGGGTTTCGACCGCTACTACGGGGACATCAGCTACAGGCCGACGGACAACATGATGGTCGCCGTGAAGTACGGCCACCAGAACCTGAACGTCACCAACCCGGAGGACGTACCGGCGGCCCCTTCTCCGCCCGCGGGCGGCAACGTGGACAACAAGTCCATCTCGACAAGGCGCGACAGGGGCGTGGCCTCGGTTAACTACTACCCCATCCCGAGCCTGATGGTGCTTGCGCAGTACAAGGTTGACTACGTCTCCAAGACAAACGCAAAGACATACGACGACCCGGACGGGCTCAACCTTACAAAGGCTTCTACCGTGACCCACACCGGCAAGGTCGGCTTTACGTTCACCCCGGAGAGGCACACCAAGATAAGGGCGGGCTTCTCCTACGCGCACAGCGGCGACCCTGAGCGCAACGTGGACTACACCAACAAATACGAGGGTTACGTATGGGGCACATGGGTGCCTACGCCGGGACTTGTAGTGGACGCGAACTACAAGATGCTGCGCGGCAACAACCCGGTAAGAAACGAGATGACCGACGCGCAGTTCATGGACCAGCGTGACAGGCACGTGGAAAAGGACACCGCGGGCGCCGGAGTGAACTGGTTCGCCATGCGGGGCCTCGTGCTGGGCGCCCGATACGAGTATATGCGGCTGAAGATGCTCCAGAACCTCGTGTACGAGAACACGGGCGGGAACTTCGTCTACGATTTCGGCTCGCCGTACTGGGACACGTCGCACAATTACAACATTTACGCAAACTACTGCTTCGAGACCGTGCCCCTGTCCGTAAACGCCGAATTCGGCCAGACCTGGACGCGGGGGCTCTACCTGCTGGACGACACGCTGACAGGGCCGATCGCCCCGAATTTAACCACGAACGGACTGGCCTCCTTCACCAACCAGCAGATAAGGGACACCTACTGCAAGGTCAGGGCGGACTGGACGATCTGGCGCGGCTGGGGCACGAGCTTCTCTTACGGCTTCAGCCAGTTCAGGGACATGGTACCCTTCGACCTGGTCGCACGAAACGGCACGGCCCACTACGGCACGGTGCTCCTGACCAAGAAGTTCTAACCACGACCTGCACCATCTTAAAGGGCCGCCCGTATGGGCGGCCCTTTTATTTTGCCACTCCTTTGTAACCCTTGAACAAACCTCCCTTGTCTGGTATCATAGGTCTTCATGGGCCATTTCCGCATACTCGTGATAAACCCAGGCTCCACCTCCACCAAGCTCGCCATCTTCGAGGGCGGGATGTCCGTCTCCGATGAGCGTATCGAGCACCCCGAGGAGGAACTGAGGCGCTTCCCTGACATACCCTCACAGGCGGAGTACAGGCTCGGCCTCGTAGAGGGTTTTATCACCAGCCACGGCATAGACCCCAATGCACTGGACGCCGTCTCCGCGCGCGGCGGGCTGATGAAGCCCGTACGCTCCGGCGTATACAGGGTGACCGAGGCGATGGTCTATGACCTGAAGGCCTCGAAGGCCCGCTGGGGAAGGGAGCACGCATCCAACCTCGGCTGCATCATAGCGCTTTCGCTCTCGATGAAATACGCGATGCCCGCCTTCACCGCCGACCCGGTCACGGTTGACGAGATGGACGATGTGGCAAGGCTCTCCGGCGTGCCCGAGATAATGCGCAAGAGCCACCTGCACGCGCTCAACATCAAGGCTATGGTGCGCCGCGCGGCGGATGAAATGGGCGTCGAGGCTACACGTGCCAACTTCGTCGTGGCACACATGGGAGGCGGCATATCGGTTGCGGCCGTCAAGGCCGGTGTCATAGTGGACGTGAACAACGCACTGCTCGGGATGGGGCCGTTCTCGCCGCAGAGGGCGGGCGCACTCCCCATAGGCGACCTGGTCGAGATGGCCTGCAGCGGGAAGTACTATAAAGAAGCCCTCCTTGAAAAACTTGCCAAAAGGAGCGGGCTCGCCGGATACCTCGGCACCTCGGACGTGCGCGAGGTAGAGAGGCGCATAGATGCAGGAGACACGGATGCGGGGACGGCGCTGTCCGCTATGGCCTACCAGGTATCCAAGGAAATAGCCGCGATGGCCTCCGTATTGGAGGGCCGGGTAGACGCGGTTATCCTGACCGGTGGCGTCGCTCATTCCGCGAGGTTCACGGGCATGGTGCAGGGGCGGGTCGGGTTCATTTCTAAGGTTATAATATATCCAGGCGAGGCGGAGATGGAGTCGCTAGCGTACCATGCATCCGCGGCGCTCTCCGGTCTTGAAGAGGTGCTCGTGTATGAATAGCATAAAAAACTTCGAAGAACTTGCCGCGCATGCGGGTATGCTCATTGCCGGAAAGCCCCCGGTCAGGATAGTGCTCTCCGGCGCGGAGGACGAAAGCGGGCTCGTAGCGCTCGGCACCGCCATGAAGAAGGGCCAGGCGTCCCCCATACTGGTAGGCGACGCGGACGTTATAAGGCCTATAATGGAAAGGGCCTCGATTGACCCGGCCGGTTTCGAGTTCCACGACGTGAAAGAGCCCGCCGCAAAGGCGGAGGCCGCGGTGGACATAATAAGACGGGGCGGGGCGGACGTACTTATGAAGGGGCTGATACCGACCTCAACATTCCTGCACCCGATATTCAGGCACGGGACAGGCCTGACCTCCGGCAAGTTCGTCAGCCATGTCGGAGTACTGCAGGTAAACGGCATCGGCCGCCTCCTGCTCCAGACAGACGGCGGCATAAACATCAGCCCGGACTTCGACATGAAGAAGGGCATAATAATAAACGCCGTGTTCGTTGCGCACCTCCTCGGGGTGGAGCGGCCGAAGGTAGCGCTCCTCTCGGCATCCGAGAAGGTACACCCGAAGATACCCTCTACCGTCGAGGCGCGGGACCTGGCACTCTGGGCTAAAGGTGCTATTCCCGATGCCGACGTGGAGGGGCCGCTCGCGCTCGACCTGGCCATATCGCCCGAGGCCGCAGTACGGAAGGGCATGAAGGGCGCCGTCGCCGGATACGCGGACGTCCTGGTCACGCCCAACATAGAGTCCGGCAACGTCCTGTACAAGGCGCTAAGGCATTTCGCGCATGCGAAAGGCGCGGGCATAGTAGTCGGGGCGACCTGTCCGGTGATACTCACGTCGCGCTCAGACCCGCCCGAGGAGAAGCTGAACTCCATAGCGCTCGCCGCGCTGTATGCCGCGCACATGGACGAGGCGCAAAAGATGCTCAAGGGCAAAAACGAGCTTACAGGGAAATAATGCGGATAATAACGGTATCAGGCGCAAGGAGCGGGGTCGGCAAGACGACGCTCGCGCTGCTTCTAATAAGAAAACTCCCCGGCTATGCAGCCATAAAGGTCACTATATCCGACCTGTTCACCTCCGTGACTGACGACCCGGCAACAATCTCTGAGGAGGGTAAGGACACCGCGCTTATGAAGTCCGCGGGCGCGGACCCCGTGGTATGGGTGCAGTGCCCGCCAAGTGAGCTGATGGACTCGCTTACATACGCCTTCAACCTCGCGGGTAACGCTGCGGGGGTACTCATCGAGGGCAACAGCCCGGTGCGCCTGATAAAGCCTTCGCTTTCGTTCTTTGTCACGGGCGCGGACATATCGGAGGTAAAACCGGACGCGGCCGACGTGCTCGCAAAGGCGGACGTGGTGGTGGTGAACGTGGAGCAGGAGACTCCGCCCGACGGGTTCGAGGCCGTGCTGCGTGCGCACAACAGGGGGGCGGTTCTCACCACTATGGGCTGGCTCAAAAAGGCAGGCGAGGACTTCTGGATAACTGTAAGAGGCGAAAAAAGGTAACAGGGCCATAAAGGCCCCCTTAAAGGCCCCGGCCGAACCCCTCTCCTATCCTGTGCACTTTCATAAGGTTGGTCGGCGACTTCCTGGTCACCGGAGTGCCGAGCGTCACCACCGTGCGGTCACCTTTTTTGACCAGCCCCTTGCCGAGCGCCGCCTGCTCCACCTCCCTTATCATACCGTCGGTGTCCGACTGAAGCCTCACCATCAGGGGCGTAACCGCATAGTACAGCCGCATCATCCTGAATACCCGCTCGTCGTGCGTGACCGCAATGATGCGGGTCTCGGGCCGGTGCTTGGATATGAGCAGGGCCGTCGCACCGGAACGGGTGAAACAGATAATAGCCTTGGCCACGAGCGAGTCCGCCGCGGCACATGCGGAGTGCGCCACGGCATCCGGCACGGACGTCATGCGCGCACACCTGTATGCGCAGTCGCCCAGGTGCCTCTCCGCCTCCCTGGCTATCCTGTCCATCATTTTTATCGATTCTTCGGGGTACTCACCGGACGCGGTTTCCTCCGAGAGCATAAGCGCGTCCGTGCCGTCGAAGACCGCGCCCGCCACATCGGATGCCTCGGCCCTGGTGGGGCGCGGGCTATGCACCATAGACTCTAGCATCTGAGTAGCTGTTATTACGGGCTTGCCCTCTTCGTTGCAGAGCGTTATTACCCGCTTCTGTATAGGCGGCACAAGCTCAGGCGCCATCTCCACCCCGAGGTCTCCCCTTGCCACCATTATGCCGTCCGAGACCCGCACTATCTCGCGTATATTCTTCACAGCCTCGGGCCGCTCTATCTTTGCTATGACCGGTATGGACCTGCCCGCCTTTGCTATCTTCTCCTTCAGGGAAAGCACGTCGGCCGGCCCCCTCACAAACGATAGGGCGATATAGTCCACGCCCTCCCTGAGCAGCATACGAAGGTCTTCGTCGTCTTTGGCCGTCATGGACGGGAGGTTGAGAGGCAGGCCGGGGAAGTTCACACCCTTGTGCTCCTTAAGCAAACCGCCCTTGACCACTCTGCACTCGACCTCGCCGCGTACCGCCTTTATCACCCGCAGCTCTATCATCCCGTCGTCTATCAGCACGCGCGCGCCTTTTTTTAGCCCCTCGCCCAGTCCGTCGTAGCCGACCTGGAAGCACCGTGATGTGCCGGCCGCCTCCCTGCTTACGATGGTCACAAGGCTCCCGCCCGCAAGCTCCGCCGAACCACCCTCGAGCCGCCCAACCCGAATCTTCGGGCCGGAGAGGTCCGCAAGTATCCCGACGGGGTCGAGCCCGTGCTCTCCGGGCAGCGTCTTCAGCCTCCTGATGAGCGACCTGTGCCATGCCCGGTCACCGTGCGACATGTTAAGCCTGAATATGTCCGCCCCGGCCTTGATAAGCCTTGCAACCATCTCGTCCGAACTGCTTGCGGGGCCCAGCGTCGCCACTATCTTGGTTTTTGTCATGTGTACTCCGAAATGTGTTGAGCGCGATTATTTTTGTGCTATACTATAGCACCCGTCGGCGGGCGTTGTAAACACTACAATAACCGGCTTTGCTTTTTTACAAAGGAACCATGAAAATCTCACGCACCCTGATCCTTGTGCTTATTGCATTCGCCCTTCTGCCCGCGTGCGGCCGCAAGGGCGATATCATCGTACCTGGCACCATTCTGCCCCAGCCTGTCGAGGACCTGTCCGCGGAGTCCCGGGGCGGCGCTGTGATACTCGCATGGACGATGCCATCCAAGAACACATCCGGCCTGCCGCTTACCGACCTCGCCGGCTTCGACGTACTTAGGGCGGAACTGCCCGAGAATCAGGAAGGCTGCCCGTGCGCCTTCGGTAAAGTCGGTTACGTTGACCTCGAATTCCCCGGCACTGCGGCAGTCAAGGAGAGGCGCGTCGCATGGTCGGACAGGGGTCCGGCCCTCGCCATGGGCAGGAGATACGCTTACAAGGTCAATCCCGTTAACAAAGGCGGTTTTGCGGGCGCAGACTCGGCCACGGCGATAATCCGCCCACTGACGCCTCCTGCCGTCCCCACAGGCTTCACGGCAAAGCCGGGCAACGGCCTGGCGGTCCTGAGCTGGGATGGACGAACGGGGGATGACCTCGCGGGCTTCGACATATACCGCACAACAGGCCCGGGTGAAGAGCCAGCCAGGCCGGTCAACACGAGGCCGGTCACCGGCAACGACTACACCGACCCGGGCCTTAGAAACGGGGTAACCTACTACTACCGCATCACCGCGCTTCGCGGGAGCGAGCCTCCTTATACCGAGGGAGAGCCGACTTCTCCGGCCTCTGTCGTGCCGGAGGACATGGAGCCTCCGCTTGCGCCCGTCGGCCTGCGCGCAGTGCCGGGAGAGGGCCTCGTCCTGTTGTCATGGGAAACCAGCCCGGAGCCGGACCTCGCGGGCTACCGTATATACAGGCAGGGGCCCGGCGAGACAGGCCTGAAACCGCTTACGGACGGGCTTGTGAACGGGATTACCTACAAGGACGCATCCGCCATTCCGGGCGAGACGTACACATACGCCATCACCGCCGTGGACAATGCCTTAAAGCCAAACGAGAGCGAACGATCCGAGATGGTGACGGTAACTGTGCCGGGAAGGTAGTTCAGTTGATTTTGGAAGGCGAGTGCAGCGGGAGACTGAGGGTGAAGGTCGAGCCCTGCCCGGCCTCGGATTTCGCCTCTATGGAACCACCGTGTGCCTCGACCACCGCCTTGGCTATGGCCAGCCCAAGCCCGGAGCCCTTGACTCCGCCGCAAGTTGATTTTGCGCGGTAGTAGCGGTCGAAAACGTGAGGAAGCTCTTCTTTTTCTATTCCCGGCCCGCTGTCCGAAACGCTCAATGACACATGCCCGCCAGAAACACTCGCGGAAACGCTCACGCTTCCTCCCTCAGGTGTGTAATTTAGCGCATTTACAAGCAGGTTCGCCAGTGCCCTCGACATCTGGCCCTCGTCCACATGGAGCACAGGCGATGGCTCGACCAGCCGACAGTCCAGGCTTATGTTCTTCTTCCTCGCCATAAGCTGAAACTCGACGACGGCGGCATTAAGGAACGGGGTAAGTTCCACCGGCCGCATGTCCAACCGGGCTGAGCCCTCCACGGACGATAGCATGACGAAGTTGTCCATAAGATGCAGTATCCTTTTGGCGGAGAAGCCTATGGATTCGAGGGCGTCTTCGCCGTCCTTGCCCAGGCAGTCGAACTCCCCGCCCTGCCCCATCCACTGGGACAGCCCTATTATGGCGGTTAGCGGGCTCTTGATGTCATGGGTTATCATCGAGACGAGGTCCCTCTTTCTCTGCTCGAGAGCCTTTTCGCCGGATATGTCGCGCACCACCCTCACCTCCGTGAGCGAGTCCCTCCCTGGAACGGTCACGGGCATGGATATTATCTTATAGGTCGTCCCTCCGAATTCCACCTCTGTCCCGTTATCCGCCTTTCCGGTCAGGGACTGCCAGGGTGAGCCTTCGATGAGGGCGGTTATCTCTTCGGACGGGCTGCCGTGCATGGATATGCCGAGTATGGCCCTCATGACCGTGTTGGCCTCCATGACCCGCCCCTTGTCGTCCATGAGCATGACGCCGTCGGGTATGTTGTTCAGTACCGCGGACAGCTTTTCCTTTTCTTCGGCCAGAATCGCACCCTGGGCGGCCAGGAAGGACTGGCGCGCGGCCGCGGCCTCGGCCAGTGCCTTGCCTTTGTATACCTTCCTGAAGTAAAGCCCCCCGAACACAAGCGATATGGTGAAAAATGCGGTCAACCCGAGGAGCAGTACAAAGTCGCCCTTTACAATGTCGTCAATACCGGACAGGGGCATCGTGGTCGTTACATACCACGGCAGGCCATCGAGTTTTATAGGATATTCAAGGTACCTAACGCGGCCGGTGTCCTTATTGTTTACGATTGTAGCGACAGGCCCGCCCGGAGGCATGCCCGCCTTCAGGCTGCGCGCGACACCCGCATCGCCAGAATTACCGTAGCAGAGCTTGTTGCCTGCCTGGTCAAAGTAGCTTATATCCCATTTTGCCTCGTCCTCCAGCTTCGAGCATATAGATTCGAAGGACCCCTTGTCGGCAAGTGCCACCACGACACCCATGAACCTGCCGCCCCTCTGCTCCTTCACCGGGCACGAAAAATACACGAACTCCCCGCCGTCCGGAAGGGTCTTCAACCTGGATGCGTAAAACTTAATCCCCTTTTTTACCTCGGTGAAAAAATCTTCGGACCCCGCCTCCTCGGGCGCGAACATGAGCCCGGCGTCCCTCGTGACGAAGAACTCGAGCCTGCCAGTGACACCGTAATATGCCAGCCCCCTTATCCTGCCCATCAGGTGCCCGAACTCCCTTTCGAACTCGGCCCGTCTTGCCAAGGGCTCCGGTGTTTCGGATATTATACCGGCAAGCTCGTCCAGCTTCCAGGATATGTCTCCCACGTAGTCCCGCATGGATTCCGCGGCCTGTGCGGTTATAAGCGCCTGCTGCCTTGAAAGCTGGTCCTCCAGCCTCTCCTTGTGTGTGTTGTATGCCTTGAACTGGAAAAAAACGAGGACTGCGAGCAGGACGGATATCGGCCCGAAGACGGTCAGAAGCATTCTAAGTTCGCCCTCAGGCTTCTTCATGGACAATCATTCCGTTCAATTATTATTGTTTTAGTAAGGATAGCCTAATAGCTCTTATTGCTTATTAAAGCAATAACTGTGCCATAATTAAGATTTTTGCGGAAAGTCAAGAGGGCGGGTACAACCAAAAAAGTGTGGGATAAGCCCGGTTACCGGGCCGGGAGTATGAAAGGGCCGCCTAATCCACCAGGCCTATGGCCTTAAGTTCGGCGAGAAGCGCTTCAGCGCCGTGAAAGGTAATGCCTTTGATGCCCGCCCGGCTGGCCGAAGCCGTGTTCTCCGCCAGGTCGTCTATGAAGACGGTCTCGCCGGGCTTAGCCCCGGCAAGCCTCAGCGCGGCGGCATATATCTCGGGGTTGGGCTTCTTGGCCTTGACCTCGTAGGAGAGCACCCAGCCGTCCATCTCGGACAAGACGGGGAAGCGGGCCTTGCAGAACTCCCAGTGCAGGTCGTTCACGTTGGAAAGCAGATATACCGGGCGGCGGGCGCGCACCTGCCTTATAATGGCGGATACGTCCGTGTTTTCGGTGAATATGTCGTTCCAGAGCGGCACGAAACCTTCATAGTCCACGCCAAGCGGGAAACGGCCGTTAATAGCCTCGTAGAAGCCCTCCGAGGACACCGTCCCCTCGTCGTACATGTTGCACAGTCCGTCCTCGGCGTCGAACAGGTACTTAAACAGCTCGCCAGGTATCCTGTCCTCCGGACGTGCGCGTGAGAGCAGCCTCGTTACGATATCATCGTGGGTAAAACGGAGTATTACCTTGCCGAGGTCGAAGAATACCGCCTTGATGCCGTTAGCTTTGCCGTACATGAGCCCATTTTATAACAGCGGCCCTTCCAAGTCAACACCCTTCCGGGGCATTTTGTCTTGTTACTTTCGGCCAAATAGTGTAGTCTTTAGAGGTGTGGGAAGGCTGGGTTCCCGAAGCATTTAATGCAACAACACCAAGGAGTCTCTCAAGATGTCAATTTTTGCGAAGTCGACCGCCCTTTTTGTGGCGGCCCTTTTATTCTCATACGTCCCGTTCGCCTATGCATCCGGCGGCTCAGCCGACGAAAAGAAGGCCGGTCCTCATGCCGGGGCCGAGGACCAGGGACGCCCTGAGATCGTCAGCGGCAAGGTGCTCGAGACCATGAACAGCGGCGGGTACACTTACATATATCTCGAAACTTCGGGAGGCTCCATATGGGTCGCCATACCCACGTCCAAGGTCAAGGTTGGCGAAGAACTGGCACTATATGCCGGGGAGTTCATGTATAACTTCACGAGCAAGGGCCTGAAACGCACATTCGACAAGATAATGTTCTCTTCCGGCGCGGTCAGGCTGCCCGGCACGAAGGCTGAAAAAGGCCTGGCCCCGGCTGAAAAAGGGAAGCCGGCTGCCGCCGCGGTCCCTGGCATAAAGGTGGACAAGGCGTCCGGCCCGGGCGCTTACACGGTGGCCGAGATCTACAAGAATAAGGCGTCCCTTTCAGGCAAGGAAGTCACCGTAAAGGGCAAGGTCACGAAGGTCTCCGTCGGCATAATGAACAAAAACTGGGTGCACGTCCAGGACGGCACGGGCAATGCGGCAAAGGGGACCCACGACCTGATAGCGACCACGGACGCGGAGCCGGCCATGGACGACGTAGTGACCGTCACCGGCACACTCGCCACGGACAAGGACTTCGGCTACGGCTACAAATACGACGTTATTATAGAGAAGGCGGCCATAAAGAAATAGCCTGCCAAAAGATAACATGGAGGTGACGAGTCATGCAGGGCAGCATACCGGAAAAATTCGAGGGCGTGGGCGTGGCGGTGAAGGCGAACGTTTACTTCGACGGCAGGGTGGTCAGCCACAGCGTGTTTCTTCCCGACGGGACGAAGAAAACACTCGGCCTTATATACCCCGGCAGCTACAGGTTCAATACCGGGACGCCCGAGCGGATGGACATCGTGTCGGGAACCTGCCGCGTGATGCTCGCGGGCGAGGACGGATGGAAGCCGTACCCGGCCGGGAGCGGGTTCGACGTGCCCGGGGACTCGCATTTCGAGATAGCGGTGGACGAGGGCATTACGGAGTACGTCTGCTCGTTCGGTTAGACCTTTCCCCCTTACATCCCGCCCCTTATGCCGACATCCACTATGACGGCTATCAGCACTGCCGTGATGTACACCACGGACGCGGTGAATGCCCTGCCGTAGTTCTTTTTCATTACTACGTTCATGAAGCAGTACGCCACAAACAGCACGCTGACCGGAAACGCGAAGGCGGTAAACCAGGCCGAGCAGTAGCCCAGGGCCCATAGTGAAAGCGCAAGCGGCGGGAGCGCGGAGGCGTAGATAAGCATGAATGCCCTGGTGTACGGCTCGCCCAGTGAGACCGGCATAACCGGTATCCCGGCCGCCATGTACTCGTCCCTGCGGTTAAGGGCAAGCGCAAGGAAGTGCGGCGGCTGCCACATCAGCATGATAAGGAACAGCAGCAGCCCGTCCGCCCCGATACGCGGGTTGACCGCCACGTAGCCTATCAGCACGGGGAGGGCCCCGGGTATGGCGCCCATCACCGTGCCGTAAGGCGTACTCTTCTTGAAGTACAGGGTGTAAAACAGAGCGTACGACACCACGGCCGCAATTATCAGTATTGCCGTGGCCGCATTGATATAGAAATAAGAAAGGGCGAGCGAGGCCAGAATTAGTACGTGGGCCAAGACCGCGGCCCGTACCGCACCAAACCTCCTTACCGCGTCGGCCCTGCCAGCCACCCTCGGCATGTACGCGTCGGTATCCGCCTCGAACAGCACGTTCATTACGGCGGAGCCGCCCGATGCCATTAGTATGCAGAGCATCAGTAGGAGCGCCGCCCGGACCCCGGGCAGCCCTTCGCCCGCAAGCGCCATGCCCGCAAGCCCCGCAAGGGCGACCCCGAAGGATATACCGGGCTTTAGTACCGAAAGAACAGAGAAGACAGACGAGGCTTCGCCGGATAAGCTTCGCGCACCGGCACTCCCTGAAACGCCCCCAGCCAGTCCGACGGTATCCATTCTTAAACCTCCCTTTCCTCTGCAGCCCTCGCCCACATCACCCCGATGAGAGTGAGCATGGAAAGTGCGACCGCAAGGTGCAGCGCGGTCGCCATGAAGTAAAGCCCGGTCAGTACAACCGCCGCCCCGACCAATATCTGCACCAGGGCCAGCACCACAAGCCACAGCGCAGTCCGGCGGTTGCGCGCAAGGCCCGCGCCTAACATAGTGCCTGCGTAGAGTGCAAGCACGGTCAGAAATACCAGATATCCCATAACCCTGTGCGACAACTGGGCCAGTATGTTCTTGTTCAATACGTCCGGGACAAACTTCCCGAAACACGCCGGGAAGTCAGGACATGCCAGGCCGGAGCCCGAATGCCGGACATAGGCCCCGAGGGCGGCCTGAGCGAACACCAGCGCGCCCAACCCTATAAACAGTGCGGCATGCCTGTTTATATATACCACAAAACCCGGCTTCTCGCCCGGAAAAAACATCATGACAAAAACAAGCATGAATACTGTCAGACCGGCCATGAAGTGGAACGTGGTAAGGCTCATCGGGAGTTCGAGCACAACCACGAGGCCTCCCATCACTATCTCGGCCGCCACGAGCGCCATAGCAGCAACCGGCACGAGCTTTGCCCAACCCGTGTAAGACCTGAAGCGGTAGTGCGCGAGCGCGGCCAGGGATACCGTCGCCAATGCGGCAATAACCCGGTGCATGTACTCCATGTACGTCTCGAACCCCAGGGGCGGTACGACCCTGCCGTGGCATAGCGGCCAGTCGGGGCAGCCGAGCCCGGATTTGGTACCTGCCACCAGGTTGCCCCATACAAGGAGCAGGAAGAACAGGCCGAACGTCACCTTCCCAAGCATCGCATCACCTCCGTCAGCGAAACAGCGTGTCCGACAGCGTCCCCATTATTATGAGTGTGAGGAAAAATAGCGGGAATACCGCAAACGCCCATACCAGCGCGTTCTCGTATTTCAGGTGCATGAAAATAAGCGCCACCAGCGAGGCCTTGACCGACGCTATAATGAGCGCGACCACGACGTTCATCATGCCGAGGTCGATATACGAGACCTGCCAGGTGATTACGGTCAGCACCAGGAGCGCCGCCCAGACCGCTATGAATTTGGCGTATGCAGCCACCTCACCCTCCCCTACCCCCCGTCCAGTGAGGGGAAAATCCCCCCCCCTCCGCCCCCCTTTTGCAAAGGGGGGTTGGGGGGATTTAACCTATCAGGTAGAACATCGGAAACAGGTATATCCATACCAGGTCCACGAAGTGCCAGTACACCCCTGTTATCTCGACGGGTGTCGAGTATGCCTTGTTGAAAGCGCCCCTTTGCGCCATAACGAGCATCACCGCCATGACGCATATCCCCGCAAACACGTGTATCCCGTGCAGGCCGACCATCACGAAGTACAGCGAGAAGAAGACGTCCGTGCGCGGGTAGAGCCCTCGCGCGAAGTCATCCGACCACTCGAAATATTTTATGGTAAGAAACGTGGCACCAAGCAGCATCGTGACAACCAGGCATACCTTCAAAAGGGCCTGCCTGCCGCGCCTGATGCCCGCGATGCCGACCGCCACGCTGAGGCTGCTGGTTATAAGCACCAGGGTGTTCACCATGCCGAATGTGCGGTTAAGCTTCAGGTGGTCCTGGTGAAACAGCTCCGGGTACTTTATCCTGAAGACGGTGTATGTCATGAAGAGCCCGCCGAACAGGAGCACCTCCGTCATCAGAAACACCCAGATGCCGAGCTTCGCTGACTCGTACGAGACCATCGGGTCTGCGAAGGCTTCCGCTTTCCCTTTACGGTTTTCCATCGCCACCCGCTCTCTTCCCGTATCCGTACGGCCACTCCGTTATGGTCGGGATGGTATCGAAGTTGTGCTCAGGCGGCGGCGAGGCCACCTGCCACTCGAGGGTGCGCCCGCCCCAGGGGTTGGCCGGGGCCGGATCCCCCTTGAACAGCGAACGGACGAAGTTATAGAACATGACGGCTATACCCGCCGTGAGTATCACCGCGCCGATGGATGACACCACGTTTTCTGGCTGGTACATCGGCAGGTACTCTGCAAAACGCCTCGGCATCCCCCTGTAGCCGGCTATGAACATCGTAAAGAATGTAATGTTGAACCCGACCAGTATTATGGCCCAGGCGACCTTTGCAAGCCTCTCGTCGAGCATCCTGCCGGTCATCTTCGGGAACCAGTAGTGCAGGCCCGCGAAGAAGCCCATAACCGTCCCGCCCATCATCGTGTAATGGAAATGCGCCACGAGGAAGTACGTGTTATGCACCTCGACGTCCGTCGCGAGCGAGCCTAAGAACATGCCGGTAAGCCCGCCTATGACGAACAGGAATATAAAAGTGAGCGCGTATATCATGGGTGAGTCGAGCGATATGCTCCCTTTGTAGAGCGTCGCTATCCAGTTGAATACCTTGACCCCGGTCGGTATGGCCACGGAGAAGGTTAGCACCGAGAAGAGTATGTCCGCTACCACCGACATCCCGGCGGTGAACATGTGATGCCCCCATACGAGGAAGCCCGCGAAGGCGAGTGCGAGCGAGGAGTAAGCGATGGCCTTGTACCCGAATATCGGCTTCTTCGAAAACGTCGGTATTATCTCGGTGATTATCCCCATCGCGGGTAGTATCATGACATAGACCACCGGATGCGAGTAGAACCAGAAGAAGTGCTGGAAAAGGATCGGGTCGCCGCCCTTGGCGGGGTCGAAGAACCCTATGCCCAGCACCCTTTCGGCCGCAAGCAGCAGGAAGGTCATGCCTATCACGGGGGTCGCCACCACCTGTATAATGCTCGTGGCGTACAGCGCCCATATAAAAAGCGGCATCCTGTACCAGCCCATACCCGGCGCGCGTAGCTTGTGCACCGTAACTATGAAGTTCAGGCCCGTAAGGATCGAGGACATCCCCACCATGAACACGCCCAGGGACAACATCGTCACCGCCGCGTCCGTACGCGCGGAATAAGGCGTGTAGAACGTCCAGCCGGTGTCCATCGGGTGCGCGAGCGAGCCTAATATCACGAGTATGCCGAAAACGAATATCCAGTAGCTCATGATGTTGAGCCTCGGGAACGCCACGTCCCTGGCCCCTATCAGGATCGGTATGAAGAAGTTCCCGAGGCCGGACGGTATCGCCGGGATGATAAACAGGAATATGAGTACCGTGCCGTGTATGGTGAATAACTCGTTGTACGTCTGCGGCGAGAACACCCACGCCACCGGCTTCAAAAGCTCGAGGCGTATCAGCAGGCCGAAAAGTCCGCCCACAAGGAAAAAAAGCAGGGTGGTGAGCAGGTACATCACCCCTATCCTCTTGTGGTCCAGCGTCAGCGCCCAGGACCAGAAGCCCTTCTTCTCAAGGTACCCCTTGTATGCCGGGGTCACGGCAGCCGCATCTGCAAGCACTTTGAAGCCTCCGCCTATCTATGAGTCCCTGCGTTTGTTTCCGCTTTTTCGTCCGGCTCCATATGGCCGGCAGGACCCAGGGTTTTTATGTACGCTATGACGGCCGTAACGTCGTCGTCAGTCAGCACGCCCTTGAACGTGGGCATCACGTTAGGGAAGCCCTTCACCACCTTCGCGCCCGGCTCGTATAAAGATTCTTTCATATAGTTGTCGTCCGCTAAGACCGCACTGCCGTCGGCAAGCGCTACACTGCTGCCGTACAGACCCTTGAGCGTCGGGCCGACCTTTAGCGTCCCGTCGGTCGAGTGGCAGGCGAGGCAGCCGGAATTCTTCACCAACTGTTCCCCGCGCCCTGCCAGAGGCGCGCCGCCGGCCGCCGGAGCACCCGTAAGCCACCTGTCGTAGTCGGCCTGGGGCATCACTATTATCTTGGCGAGCATCTCCGAGTGGCCCACACCGCAGTACTGGTTACAGAAGACCACGAACTCACCCGTCTTGTCAGGAGTGAACCAGAGGTACGTGTAGCGGCCGGGCAGTATGTCCTGGTTCACGCGGTAGTCCGGCACGTAGAAGCTGTGTATGACGTCCGTGGACGTCATCGTAAGCTGTACGGGCTTCCCAAGCGGCACCCTGAGCTCGTTCACCACGACCCTGCCGTCCGGGTACCTGAACTTCCAGAGCCACTGGCTCGCCACTACGTTGACCTCGCTGGCGCCTTGTATCGGGGTCTTGACCTTCATGAACACCACGTAACCGTAGTAGAAAATCGCCAGGACCAGTATGGACGGCACTATTATCCAGATCCTCTCGAGCGTGCGGCTCTCGGTGATGTACGGGGTCTCCCTGTCCGGGTCGCCCTTTCTCTTTTTGTACCTGATAACGAAGTATATCAGCGCGCCCTGGGTGACCAGGAAGAAGAATATACCGATGGACAGTATGAATATGAATACATTGTCTATCTGGCCAGCCGTCTGCGAGGCCGCGCCCGTCATGTTGAAGGCGTTGTTCATCTCTTTAGTCCTTCCTCGCCTTTTCAAGCCGCCGCGTATACAAAAAAAGCAGGCCGGCTATAACAAGGACTACTACCCCGGAAGCAGTCATAATGCGCGTGGCCGCCACTGCGTATTTCTTGCCCACCGGGTCGTAATGAAAACAGTAGAGCAAAACCTGGTTCAGCGCCCTCGACGGCCCAATCCTGCCGTCGGCCGCCTCGAGCAGTGCGAGCCGCAGGTCAACGGGGTCATGCTCTATGCCGTAGAGGTACCTCGTGACCTTCCCTTCGGGTGAGAGTATGATGAGCACCGAAGGGTGCGCGAAGTTGTTTGGCCCGAGCTCCTTGAACCTGAAACCCACAGCCTTTGCAAGCCGCCCGGTATCTTCACCGGCCCCGAAGAGAAACGGCCAGGACTCTCCCGTACCGTCCGCCCCCTTCAGCATGGCGTACGTCTGCCTGGACTTTTCGTTTGCCATGACGAGAGACTCGGCCGGGTTGAAGCTGACGGTCACCACCTTGAAGTCGCGCCCGAGCCGTAAGCCCCCCATCCCGCTTATGGTACGGGACAGGTTGGCAAACGTGATGGGGCAGAGCATCGGGCACTCGTAGTAGTTGAGGCTGAGCGCCACCGGCCCGCCTTTAAAGTAATCCCCGAGCCTTCTCTGCCTGCCGTCCTGGTCGGTCAGCTTTATATCGAGCGAGACCTGCGCGCCGAGCTTCTCGTCCACGCCTATCTCTTTTAATATCTTGTCCTCGGGGTCCTGTTGCATGAAGTCTGCGGGCGTTGCCCCTGAAGCGCCCCATAGAACTACGATGGCCAGCAATATCAGAGTCAGGGTCACATGAGATGCGACCCTTTTAAGGCGGCCTGGCCCTGCGTAACTCCCTATTGTCATTGAAATCCCCTAAATATTGTCAGGATGGTTATGCTTATTTGCTTATTATATCATACACTCCAGAATTAAACCCGGAAAAGCCCACTGCACCGTTGACTTGAAGGGCTGAAAAGGCTTATAATTCCTGTACGTTAAATGTGGATACCCCTGCAGAATGTCATTCTGAGGCCCGTATCTTGGGCCGAAGAATCCCGGGTTTGTTTATTATAAGCAAACTTAAACCCGAGATTCTTCGTCGCTGCGCTCCTCAGAATGACAAATGCCCGGTGGGCTGGAACCACTCACTTTTAATAGTGTGCATTCGAGTTTAAAATGCTGCCACGCGAGATATTAAAAAAATTAAAACGCCTCGAGATCAAGACCTCCCGCCTGGTGGAAGGCTCGGTCGCGGGCAGCTACCTGTCCACGTTCAAGGGCCGGGGCATAGAGTTCACCGAGGTGCGCGAGTACGTGGAGGGCGACGACGTGCGCGCTATTGACTGGAACGTCACCGCCCGGATGGGCGCGCCGTTCATCAAGACCTTCGTGGAGGAGCGCGACCTTACCGTAATGCTCGCTGTGGACCTCTCCGGCTCGATGGGCTTCGGCACGACCACCCAGACCAAAAAGGACCTGGCGCTCTACTTCTGCGCCGCGGCCGCGCTACTCGCAGCGCAGAACAACGACCGGGTGGGCCTCATCGCATACACCGACCGGGTGGAGAAGTTCGTGCCTCCCAGAAAAGGCAAACGCCACGTGATGAGGCTCCTAGTGGAGCTGGCCGGCATCAACCCGAAGGGGAGCGGCACAAACCCGGAGGCGGCTGCAGTGTACCTCATGCGCACGGTCAAGTCACGCGCCACGCTTTTCTGGGTGTCGGACTTCATAGGCGCGGACGGCTCGCATTCGCTCCGGGCCGCGTCCAGGCGGCACGAGCTTGTGCCTGTAACAATCCAGGACAGGCGCGAGGCGGGCCTGCCGCCGGTTGGCCTTGTGGTGCTCGAAGACCCCGAGACAGGCGGACGCGTCCTCGTGGACAGCTCTTCGCACGCGTTTATAAGCGCGCAAGAACATGAACGGCAGAAGGCCGGGTCACAGCGCGACTCCCTGATGAAGATGCTCAAAGCCGAGCCGGTGGAGCTATGGACGGGTGAGTCCGTGGTAATGCCGCTCGCGCAGTACTTCCGCCGCAAGGCGCGCATGAGGAGGCAGTAAAAAGCGATGGAACTGCTCTACCCCCGCCTCCTCTGGCTCTCCCTGATAATACCCGTGCTCCTTATACTCAGGCTCCGCCGGAAGCGCCGCGCCCTACCCTATCCCGGCGTATCGGGCTTAAAGCTGCCCAGGGCGCGGTTTGTAAACCTCCCGATATACATACTGGCGATTGCATGCCTGCTCATGGTCGCGGCGTCCGCGAGGCCGAGGTATGCGGTCAGCTCCGAGGAGAAGAAGATACAGGGGATAGACGTGGTGCTCGCGCTCGACGTGTCCGGCAGCATGAGGGCGGAAGACTTCAAGCCCAACCGCATGTTGGCGGCAAAGGCCCGACTCAAGGAGTTCGCATCGGGCTTCAAGGAGGGCCGCATGGCGCTCGTGGCATTCGCGGGCCGTTCGTTCACCCAGTGCCCGTTGACGCCCGACGCGGGGATACTCGAAGGGCTGGTGGACCAGCTGGACGTCGGCTCGGTCGCCATTGACGGCACCGCAATGGGCGACGCAGTTATTAACGCCATAAACAAGTTCAAGGAGCCGACGGCGAGCCGCGTGATAATACTGCTGACGGACGGGGTGAACAACGCGGGCACGGTGGACCCGGTCACCGCTGCACGCGCGGCGGCATCCAAAGGGATAAAGATATACACAATAGGAGTCGGCACTCCCGAAGGCGCGCCTATACCCGCGGTCGGGCCAGGCGGCGAGAAGTTCTTCGCACGCGACCCCATGGGTAACCTCGTGCTCGCCAAGGTGGACGAGCCGACACTCAAGGAGATGGCAAATCTCACCGGCGGGGTATATTTCCGCGCGACGGACGAAAACGTGCTCAAGGACATATACAAGAAGATATCCGAGATGGAAAAGGGCGAGATTAAGATAAAACGCCACAAGGACTACAGGGAGCTTTTCCCCTTCCTTGCGGCCGCGGGGCTACTGCTTACGCTTATAGGCGGGACTCTCCTTGCGGGAAGGTACAGGGTGCTCTCATGAACATAGGCTACCCGTGGTTTTTGTTGTTGCTCCTTCTTGTCCCGTCCCTTGCGGTTTATTATTATCATTCGCGCAAGGGGGCTGAGAAGGCGCGCAGCGACTTCTCGGAGCCGGGCATGTTCGCCTTACTCGGCCTGGGGCTTGCCGACAGGCGAAAGAAGGCGTCCTTCATCCTGATTATATGCGCGGTCGCCCTTGCATCTATTGCGCTGGCGCGTCCGCTCGGCCCGCCATCTACGGACGACGAGGTCAATGCGGGCATGGACGTTATAGTGGCGCTCGACATATCGGACAGCATGGGCGTGCAGGACATCCCGGGCGGGAGGCTCGCGGCCGCCAAGGAGTTCGTGTCCAAGCTCGTCGAGGCTGCGCCCTCCAACCGGTACGGCCTGATACTGTTCTCCGGGGATGCAATAGTGTCTTGTCCCCTTACGCTCGACCACGACGCATTCCTGACATTTATTGACGACGCGGACTTCCCGCGCGCAGACCTGCCCGGCACTGCCATCGGCGAGGCGGTGCTCTCCGCGGCTACGAGGTTCAACAAGGGGGAACTGCCGCGCGCGGTGCTGGTGGTTACGGACGGTGAGAACACCTACGGCGCAGAGCCCGTCGGCGCGGCCGGAGCCGCGAAGGGCAAGGGGCTGAAGGTCTACACTGTGGGCGTCGGCACGCCGTCCGGCGGCAAGATACCCGCGGGCGCGGACTTCTTCGGCAACGTCCAGTACAAGAAGGACAAGCAGGGCCGGGTAGTAAACTCAGCGCTGGATGATGCGGCATTAAACAGGGTAGCCGGGGCGGGCGGCGGGAAATACTTTTCGGCCTCTGAGCCGGGCTCGGTGAAGTCGCTCGCAAAGGAATTGACAGTCAAAACTGATAAAATGTTAAAAGACCCGTTCAGGGGCGCGAAGGAATACGGCGGATGGTTCGCGCTCGCGGCCGGGGTCCTGCTTATGGCGGCGATAATACTATAATGAAACGTTTATTTTTTATATTGCTCGCATTCCCCCTGCTCGTCGGTTTCCCCGACGTGGAAGGCCCGACCGACAAGGGCACGAAGGCCTACGACGCGGGCAAATTCGACGACGCTCTCTCGGAGTATCAAAAGGCAGTGGACGACGCACCAGAGGCGGCGGTGCCTCACTACAACTTAGGTAACGCGTACTACAAAAAGGGCGAGTACGAAAAGGCTATGACGGAATACAAGAGGGCCGCGGCGCTCGACCCGAAGATGCCGGAGGCCTTGTACAACGCGGGCGACGCGCTTTACAGGCTCGGCCGGTACGAGGACGCCCTGAAGGCCTATCAGGCCGCCGATGCGGGCAAGAAGGGCGACAAGGACACCGAACACAACATAGAAATCACGTTGAAACGGGTAAAACAGGAGAAGGAAAAACAGCAGAAACAGCCCCCGCAGACCAACAAAGGCCAGGGGCAGGGCAAGAAGAAGCAGGACAAGCCCGGAAACGGCAACCCGCAGAAGCAGGACGCCGGGAACAAGGGCCAGGGGCCGCAGTCCAACCAGCCGCAGCAAGGCAACCAGCAAAACGGCCCGCAGATGTCCAACGAGGAGGTCCAGGCGCTTCTCGACCGTCAGGCCAAAGAGGAAAAAAACTTAAGAAACTACTTCCGGCCGGGCGACAAGGCCGGAGACGGGGGCCGCGAGCAGCAGATAGAGCAGATGCTCCGGGGCTTCGGCCTGTCCGCTCGCCCCGTAAGGCCGGGCCAGCCGTACGTGGAGAAGGACTGGTAGTGTTAATCTCTTGACTTAAGTATCGCCATGTCTTAAAATTATATAGTTATAGCAATGGCCTTCACGGCCGCGTCCAACCCGGTAAGACCAAGGAGAAAGTAGATGTTCAACATGGGGATGCCCGAGTTAATAGTGATCTTTATTGTGGCGCTTCTCGTATTCGGGCCGAAGAAGCTGCCGGAGCTCGGCAAGTCCCTCGGACATGCCATAGCTGAGTTCAAGCGCTCGTCCAACGAGTTCAAGAACAGCCTCGAGTCCGAGGTGGAGACCGGCAAGATAAAAGAAGAGATACTGAAGCAGCAGAAAGACATCAAGGACGCGATAGACCCAGCCAAGATAGCCGCAGATGCAGGCCCCAAGGAAGCCCCAAAGACCGATGCCTGAGAAAAACGACCGGATGCCCATACTGTCTCACCTTGAAGAGCTCAGGAAGCGCATCCTGTACTCGGTGGCGGCCCTTGCCGCCGGCTTCGTTGTATGCTTCAGCTACTCCGAGGAGCTGCTCGTATGGATGAAGCTCCCACTCACCATTAATTTAAACATAAAGTCAGCCGCGCCCTACGTATACGCGACCTACTTGCCCAGCCCGACGAAGCTCATCTTCACCGCGCCCGCCGAGGCCTTCTGGACGTCCATGAAGATAAGCTTCGTCGCAGGGATATTCATTGCACTGCCGTTCATACTGGCGCAGATATGGCTCTTCGTGTCCCCGGGGCTCCTGCCCAGGGAGCGCAGGTACGCCCTGCCGTTCGTGGTGTCCGCCACCGCGATGTTCGTACTGGGCGCAATGTTCTGCCAGTACCTGATACTACCCTACGCGCTCAGGTTCCTTTTGAGCTACCAGACGGCGGAGCTTACGCCCATGATATCGGTCGAAAAGTACATAGACTTCTGCTCGAAGTTCCTGCTCGCATTCGGGCTGATATTCGAGCTGCCGCTCATCATAACGCTCCTGTCCAAGATTGGCATAGTGACCCCGCAGTTCCTCGCAAAAAACCGCAAGTACGCGGTGCTTATCGCGTTCATCGCCGCCGCGATACTCACGCCCACGCCGGACATGTTCAACCAGGTCTTGATGGCCGCGCCCATCATAGTGCTCTACGAGGTGGGAATTATAATGGCGAGGATATTCGGCAGGAAGAAGGAACCGGAGACGCAGACGTAATACCGGCGCACTTTCTTCTTGACAATCACATAGCAGTGTTGCAAAATTCAATACACTATGCAACACTCTCGTTTCACATCTAACCATAACACACGTTTTCCCGGCCTCTGCGGTAACAAACCTCTTGACAATAAAACGCGGGCTGATTTATATTACCCGGACAGTTTAATATCTCCGAGCCGGTACTCCCTACCGCCGTCGCAAAGGCCACGGGCCCCGGCCGACAGGGCCACGTCCGAAAGGTAATGGCCTCCCGAATTTGGAAAGGAGCAGGTGCGACCACCGATATCCTTGCCTTTTCGACATGGGGTGTCGGTTTTTTATTTTTTCATCCGTTATACAGCAACACGAAAGGGAGGTACCGTAAGATGAGGTCTCTGCCGGGTGGGACAATATTTCTGGCTTTATTTCTGATATGCACGGGCGCACCGGCCTATGCGGGCGACTCGTCGGTCAGCGGCACGCTGGTGGAGGTTCTGCACACCAAGGGCGTCCTCGACGACGCCACATACAACGACCTGAAGAAGGCTGGCGAAACGGGCGGCGAGCAGGCCCTGAACAAAAAGCTGATAGAGGTGCTCCACGCAAAGGGCGTCCTCGACGACGCGGCCTACAACGACCTTTCAGCCAAGGCGGAGGCGGAAGGCAGACAGAAGGCACAGGCCGTCGCCATGGCTGGGGCGGAGCCTGCTTCGCCCAAGTCGTCCTCCAGCGCGGACAGGCCGCTCGACAAGGCTATGACCTCTATTGAGGAGGGCTTCGCCAAGCTCTCCGGCGACACGGTCAAGATGAAGATTGGCGTCCTGTTTCAGGCCGGCTGGCTGAACGACGACGCGAGCCTCTCGGTGGGCGTGCCCCCGAACACGAGTACGAGCATAAGCACGACCTCCAGCAACCAGTTCTTCGCAAGGAGGGCGAGGCTCATCTTCGACGGCGAGTTGTCCCCCAAGCTGGGCTTCAAGATATCCACCGAGTACGCGCCCACGTCCACCATACTGCAAGACGCCTACCTCTGGGCGGACTACATACCCCATGCAACGGTTACTGTCGGCCAGACGAAACAGCCGTTCAGCCTGGAAAACTACGCGCAGGGAATCGGGGACATACCGACTATTAACCGCGCACTCATCAGCAACATGATGATTAACGAGTCCATCAAGGATACCAGCCTGTCGAGGAGTTCGATACTACGCGACCTGGGCGTGATGGCCTCGGGCGCATTCAACACGAAAATAGCGGGGTTGCCGTTTGGCGCGACTTACGCGGTCGGCGCATTCAATGGCCCTGGCAGGGGCCTTGTGGACGACAACAACGCAAAGGACGTAGTGGCCAGGGTAACCGTCAACCCGCTGCTCGCCGGGCTCAACATAGGCGGCTCGTGGGCCAAGGGCAAGACGCGCCACACGTATGCCGGGCTGGCAATAGACAAGCCGCGCGACCGCTGGGGCGCGGAGGTAGACTACAACCCGCCCTTCGTCAAGGGGCTGAAGCTCAGGGGTGAGTTCATGTGGGACAGGCGGTTCTTCTCTTCCTACGCGGCCGTCAACGCCACCAACACTACGCTCCCGAAAGACGGCACCGGCGCCGACGCCATCACGGCCCCCAACCTGGCACTCTGGGGCCTCCGCCGAAATGCCCACACCTACGGCTGGTACGCCCTGGCCGCATACAAGGTGGATGGGCTCCAGAGCTACTGGCGCTACTTAAATGGCTTCGAGCCGGTCTTCCGCTACGACTTCATGGACGAGGACATGAGCAGCATGACGCACTTCGCCCGCGACGACGCCCGGTACAGGACGACCATAGGCCTGAACTACTACATCAACAAATACACCCGGCTGATGGCCAACTACGAGATAATACACGCCGACGGCGGGCTGAACAAGAAGTCCCTCGAGAACATCGACAACATGAGCCACCACCTGTTTACCACGCTCGTGCAGGTGAAGTTCTAAATTCTTGCCTATGACCCACTCCCCCTATACGGGGGAGGGGTCAATATCTATCAAAATAGGAACTTGTTTAATGAAGAAGGCCAGCCTTTTTGTTGCGACTTTGTTGCTGTTGCTGTCCGTGGCGCTGCCCGCCGCCCATGCAGTGACCCGAGTCATACTCGCATCCACCACCTCCACGCAAAACACAGGGCTTTTCGACGTGCTGTTGCCCGCGTATTACAACTGGACGACGCTCAAGGACGTGCGCATCGACGTCGTGGCGGTCGGCACCGGCAAGGCGATAGAGACCGCAAAGAGGGGCGACGCCGACCTCCTGCTCGTGCACGACCGCGAGAAGGAGGACGCATTCCTGGCCGGGGGCTACGGGCTTGAGCGCCGGGACGTGATGTACAACGACTTCGTGGTGGTAGGCCCCCCGTCCGACCCTGCTAAGGCAAGGAAGGCAAAGTCGGCCTCCGAGGCGTTCAGGCTGGTGGCGGCATCGGGCGCGGCCTTCGTGTCGCGCGGGGACGAGTCCGGCACGCACGCGAGAGAAAAGATGATGTGGAAGACGGCAGGCGTGGACATGAATACCCTGAAAAACTACCTTTCAGTGGGCCAGTCGATGGAGGCGGCGCTCAGGATAACGGACGAGAAAGCAGCATATACGCTCTCCGACCGTGCCACATACAGGAGCATGAAGGACAGCCTCAAGAACTTGACGCTTCTCTACGAGGGCGACCCGGCCCTGTTCAACCAGTACGGCACCATACCTGTAAACCCGGCAAAGTTCCCGCACGTCCACTATAAGGAGGCGATGGACTTCATCGAGTTCATAACAGGCCCGGCGGGCCAGAAGGTTATCGGCGACTTCAAGGACAACCACGGGAACACGCTGTTTATTCCCAATGCAAAGCGGTAAACACTTCTTTAAGTAAACTATGGACACCATCATCCAGGGCCTGCTAAAGGCCCTCGGACTACTACTTTCCTTCGACCGCGAGCTGTACTCCATCATCCTCCTGTCGGTGGAGGTCTCGGGGGTCGCGGTGGTTTTAGCGGCCGCCCTGGGCATACCGCTGGGCGCGCTCTGCGCGCTCAAGCGATTCCCGGGCCGCGGCGTGCTGATTACGCTCCTCAACACATTCATGGGCCTGCCGCCCGTCGTGGCCGGCCTCGTAATATACCTCTTCCTTTCCAGGAGCGGCCCGCTCGGTTTCATGGGCCTGCTGTACACCCCGTCCGCAATGGTCATTGCCCAGGCCGTTATAGCCCTGCCGATAGTGGCCGCGCTCACATGGTCCGCCGTAGCCTCGGTGGACCCCGCGGTCAGGGAGACCGCGGTCACCCTGGGCGCCACCCCCGTGCTGGCTAACTGGCGCATCGTGTCCGAGGCGAGGCTCCAGGTGATATCCGCCGTAATAGCGGGCTTCGGCAGGACGACGGCCGAGGTGGGCGCGGTGCTCATAGTGGGCGGCAATATCGCGGGCTACACCCGCGTGATGACCACCTCTATTGCCATGGAGACCGGAAAGGGCTCCTTCGAGCTCGCCATAGCGCTCGGCGTGGTGCTTATGCTCCTGGCATTCGCCTTCAACCTCATCCTGCGGCTCCTGCAGGGCAAAGGGGGGAGGCCATGAGCATCTCGGTAGAGCTTAAAGGAGTAGGCAGGTCCTTCGGCGGCAGGGAGGTGCTCAAGGGGATAAACTGCGCATTCCCGGAAGGCAAAATAAGCGCACTCATAGGCCCCAACGGAAGCGGGAAGACCACCATGCTCCGGATAGCCGCACGGCTTGAGGTACCCGGCCCCGGCTCTGTATCCTACTTAAAGGGTCGGGAAACCGTGCCCGAGGACACAGGGCTGATGCGCAGTATGACCTTGGTATCGCAGGAACCGTTGCTGTTCAACACCACTCTGTACAACAACATCGCATACGGCCTCAGGCTCAGGGGCCTGACTGCCAATACGGTTAAAGACCGCGTGGAGGAGGCACTCGAAGCCGGCGGACTCAGCCGCCTCGCACATGCGCATGCCAGGACCCTTTCTGGCGGCGAGGCGCAGAGGGCCGCCGTGGTCCGGGCATACGCGCTGAGGCCCGAGCTGGTGCTCATGGACGAGCCCACTGCCAACCTCGACCCAGAGGGCGTCGCCCTTGTAGAGGGCCTTCTGCGCCGCATGAAGGAAGAGCACGGCACCACGGCCGTGGTCGTGACGCACAACATCTTCCAGGCGAAGAGGGTCTCCGACCAGGTTTTCTTCCTTTACGGGGGGGAGCTGGTCGAAACGGGAGACAACCCCGGCTTTTTCGCAAACCCACAAATGGAGCTGACCAGAAGGTTCGTCACGGGCGAGGTGGTCTATTAATCGCTTGACAGGGCGTACCCGGTGGTTTACCCTTTAGTAATTACGGAAGCGGAGAAGCCCGAAGATGCCATTTGCCGACAAACTCATCATACTGATCCTGGCGGCCTTCCTGATGAACCTGCCGCTGGGCTACCTGCGGCAGGGCGTAAGGAAGATGTCTTTCAAATGGTTCCTTTACATACACCTGTCCATACCCTTTATTGTGCTGCTCAGGATGGGGATGGGCGTATCATACTGGTATATACCACTCTCGCTGGGCTCGGCAGTGGCAGGCCATCTGGTGGGCGGGCGGATTAGGAAACCCCGTAGCGAGGCAGGCTGATGGCAGAGGACTTCCTTAAAGGCAAAAACATCGAGGCGGTGGCGCGCGAGATCGCCGAGGGCTTCATCTTCGTAAGCCCAATATTCCTCAAGAAGTTCAGCCCCGAAATCATGAAGAAGCTCCTTGCCGCCATAAACAAGACCATGCTCCTGGTGAGGAACGAAAAGTTCCCTACCGGCGACATCGATGGCATCAAGCGAAGGAACGTGCAGCTCTCCCGACTCAACAATGCCAGCACCGTCATAAAATACTTCGCGAAGGAACGCCGCTGGATCCTTTAGGCGGGGGCCTGCCCGTTGTCCGGCCTCCGGCCGGCGCACCCCAAGTTTCGGTTTTCATGATATTATATTGTGTTATGGCTCTATAAATGATTTTGGCTTGACATATCGGCCCGGATTTGGCACACTCCCGCTTGACCGGTAACGACCCCAAAACCGCTTTCGTGCTTGAAAACATAAACATGGAGGAATGATGAAGTTCAGCTTCATACCGAGGGAGGAGAGGTTCTTCGAGCTTTTCGAGGAGTCCGCGGCCAACATCTTCAAGACGGCGAAGATTATGAAGGAGATGGTCGGCAACTATTCCCTTGCGGAGGTCAAGGCGAAGGAGATATTCGACGCCGAGTTCGAGGGCGACAGGATAACCCACGAGATAATAAGGAACCTGAACAAGACCTTCATCACCCCTTTCGACCGCGAGGACATCTATAACCTTGCCAGCAAGCTGGACGACATCCTGGACCTCATGGAGGCCGTCACCGACAGGATGATAATATACCGGATAGAGGAACCGACGATCGAGTGCCGGAAGATGGTCGATATTATCACCCGCATGACCGAGGTGATAACATGGGGCATCAGCAACCTCAAGAACCTGACCCAGGTCTACGACCACTGCATCGAGATAAACCGCCTCGAGAACGAGGCCGACCGCGTATCCAGGGACGCCATCGGCAGGCTCTTCGAGGAGGAAGACGACCCGATAGCCGTAATAAAGTGGAAAGAGATATACGAGAAGCTCGAGGACACCACCGACTCATGCGAGGACGTGGCCAACATCCTTGAAAGCGTGGTACTGAAGAATGCCTGACCTCCAGCTTTCGCTGCTGGTTATAATATTTCTCGCCGTTGCGTTCGATTTCATGAACGGCTTCCACGACGCCGCAAACGCAATCGCCACCTCCGTTTCTACCCGCGTGCTCTCCCCAAGGCAGGCCATAATAATGGCCGCGTGCCTAAACATGCTCGGTGCGCTCATGGGCACCAAGGTCGCCAAGACGGTAGGGGCCGGGATACTTGCACCCGCCGCCGTGAACGAACACGTCATAATAGCCGCGCTTCTGTCCGCTATAATTTGGGACATCCTGACATGGTACGTGGCACTGCCCACTTCGTCATCTCACGCGCTCATAGCGGCCCTGGTCGGAGCGGGCGTGGCGTCATCCGGCGAGATAGGCGTGCTCAACTGGGGAGGGCTTGAAAAGGTACTCACAGGCCTCGTATTTTCCCCGTTGGTGGGTTTCGTGGTAGGCCTGGCCCTGATGGTCGGGCTGATGTGGCTGCTCCGGCGTACGGCCCCCTCGGTAGTAACGAGGCGTTTCAAGAAGTGGCAGATAGTATCCGCCGCGTTCATGGCCTTCTCCCACGGCAGCAACGACGCGCAGAAGACCATGGGCATAATAACTATGGCCCTCGTCGCGGGCGGCCAGTTGAAGGAGTTCACCGTGCCTTTGTGGGTAATCGTCCTGTGCGGCCTTACCATGGCGGCCGGGACGGCGGGCGGCGGCTGGAAGATAATAAAGACCCTCGGCATGAAGCTCGCACACCTGAAGCCTGTGCATGGTTTCGCGGCCGAGACCGCAGCCACCACGGTTATATTGGTCGCATCAAGGATAGGACTGCCTCTTTCCACCACACACGTCATCTCCTCCACCATAATGGGAGTCGGGGCCTCCAAGCGCTTCTCCGCGGTCAAGTGGGGCGTCGGCGGCAACATAGTGGTCGCGTGGATAATAACCTTTCCCGCCTGTGCCGTCATGGCATGGGTCCTATGCAAACTGATGGCGCATTTCCTGTAGGCCTCCCTTTTTCCTTGACAAGTGGGTAGGGGTTGGGCTATCTATTGTAAAGACTTTTTCATCCATATAATATGTAAAGGAGGGGCCATGGGTTTCTCGAAGGCGGATGTCCGCAGGGCATCCCTGGTGGTCGGCATTGTGGCCATGCCCATGCTGCTCGGCGGCTGTTTCGCCATGCAGAAGGACATAGAACCCATCAGGAGCAACATAAGCGTCCTGGAGAAGCAGTTCGTAGAGCTCCAGCAGAACGAGGCCAGGACAAGGCGGCTTGTCGAGGAAAGGCAGGCGGGCTCGGCCGATGCCAAGGATGCGGTGGCCGACTTGGGCGCCAGGCTCTCTGCGGTCGAGAAGAGGCTCTCGCGGCTCGAGTCCGAGGCGGCCAGGGGGCCGGCTCCACAGGCGCCTCAGCCCATGGCACCGGAACCCGTAATAATAGAACCCATTGAAGGCGCACCTCAGCCGGCCGCGCCAGCTCCGGCGCCGGCAAAACCCGAGTCTCCGAGGTCGGATGCGGCCAAACCCGCCCCTCAAGGCGGCTCTGCCGACGAGGTCTACGGGATGGGGATGGCATACGAGGCAATGGGAAAAACCACGGAGGCCGCAGAGGCCTATAAACGCGTCATGGACAACTACCCATACAGCGAGGCGGCCAAGAAGGCGCAGGCGCGCCTGGGCGGGCTTAAATAACGCAGCGTCCCACAGTTTTCAAGGAGGGAAGAATGAACATAAAGCACGCGTCCTTTTCTCTGGTTTTGGTTGCCCTGACCGCCTTTTCGTCCCCGGCCGCGCTCCTGGCGCAGGAACAGTCCGGCGGGGATACCGGACAGGGTGGATACGTCGTAAAGGAAGGGGACACTCTCTGGGACATATCCGGGAGCCATCTGAATGACCCCAGGCTCTGGCCGGATGTCTGGAAGGCCAACCCCGAGATAAAGGACCCAGACCTTATCTACCCGGGCGAGAAGATCTTGCTGCCATCAGGAACCGCTGCCGGCAAAGGTGGCGTGACCCAGCCCGGGCAGGCTGGTCAGGCCGCCGCTTCTGGAGATGAGCCGTTCGTCGAAATGGGCAAGACTGTCCTTATAAAGCCAACAACTAACGAGTCGAAGATAATATCGCTGGACCAGGCGCCGCCGAGGGTGCCGGTTGCCCCGGAACCAAGCGTGATTGCCGCCGGCTTTATCATGCCGGACAATTCGGCCACCTACGCAATAGTCGGAAGCCCGGTCAACGAAAAGCAGGTATTCTCAGCCGGAGACCAGGTCTATATTGAGCCTGCGAGCAACCTCAGGGAGGGCGACCGCCTTATATCGTACAGGGAGATTGAGGGCATCGGAAATCTGGGCACCCTGATCCAGGTCACAGGCGTCCTGATAGTTGGGCAGTGGAAGGGCGAAGTTATTTCCGCGACCATCGACAAGTCGTTCATGGATATAAACAGGGAAGACTCACTTACGAACTACAGGACACCCGAGCTTGTCTACGAGCCCGTGCCTGCGAACCCAGCTCTCAAAGGGCAATGGGGCTATGTGGCAGCGGCCACCGATAACAAGCTCTTAAGCAGCCTTGAGGGCATCATATACATAGACATGGGGTCGGACAAGGGCGTCAGGCCGGGCGACAGGTTCACCGTAAGGCGATCCGGCGGAGACGGCGGCTTCCTCGCGGAATATACGTTCCCCGACATAGAGGTGGGCGAGGCACAGGTGATTTCCGTGGAGGCCGGTTCCGCCACCGCGAGGGTGGCCAGCTTCAAGGAAGCCATACTGCCCGGATACAGGGTTTATTACAAGGACTGATGCCGCAGGCCTTGGAGGTAGTTAAAGATGGACCCAAGGCCGTGGATCGCGCTCAGCTCCGTAACAGGGGTCGGGCGTGTATTTTTCAAGAGGCTGATACTCCGTTTCGGAAGCCCGGAGGAGGCGCTCAGGGCACCCGAGACCGAGCTGGTGCGGGTGGAAGGCGCCCGTCAGGTCACGGTCAAGGCGATAAGGGAGTTCGACGGCTGGCAATGGGTTGACGAGGAACTCGACCGGGCCGGCAAGGCCGGAGCTAAGATAGTCCCCTATGCCGACAAGGAGTACCCCCAAGCCCTGAGGGAGGTACACGACCCGCCGTCCTACCTCTACGTCAGAGGCTCCCTTACAACCGAAGACAAGGTAGCCGTCGCCATCGTGGGTTCGAGGATGGCCACCAACTACGGCCGCCAGGTAACGAGGAAGATTGCCCGCGAGCTGGCAGTCAGGGGCATAACCATAGTGTCCGGCGGGGCCAGGGGGATAGACACCGAGGCGCACAGGGGCGCTCTCTCTGCGAAGGGGCGCACGGTCGCGGTACTGGGCTGCGGGATAGACGTCATATACCCGGCCGAGAACGCGGAGCTATACGAACTTATTGCTGCCGGCGGGGCGGTGGTCACGGAATACGTGACCGGTACGCCGCCCGAGCCGAACAACTTCCCACCCAGGAACAGGATCATTAGCGGTATGTCGCTCGGGGTGGTCGTGATAGAGGCCGCGGGCGACAGCGGCTCGCTCATAACCGCGTCCTACTCTCTCGAGCAGGGACGCGAGGTGTACGCAGTGCCGGGCAATGTGGTATCCCCCACGAGCCGCGGCACAAACAGCCTGATAAAGAAGGGGGCCAAGCTCATAGAGGGCTCACAGGACATCCTGACGGACCTCTTCCCTTACCTCAAGGGCTACCTGAAGGAGCTGGACCTGGAGGCCAGGGCCGCCCCGGCGCCCGGCTTCGACCTGGGGCCCGAGGAAAAGGCGCTCTTCGAGCAGATAAGCGTGGACCCCGTGCACATAGACCAGATTGTGTCGGGCACGGGAGTACCCGCATCGAGGGCTCTGTCGCTCCTTCTGAACATGGAGATAAAAGGCGCAGTCAGGCAGATATCGGGCATGAGGTTTGTCAGGGGATAAACAACTCGTTGTATGTATTAAAGCACTACGTGTAGTAAAGGGGTGAACGTTTTGAAAGACTACCTTCTTAATATAGTGGCGGTCATAGTGAGGCAGATGTCCGAGGAGGACGGTGCCGACCTACGGGACAGCAGCATCCTGGAGGGCCTCCTTGAGGAGGGCTACGACCTGCTCGAGATAGACGACGCATTGTCCTGGCTTGAAAGCCTCGTGGGCGGCGCGGAAGAGATGGGCGGGATAGAGTTCTGGCCCGGCTTCAGCGGCATAAGGGTCCCTGCACACTGGGAGAAGGAGGCGATGACTCCCGAGGCCTTCATGTACCTGATGAAGCTGAACGGGGCGGGCATCGTCGGGGACTCTCTCAGGGAGACCGTGATGGACAAGGTCGCGGAGCTCTCTATGCCGGAGTTCGGGGTCGAGCAGATGAGGGCGCTTCTGGGCCTTGTGCTATACTCTCGAAAGAATTCGGCGCCGGACGAGGCATTCAACTGGGAAGGCGACCGGGGCGCGGACACGGTATACAACTAAAGGGCCGGCAACAGGCGTCCGCACGATGGATTTCACACGAGGGGCGTGAGGCTTGCGCCTCTTACGAGTTTAATGCACGGCGGGAGAGGTACACCACTCCCGCCGTTTAAATCTGAGGGCAAAAAGGGGAAACGTATTCATGGGCAAAAGCCTTGTTATCGTCGAGTCTCCCGCCAAGGCGAAGACTATCAGTAAATACCTGGGGGGCGACTACGTGGTGAAGGCCTCGGTAGGCCACGTGCGCGACCTCCCCAAGCAGCGCCTCGCTGTGGACGTGGAGCACGACTTCAAGCCAGAGTACGAGGTGATACGCGGCAAGGGCAAGGTCATGGCCGAGATAAAGAAGGCCGCCAAGACGGCCGACAAGGTCTACCTCGCGCCCGACCCCGACCGCGAGGGCGAGGCCATCGCATGGCACGTGGCGGAGGAGATGGGCGTCCCGGAAAAAAAGCTCTACCGGGTCATGTTCAACGAGATAACGTCCAAGGCCGTGGTCGAGGCTATGAAGAGCCCCGGCAAGATAAACATGAACAAGGTGGACGCACAGCAGGCCAGGCGCGTGCTGGACAGGCTCGTCGGCTACCAGGTCAGCCCGCTGCTTTGGAAGAAGGTCAAGCGGGGCCTCTCGGCGGGACGCGTGCAGTCGGTGGCGCTCCGGCTGGTATGCGAGCGAGAGAAGGAGATAGGGGATTTCAAGGCGAACGAGTACTGGAGCGTCACGGCGCACCTGAAGGCAGCGGCCCCGCCGCCGTTTTCGGCCAGGCTCTACAAGGAGTCCGGCAAGAAGCTGGACATGCTGGCGATACATGACGAGAAGTCCGCTAACGCGGTGCTTTCCGAGCTTGCGGGCAAGGCGTTCACGGTCTCCAAGGTAGACCGGAAGGAGAAGAAGCAGTACCCGGTCCCGCCGTTCACTACAAGCAAGATCCAGCAGGAGGCGGCCAGGAAGCTCCGGTTCACCGCGAAAAAGACGATGCTGGTTGCGCAGCAGCTCTACGAAGGGCTTGAGTTAGGCACCGAGGGCTCGGTAGGCCTTATTACGTACATGCGTACGGACGCCACCCGCGTATCGGCCGACGCGGTCAAGGAGGCGCGCGAGTACATCAGCAAACAGTACGGCGACAAGCACCTGCCCGAGAAGCCGCCATCATATTCGACCCAGAAGATGGCCCAGGAGGCGCACGAGGCGATAAGGCCCACGTCGCTTACAAGGAGCCCGGAGTCGGTCAAGCAGTACCTGGACAAGGACCAGCTCGCGCTTTACCGCCTGATATGGAACCGCTTCATAGCAAGCCAGATGAAGCCCGCGATACTCGACATGACCGGCGTGGACATCACGGCAGGCAAGTACACCTTCCGTGCGACCGGGACGACCGTCAAGTTCCAGGGCTTCATGGCGATATACACCGAGGGCAAGGACGAGGAGAAGACCGAGGAGGAGGCCGAAGGCGAGAAGGGCCTGCCGCAGCTTGGCGAGGGCGACGTGCTAGCGCTCGATAAGCTCGCGCCCAAGCAGCACTTCACACAGCCGCCGCCACGCTACACCGAGGCAAGTCTGGTGAAGGAGCTGGAGGAGAAGGGCATAGGCCGCCCGAGCACCTACGCCACCATAATGTCCACGATAACCGAACGCGAGTACGTGGAGAAGAAGCAGAACGCATTCCACGCGACCGAGCTCGGGATGATAGTGAACGACCTTCTTGTGCAGAGCTTCCCCGACCTCTTCAACGTGGAGTTCACTGCGAAGATGGAGGGCGAGTTAGACGAGGTCGAGGACGGGAAGCGCGGCTGGGTCGAGTCCGTGCGCGACTTCTACGAGCCTTTCGAGAAGGCGCTAATTACCGCCCAGAAGGGGATGAGAAACATCAAGCGCGAGGAAGTGCCGACAGATATCCAGTGTGATAAATGCGGCAAGATGATGGTCATAAAATGGGGCCGAAACGGCAAGTTTCTCGCATGTCCCGGCTACCCGGAGTGCAAGAACACCCGCGAACTGCCGGAAGAGCTCGGCGGCAAGGAGGCCGCGCCTGCCGGGTCCGCGTCGGAGCCGGTGACCACGGACGAGAAGTGCCCCAAGTGCGGAAGCGCCATGGTGATAAAGTCCGGCCGGTTCGGGAAGTTCCTCGCTTGCAGCTCATACCCCACGTGCAAGACCACGAAGCCGATATCCTCGGGCGTGGACTGCCCGGAGGGCTGCGGCGGGTTCCTGAGCGAGCGGCGCACGAAGGGCGGGAAGAGCTTCTTCGGATGCAGCAACTACCCCAAATGCAAGTTCGCCACATGGGACCGGCCCATACCCAGGAAGTGCCCCGACTGCGGGAGCGCCTACCTGGTGGAGAAGTACTCCAAGAAGGAAGGCGCGCGGGTCCTATGCCCGAACAAAGAGTGCGGGTACAGGGAGGAGAAGGCCCCCGAGGAGCAGGCGCCAGAAGAGAAGGTGGTCGGCGGGGAGTAAAGAACACCCTCACCCCCAGCCCCCTTCGGCTTTGCTCAGGGCAGGCTCTCTCCCACAGCGGGGAGAGGGGAGAAATGCGTCGAGGAATCTGTTTTTGGAAGGGGCCAGTCTCGGCCCCTTTTTGTTTATATTCAAATGGGTTGACTATTGACGCCATAAGAAATAGAATTATGGAATTGAGATTTGGAGGTTCGTTAATTTATCAATGTCTGACAAGGTACTAACGATAATAGGCGGCGGGCTCGCGGGCTCGGAGGCCGCGTGGCAGGCGGCCAGGCGGGGCATAAAGGTGCGGCTGTTCGAGATGCGGCCGGAGAAAAACACCCCGGCCCACAAGACCGGCTGGCTGGCCGAGCTGGTATGTTCCAACTCACTGCGCTCCGCCGATATGCACAACGCGGTAGGACTCCTCAAGGAGGAGATGCGAAAGTTAGGCTCGATCGTGATTGAGGCGGCGGACAATACGAAGGTGCCAGCCGGGAGCGCGCTCGCGGTTGACCGCGAGGCATTCGGTGAGTATATCACAAAGGCGATCGAGGGAAGCAGCAACATAGAGGTCGTGCGGCATGAGGTAGCCGATCTCCCTGAGCCCCCGGTTATAATAGCTACCGGCCCCCTCACCTCGGACGCGATGGCGGAAGTGATAGGAAGGCTGACCGGCTCGGAGCACCTGCACTTCTACGACGCCATAGCGCCCATTATAGACGCGGACTCCATAGACATGTCCATTGCGTTCAAGGCGTCTCGGTACGGCAAGGGAGGCGACGACTACATAAACTGCCCGATGGACAAGGCCCAGTACGAGGCGTTTTACGACGCGCTGATGTCCGCCGACAAAGTACCGGCGCGGGATTTTGAGAGTGTAAAATGTTTCGAGGGCTGCATGCCTATCGAGGAGATGGGCGGACGCGGCCGGGACACCCTGCGGCACGGCCCTATGAAGCCGGTAGGCCTTGACGACCCGCGCACCGGCCGCTGGCCGTATGCAGTGGTCCAGCTCCGGATGGAGGATGCGGAAGGGAGCTCATACAACATGGTGGGCTTCCAGACGCGCCTGAAGTGGCCGGAGCAGGCACGGGTGTTCAGGATGATACCGGGACTGAAGAAGGCCGAGTTCGTCCGGTTCGGGAGCCTGCACAGGAACACGTTCATAAACGGGCCGCTGTTCCTGGATGATACGCTCCAGTTCAGGGGCAAGCCGGGTGTGTTCGTGGCGGGCCAGGTATCGGGCGTGGAGGGGTACGTGGAGTCGGCCGCGATGGGGCTCCTCGCGGGCATAAACGCGGCGCGCATCATGGACGGCCACGAGGCGTTGCCGCCGCCGGACACCACCGCGCACGGGGCGCTCATAACGCATCTGACAAAGACAGAACCGACGCGTTTCCAGCCGACGAACGTTATATTCTCGCTCTTCCCGCCGCTCAAAGGGGGGAAGATAAGACAGAAGGACATAAGGCGCGAGGCCCTTGTCAACCGTGCGTTAACGGACCTTGAGAAATGGAAAGAAATTATAAATGGCTAACCACCTTCTGGATTTTCTGGCCCACCTCAGATACGAGAAGGGCGCGTCCGAGAACACTCTATCGAGCTACGAAAGCGACGTGGAGCAGTTCTACGAGTACCTGCGCGCGACAGGCGGCAAGGTGGACGTGACGGGCGTGGACAACCTCGACATACGGGGCTACCTTGCGCAGCTCTCAAGGCTCGGGCTCAAAAAGTCCTCCGCGCAGCGGAAGCTCGCGAGCATCAGGAGCTTCTACAAGTACCTGTACCGCGAAGGGCTCGTGGACAAAAACCCCGCCAAGCTGGTCGCTACGCCCAAAGGTGAAAAACACCTGCCGGAGTTCCTGTCGGTGGACGACGCGACGATGCTCGTCGAGGCCCCCAAAGGGACAAAACCGCTGGGGCTTCGTGACCGGGCGATACTCGAGACATTCTACTCGTCCGGCCTAAGGATATCAGAGCTTGCGGGGCTGGACAGGGAGGACGTGGACCTGTCCGCGGGTATGGTAAAGGTTACAGGCAAGGGAAACAAGGAGCGGGTGGTGCCGTTGGGCGACAAGGCCACGGCCGCCATAAGCGAATACATCGCCGCGCTTTCAGGCACAACGGTCAGTGCAGGAGAATCGGGCGGTACGCCGCTTTTTTTGAACAACCGGGGCAACCGTCTTGGCGTTAGGAACATACGGCGCATGGTGGTGGGCCTGGCGAAAGCGCTTGGCCTTCACGGGAAGGTCACCCCGCACACGCTCCGGCATACGTTCGCCACGCACATGCTCGAGGGTGGGGCCGACCTACGCTCTATTCAGGAGATGCTCGGACACGCGTCGCTTTCGACCACGCAGAAGTACACGCACGTCAACCTGGACAGGCTGATGGAGGTCTACGACAAGGCGCACCCGAGGGCGAAAAAGGGCAAGGGATAGTCCTCTCCCCTGCCTCTCCCCCGCAGGTGGGGAGGGGAATAAGTACAAGGAGACTCTGTATTGGAAAACAAATTCCACGCAACTACTATAATCTCCGTCCGCAAGGACGGCAGGGCGGCCATAGGCGGTGACGGCCAGGTCACGATGGGAAACACCGTGATGAAGCACAACGCCAAGAAGGTGCGCAAGCTCTACGGGGACAAGGTGCTCGCGGGTTTTGCGGGCGCGACCGCCGACGCCTTCACGCTAATAGAGAAGTTCGAGGCGAAGCTGGAGGAGTACCACGGCAACATCACCCGCGCCTCGGTGGAGCTTGCGAAGGAGTGGCGAACGAACAAGATACTCAGGCAACTCGAGGCCCTGCTCATAGTGGCGGACTCCGAGCACACGTTCATAATATCCGGAAACGGAGACGTGATAGAGCCGGAGGACGGCATAGCCGCCATAGGCTCCGGCGGCCCGTACGCGCAGGCGGCGGCCAGGGCGCTGCTCAAGCATGCGGACCTCGATGCCGCGGGTATCGTAAGGGAATCGCTCGCCATCGCCTCCGAGATATGCATATACACGAACTCGCAGCTTGTATTGGAGGAACTGTAACAGATGGAGACAATGACGCCGAGGGAGGTAGTAGAGGCCCTCGATAAATACATCATAGGGCAGCACAAGGCCAAGCGCGCGGTTGCTATAGCGCTTCGGACTCGCTGGCGGCGTATGCGCCTGCCCGACGACTTAAGGGACGAGGTAGTGCCCAAGAACATAATAATGATAGGCTCGACCGGGGTGGGCAAAACCGAGATAGCAAGAAGGCTCGCGAAGCTCGCGGATGCGCCATTCATCAAGGTCGAGGCCTCCAAGTTCACCGAAGTCGGGTACGTAGGCCGTGACGTAGAGTCTATCATAAGGGACCTCACCGAGCAGGCGGTCGGGATGGTAAAGACTGAGTACATGGCGACCGTGCAGGAGAAGGCCGCCTCCGCTGCGGAGGAGCGCATACTGGACGCGCTGCTGCCGAGACGCCGCCCCGATACCGCAGTGGGCTACAATGAGCACACGCCCGGTAGTTATGAAACTGCCGAGCCGCCTGACACCGAGAACGCGACCAGGGAGAAGTTCAGGATGATGCTCCGTGAAGGCAAGCTCGACGAGCGTACGGTCGAGTTCGAGATAAAGGAGAAGGCGGTGCCTATGGGCATCATCTCGAACATAGGGATGGAGGACCTCGAGATAAGCCTGAAGGAGATGATGGGCAATATGTTCCCGGAGAAGACCAAGAGGCGGGTACTCAAGGTGCCCGAGGCGCTCAAGGCGCTTACCCAGGAGGAGGCCCATCGGCTGGTGGACATGGACAAGGTCACCCGCGAGGCCGTGAGAAGGGTCGAGCACACCGGTATAGTGTTCCTCGACGAGTTGGACAAGGTCGCCGGGCGCGAGTCCGGCGGACACGGGCCGGACGTATCGCGCGAAGGGGTCCAGAGGGACCTGCTGCCTATAATAGAGGGCTCGACGGTCAATACCAAGCACGGCATAGTGCACACCGACCATATACTGTTCATAGCCGCTGGCGCGTTCCACGTATCCAAGCCGTCCGACCTGATACCAGAGCTTCAGGGCCGCTTTCCCATCAGGGTAGAGCTGGACAACCTTACCAAGGAGGACTTCGTGCGCATCCTGACTGAGCCAAAAAACGCGCTCGTCAGGCAGTACGTGGCGCTACTCGGTACGGAAGGTCTCGAGGTGGAGTTTACGCCGGACGCGGTGGAGGAGATAGCGGGCATGGCCGCATCAGTAAACGAACGCACAGAGAACATAGGGGCCAGGAGGCTTTACACCGTCCTCGAGAAGCTCCTGGACGATATAAGCTTCCATGCCCCGGACGCGGTGCAGAAGAAGATAACCATAAACGCCGGTTACGTGAAAGACCAACTCAAGGACATCACCAAGGACGTGGATTTGAGCCGGTACATCCTGTAACGGAGAAGACCATGAAAAAGCTGATAGAGAAGGCCGAAATACTGATGGAGGCGCTGCCCTACATCAAGAAGTTTTACGGCAAGACGTTCGTCATAAAGTACGGCGGACACGCGATGGTGGACGAGAAGCTGAAGGAGTCATTCGCGCGTGACGTCGTGCTGATGAAGTACATCGGCATCAACCCGGTTATAGTGCACGGGGGCGGGCCGCAGATTTCCAAGACCATGGAGCGCATGGGGTTGAAGCCGAAGTTCGTATCCGGCTACCGCGTGACCGACTCCGAGACGATGGACATAGTGGAGATGGTCCTGGGCGGCAAGGTCAACAAGGAGATAGTCAACCTGATTAGCAGCAACGGGGGCCGCGCCGTGGGGCTGACCGGCAAGGACGGCGGGCTCATCAAGGCGAAGAAGAAGCTGATGAAGAAGGCCTCGCCCGAATCGGGCGCGCCCGAGATAATAGACCTCGGCCTCATAGGTGAAGTGGAGTCCGTTGACTCCTCCGTCTTGGAATCGCTCGACAAGGGCGGGTTCATACCCGTAATCGCGCCTATGGGCGTCGGCAAGCACGGAGAGACCTACAACATAAACGCCGACCTGGTGGCCGGCGCGGTCGCCGCGGCACTCAATGCGTCCAAGCTCATACTGCTCACCGACACCGAGGGGATACTGGACCAAGGTGGAAAGCTCATCCCGACGCTTACCAAGAAAAAGGTGGAGGGGCTGATAAAGAAAGAGGTCATCACCGGCGGGATGCTGCCGAAGGTGGCCGCATGCTTCGACGCGCTCGGAGGCAAGGTAGGTAAGGTGCACGTCGTGGACGGCCGCGTCCCGCACGCGCTCCTGCTCGAGATATTCACGGACAAGGGTATCGGGACGGAAATTTCGATGTAAAACCAGTCAGAGGGCAACCATGAAAAAGTCCGCGAAGGTAGCACTTGGAATAGCGAACATCATCCCGTTCGTGCTTTATGTCGCCCTCCCCATAGTAATGATTGCCAGCATCCCGAATGCGGAACACAGCAAGGCTGCTCCGCCCACCATCTTCGCTACGTTCTTTACATTTTACATATTCATCATGCTGGCGGTCTTCGGCCTGATGATATTCTACATCGTCAACGTCTTCCAGAACGAGAGACTGCCGGGCGAAAAGAAGGCCCTGTGGGCCGTCGTACTATTCCTCGGAAACGTGCTGGCTTTCCCGTTCTACTGGTATTTTTATATATGGAGCACGCCCAAAGAGGCCGCCCAGCCCGCACTGGCGGAAGCGAAATTCGAGGGCGACAGGATGTACTGCTCCAAATGCGGGGCAGAGAACCACGCGAACAACTTCAAGTGCACGAGCTGCGGGTATCTCCTCCACCCTGCGCAGCCCACCCCTGCCTCTACCAACAGCTACGGCGCGGTCGGGAGCATAATACCCTACAGGAACTCCTCCGCCATAGCAGCCTATTACCTGGGAGTATTCTCCGCCATACCGGTGTTCGGGATTGTACTTGGGATAATCGCGCTGGTATTGGGTATTAAAGGGAGGCGTGTTGCAAAAGAGCACCCCGAGTTAAAGGGCGGGCTCCATGCGTGGTTCGGCATACTGGCGGGCGGGTTCTTTGCCCTCGCTTACACGGTGCTGACTATCTGGTTATTTCAAATGTAACGACCAAGTAGCGGGGTTCACAACCAGAGAGGCAGCCGCCCCTTCCCGACAGGCTCGGCTTTCCTTATCGCCTTCGTGACGAACTCCTTCGCGTTGGCGATGGCCTCCATGGCGGACATCCCCTTGGCAAGCCCTGCGGTAATTGCCGCGGAGTATACGCAACCGGTGCCGTGGAGCTTCTTGCCTGATACCCTCTTGCCGTGGAAACGGAATATCTCCTTGCCGTTGTAGAACACGTCTATCGGCTCGCCGCCCAGGTGGCCGCCCTTGACCAGAACGAACCTCGGCCCGAGTGCCTGTATCCGGCGCGCCGCCTCCTCCATGTCTTCCGGGTCCTCTATGGACATCCCCGAAAGCCGCACCGCCTCGTCAATGTTGGGCGTCACAAGCTCCGCGAGCGGCAGCAGCTCGCCTACGAGGGTGTCGAAGGCGTTCTTCCTCATCAGCCTCGCCCCGGTGGACGACACCATGACAGGGTCCACCACGAGGTTGTTCAGCCGGTACTTCCTGACCGCCGCCGCCACGACCCTCATCGTGCGGGCGGAGAGCAGCATCCCTGTCTTGAGCGCGTCCGGCACGATATCGGACAAGAGCGTGTCGAGCTGGGCCTCCAGGAATGCGGGGTATACCTCTCTTACGGCGGTAACGCCGCTCGTGCTCTGCGCGGTCAGGGCGGCTGGTATGGCCATCCCGTATACGCCCATCGCCGAGAACGTCTTGATGTCCGCCTGAAACCCCGCCCCGCCCGAGGGGTCGGAGCCTGCTATGGTGAGCGCCGTCTTTATCATCCGTTCGCCTTCTTCCTGTATATGCGGTATACCGCCCACCCTGCACCGAGGAGCAGTATGCCGATCGTCGCGGCCCAGTGGCCGGCAAAAACCTTCGCCTTGAGTGCCTCGTAGTTGTGACCGAAGTAGTACCCGAGCCCGACCATCAGCGGTACGCTTATTGCGGCGGACAGCGCGTCGTATAGGAAAACCCTCTTTGCGGGTAGCCTGAACACACCCGCGCACAGAAATATCTGCGCCCTAAGGCCCACGAGGTGTCTGCCGAAGAACACGAGCGGGTTGCCCCACCTGTCGAACCAGCGACCGGCCCGCTCCAGCCGCCTCTCGGTCAGCACCCTGCTGAACCAGCCCTTGCCGGTAATCCCGTAGCCCAGCCGCCTGCCAATGTAGTATAGCAGGAGGTCGCCTATTATGACGCCCACGTAGGACACCGTGAGCACCGGGAAGATGTTAACTATGCCGCGCGATACCACCACCCCGCTCAGGAGCAGCACCCCGTCCTCCGGGAGCGGCGAGCCGAATACGGCCAGCATGAGAAAGCCGAATATGGCTACGTACGTGAACTCGGCCATGTATGTAAGCGCGAATGCCTCCATTGTTAAACTATAGGTTACAGGCCGTGCCTTTGTCAATTTATTTGGTGGCGTAAGCCTCCGGTTTGGTTTATAATCCCCCTGTGATTACCCCCAAGGACATAGAGTTCATGGAGCTTGCAATTGATGCCGCCAAGGCCGCCGTCGTGACCGGCGACGTGCCGGTGGGGGCAGTGGTGGCGGTGGACGGCGAGGCCGTGGCCGTCGCGCACAACCGCCGGGAGGCGGACAACGACCCGACCGCGCACGCCGAGGTGCTGGCCGTGCGGGCGGCAGCGGAAAAACTCGGCCGGTGGCGGCTGTCCGACGCGACTGTCTACATAACCAAGGAGCCCTGCGTGATGTGCGCGGGCGCGATGATGAGCGCGCGGGTGAAGCGCGTGGTATACGGGGCGCACGACCCCAGGTACGGCGCGGCCTGGAGCGTGTACAACATACTCTCCGACGAGAGGCTGAACCATACGGCGGAAGTCGTCTCCGGGGTCATGGCGGATGAGTGCCTGGCGCTGCTCAAGGGGTTCTTCGAGGAGAAGAGGGGTTCACAGAGGACAGAAATTGATAAAACCTAAAACTATCATATTGGGGTTAGCCGTCTGCGTCACGATTATTGCCGGCATGAACTATCAGAAGATTATCTATTCCTATTACAATGCTAAAGCTTTCTTTTCCCCGCCAAAGGATTCTGCCCGCTTATCAAACGGCACGATCGACCTTTCCCGGAACGGTGCAATTTATCAGTTCAATTTCAAATGCAACAATCCAGGAATCCACGACGTCAGAATAATATCAAAGAAATTTACTATCCATACATACTACAGCAAGGATAGATATATTCCTAAATTCAGATTAAAAGTAGAATTCTATGACAATGAACACATATTAATGACTCGTTTTTTAAAAAGCGACGATTACGATCCATTCATAGCGCGCGATGGGACGGGCGGTGGTGGTTATTCATTGATATCTTTCAAGTGCCCTGATGATTTACCGATTAACAAATTAATCACCTGCAAAATTACAGTTATTGAACCTGATCCGTACTTTAATGATTCTTATAGCCCTGTTGAGTTAAGAGTCACATAAGGTGGGGAGAGTGTGCCAAACTTAGTTGAAAATTGAGAAGTGGCTCCAAACGTGGTAATGTGTTTTTCCGCCAAGAAAAATAACAGCCACAGAAAGGAGCCACC
>Ga0334722_10000419_pt1 | contig 63439 bp, 55 predicted proteins | sample C3_bottom_MG_FD_207210 | JGI IMG/M metagenome (GOLD analysis project Ga0334722, IMG submission 207210) | Sediment microbial communities from Yellowstone Lake, YNP, Wyoming, USA - C3_bottom | ecosystem: Environmental > Aquatic > Freshwater > Lake > Sediment | place: USA: Wyoming | collected... | reverse complement strand
TTGACATCCCTCCCTCAAACAGATATTCTGAATATATGCCCCCAAAGGAACTACTGACATATATCAAAGGATGCAGGGAAAAACATATTCCCGATGAGGAGATCAAAAGAAACCTCCTTCATGTTGGTTGGAGCAGTACTGACGTGGAAGCAGCCTTTCCCCCTGATATCCCCAAGCCGGTTGTTGTTTCCTTTCTTCCTCCCATTGACAACATGTGGAACGCATTTGAACACATCCTCCTATTTATTACCCTCTATGTGGTTGCCATATCCTCAGGACTCCTTCTCCATGCCTATGTGGACAAATGGTTTCCCTCGCCAACGGCATTGACCTATTCTCCGTCTTCAAGTTTCCTCAGTACCCTGATCCGTGGGTATCTGGCTGCCCTTATTGTTTCCTTTCCTCTGTTTGTCGCCCTCTTCTTCTATATCGCCCGCCGGATACAAGAAAATCCCTCCCTTAAAGCAACCAAGTCACGCAAGCTTCTTATTTATCTCACCCTTATCTTCACCTTTGTCTTTGTCCTGTCCAATGTCATCTCCATTGTGTATGAGCTGTTAAACGGGAATGTATCCATGAATTTTGTCATGCACTTTCTTGTCACGGTAGGCATTAACGGCTTTATATTCACCTATTATTTTTTCCAGATCAAAGAAGACCGGCACTCCTATGCGTAAGTATTATATTTTCTTTACGATCTTATCGGTATGTATACTGGTCATCCTTATCGTCGGGTTTCAAATGGCAGGTAATCCCTTGGACCAACAGGCAAAAACCCAGGACAACACCCGGCTTTCTGATTTCTCAGAACTCAAATACCAGGTGGAAAATTACTACCGCACCAATAGTAAACTACCCACCAACCTTAGCCAAATTCCTATCTCTTCCTTTGTCCACCTCAATGATCCCAAAACAAAAGTACCCTATACCTACAACATCATCTCAGGCATGTCCTATTCCCTATGTACCGAGTTTGCAACAGAGCAACAAAGTACCGATACGTTCAGTTCATCACTCAATCATAAAAAAGGATATGACTGTATAGTCAACACCATTCCCTCGTATATGACTGTGACGCCGACTCCGACACCTGCTTCAATTTCATGGTTTGACATGAGGCGAGTAGGGTATTGGAAACTTGATTCACTTAACCCGGCTTATGGAGTCTTTGATGAGATTCCCGAGGAAAATAACGGCATAATCAGCAATGTAAAAGAGGTTGATGGAAAGATTAACAAAGCAGGATCTTTTATGGGTACTTCAAACAGTTATATTGACATAACCCAAAATAAACAGATTTCCCAGATAACAAACGACTTTACCTTAGATTTGTGGACCTATCGGTATGATACAGGATCCCGAGCAATTGCCTCCACAACGAATAATACCGATGGAGGATTTGGTATGTTTGTAGGAAATAGCGGTGAAGTGTATTGTCGGACATCAGGCGGAGGTGGATTATATTCAGACTCATACTCAAGCTATAACGGAGACCGCCGATTGACCGCCGACAGCGGATGGCGTTTTGTAGCCATTGTCAAAAAAGGTAGTGTCTGTAAGGTCTACATCGACGGCTATGATGTGACAGTGAAAAAAGACTACCATGACACATTTATTCCAAGCAGTAATCCTTTGACACTTGGAGGTACGCCCAATCATTCCTCCGATGCAATGTATTCAGGTCTTATTGATAATGTGAGACTTTATAATTATGCCCGTACTCAGAGTGAAATACAGGAAGATATGGACATGGCAACACCGGATTTTAAAAAATTCACTCCGATTCTTTTAAAAAACACTCTTTGAACTTTATGATTTTCTATGTATGTGGACGAGGAGGGAGTTGAACCCTCACCCCTTGCGGGACACGCTTCTGAAACGTGCGCGTATGCCAATTCCGCCACTCGTCCTGCTTTCATCTTCATTATAACAAATGAAACCACTTCTTCTCACCTCGTAGGTTGGAAAAAGGCTTACAGAATAGGCTGTTTAATTCTTTTCTCAAAGTCATTCTTAAACAGCCACAGTTGAGTGGAGGAGAGGATAAGTCCTGTTTTATTTTTACGGATAATGGCGAGCTGGATTATTTTTAAGATAAATTCAACGGGCCATAATAATAGTAAAACATAGGTCATTCCGGACCTGATCCGGAATCTATTTAATTTCGAATTCGGATTTTCATCAGCATGACGGGAGCGGGAGTTTGGGAAGAATTTATACACCCATTTATTGCTTTTTAAAAATCTTCCGTACGTATTATTATTATCAATAAAAGGTTTCATTTGCAGTACTTCATGTGCCACATAAGATGTTTGTTTAGACCTTTGTATTGCTATATTTTTTTCATCAAAAAAAAGGTTTAAACAAACAGAATTTTTTCCACTACGGACGTTAAATATGTATGAAAGTACAATCGCACAGAAACGGCTTATAAACAACGAATGGGCAGAAGTTATGACAAATAAATCCACATCATCACTCTTTCTCGTGTTACCCATACTTGAAGAACCGGTTACTGCGACAAATGTAATAAAAGGCAATTTTTTCATAAAAGCAATAAAATGTTGAACTGACTCGAGCTTTTTTTGACATATAGATTGTCGTAAAGCTCTATTATTAAAAAATGTTGAATACTGGGGGAGAGTATACAAAAGGGGAATAGAAAGAGGGAAATTCAAAACAGAAATTGTATCGTTTAAGTTGTTATAAAGCTCTATTTCATCATTTTTTGCTTTTATTTCTGTTATTTTCAGTAATTTCCGGGAATCAATGATTTTTTTTTGTGAAACTAATCTGTCAAGTACGAGTTTAAGCTGTTTTCTGCTCATTTTTTTTGGATAAAAAGTGAAAATTTCACTGAAGGTGGGCGCAAACCCAAAAAAAGAGAAGTAGGATATAGTATTACGAAGAAGATTTTCAGGTGTGTGGGATTTCAAGGGTGTCATGTACTTTCTGCTTTATAACAAAGTACATGAATTTAATCAAGCGAAGCTGTCGGCGCCATCTCCACGGTTGTCTGATAAGGCGTGCAAGCCATTCAAATCCCATAGAGCGAATTAGTTTATTAGGTCTTTGTATAGCTCCGCTTAAGTAATCAAATGCACCCCCTACCCCCATACATACACACTTAGGAAACCACCTTTTATGCTTCTCAAACCATATTTCCTGAGTTGGAGAGCCAAAGGCCGTAAACGTGATTTGGGGTTTGGTGGCGCGCACTATACGGTAAAGCTCCTGTAGCTCATGAGCGGTTGGATTTTTGACATTTTTTATCCCTTGTACACCTATAAACGTAGCCTTAGGATAGCTACGACTATAGCACTTAGCTAAAGAGTCTGCTAATTTTGCCGGACCCCCGATAAGCAGCACTCGTAGGCGCATTCTACCTGCATGACTTATAAGATGATTCATGAGGTCAACGCCCGGGTATCTCTCTCCAGCCGTAAGATGAAGCATTTGGGCCGCTCTCTCAATCCCTGATCCATCTATGATACCGAGAGATGCCTTTCTGATAACCCGTTTGAATGTTTTATTTTCAAGTGCGACCACTATATTTTCCGGATTTAAAGAGACTATATGGAAAAATCCTCTTGGTTTACTTATGTACTTTATAATTTTCTCTAGGACTTCTTTTTTAGATGCCTTCGGTAAAGGGAATTCGCCGAACAATAATGGTTTCATATATTAATATTATACTACAAGATGAAACAAAACAAGTAAAAAGTAAAGAAATAGCTCACTTTGTGCAATTAAATTGAACATATTTCACATTGTTAAATAGGCATAAAGATAGATTTCTAATACAGAATTTATGGTTTAGACTCATAATTACTATATATGTTAATATCTTTAGTGATGATTGAAATAATGTTCTTAAGACGGTAAATCATGATTTAAATGTAACTTACTACAGGTTTAATACGATTTAGAGAAACATATGTTTAGACCTTTGTGACAATCTAATCTTAAACCTATCTGATGGCTTCCTTGAAGCTGGTGAGGTTTTCGATTGCCATGCCGATCCCGCGGATGACGCAGTACAGGGGTTCATCAACCACAAAAGAAGGGACATTAGTGTAATAAGTTATGTAGCGGTCGATGTTGGTGAGAAGTGAGGTTCCTCCTGAGAGAACAATTCCCTTGTCCACAATATCGGCGGCAAGCTCAGGGGGAGTAAGACTCAGTACTTCTTTTATGCCCTCAAGGATCAATTTCAGAGGTTTTTGAAATGCTTCAGCTATCTCCTTATCGGTTATCTGCAAAACATGAGGCAAACCGGTTTGGAAATCTCTTCCCTTAACTTCCATAGAGCGGAGCTTTTCGGGTGATTTTTCATCTATAAGTGCGTTTCCTACCTGCATTTTAACGGTTTCAGCAGTGCGTTCACCTACAATTAAGTTATGCTTCTTGCGCAGCTCCTTCATGATGGCCTCGTCGAACTTGGTGCCGGCCACCCGCACCGTTTTATATGCAACTAGTTGTCCCAAAGAAATAACGGCAATTTCCGTGGTTCCTCCTCCCAGGTTTACGATCATATGTCCTGAGGGTTGGGAAATGGGTATTTTTGCCCCAATTGCCGCAGCAAGGGGTTCTTCAATAAGATAGACATCACTTGCGCCGGCCTGTTTACAGGCTGCCACCACAGCTCGTTTTTCCACCTGGGAGGCTCCGCCGGGGATAGAAATCATGATTTCCGGCCAGAATACCCTTCCGTGTAATGCCTTCTTTAAAAAGTAGGTAATCATTGAAGAGGTAGTATGATAGTCGGCGATCACTCCTTCTTTCATAGGACGTGCCGCTATGATGGAGCCGGGTGTTCTTCCCAGCATTTGCCGTGCATCGTCCCCGACAGCGAGGATTTGTCTGTTTTCAAGAGAATATGCCACGACAGTCGGTTCATTGAGTACAATACCCTCTTTTTCGACATATACAAGAGTATTGGCTGTTCCCAGGTCGATACCGACTTTTTTACGGAAGATCATAGTATAATTGTATATCATTTTATCATGATTAAACGCCTGATCATTTTTGCAATTTTTCTTCTGATTTTCGTACTTTTCATCGCTTATGCGCGCGGATATAGGCTTGATGTGAAGAAAAAATCACTTACTCCGACCGGTATTATTGCCGTGACTTCCAACCCAAGAGCTGCAAAAATTTACGTTAACGGGGAACTCAAAGGGGCAACCGATATGAGCTTGACTTTGCCGCCCGGGTCTTATTCCATTGATGTAAAAAAAGACGGTTATCTTGATTGGAAAAGAACCATTGTTTTAAAAGGGGAGTTGGTTATGGTGGCTGATGCATATTTATTTCCTCAAAACTCTTCACTGACCCCTCTTACCAATTTAGGAGTGGGAAAGATAGTTGCAATTGACCAGACAGACAAGTTGCTGCTTTTTTCCCAGATGGGACAGGAGGATAAAGACGGCATCTATGTTTTTGACCAAAGCAAAAAACCTTTTTCTTTGTTTCCACCTTTAAAACTTTTGATTCTCAAAAAAAATCTACCCGCCGGCGTTGATCTTTTAACTACCGCAGTGACTTTTTCACCCGATTATAAAGAGGGAATTTTTGAATTCAGTGGTGAAAATATACAAAGTGTTGCCTATGATATGGGATTTGATGAGGAAATAAAGTCTCCCTTTGATGTGACCACTTCGCAGGAGTCATTGAAAAAAGCATGGGATACGGAAAGAGCAAAGGAAGCTCAGAAAATACTTGAGGCACTTCCTAAACTTTTACAGCCCATTGCATCCGACTCTTTCCACATAATTTCTTTTTCTCCCGACAAAACAAAATTTTTGTATGAAGTAAATCAGAATGAAGTATTGCCGCCTGTTATTACCCCTGGTTTGATTAGTGCTAATCAGGAAAAAGAGGATAGGAATCTGAAAACAGGATCGTTTTATACCTACGACATCAAAGAAGATAAGAATTTTCGCCTGAACATAAAAGATGAGGAATTTGCAGATAAAAAAGACGCAGAAAACTCCCTCGCCAACTGGAAAGATAATATTGAGAGTTATGTGATGTGGTATCCTGATTCGCGGCACATAGTATTGAATGAACTGAATCAGATTTCCGTTATGGAGTTTGATAATACCAATAAACAAGTTATTTATTCAGGACCTCACGAGCAGCGCTTTTTAAATGTTACCACAGACGGAAAGTTGTTAGTACTAGTTAACCTTAATCCTTCCATCAATAAATCTCCCGATGTTTATGCTGTGGGGGTCAGGTAATCTGGCAGGGCCAGGAGGAATCGAACCTCCATCAAAGGTTTTGGAGACCTCTATTCTACCGTTGAACTATGGCCCTTCTTAAAGAACAAACCTAATTATAAATCACTTACACTTCATACGCAATTAAAAAGAAGAGCTTTGTTCTCGTGAGGAACAGGATGTGACTAGTATTAGTCCCATCTTGTCCCTCACGATGAGGGACGAGATCTGGATGGATTTATTTGAGGGTCTCAACCTCCGTCTTTGTGTCCTTGAAGTTAATACCTTAACCTCAAGGGGGAGAGACGGAGGGTGGATCATATTTTAGCTGTTGATTGGACAGTTTAGAATATGGTTCCACCCTTGAGACCCTTCTCCACGTATGCCGATTGAACCCACATAAAAGGTTTTTAAGACTCTATGCGAGGTCGGCTATTAAGTTGTACAAACAACCTGGCGTTTTGGCTAACCACCAAGTTTTCCAAGAGCAAGCGTGCCCTTTGCCATGCTGACAGCGGCAAAAGCCAATGTCATAATCGGACCTAAGGGAGCAGAAATGCACCCAACGACAAGGATAGGTCCAAGTAACATTGCCTGCATGGCAGTTGTGACGCTCAATCCGGGATTGGCGTTCATGACTTGTAGGATTCCCAAGGTGTACAACCAGTTTGGAATCAATCCCAACATGTCACCGAGACCTGCGGCAAGTGCTCCCACAAGGAGAGTGCCGAATCCCATGATGAACCCGCCAGTCTTACCCCATTTCATGAGTTCGCCTGCGCCAAAGCCAAGAGCGAAGGTTACTGCACCGATTGCTGGACCGACAAAGACTGACATTGCGCCAATCCCAATCAGTTTTTGAATCGCGAGATTTAACGCGGGGTCGTACTGTTCGAACCACCATCCCATCAGAAGACCCTGGGTGTTAGTTCCAAACAGAAACAAGACTGCCAAGGCGAACGCCGTGGTAAAGGTCAATGACCCAAGTACGATCTTTTGACCTGCTATCATGAACGTCAAGCCGATGGTGGGCAACAAGACTGCCAAGAATCCGATGAGGCCGACCAACAGAACGTTTTGCCTTAACTTTTCCTCATCTGGTGCCCAGCGTGCATCTGCGATCATACCCTTTGCGTCAAGGTATTTGTTCATCTCGCGGACTAATCCACCATAGGACAACGTACAATTCGGAGCTGGTCCAGTAACTGGCACCCATTTTTCGGGGCAGTTTTCCATCAAACCGTTATTGATAACGATCGTGGGCCAGTCTCCATTACTAAGCGGCGTGAGTTTCGACCTCGCGGCAGAAATCCATCCTTCACGCGTCGTTGGACACGCTCCGGTGATCTTCAAGGCTTGTTCTGCCTTTACACAGTCTGCGGTCGGGAAACTCGCTACTTCTACGGGATTCGGATGCGGACTGATCTTGTACATCGTGTCTGAGAGTAGCGCCATGGCTATGCCAAAGACTACCAACATGACAACCAGATTTCGTCCGATCTTACTCTCGTGTGATACCAGAATCCCTCCGATCATCATGGCTGCGCCAACAAATCCGGCAAGTGCTCCAACTACGAGCCCTCCGATCTGGAAATTGACGAAGCCGACCGCGGCACCAAAAATTGCCCCTACAGCCAGAACGACGATCAAGACAAACGCTACGAAACCGTTCATTGCACACCTCCTAGTGTGGTCTTACTTGAATTGGTTTGTTTGTATACGATTACTTCCCATTATTTTCATTTCTACATTACTGCGCTTCCTTTAACATTTCTTCCGTCAATTGTCTCCTTTTCTCCATGAATTGGTTTGTTTTTTACTAACTTATTTAGTCACTTTACGTGTTATTGCTTCATACTCCTTGTCTTATCTATACATAAATAAGGCAGGGAGTATGAAGGTTTTGTAATCCATCCAGATTGTCAAAGTACTTATTGGTAAAAACCAAAAAGTTGCTTATGCTTATAAGCAGTTTTGGATTTTAACCCAATAAAAAAGAGATACGTCATTGGTCTCCTATGCTAAAACAGGAATTCCCGAGGGGTATCTCATGCCTATATTATATAAAATCCTATAGTAAATTTCAATAAGACATCATGGCTAAGTATTCCGCTCCATATATTTGAAGCTAAATTACGGGAGTTTAAGGCTAATTCTGCAAACAGATATATGCTATTTCAAAATATCCTATATTATTTAAAATAAGGATAAATAAAAACACATTTTAAGTGAGGAAAGATTTACAACTGAGGATCGGGGATAACGGGCATACCTCCTTGTACGGGAGGAACGGCCTGTGTTGAGGCTACCGGGTTGGCTGCAGGAGCCTGTGGTGAGGCTGGTTGGGCTGCCTGTTCCTGAAGAGTATTAAGTACGTTTGCTAAAGGGTCGGTGGATGCTGTGACAGGAGGAGGTGTGGCTACTGGAGCCGCCTGCGCTGGAGCTACGGCGTCAGAAGCGGGTGCTTGCGGTTTAGACTCGGCTTTCTGAGGTAATGGAGGATTGACAGGCGCTTCAGTCGGCTTAACCATGCCTGTGGCAGCCTCATCTTTGACAGGTGCAGCTGCATCAGCCTTTTTTTCTTCAGGTTTAGCCTCCGGAGTACCGAAGCCAAGAAGCTTATCAAAATCAGCCTGGGTAAATCCTTTCAGTACGGCGATCTGACCGTCGTCTTTATCAATCTTCGTAACCGGGGTACCTGCAAAATTGTTTGATACTGCCAGCATTTCAGTGAGAAATTCACGATTGGTTTCAAGATTTTTTTCCTCAAAGGGAAGTTTATGGAGATTAAGGTATTCTTTTTCCTGTTTGGAAAACTGACAATCAGTAATGGTATAGATGGTTATTTTCATCGCTAATTTTCATTATGAAGAAATGCAGAAGAAATGTCAATACCATTATTTGTTACAATGTAACATGCGATTAAAAAAAACAATTATAATCGGTCTTTTATTGGGAGGAGTTCTGTTATTTTCAAAACAAACACTCTTAAAACCAAATACAAAAACCAATACGGGAATCATTACCTCTCCTATCCCAAATACAGTATTAAAAACAGCCCGAAATGATATAAAGCCGGCTCTTTCGGTTTCCAAATCAATCTTTGTTCCTTATTGGGCTCTGGGACAAGATGATTTTAGTGTTATACCCTATGGCAAAGTATATTATTTCGGTATTACAGCTGATGAAAAAGGAGTGGTAAAAGATGATCCGGGATATAAGGAATTGGAAAGCCACAATTGTCCAAACAGTCAGGAGTGTATATTGGTTTTGCGTTTATTGGACCGGGGGATAAATGAAAAAATATTGCAAAACACTACTTCTCAACAAAAAATCATCAAAGAAGTGCTTGGGTTAACTAATACTCATTTTTTCTCCGGAGTGGCGCTTGACCTTGAAATTTCAGGATTAATAAGTGATGACACCAAAGGACAAATTAACAATTTCGTACAACAATTGTATACTTTGACAAATAAGGACTATAAGACTCTTTCCTTTATTATTTACGGTGATAATTACTATCGTCTCCGGCAGGGCGACATGAAATTTATCGGGTCCCACAGTGATGAGGTTATGATCATGGCTTATGATCTTTCAAAAAATTACGGAGAGCCCGGACCGAATTTTAACTTCGATCAAAAAGAAAAATACGGCTACGATTTTAAACAAATGATTTCTGATTTCACCTCCGAGGTGGATGTGAAGAAATTAACCGTAATTTTTGGTATGTATGGATATGATTGGACTTTAAATGAACAAGGAACACCGCTCAAAAGAGGGGAAGCGGTTACTGTCAATCAGATCAATAAACTCAAAACTCAAATGTCAAATATCAAAAGTGAAAGTCAAAAGTCAAAAGAGAAGAAAATAGAGTATGTTGATGAGAAAAATCAGAAGCATGTCATCTGGTATGAAGATCAGGAGTCCTCCGATGTTAAAACAAAGTATCTTTTGGATCAGGGGATAGAGAAGGTTTCTTTTTGGGCTTGGGGCTATTTTTAAAAGCTCCCAATTCCTTCAGTTTCCACATAAAAAGCGCGCCTTTTCGTCTTGCGTGAGAGTCCACCACGAAACGAAGCGCCTGTTCGAGTATGGGTCGGGGAATTGTTTTTGCCAGCTTAATATACAGGCTTTTCCGCGGTTCATCCTGCAGTTTTTCACTTAAATGAACTCCGAATGACTGATATTCCCGCGAAATATATTTATCTTCCATCGGATTAAAATTTTTCAAGATGTCTTTGATAGTTTTCATAGTGTTAGATTTTTGCCACAAAATTATATACATTAACATATTGAGAAATCATTCTTTCCCAGGAAAATAAGGAGAGCCTTTCTTTTCCCTTTTGGATCATGATGCTGCGAAGCGGTTCATCATGGAGACAGACATCAATGGCATGAGAAATGGAGGACGGTTCGAAAGGGTTAAAATAAGTGGCAGCCTCCCCGCAGACTTCACGAAATACAGGAAGATCAGAGCAGCAGACAGGGACATTACAACTTGCTGCCTCAAGAAGAGGAAGACCGAATCCTTCATATATCGAAGGATAGATAAACAAACGGGCTTTTGATAAAAGAGCTGCTTTTTCATCATTGTTCACATAGGGAACATGAACAATTTCCTGCATTAACCCATTTTCTAAGAGGAGTGATTTTATTTCCTCAAGTGTTTTTGCTGTTTCTGGTCTGTTGAATTTTGATATCAAAACAAGTTTGTGATTTTCTTTTTTCTGTTTCTTCCATAAAATAAATGCCCGGGTAAGATTGATCAGGTTTTTGCGTTTGGTGCCACTTCCGAGATAGACAATATAATCCTCAGGTAGATTATATTGTTTTTTCAGATTTTCAAATAAGGACGGAGTTGAGAGACGGGTGAGATTATCAAAGCCATTATGGATTACGGACATAGGTTTGGAAGCAAGAGAGGGAAACATTTTAAGAAGGTCTTTTTTTGTAAACTCAGATATGGTGACAATATGACTGGACTTATTGAGAGAAATATGAAGAGACATTTTGTAAATCAATTTTTGCATAAAAGTTAAATAATCATAAGGGTATAGCGGAATTATGTCATGGATGGTTAGAATGGTTTTTGTTTGGATAGGAAAAGGGACTCCGTATCCAAACGGACAATGGAATATGTCCAGCTTACAGTCATTTATGGTTTTGTGTAGGAATAACTGTTCGTGAAGAAAGTTCGTGGAATTTAAAAACGAAGGATTAAAGTATACCGGAACAAAATGAGCCTTTGTTAAAACAGCATCAAACAGGGATTTATATTCCTGTCGGGCGAAAATATAAAGCTCAAATAGGGGATTATTGGCAATCTGGGATATCAAATTTTGAGTATAGGAGACAAGACCGCTGCTTTTATTTTGCACAATACGGGCATCTATCCCGAGCTTAATCATGAGGTATGGGTGAGTTTATAATCATCAACAATCTGCTGGTACAGAACTTCATATTGAGATGCCATTTTTTCAGTAGTGAAGTTTTCTTCAATATGTTTACGTGCCCGGGTTCGCAGAGAAACATAGTCCTCAGGAGAAAGAGCGGAAACGGTAAGTACTGCGTCTTTTAGGGAGCTCACGGTACATTCTTTTGTGATATATCCTGTTTTTTCATGGATAATCTGCTCCGGAAGAGCTCCTTTCGGATATCCGATAACAGGGGTGCCGCAGGCCATAGCCTCCAGGGGGACCAGAGGACAGGTATCTTCATAATTAATAGGAGTGAGCATGGCTTTTGCTTTTGACAATAAAGTAAACCACTGAGAAGTTGTGCGCGGAATCATGCCAAAAAAGGAGATGTTAGATTGTACTTTTTCAAGACTTCGTATTTGTTCTTCGATGTCCGGATCGCCTTTTCCTACGATATAAAATTTTTTATCGGGAAGCAGTTTTGATACTTCAAGGAATGAATCAATCCCTTTGTCCTTATGGAGTCTGCCCAGAAAAAGATAGTAATCTTCTGCATTTTTTTCAAAAGGAAACAGTTCCACTTCAATGCCGTTATGAATTATGGGAGGTTTATTGGTAAGAGGCATTTTGGAAACCTGCCGGTTGGAAAGACCGGAAAAATACACTTTTTTATCATAGAAGGAAAAAATAGGTGCTTCTATTTCATGATATTCATTATGACTGGTAAACAGAACGGGGGTTTTAATAAGGGCTGCATAGGGCATGGCCAGGTAGGATGGTTCAGTATGTAGATGTATCAGATCATAATTGTTTGCATTCTCAAAAAGCGAGCCGACGTACAGTTGTTTCATTCCCAGTACTGCTTTTGTGGTCCAATCGGTACCGGCAATATTTGAATCAGTATAAAAGGGAGGCAAACCAAGATCGACTAATTTTGTATTTGGTGGAGCAGTGGAGCCTTTGGCGGCATAAAGAGTGACTTCATGTCTTATTGAGAGATGTTTTATGATATTTGAAACAACGGTTGATGAGGCGGTTATTTCATGGGGTTTTCCGGGAAAGATGCTGCGGTTTGAGACAAAATAAGCAATCCTCATATGATGTCATTATACTTAAAAAGGAAATTATTTTTCTAGAGACTTTTTTTGAAGCCTTTGTAGAAGACTCAGTGCTCGTTGCGCCTTCCTGATACTTTCCGGCCCTTCATGACGGAATGAATCGGGTTCGCTATCTTTTTCTTTTGGGTTGGGAGGTTCAATAAAAAGCAGTTTAGTTGCCTGACTTTCAGGATCCTGATAAGTAAGAAAATGTTTTGTCCTTCTCAGGCGGGGGGTTTTATCGGTAAGTTTTCTTAGATCTTTTTGTTTTTCCCCTCCCACTATAATGCCAACATCAGAGATAGATAAAGGATCTTCATCATTACCCGAGTCACCTGCATACACGGAAACAGGGGGTGGTTCTTGAGGATGTTGTCTAACATAACGATCTTTGAGATATTGGAGAGAATCCTGTTTGGTCACAGGGACAATGTCCATATTATATTCCACAACACCATTCTCGAGATTTGTTCCGTTGGAAATAACAATTTTCAATTTATTCAATCCTTTCTCATCCAGATTTTTGCGGTATATTGCCTCAAGGCGATCTTTGTCTTGAAGAGTAGCCCTGAATCGATATGATACTTTGTACGGTTCAGGTTTACCTGGAGGTGTCGTACCTTTGTCTGCCGCCCATGCGGCAACATTTTCCTCACGGTCGCGTTCCTGAAAAACAAGCTGTGATTGTGGAAGAGCATCGAGTACTGCTTTATTTGTTTCCAAACACCGGGAATATACGTCGCTTCTTATAAAACCTATGTCTTGTTCCACATGTTTTTTCCAATCCTGATCAAGGGCAAATCCGATTTTTCCGTCAGGTTTTACGATGGGAATATATAGCTCGGTGCCCACAGCACAAAAAACTGCATCAAAGTGAAATGAACCGCCCATAAATAAATAAGCATCTGACTCAACGAGGTCAATAGGCCGGCCGGTAAGGGCGACGAGGGGGATATTATTTGCATCCAAAAAAGCCTTTGTTTTCAGGGTTGCCTCTTTAAACGGTGCATTTCTTTCTTCGATTTTTTCACCTTTTTTTATAATCTTTTCCCAGGAACCGTCTATATCGGTGGTGCCAATTATAGGACGGTTTCCGGCTGCTTTCTGCCGTTCTAATTTCGCATCAAAAACTGCAAGGGAAGGGGAAGATGTTTTTTCACTGTTAAAAGTTGCGGCTGTGTCAGGGAGGGATGCTTGAGGTTCAATCACAAAAGTTTTTTATAAAGGGTTATAAATTTATCCACGAGTTTATCCCATGTGTAGTGTTCTTTGATGGTGAAAGCGGCATTTTCAGATGTTTTTGCGACTAATTTTTTATCTTTCAATAAGCGTAAAATAAGCTCTGCTGTTTTTTTTCGGTCATGAATATTTACCGTAAATCCGTTTAGTCCATCGATGATTACCTCTTTAGATCCTGCAATATTAGAGACAATCGGGGTGGTGCCGCAGGCCATTGCCTCAAGAGTGGTAAGACCAAATGGTTCATAACGACTAGCTAATACAAAAAGGTCTGCACTGCGATAATATGCGGGGAGCATATTGTCATGATTGATTTGCCCAAGGAATGTTATCCGTTCCTGCATGTGATGTCGGTAAATTTGCTCAGTAAGTTCCTCTAATGCAATTTTTTCTTCTTCTGAAAGATAGTCGGCGTGCATGCCACCGCCAATATACCAATGAAAATCAATTTTATTTTTAAGAAGGGATAGGGCTTCAAGAAGTCTATCAAGTCCTTTTGCTGGTACGATGCGACACATGGTAAGAAGGCTATTTTTTTTGAATTTAATCTGTTTATCAAACGCATTTTTATGAGCGTTAAATGTTTCAGTGTGAATACCGGGATATATTACGTGAAGTTTTTCAAAATCAACCATATAGTGTTGAAGAATTTGGATACGACTTGTTTCGCATATAACAAGAACAGCATTTGCTTTGTTCATGATTTTTTGCTCCAGGGCTATACGAACATGATAACGGTAAAACGGTTTTAATTTTTGTACCGGCGCCTCTTCAATGGACATTTCTAATTTTTTTGACTTACCCAGTGTATGCGGAGTGTACACATGGGGAATATCAAGCATTTTCTGTAGGATTACGCCTCCATATCCTCCGTCCCAGTAATGAGAGTGGATAAGGTCATATTTTTTCTTTGTTTTTTCTATGTAGTGCATGAAGTTCTCCATCATTTCAGGCATGAGTTCATACATTTTTTCTTTTGGGACAAAGTTGTTGTTTCCCGCCGGAATCCGAATAATTTTTACGTTAGGAAATACATTTTCCTCATCAAGTAAGTCTCCGAATTTTCGAGCAATAATATCTACTTTGATATTTTTTTTAGCCAATGCCTGAGCAAGCTGAAGTACATAAATGGTTTGGCCTCCTGTATCGGTCTTGCCAAGCGGTGGAGGATTGGTTACATATCCCTGTGGGTTAAGAAAGCAGATCCTGTTGATTTTTTTAGCAGAATCAATCTGTTTTAACATGTGCTTATTATATCATTTTATGAAAAAAAGAGGTATTTTTAACAATTCTTCAGAGTACCGTTCCAAAAGGTAATTTTATTGAATTAACTCATATTAATGGTATAATAAGCGGCATGTATTCCTGTGTTGTTTCTTCCAACATAAAGCCTCACCTTTCAGGAGCAGCCAAATTCAGTTTCTTGCTTGCTCAAAAGTTAAACATTCCCTGTGTGGGTTTATCCGAGATTAAAAAACTAAAGCGTGGTGACAATGTCCTTTTATCTCTTGCCATTTGTAAAACCAATCCGGATCTGGAAACTGAAGCGTGGCGATGGGTTACCTATACAGAAGAAAAAGGTGTAAATTACAATATTTTTTTTCATACGTTTGATGATTTGCCGATTGAACATGCCCTTATTAAAAATGCAAATAAAGTATATTGCGGCAATGAAGAAATATATCAAGCATTAAAAGAGTTTAATAAACCGATTTACAGTCTTTGGACATCTTCACTTATTAACCGCGAAGTTGATATAGAAAAGGACATATATAATATTTTTTCCTTTGGAATGGCATTTAAAATACATACGAAACATCATCGGTTTTTCGCAAAACGCATGGAAGAATTGGGCATAAACTATATAATTCGATTCTCAACGGGATTCCATGAGCGTGCCCATTTTGGCAATTATGATGCAATTGCCTCAGAACTCGAAGACATATATGGAGATAAGGTCCATTTTTATGGGTTTTTGTCGGACGAAGCGGTAAGTTATTTTATTCAATCCTCCGATCTTTTTGTTAATTTTTTTCCTAAAGGAGTGCGTGCAAATAATAGCACTATTTATGCAGTCATGGAACAGGGATGTCCTGTTTTAACCAATACTGACGCATATTCTCCTTCATGGATGAAGTCGGGCGTCAACATGCTTGATGTTGGCGATATGAAAAAAAATCTTTTTGATAAGAAACAATTAAAGAAAATAGGTAAAAAAGCAGTGATTGATGTCAACAAGTATGCTTCTTGGGGAAGGCTTATTACAAAAATATCATAGTAGATTCTTCGGCAGAGTCATTTTGTTTTCTTCTTTCGGTCTTCAAGAATAAGTTGTCTGATAAAGGCTGATTTTGTTATTCCCCGTTTAGATGACTCTTCGTCCAAAAATCCCAGCAATGAAGGACTTATAAAGAAATTAAACCGTTTGTCACTTATTTGTTTTGCCTGTTCTATTACCTCTTGCAATACGTCAGCTATATTTTTTTCATTATATTCGCGGATGAGAAGGTGTTCATTAACGGTGCCTGCCACAAGAAAATGGGGAACATGGTTAGTATAGTATAAGATAACCGTTGGCTTGTTATAAGTAAGTGATTTTTCAACCTGAAATCCGACTCCCAGACTGGGGATAGAACACTCAAAGATATTTATATCGGCATTGATCAGGGAGTCCATTGTTTCGGTAAAATAGCGATCGTGTGCTTCTTTACCTCCTTTATCGAGATTATCGTAGAACTTTTTACCGTTGTTCAATCTTTCAAGATAATTATCAATGTGTGAGTACCCAAGTGTTTGTATGAGTTTGTGAATTTGTCTTAAATGGGGTTCAATAGGTTCGATACCTTTTATTGGGGCTGTGAAGTAGATGTTCATTAAAAAGAAATTATAACAAATCTGTCAAGTCATATCAACTCTATGTTATAATTGGCAAACAGTATTTTTCCATGAAAAGTCTAAAATTACTTACATCGCCGCCACTTCCTCATAACCTTATACAGAATATTAAAGATTACTATAAAAAAGTCAATTCCAAGAAAGACACACATAAAAAGAAGAGAGAAATCCGACAAATGGCAAAAGGGATTGATATATGGTTAAAATTCTATCCCGAAGCATATAAAAAAGATTTTTTCAGCACCCTCAATATTCCTATAATTACAAATATTGCTCATACGGCGCACTTATTTGACGAAAAAAGGAAGAAAGATTCTGTGCAAAAAGAAATAAATATTTTTGTAAACAAACTTATTGAATCCCCAGGTTTTAAAATATTTATAGGACGAGATGCGTTTATTTTATATGATACGTACAGAAAAGCACTTGAAGCAAATAAAGAGAGAAGGGATGATTTCTTTTTTTTAAAATTTTCACGGCCGTTCTTATTTCATAAATCAAACGATGAAAACTACATAACTCTTACCGAATTAATACATAAAAATACACTATCAAATAAATCTTTTTCCCCATTTTACTCACACTATAGCAGCTCATTAGATAATACGGGTTTGTTTTATAAGCGGATAAGAAAAAAGACATTAATACTTTTTAAGAAGCACAACCTCATAAGAAAATTAAATGAATATAAAAAATTTAAGATCATTGATTCAGGCATGCAGGGAGGGTTAGTTCTGCCGTTGGTACGGGTATTGCAACATGAAGGATACCAGGGCTCTTTCAGTTTGTTTTATTGCTTTCCCTGGTTAAAAAACATCTACAAAGGCAAAGTCCAAACACAAAATATTGAAACTTTTGTACAATTAGAGCATGACAGTATACGGACCTACAATTCAATTAAAAGAAGAGCATCTTAATAAGATCAAGGGAGGGATCGTTGGTTTTATGATAGGAGATGCTTTGGGAATGCCTGTTGCGGGTATTCCCAAAAACGATATTCATCCTACAATCAGTAAAATTTCATCATTTGTTGAAAATCCCGGACATCCTCTTCTTTATTTTTTAAAAAAAGGACAGTACGGCGGGAACAGCCGCTTGTTGTTGACAACCCTCCAAAGTATTCTTTTTCACAAAAGATATGATCATCTACATATCATCAAGGAGCTGAAACAAATTGCTGTTAAAAGTAAAGAAGATATGGTTTTTTCCCGGTGGATGGGGGAGACAATTATGCAGTCTCTGATTAGCGGCGTTGCGAGTAATACCGATTCCTGTACATGCATATATCTTGTAATACCCATCGCCTTGTTATATAACGATCTTGAAACGGTCATACGTTTATCAGTTCTTCAGTCGCAGACTACTCATATTTCTTCCGTTTCACTTTCTGCTTCCGTTATTGTTTCTTATATTTTATTTCATTTAATACATCAACCAAATGATTTGAAGGAAATTGTATCAAAGGCAATTGGAAAAGCCGAACATATGTATGGCACTTCTTTATTGACCACAAAGCTAAAAATGATCTTAGATAATCAAATATCTTCGTTACATCAGGCGCGGAAAGTATTTGGTACAGGTTCACGGGCACATCAGGTCATCCCTCTTTCGCTGTATATAGCAATAAATAACGTGAATGATTTCAAAAAAGGAGTGCTAGACGGTGTTCATTCATTTCGGGAAGATACCCACGAAGAGAGTCAAAAATTAGAAGGATTATCATATAAAGAAGCACTTATTCATGCAAGAGGAGGGGATACTAACGCAATTGGAGGATTAGTTGGTTGTTTATTGGGTACAATAAACGGATATACTTCAATACACAATGAGTATAAAAAGCAACTTGAAGATGAGTCGTATATCATATCTCTTATCGATAAGGCAGTTACTTCCTGATTTTTCTTTTGTGATTAATAAGCAGATTACGTATAAAGGTTGATTTGGTTATTCCTTCTTGCTTGCTGGCAAGTTCCAGATACTCAAGCAGAGAGGGACTTATAAAGAAATTAAACCGTTTGTCTCTCAGGTTGGCTGCTTTATCCATAACTTCTGATAAAACAGAATCAAGAGTGTCAAGATCATAGGAACCGGTAATTAATTTTTCATCCTGGATCCCTTCAAGAAAAAAAGGTTTTTGTTTACTGACAAAGAGAACAATGGTTGGTTTATTCAGTTCAAGTGATTTTTCAACCATAAAGCCAACAGAAAGTGAATTAAAAGAGCATTCAAATACATTTATATCGGCGGTTTTGATATTGTTAATATTTTTTTCATACAATTCAACATTCCCTTTTGATCCCTTTTCTTCAAGATTCTTATAAAATTCTGCTGAATTTTGAGAAATAATTTCACTGTCAACATGAGTAAATCCTTTTTTTTTGAGTAGATTGAAGATCTGAATATAATAGGATTCGTATTTATCCTTTCCTTTTTGAGATGCGGTAAAAAAGACTTTCATACAATAATTATATCACAACATACATACATTACAAAAGTATGTATTTTTCCGCCTGAAGTAGCTTCGTTATATGAGGAAATGTGGCCAATAATGTCTTTGCTTCTTCTTCAGTGAAATTCTGCAGTACATAATCAATTCCGCTTGTTCTATTCTCCGGCGTACGATTGTCTACCCCTATTCTTATTCTGAGAAAATCTTTTGTGCCAAGGTGATTTTCGATAGATTCAATACCGTTATGTAGCTTGGGTCCGTAACCTTTTACAATACGGAACTTGCCTAAAGGTATGTCAAGATCGTCATGGACGACGATAAGATCTTCAAGTTTGGTTTTGTTTTTCTGCATGAGGGCCTGTACTGATTTGCCCGATAGATTCATATAAGTAGCAGTTTTTGCAATGATAATATCAGATTTGACATTTGACATTTGAGATTTGAGATAATCCACATACATATATCCTGCATTATGGCGGTTGTTTTGATATTTGATTCCCGGGTTGCCGAGACCGATGATGAGTTTCATATTCTTGTTTGTCATCCCCGATTTAATCGGGGATCTTAAGATTCCCATTTTCATGAGAATGACATTCTTTACTATTATACTTGCTTTTTTCTGAGATTTTTCTTTATACTGAATTTATGTCCAAATATGTTCCCGACATTCTTTCCCATCGTTGGGTGATTATTGCTTCAGCTCGCTTAAACCGTCCGGATACCATTATTCATAAAACATCGAAAAAGCCAGTTTGTCCATTTTGTCCCGGTAATGAAAAAATATCAGGACCTGAAGTATTTCGAATAGGTAATGGAGAGAAAGATCAAAAAGGATGGGAAGTAAGAGTGGTTCCCAATAAATATCCCATTACGGATTATCATGAGGTAATTATTCATTCTCCTCTTGATAATAAAGATATAGAACATTTACCTGCAAAGCACGTTGAACTTATTCTTAGAGCCTATCGGGAACGCTTCAATTATTACCGGAAAAAAGGCCAAGTGCTTATTTTTTGTAATCACGGAGAGGGATCTGGAGCCTCAATCCATCATCCTCATTCGCAGTTGGTCGTTGTTCCTTCACAAATTAATCTCGATACCTTGACGCGGGAACCCTTGAAAAATATTGTTGAGGACAACAAATTTTTTTATACATATTGTCCAGAATTTTCTCAATGGCCCTATGAGATCTGGATAGCTCCAAAAGTAGAAGGAGCGCATTATGGAGATTTGACTGATACACATCTTGTTGACTTGTCGTTACTTTTGAAAAAAACATTAAAACAATTGGAGCAAATCTATGAAAAAAATAAATTTGGCAATATGTCTTTCGGATACAACTATTATATTTATCCCCATTCCAATTGGTATCTTCGCATCATCCCGCGGTTTGTACACCGGGCGGGGTTTGAGTTGGGGACAGGATTGAACGTCAACATCGTAGATCCCACTAACGCCGCGCTTGAATATAAAGGAGTTGAGATGAGGATGGTAAACGTACTGGACAAATTGAAGAAGATCTCCATTAAATAAATTTATTTTATTTCAAGTTTTTTCTCGACTGTCGGTTTAATATTATTACCTAAAATTATTTGGTAATAAATAACATGAGAAAGATCAAGGTCTGAGGTGGTGAGGTGATGCACTTTTTTTGGTTCAAGAGATATGTCTTTAATTATTTCTTTACCTGTAATTTTATCTATAAACCTTACTTTTGAAGTGACGGCGGACTCGGTAGTAAAATCAAAGAAAAGATAGTGTTTATTGTTGTCCGCGGAGATGTATGTTTTCTTGATCATTTCATCTGCTTTGGAGCCTATTGATAGGCTATTTGAAATAGTACCATAGTTAAGTAATACTCCTAAGGATAACACCGCAAAGATTCCTAACATAAAAATAGTTTTAGGAGCAGGTAATAATTTGAGAGAAAGGGCAGAGATGGGAGAGGCTTCGCGAACTCCTTTATACTTAAGCAAGTCATCCGGATAGGCAAATATTCCGTGGCATGTCATACACTCCAGAAGAACGGTATTTTGAGGAATAGACGGATCATCGGTTTTTTGGACTAATTCGGTATGGTCTTTAGGACAGATTTTTTTGTTCCCCAGGACATAGTGTCCCTGTGCATCTTCAGCCATTTGACGGGCTGAGGAGGCAGAAATATGCTTAATCCCATTGAGGTCAAAAAAACTTGAACCGCAGGTTTTACAATGAAGTACGATTTCATTATCGAAGTTTGCCACTTCCATTTGTTGTTGGCAGTTCGGGCAGATCATAGAAAAGAGTATAGGGTATTAGTTGAGAAGTATCAAGTAGATTTGCAAGTTATTGTTGATCTCTATCTTTCTTTCGGATACTAAAAATAGCAAATGCTGCAGCAACACCTGCAAAGCCACCAGTAATCTGTAAAGTTCGTTTACCTGCAGCTTTAAGTGTTCTTTTCCGGTCTATTGCAGCAATTTTATCTGGGTCTCCAATAGCATCCAAGACCGCTTGCCCATTTCCTTCTCGGTAAGCTTCAAGAATAGTAGGTATTTGTGCGGTGTCAGGAGGAGTGTTTCCACTTTCAACTGCATTATAATAAGTATCAACAGCATCCCAGCTGCCGCCTACACGATATTCAGCAAGTTTTTTATCAACCTTTCCTACTGCTCTAAGTTCATTTTGAATTGCCTCAGCTTCTTGTTCAAGCCGGGTTGCCTCGGGCGCATCTTCTTTTTGTATGGCAACTTTTATTGCGTTGGGAATCTGTACCTGCCTGTCTACTTTTCCTTTCATGTAATCGATAAATGTTTTTGAACTGTATGGGATACCTGCTGCGTCAAAAGCCTGTTTAACTTGTTCGGCCGATAAAACCGTTGCCCCGTTTAGCACTTGTCTTAATGCTTCGGCCTTTGGAGAAAGGGGAGTAGCTTTGGCATCAGGTTGGGTTCCGGAAAGGATATGTTGGTGTTCGTCAGCGTTGATTACACCGAGCGTCTTAGCCATTTCTGCAATATCATCACTTACGAGCAGTCCGGCTTTTTGTGCGGCCTCTTTCATAAGTGCTTTATCAACAGGAGGACCTCCTGGTTTTTTACTTTCAAGAAAAGCCCGGGCGAATTTTATACCCGGTGGTTCATCGGCTGAAGGTGGAGGAAGAGCCTGTCTAATTTTATCCTGGGTTCCTCCCAAAATATCAAATAGATCTACTACCCCGCCTCTTGGATTTCGAAGCACAGACCTGCCATCTCCTTGATTTGCAAAAACTTCAGATATAATAAAAGTTGCTCCCGCATGTTCAATAGTAATGGGTGGATTAAATGTATCTCCCGGCTTTAGCTGTGAAAGAAGTCCATAGCTACCTAATGCTCGTTCAAGCGGAGTTGCCTTGGCATTTTTTCCTTCTTGGATGGCTTCTTTGTGTGAACGTCCGATAACCGCCATTACATGTTCTTCTTCGCTTGCAAATGTTGGTTTTCTCTTTAGTACTTCTGCATTTGTGGCTTTGGGAGCCTCTGTAGGTTTTACGGCTTGTTTTGTTTCCGGAGCAGCTTGGCGTACCTCTGCCATTAGTAGAGCATTCATAGTTTAGATGATACTTGACTTTAGATATAAAAACAACCATAATAAAACTCATGGTAGTTTCAATGCAAACAGAACAAAAAGGTATTCGTGGAATGATGCATAAGATGACTCATAAAGAATCAAAACCTGTTCCTCAACCAACGGTTGATATGGCAAGCCAAAAGTACCAAGCAAAAGACATTATACGGCCTCGTGGTACAAGTCTTGAGCAAGGACGGGATATCAATGCCGAGTTTACGGTACAAAAAAATACAGAGACTGTACTCGCTGAACGGGTTCAAAATTTTATAACAACCATGCAGGATAATGAACTGCATAATGGACCAATGCTGAATTGGCAACGGGAATTTATAGCACAGTTTCAGGCATTATATCCCAATGCAAAACCTGAAGAACTTAAGGCAAACACTCTTGCATTTGTACAAACTAATCAGGGACTTATTGCTTCACTAAAAATAGCCGAATGGGAACTTGCCACCTACCAACGGGCAACGGGAGTTTATATGAAAGATGTACAGTCGCATGCCACCCGTTTTCATTCAGCACTTAAAACTGCCGGACGTGCTGTATCTGTTGCGGGGGAGAGTGTAGCTCAAAGATTCAGAAAAGCAGGCGCCGCACAAACGGCATTAGAAGCAGATCAAAAGGCAGCAAGTGGAAGATCGATTAGAGAACAAGATGGTAATTATTACTTTCGTACACGGGTCGGCCAGGACGAAGTGAGGCGGAGAGTGTGGTTTGGTGCAAATCCGAACAGAGATGCTCAAGTTGACTTTAACGCAGCAAATTTAGATATTGGTCAAAGAAGATTTCTTGCCAGGAGAGGTTTGTTGAATGTTGATGCTGCAGGAAATATAACAACGCGCACCATTACCGGTCAGGATGCAGAGTCGGAAAGACAGCGGATAGCAGATCTTGTAACGTCTATTTCACAGGCACGGGTCGATGTATATCAGGCAACAGGAAAACCAAACATAAGTTTAAATACCATTGATCGAAACAATGCTAATTATGTTACCCAGATGCAAGCCCCACATTTGCGTATAGAAGAGCGGGCCGCTATAGCCGGTCCAAGTAATGCAAGGGCAGAAATAATGAGGGCGATAACCATTATTAACGATGATTTAAGAACACGCGCCACAGCAGAATTGACAAAAAGACAAAACCAGGAACGCGAACAACAAGTCAAGACAACAGTTGAAAAAGAAATTACTGCTGCAAATGCATCCGCAGTTCAAACACCGGAGCAAAGCAGAAGATTGCAGGAACTTACTCAAAGCATCGGTGAACTAGGTACTCAAATTCAAACCGCCCAAAGACCCGGAGAAATTAGAACGCAGATTACAACTCTTGAAAGCAGAAGAACCGACGTACAGACAGAAATCAATAGGTTAGCACATGCAAATGGATTTCCTGGAGCCCGAGATTTGGTTGCTGAAAGCAGACAACTGCCTACTTTGGAAGCACAACGGGCAGAGCTTCAAAGATTGAGGGATGCACGTGAACGGAGATTAAACGAACTCCGAAATATCCGCAATAATCCAAAAGGAGCAAATGTTGCAAGTATAGACGCAGAAATATTATTACATGAAGGGCAATTGAATACAGCATATAATGGTGGAGCCGGTATAGAAGTACAATGGACAACATTAAATAATCAAATTATTGAAGTTCAACGGCATTTAGCTTCTCAAGATATAGCTCCACTTAACACCGAGTCAACTAATATTAGTACACAAATAGGGACAAGACAAGGTGAGCTTATTACGGCAAATAATGAAGCTGAGGCTCTCAGAACAAGGTTGAATGTAGGGAGACCTCCACCACCTATTATAGCAAATATTGCCGATCTTCTTCCCGAAAGGCAGGCAACCTTGACCAATCAGCAAGCCGAGCAAAGAAACATAGAACTTATTGGTATTGGTAGGGACAGAAGAGGTCAGGTATTAAAAACATACAATGAACATGTATTGTCTGGAAATGACCCTGAAGATATCAGAGGAAGTGGTCAGAGAACAAACCTGGAAGGTATCAATCTAAGAGCTCAAAGAGCAGTATTGGCAAATGTTGATCCGAACTTTCTTCCCCTGGAGTTTTCTGCAGATTATGCCGCATATCCGCAAGCGTATTTACGGGCAATACAGGTTATGTTTGGTGTGCAGGCAGTGAGACCGGGAAGCGAAGTACTATTTCAAGAGGCAGTCCGCATGTTGCCTCCTGAAAAGTTGCTGCGTATTATTAATGAGATGAATCCTTTAGCCCCGCAATTGACAGATTTTACAACACTTACACCGGCCAACATTACACCCGCACTTATAACTCAAGCACTTTCAACATTCCAGGCTGAAGCGTTAGTTGGAGATACAGGCCAGTATTCTGATTTTTCAAGTGAACGCACTAACGGGGGTGCACCTCGGCCATTAGCTGTTGCGCAAGCTATTGTCAGACCTCAGTTTGAACGAGTGCGAGTTGTTCAGAGAGATGCAGCTTTTGATCCAAATGCAGTTGGACCTAATGGTGCGGAAAGAGATCGTCTGGTTGCAGTTATGACTCATTATGAAGATATGGATGATTTGGTCAGAAGAATTGTAAGCAATTGGAATGTGTTAGGTTTTGCTGGGGGAGGTATTGCTGGGGGAATAGATAATTTTCCAGATGATACCGTTATAGCACGGGCAAAACGTTTTGCTGAGGAAGTTGATAACAGATGTCGTTGGAGAGTAGCACTTCGCGCGCAGGAGGCAGCGGCACGGCAGGCGGTAGTTCCGACACCGCCGGCAACGGTAACGTAATTAATGTAAAATAATCATATGATGCAATATAACACGAAAGACATAATTAAAATAATTCCGCTTGAGCCGGCATACAAAGAACAGTTATTGGCGGAATATGATACGTATGATGATTCAAAAAAATATGAGATCTCTGCGGTATGTTGGGCGACATTCACGGAACTGACCGATAAATTGGCTGATATGAAATATAAAGAATTTATGGAAGAAGTTGTTTTAGGTAAGAGAAAACTTACAACCAATATGATGGGGGATGCATACAGTGCTGTCCATAAAGAATACGAAGATGTCATGACGGGAAAAAAACAGGAAGTCCAGCAGATTGATGAAATACGTAACAAACTTCAAACGTGGCTTAGTAATCAGCCGAAAGATCCGACAAAATAATTTAGACTACTTCTTCAATTTCACCCAGTAGTTTGAGAACTACTGATTTTTTATAGCGTCGATCTCCACGGGAATTTATTCTTATTGCGGGAAGCTTTCCTTTTTTACCCCATCTTTTTATAGTGAGAGAGCTGACCCGAAGTAATCCCGCAACTTCTCTTATCGTAAGCAAATCTGGAAGATCCGAAAGTGATACCTTTAGTGTTGGTTTGTTTTTGAGAGACATAGTATGCCCTATTATAGAAGTGGGTTTTGAAATTGTCAATAACAGATGAAAGGCATTTCATTTACTGATATTTTGCATATTTTTTAACGGTATATCCAAGATAACTGTATTTTTTTCATCAGCTATTGTAATATTGTTTGCATTTTTGAAATAAGGTAGATGTAAGTTCAGGACATCTAGTGATTTGATTTGCATGGAACCACTATCCGATGACAGAGGGTCAAATGTATCGGGAGGGGGGAGAATAATTTTGCGCAGTATCTCACCTGAAAATAATTCTTTACTTTGATTGTCAAAGATGCGTATTCTATAGAAATTTGCTGGATAGTTGAGCCGATAATCAGCAGGTACATTATTTTCAAGAGTTAATTCTTTGAGAGAAAGTTTTCCGTCCGCAGGTTGACTTAGTATTAATTTGATAGCAAGATTGCTTGGATATGTCTTTTGCTGACGGGGGAAAATAACAGCCCCAAAGATCATAACTACCATGAAACTGATAAGAATTGAAACGGCAATTTTTAGAAAAAAGACAACCTTTTTCATATTATTGATAATTACTTAATGCAATTTCCCATCCCGTAATTGAGGGAGGGTTAAATATATTATTCATATGCCAGACACCGTTGATTCCTCCTGCCATGATGCTATCTGATGTTGGGCGGAACCAGTCGTTAAAACCACAAACCTGAAAACAGCCAACCCCGGAGGGCCCATATTGTTCCCACCCGGGACAGGGAGTACCTTCATTGCCAGAGCTTTGTTTTGAGCAGTTGATAACCTGTATATCCATTGGTGTCTGGTTTTTGAGCTGATATTCATCCATGAGAGATGCGATAGCATGACCTAATTCGTGCGGCAGGGTAAGTGAGGGGATAGAGCCGCTAGTTAGGGCAACTGAACCATTACCTAAACCATATGATACGCCGCCTATGGTAGGGTTATTTTCAATGACCACAAAGGCATTCATATGACAGATAGTATCGCGAATAACAGTTGGAGTTGAGCTGGGATTGTGCAGGTCTATGTCAACTCTGTTTAATAACCAAAAGTTTATTTTTGAGATCAAATTGGGTCCCAGGTTTGTTTGATCCATGGTATTTGCTGCAGTTTTTGCATCGTTGATAAAACTTGTCGCATCTGAATATTTTGAAGGTAAAAAAATAACATTGTATTTAGATTCTTTTGGGCCCCAGATCCTGATTTCTGTATTGCACATAGTAGCATTTACGGGCAAAACATTGTCCGGTTGAGTTTGATTGTTATTATTTTGGGGAGGTGGTGGTTGTGGGACGGTTTTTTTTACCTGATTTTGATTATTAACTGGCGGTGGTTTTTTTTCTTCTGTGGGGACAACTTGTATTTCATTCTTTTTTTCTGAGCCAATAAAAAGTGATCGGGAAAACTGTTCTTTGCATCCCTTATTACAGTTTATAAAAAATACAACCTTGTATTGTCCTTCGGGAAGGCCAACTGATGAATACGTCCATGTGTTGGGATTTCCTGAGGCGGTTTTGGGCTGACTTCCGTCCTTTGGGGCTTCCCATACTAAACTATTGTCACTTTTCAATATCTTTAAATGAATCCACTGATAACTGGTAGTAGATGACACTACCAATTTAAATGAGCTGTCTGGCTTAGGGTCTTGAGGAGTGAAGTTTATACCATTTCCCGGTTGATTAATGTTAAAAACTTCCTGCGCTTGTGACTTAAGTACCTGTTGAGTCTGAGGTGTGTTTTGCAAATAAAACTGGAGACTGATTACAAATAAACAGCTGAGAATGGCAAAGAAAAGAGGAAAGTCATTTTTATTATTCATCATCCGCATTGGTTATTGAAAGAGTTTTTAAAATAATCGACCAGTCCTGTGCATCAATGCGGCCGTCATTATTTAAATCTCCTTTTTTAATGGCAGCTTGATCATTTGTTCCTAGGTTTGCGCGAATGAACCCGGTATCCACCGCATTTACCAGTCCGTCCTGAGGCGATATGTCACCGGCAAGAAGTACGATATTTGAAAAGTCCAGTGTGTTTAATCCTGAAGTTAAGTGAATATTATTTTGTGTGCATTTATATAATGTGTCTCCCGTTTCAGTCGGATTTATATCACAGATTTTTTTGCGCAAATGTTTTTCGCCTTTAATATATACATAATATCCGGAGGAAGAAGCGACGTTTACAAAATTTATTCCAGCTGTCCAAACCCCGTTATCACCCGCAGTAAAAACAATTTGCGAAACGGCAGATGATGTTGCAATATCATTTCCGCCGATGGCAATTGCCGCATTCATCAAACCGGTTGAAGGTTTTTTTGAAATACCCTGAAACCGCACTTTCAGATTGAGAGTTGTGATGGTTGTTGTTGGAGTAGGCGTCACCGTAGGTCTGGGTGTAGAGGTAGGTCGGGGGGTAGAGGATGGGCGTGGCGTTACAGAGGGAGAAGTGCTTGAGCTACTGGAACTGCTGCTTTGGGAAGATAAGGATGAACTGCTTGATGAAGAGGTTGATGAAGAGGATGAGCTTGAAGAAGAACTTGACGATGAACTTGAAGATGAATTTTGGATTTGTCCTTCACTTTGTAGCGTTATCATTTTGTCCGGGTCGCCCTGTCCGGTATAGCTTATGATGCCGGGATATGTTTTGTCGCCATAACATGCAACTGTTGCAAGTGCTACGCGGTTTGTGTCGGCAAGATAACCATTGGTTATGGCGCCAGACGCCGCTTCCCACTGTGTTTTGTACGTCATACACTGATACAGTGCTTCTCCGTTTATAACCGGGCCCAATTCGGTAATAATAACTTTCATATTATCCACAAATGAACTTCTGTAAGAATCAAATGCACTTGTTTGCTCAGTATACTGTTGAGACACACTTGCGTAATCGGTTCCATAAATATTCAAGGCAACCCCGGCAATTTTTTTGTTTGTGGAAAATTTATTTTCACCAAAAAAATCACGCATGAATTGTGCAGGAGTCATACCATTATTTCCGTCTGCACCATATGATAATGCGGGAAAAATCACATAGGCACTGCCTGGTTTGATTGCGTCATAAAACTCTGAAAATGTTTTGGCAAATTCCTCAGGGACAGATCGACCCTGCCAGTTATCATGCAGATTTACCTCATTCATAAATGTTACGATTGGCTTATCTGGGAATGTAACTGTATTGAGAGCATCTGATAAATGTTGTGCCATGATGGTTATATCTTCATTTACTTTTCCTGCATCATAAAGCTTAATCCAACATGTGGCAGCACAGCCTTGAGGCATTCCGGTATAGGAAGTCACGCGGATAATGGGGTATAATCCGTATTTTTTCATCTCCTGGAGATTTTGTTTTATCCCGTCAACCGATCCTTTAAGGAAAAAAAGATCATACATGACCGTAACGGGAATATATTTTTGATTCATTCCGGCAACCGTATTATTTAAACAGTTATATTCCTTGCGGATTTGTTTAAAGTTTACCGGGTTATTGTTGCCTGCTATGTGTGGACCGATACGGAAAATGGCATTGTCATATTGTTCAGTACCTGTCGGGTCAGGGCATGTATTGTCTGCTTTTGATCTTGTTATGTTTTTAGTTTGCCAAAGGATGAGACTGAAGACAATCCACAAAATAAAAAAAATACCGATCCCGATGAATAATAAATTTCTGCGAAGCTTTTTTTTTCGGATGTATTTTTTCAGCCGGAGGGACATATATGTATATTATATTGTACATGAGTTGCAAAGTGTTTATTGATTGTTTAGGATAATAATATCCACATCATGAAAAAAGGAGAAAGAGGAGACATTGTTTTAATTCTTACGATCGGTACTTTAGTAGTGCTGGGCGTTTCTTCGCTTATCTCTGTTATTTTACCGAAAACAAATCAGTCAACTAATACAAAGGCAGAAGATAGGAGTCAGAGATATTGTAACCTGAATCGCGGTGAGGCGGCATGTAAACCAACCTGTACTCGGTGTGATGGGAAAGTTTGTAACTATCATGCAGAACTTGAGCCGTGGTGTCAGGACGGAGGAAAAGATTTGGGAGGATGTTTAGATAGTACTGAGTGTGGAGGAACGAATACACCGCCGCCAAACTGTCCGGGGAAGCTTGATTCAACCGGTGCGTGCAACCCGGCATGTTGTGATCCTAACGTAGGGACAAGTTGTCCGCAAGGTCAGGAGTGTAAGATACAAAACGGTTATTGCGGTGCCAATGGAGGAGGATGGTCTTGTGCGGGGTTTACTTCAAAAGTAAAGAGGGCATGTACGGGTAATACATGTGCTTGGGTAACCTGTAAAGCTGATGATACTACCTGTTGCGACAGCGATAAAGACCCCAGGTGTATGTATTGTGACGATAATGATAAATGTGTTGGGACAACACAAATTCCCAATGATCAACGCTCAAATTCCTGTTTCAATCTTTCCGCCGAAGTATATGCTGATAAGGAAGCTGATGGATACCGATTTAATGCCCATTTACTCGTAGGAAGTCCAGAAGGAGGAGGGGATGGTCACATCCAACTTTTTGTAAATGGGGGATCTAAGGGTTGGAATAAAGGTTGGAACAGAGGTGTTAATAATCCATTCGATATAGAACCGCAATTTCTTGATTCACCCTATTTAGGAAGTGGGTCAAAAACAATGAATTATGCAGTTAAAGTTGATGAATGCAATAAGAGGGGCAATTATCTTAACCTGACATGTGAATTTATTGTTTCCAACGGTTTACCGAAAGTAAACGGCCCATCTTGTACCTGCAAAAACTGCAGTTCAGCTACTCCTATTAAACCTCCCGTAGTCAACCCACCTGCTAATCCACCAGTTAATCCTGTTCCGGCAACAGGTAATGCAATATCCGGAACTATAAAATTAACAGGTACAGGAAAAAATTATATTACCATTTCTCAAATGGAAAAAGGCCAGGGAGGTTTTACTATTGCAAAAGACGGGATAAAATCTCAAAACGGCGCAACATGGGAATGGACAGGTTCAGTCAAAGGAAAAGTTTACTTAATAAAAGCATTAATGTGGACTGATACTACGAATTGGACGAACATTGTATCAAATATAGCAGAGGTTACCGCTCCAGCGAATAATGTTGTTTTGGAAATAAATGCAGGGGGAGCGGTAGCTCCGGTTCCAGGCTTGCCTGCTGGAAAAACCTGTAGTGATTATAATGGTCTCAATTGCCCCGCAGATAGTTGTACTTGGTATCGTCATGTGGGTTGTTTCCCCAAAAATGTTAAAAACAACCTGCCTGCCAACATAAAATGCAAAGATCTTGATAAAACAGGTGAATGCGAGTTTTTCAATGCTTGTAAAGTAGCAGACGGCCAGTGCGATGACTATTCGGCCGCGGCCTCCGGAACATGTAAAGGTGCAGGTTGGGGTGTGTGTCAAAATACAAAAGAAAATGGTGTTCCTTGTGCGTGGCACTCATATGCTGAATGTTATAAAAAAGGTACAAAAGTAGAATTAAATGGTAAATCGTGTACTAATTTAACTCATAATGATACAAGCAGCGAGTGTGATGATACAAATGGATGTGCATGGGATACGGCACGAGGTTGCTATACGATAGGTGCAAGGTGCGAAGCCAGAAATGAAGCTTCATGTAAAACATTATCAGGACAAGGTTGTAAGTGGGGTGAAAAACTTTATAAATGTTTTGATCCAGGTGTAAAAATTTCCTTACCAGCTTCATTAACGTGTAATATGTTAAACGTTGTTGATGAATGTGATGTAGTTAAAGATTGCCAAAAATCTGCGGACGGAAAAAGTTGTATACCGGTTCCCTCCGGCCGGGGAGTAAGTGATAATTTAACACAATGGCAAGTTGCTTTTCTTACGCCCTATGGGGACGATTTGCTAATTAAGTTAGGCAGTGATCCGGCAATTCTTGCTGCTCTTAAGGCAAAGTATGAAAAAGACATTACCACTGAATTTATGGCAAATGCGAGAAATCAAGGAATTACTTTTTATATGATATCGGGATACGGTGAATTAAATAAAAAAAATTGGCCTATTCAGTCAATTGATAGTGTAAATACTAATATCTATGGAGGTTTTTACATCACATTCTCCTATAATAAGGAACCGCGTCCCTCACAGTTACCCAATTCTCCTTTACTTCAATATTTTTGTATGACAAAAATTCCCGGAATTCCATTATGTGTTCCTTTTTCCAATTAACATATGAGAAAAGTTAAAATAATAGGAGCATTGATAGTTTCATTACTTTTTGTCATGTTTATTTCCAAGATTGTTTTTGTAGATAATACTCCTAAAGTATCTGTGAATTTTCTGGCAAATCTGAGAAATGCCCCGCTTTTGGTATGGGAGAGTTTGAGTTCACTCGGCAAAACAAGCTCGATGAAAAAGGAAATAGCGCTTAAAAAATTGCGCGACTTGCCTGATTCTTCATTGAATACAATCGCTCAAGGAGTATATGCAAAAGAGGATACAACAAACAAAGTGGTATACATCAGGGTCACCAAAGACGCACAGTGGGAGGAGCGGCAAATTATGCTTGATGGTAAGCCAACAACAATACGCATTCCAAAAAAATAAATGTGTTGCATTTTAATTGGATATTCCTTATCATGAAATTATGTATCTAGGACCATTCTATTTTGACACAAAGGAAATCTTCCTTATTTTAGCTGCGATTCTGGTTGGACTTGCTATTTATTTCAACTGGCCGCTTATCTGGTTCAACCCGCGGATTCTTTTGACGCTTATCGTTCTCATGCTTATTACCAAAGGCCTTCTTCCCGCTATTCATAATGAAGCTTTTTTCATATTGGCGATAGTCACCATATTTCTAACTTTGTATTTACCTCTTTTTCAGATTATCCTTTTCTACTTCATCTCATTTGCCCTCTTTAGGATGCTTAAGGTTATATAAACTTAAAGTTTTTTCCATCATGCTCGCGGAGGCGGGATTCCATGCTAAAATCTCAACTAATGTAATCATAGAATGGATCCCCGTCTTCACGGGGATGACGTGTGATTTTGTAATTTGAGTTTATTGATGGTATATTAGAGGGATGTTTGGAAGGAAGATTCAGCTTATATTCTTAAGTTTTATTATTCTTATTATTTCTTTCTTCACTTATTTTCGTAACTATAATTATCCGACGCAGCTTTTCTGGGATGAAAACTACCATATTGCATCGGCTCAAAAATACTTAAAGGGCGTTTTCTTTATGGAACCTCACCCACCTTTGGGAAAACTGTTTATTGCCTTGGGTGAAAAGATAATAGCCCCAAACAGGAATATAAATACATCTGCGTTTCTGGCAACAGATTACATTAAAAACATATCCCAAGGGTATTCGTTTGCGGGGGTAAGATTTTTCCCTGTTTTGTTTGCCACTTTGTCTGCTGGGATATTTTTTCTTATTCTATATGCATTGTCAAGAATGGCTATATTCTCTTTTTTGTTCACATCATTGTATCTTTTCGAAAACGCAATTATAGTACACAGCAGGGGAGCAATGTTGGAATCAACGCAGATTTTTTTTGCTCTTCTTTTAATATGGTGGACGATTTATTGTGTTAATGCTGTAAGTCATGCAAGAAAGAGTAAATTAGGGTGGTTTGGGGTTGTGGGAGTATTATACGGTCTTGTAATGTCCGTCAAACTTAACGGAGCAATGCTTGGATTTACCTTGATCATCTTACTAGTTGCAGAATTTCATTATTTAGGGCAACATAAAACCTTTATCAGAAATTTATTTATAAAATCCTTTATTTTTATTTTGTCTTCACTTTTTATTTTTATATCGGTATATTTAATCCATTTTGCCCTTGCCCGCAAGGCGGTAGATAACCGTTACTATGAGGCTTCAAAACAATATAAAGCCATTATCGATAAGCGCCAAACATCAAAGATTACGAACATTCCCTTGATGTTGAAAGAACATATTAATTTTATTTTTCATTATGAAAAAGGTGTGCCGGAATATGATTTTTGCAAGGAAGGAGAAAATGGCAGTTTGCCTATTACCTGGCCGTTTGGCGACAAAGGAATTAATTACCGATGGGAAAGCAATGTAGGAAAAGTTAAGTATCTTTATCTTCAGGGCAATCCGATAATTTGGGGGATGGGCATTTTGGGAGTTTTTTTGAGTGTAAATCTTCTCGTTTCCTACATGTTTTTTAATACCCGGATAAAAAACAAGCGGCTTTTTTTCTTTATAGTAGTTTTTCTGATGCTCTATGTTTTATATATGGGTATGGCAATGAGTATAGCTCGTGTCATGTATCTCTATCATTATTTTATCCCCCTTATTCTTTCATTCATTCTCAGCTATCTCATGTTTTTGTATTTTTTTGAAGAAAGGCTGAAAAAAAATGATAAGAGAATTTATATAATGGTTTTTATTCTTGTTCTGGCTATCATTATTACTTACGTTTTCTTCAGTCCTTTGACCTATTATCAACCGCTCACATCCGCGCAGTTTAATCTGCGCAACTGGTTTCCGTTTTGGGGCTTGAAAAGTGTAAAATAACCTTCTAAATTCTGTTGCATTTTTGCTTTAGAATCCATATAGTTATATTATATTGGGATATCTGTTTTTGTATGTGTTAAATTGGTCGCTAGTAGATAAAAAAGGTTAATAGCAAAATGAACAGCAAATATTTAATTCTTACCATATTTTTTTTCGGTCTTCTTTTTTTAGTGAGCGGTACAAATAGTTCTGTTTTTGCCCGTGATGATTACTATGTGTGTGGAGGGTATTGCAGCAATATGACCGGTAACAATTATGCCCATTACTGGTGTGACGGTACTGGTTGGTGTTCCGTATGTGATAATTTAGGTAATCCGTGTCAATCAACGCGTATATTAAATTGTGGAGGTTGTTCTGTTGCTTGTGGTGGCGGAACACAAACATGTAACTATGTTTCTTCTCTTACCGGTTGCAATGCCTCTTGCGGCAGCGCAGTTCAGACCTGTAATACTCAACCATGTCCAACAAATACACCGGTTCCAACCAATACACCCGTACCGACAAATACGCCGACACCCGCACCCTCATGTGTTCAACCGCCGGGATGTTTATGTACCACAACGGGTCCCCGATGTAGAGCGCCATGGAGTTCATCATATTGTAATTGCCCGACTGTTGTTAACTGTTCAACGGTTGGGCCAACATGGACTGTTAGCGAAATTATGCCGACTTATGTTGATGGTAAAGTTAGCCTAACTATAAATGGAAGCTTTCCCAATATAAATGAATGCGGCCGCAATGATTGGTCTCTTGTATATATTTATAAAGGTTCCTATGGCATAGAACCAAAAAGTTACTACCGAAGCTCGGTAGATCAGGTAGAAAGCTTTGATACAACTCAGATTAAACTAAAGTCATACTTTGACTTCACTGATGGTGTTCATACGGCATGGATTATTTACTGTCAGTCTACACAATCAAATGGAGTTTGTACTTCTCCTTTCGGAGTTGTCCAAAAAACTTTTACCATAACAAATCCTCCTGCAATAACCCCCACTTCGACACCGACCTTAACTCCAACTCCTCCTGCATGTACGAAAAAACCGCAGGGGGATGCGAACTGCGATGATGCAATTAACGAAACCGATTTTGGTATCTGGAAAGATTATTATTTAGGTCAGCCTGTTACAACCTGTCCGTATTGTAGCGCCGATTTTAATAGTAATGGCGCCGTAAATTTGGTTGATTTTGAGATTTGGAGATATAATCGGTTTGATTCATTACCCGCAACGCCAAGATAATTTATGAAAGCAATAAATATTTCAAAAAAAATAATCATTTTTGCCATAGCGATTATTTCGTTTGTCCTGTTTGGATATTATATTTACAAAAGCATGGGATTAAAAAGCAAGGCAAGCGGCAGCGGTGAGATAACCATAAGTTTGTCCCAAAGTATTCCAAATCCCATACCGAAAGATCAAATATTTACGGTAGGTGTAACTCTTTCTGCAAACAACAGTAATAAAATATCAGCTGCATATTTGGGTTTTAATAATGATGATGATGCTCTTGACTACATTATTCCCGACCCTACAAATCCGATAGAGAGTCAAGATATCAAGGCATTTGATGAGACAGTTGCGTTGGCTGCTTTTTCACGCGATGACGGATCAAAAAAATTAAGACACATGACGTTGGTTGCCAAACGGCCGCTTGATCAATTAAAAAGTTCAGCGACTATCAGATTACGCTTTCGTGCGCGGCAATCTATTGCTGCGACACTGGGTACAACTTTTTTGAAAATTGACACGGTGAATTCGCAGATTGTCGGGCCCAATATTAATAACAATATCTATGCTATCCGACCGAATAACGTAACTCTTGCTTTGGCGTTTTCCACTGCATGCGGCAATACAAACTGCGTTGCAAATCAGGCGTGTTATCAAAATATTTGCCGAACACAATGTGGCAGTAATTACGGCTGTGTAGGGGATTATCATTGTGAGTCAGGAGTTTGTGTGCCGGGTCTTGCACCTCCTGGAGGAAGCGCATCAAGCAGTGTGGGCGCGCCAACCGCCACTCCTTATCCGACAGCTGGCCCTAATGCCGGGGATCTTATTTTCAAAGTCAAAATTCCTGATCTTTCGCCCGGAGTTAATGTTTTACCCAATGTAAGACTGCAATTGCGTGATGGGGGGAATCCAGTTGAGGATAAAAACATTTTACTTCAAAGAGTACAGGGTACGGATTTTTTCATGACAACCACTCCCACATCATTTAATGTAACGGGAAGAAAAGAATATACGTTACTCGTCAAGCAGCTTAAAACAGTAAGACGATCTTTTAGCGTCACTCTTGAACGGGGAAAAACCACGGATTGTACTGTTAATGCAGACTGCGGTAGTTTAGGTCACAGTGAACTTGCTCCGCTTTGGGCAGGGGACAGTGATGGGTTCAATGACGGTTCTGCCGGCACAACACGCTCCGATAGTTACAACCGCATTGATGCTGCTGATCTGCAGAAAATGGTTGTAGGATACAAAGTTTCACCCGTGCCTGCTGAGCCGAACGCTGACTTTAATCTTGATGGGAAAATAGATATTTTTGATTTGGGAATATTAGGTAAAAATTTTGGAAAAATAGGCGAATGAGACAATTTTTTAATCAGCATAAAGTAAGAATTATATTTACGGGAATTCTTTTTGCGGTATTTCTTGCCGTAGGATTTAATTTATTTTATGGGGAGCTTCGCAAAAGGTCAAAGGCAGCTCCGACCGGTACTCCTATTTTATACCTTGAGCCGGTGAATTCACCTCCTATGAATGCCGACCGCGGGATGAAAATAGCCATCAAACTTGATCCAAACGGAGCCACACAGGAACTTTATTCCTTTGACATACAGGTGAAATTCAACGCGGACAAATTTGAGTTTAATAACGGGAATCTTGATAACAGCATGATGCTGAATCCTGACATTATTAAACAACAGGCAGTTTTGGAAGGAACAGACACGGTTCACATCATAGGGACAAAAACAACCAATCCCTTCTCCTCAACCAATCAGGAAATCGGCAGTATTTTTTTCAAAATGAAAACGGGCAAAGATTTTCCTGTTGAGTTTACCTGGGGTGAGGCTATTTTGCAAACTTCAAATTTCGTCAAAATCCCTTTTAATTTAAGCAGTAATTCAACCTCTTCCTCTTCTTCCTCATCAAGCCAGAATGCAGATGAAGTTAAGCTTACCTTTTCATCAAGCCTGATCCAATATCATATTGGAGATACAATAAATCTTGAACTTATTGTCGATTCAGGTGCAAAACAATTCGGGTCGGTCGGCGCAGGATTTGTATTTGATCCGGCGCTTCTTGATTATAAATCAACCGCTGTGGACACATCTAAATTTGATCAGACAAATGTTGTCGTTCCTCCTCCTGCGGGGCAAAGTTTTATAACAGTCAGCGCAGCAAGTAAAACTCCTATTTCAGGAACAGTTAAACTTGCCACAGTAACTTTTAGAGCAAAAGCTACAGGAAACGTGAACTTTGCATATACAAAGGACAAATCATCAGTGTATACATTTGGCGCCAGCCCGCAAAATATATTGACAACAGTAAATCCGTATTCAATTGCAATTGTTGCTATTTCCAGCTCTTCTTCTTCAACGCCTTCAGAATATGAGCCGCCCGGAGTGGAAGAGGAAAGCAAGGGGGATTTGCTCCATGTTAACTCAAATGCAGCGTATCCTTCGCCTTTCAGATATGAACAAACAATGACTCTTCCATCAACAGAATACGTATTATCGGGGTTAGCAAAAGTATATACTTCAAAGGGTAAGGGAGCGCAATTGGTACTTTTTTGCGGTGAGGCTGATTGTAATAACGGGAAAAAATTGAATGACGTTATCGCAAAAACCCCCCATTTCAAAATTTCAACGGTGTTTTTACGTCAGGAGGTCGGCTTCAAAATTATTAACGGACCGAAAAAATATACTTTGAAATTATTTGTTGATGACGGAACTGAGGCGGATTTTGATTATATTTCCATCAAAAATATTTGGGACGGGGAATTGGTGGAAAACTGGCATTTTGAGAAAAAATCAAGCGTTAGTTATCCTCGGAGATATCCTGATGGTTGGACCGTCGATTCTGTAGGGGCTATGTACGGCGGTTTGTATAACCAATGGGATCCAGCAAATACAGGTATGTTATATATCAACAGTTCAGCAAGATAATGAAAAAATACAAACTAGATAAATTAATCTCTTGCACAATTTTTGTTACTTTAATTTTCTTTATATTTTTACCTCTAAAAAACATTGTTAGAGCTGATCAATATTGTGCCAGTGCATCTTGCGGACCCTGTGAAGCAAAAGCAGGAAATTCAAATATAAAAACAAGAATTTGTTCATGTGGTGGAAATGGTTGGGAGGAAGATTGTGGAGGCGGAGGTGGGAGCAGTAGTGATGGAGGGGGGGGAAGTTCTTCAACTGGAGGTAATCCGCCTGCAATTATTCCTCCTCCCGAAAATGCAGCCACGGCCGGTCGCTTTTCTCAAACAGTCAATCTTCCCGCCGGATCCTATACTCTTACTGTTAAAGCACGAGGAACATTAGTTAAGGGGGGTGGATCATTTGTGACAGTAAGCGGAGGCCATGTTGTTGCCCTCATTCTTATTCCCGAGACTGCGGACTTTGCCACTTACTCGGTTCCATTTTCAGCCACAGCCGGAACATATGCAGTAAAAATAGTTGTCGAAGATGGGAGCGAGGCTTATTTTGACCTGGTCAGCATTAAAGGAGGAGCGACAGAATATGTAAACAACCCTGATTTTAAAATAGTCAAATCTTCCCCTCAGACAATTTCTCTGGATGAACCGGACAATTGGGGAGATGGAGACAATAAAATGGGATACTATTACGGACGCGCAACAGCAAGCGCAGCGCTTCTTGCCGCCCAGTCATCTGCGAATTCTTCATCAAGCACCTCAACTTCAACCATATCGGCAGCAGTTAAGCTTAATTTAAAATTAAAGCTTCAGGGGGTTACGACCAAACCAAAAGTGGCCGATGCAATTAAAGTAAAAGTCAAGCTTGGCGGCGGAGGAATGGCCGCGGCCACAGATTATCAGACAGTCGATTTTAATGTCGGGGCAGATGGTGTTTGGTCGGGGACTGCAGGATTTAACGTTCCACCCGGCAACACATATAAGGTATATATTAAGGGACCTAAACATTTACAGAAAAAAGTTTGTGATACATCTCCGTCTGAATCGGCTGGTGGTACTTATCATTGCGGAGACGGCAAGGTAAGCATTGTAGCGGGGGACAATACTCTGGACTTTTCCAAAATTCTCATGCTGGTGGGGGACTTACCGGAAAACGGGAACCAAAATGGAGTCGTTGATGCATATGATACAGGTTACATTCGCCAACACCTGCAAAGCAGCAAACCGGATGAATTGAAAATAGGGGACTTAAATTATGATGGCAATATAGACGGTCAGGATTTCTCACTGGTTCTGGCCTCGTTATCAATTAAATATGATGAGGAATAATATGAATAATAATCGAAAGATACTTATTATCGGAAGTATGGTTTTATTAATACTGTTGGTAATTTTAATGTTGGTTTTTCAAAAAAAACCCCCTACAAAAACTGAAGAATTGTCCTCAACCGTTTCAAGCAGAGTACAATCTACGCCGATTCCTACTCTTATTCCGCATCCGACTTTAGGCTCTATGACGATATCCGCCGTTGGAGGAGTAATCCGTTTTCCCAACAATAAAGAATTGAGCGTTCTTATTTCCTCATCCAGCGAAGGAAAAAATATTGTAGCGTATGATGCGATATTATCTTTTGATAAAAGTGCATTTACTTATGTAAAAACTGCCTCACAAATGTCTGACTTTAATGTCTTTTCCTATGAAAGACCGACATATCTTTCCATGTCGGCAATCAAATCGCTTCAAAACAATAAGAGCACCCCATGGAATAAGCAACCTCTGGTAGAGGTTGTTTTTAAACCGAAAAAAACAGGAACATATATTTTCATGCTTTCCCCGATGGGAAAGGAGACAAGCAAGTTAGTTGATGATAAAGCCAATGTTGTGTATCCCAAGACTGATAAACTAGAGCTTGAAATTTATTAATAATTGTTGAATAATAAAGTATTAAAGGATAATCATGAATACCAAAAAATTACTTCTTTTTTTATTTTTGTGCCTTATTTATTTATATTACATCCCATCTTCAACATTTGCGGCTTTTCTGAAGTTTGACAAAACAACTGTTACCTCCTCAGCCAATCAGACTTTTACCATGGATGTTATGGTGGATGCAGGGACCGATCAGATAACCTCAAGTGATATTTGGGTAATTTATGACCCCGCATATCTTACCGCTTCATCTGTTGCCTCAGGTACTTATTTTCCCGCAGTGACAAACAATATTACCTCAGGTAAAGTATCCATAACCGGTCTTATTGTGGATCCGGGAACGTATAAAACAGGAGCAGGAGTTGTTGCAACTATTACATTTACCTCTGTCAAGAACGGCACAACAAACCTGACATTTGATTGTCGTACCGATGCAAGCAATTCATCAAAAGTGATAAAAAACGATGTAAACGCAACCAATGTGATTGTTTGTGCGAGCAATATCCCCGCTGCGGTGACAATTGGCGCAGCTGCTGCCTCTTCATCCTCCATTGCCACGACATATCCGACATCAGTTCCAACCATTGCTGCAACATTACCTCAATCGGGAGTGGCCGAAAATATAGCAAAATTTGCAATTCCTGGACTATTGCTTTTAATGGTCGGCGCGATGTTACGATTCATTTTATAGAATAGTTACGTCATTCCGACGAAAGTCGGAATCTATATTATTTCTGGATCCCGATTTTCATCGGGATGACATATGGGAACACCAGCAATCAAATTAGATAACAAAAAATTAACAAAAATCCTTTCCATCAGTATTGGAAGTCTGTTGGCGTTAACCCTTATCTTTATCGGTTTTAAATTGTTCTCAGGAGTATTTACCAAAGCCTCAGATACAGCTCCTCGTACTGTTATAATCACGGCAAACGCACAAAACACAGCTAAAATTACCTGGGACACTGATCAGGAAACGCAGGGAGTGATTGAGTACGGTTCGTCTCCTACGGCTTTGAATTTTTTTGCCCCGGAGGCTCAAAAAGGCAAAAAACACACGGCAGATTTAACACTTTTATCTCCCGGTACAACCTATTATTTCCAGGTCCGCATCGGTGACCAAAAATATGATAACGGAGGAGTGCCTTGGACCTTTACTACCAAAAGCAAGGCGGCAGCAGGGGACGCAACAGGGGAGGCAACTCTTACTCCAACGCCTACTACCGGGTTAGTAGTTGCGACCATAATCCCTACACCTACCAGTCCCATAGGTGTACCTATCATACGGCCTACCTCAGTTTTGGTATATAAAGTCATACCAACCGCCATTCCGCTTCCTACGTTGGCATTTTATGTTTGCGGAGAAACAAACTGTACCAATATTTGTCAAAAATTAGGAAAAACATGCAGCACTCATGAATGGTTTTATTCTGGATGTGTGGGAAAAGTTAATCCAATAACTTGTGCAACCATTTATCCCACCAATACGCCTGCTCCGACCGCAACCGGCGCTCCAACATCCACACCAACTCCTACACCAACATCTACACCGACTCCAACTCTTACTCTAACTCCAACTCCCACCTACACCCCAACTCCTACACCGACAACACATCCATAATTTGTATAATAGAGTATGCTAGACAATGCCGCCGCTTCTTTTGAAAGAACCCTTATCCGCGCAGATATAAACCACGGTTTAGGCAAAGGAAAAAATGTAGGAGAAATAATAAACGCTACCCGTTTGAAAACCGCTCAAAGAAGAGAGTTGCAAAAAAACATAGCTCAGGAAATCTGCATCCCTGACCGCCAGGCAGTTGATATTTTGCAATATGCCTACGATCATCTTGATGATAAAGCCCAAGTTTCAGCACTAGGCCTGATGGCAAGTGCAGCCCATGGAGGGAGCATGATACGAAGATATATCGGCACAGAACCTTTTGGTGATTTGGATACATTTTCGATTGTCGGATCAACTTCGGTTGATTTAAGCACGCAGTTAACTGTTTTGCAGGAAAAAATTGAGGGATTAAAAAAAGCAGGAGATCCGTTGGTAAAAGGATTGCCTGGGGACTTTAATTTATGTAACGGTGCAAACTTTGCCAATATAAAAGTGCTGGATATCCGGCCCATGGCAGGGGAAGATTTACACACCATGCTTGAAACAAAACTTCCGCTTGAGTTTACTTATTTTTTTCTGCCGACTTGTCCGCCTGAGGTGGGGATTGAGTGTAGGGACAAACTTATTGGGGGACTTCAAAACCTTTACAGAAAAGATCAACCCAGATGGGCCAAAGTTACTCAAGCAATGAAACAGTACTGGGCAGACCGACATACGCTCAAAGACAGATACTTTGCCTCAGATCCGGGAGCGGCTAGCTCCATTACAAAACATTTGTCTTCACAGGAATTTGTAGAAATCTCTCGTAATTCCACCCAGGCTTTTAACAAGATTATTGACGGCACCGGAAAAGGGGATTGAGGTTTTATTTTTAACTTTGACAGACGCTCTTCATATATGGTATATTCTATATACATTATTATTTAACATACATTTATGGCAGACGATCAAAATAAATCTTCTAAATTCGGCATCGGATTATTATTTGGTACCTTACTCGGCGGACTTGCAGCATTATTTTTATCTCCCACCTCAGGTGAGGAAAATCGCGAAATTGTTGCCAAAAAAGTAAAACAGCTTGAGAAATTACTTGAAGACGCAGAACTTGATAAAAAAGTAAAAGAAATTTTCGGAGAAGTTACCGAAGAGGCAAAAGCAATTTATCTGAAAGCAAAAAAGGACATCGTGAAGAAATTAGCAGGTCTGAAAGAAGCAGTTGAGTCCATTGACAAAGAAAAATATGAAAAAGTAGTACACGACACAGTTGAAATCCTGAAAAAAGAGTTCAAACGTGAAGCAAAAGAAATGGACAAGCTTAAAGTAGAGCTTCTTAAAGAATGGAAAAAGCTTGAGGTCAAAAAGAAAAAATAATTGATTTTCAAAGCTATTTATTCCGTCTGTAAAGTTTATCTGCATATTTTTTCGTTCGTGCATGAAACTATTACATTTGCCTATTGACAATCATTTTAACTTTCTTTACTATGAAATAAAGCAGATCAATTATTATCAATTTTGATCTCTTAATTATAGAAAAATATGGTAGAACAACCCCATCCAGCAAATCCCGGTATGTCCCCAGAAGGTAAAGCAGTAATGCAGGTGCTCGCTCCTGAAAGATTACGAAAAGTTATGGTTCTACCCACCGAGCAGATAGGTAAAGTTCGGGGAGAAAAATCAGGAGACCAAAAAGAAGCAGGGGATCCGCTTCGAGACGGAGTAGCTACCCATTTTGATTTAGTTAATGAACTTCTTGGTGCCATAGATAAGAGGATTGGAGCAGACAGAGGAACGCTTGATACCATGGGGGGTAAAGTTTCAGATTTAGGAGATGGGTTGTGTGCACTTCGTGCATCCGGGAAACTCGAAACAGTTGAGGCGATGTTGGCTGTCAGAGTGATCATGGACGCAACACAAACACAAATCGACCGTGAACTTACTCATTTATCAGACGCTGATGTAACCAAGATTCAAGATGATCTGGCAAAAGTTTGGGGAGGTCTTAGTAAGCAAGCTAAAGAAGTTGCATACCAGACAGTAGGAGAAATTGCGACGGAAAAGTCTCCGGTTGGTCTTTTAGAAGGAGTGGTCAGAAGAGTTGATAGCTACACTCCTACCATGGTTAAACAAGAAAGAGATCTTAGCGCATGTTCAAAAGAATTTAGAGATTTAGTAAGAGTTAATGCCCCGGGTATTGGACTGGGTGGGGAAAGAACACTCATTAATGCTACTGCAACAGACGTGGATAGAAAAACGGCTGATATATTTACTGCAACAGAGGCCTCATTAAAAACAGCAGCTACAAAAATCGCAAGCGGTTCAGAAATATTTAGCGATGATCCTGCAAAGCAAAAACTAATCGGAGATGCAGCGCATGAAATTGAAACACAGCTTGGACAATTAAATGCATGTTTTGCTGCTACCCGTGAAAAACCAGGTGAAGAAAGTTATACCAAGCCTGAACTTGGCGAGTTGGTAGGGCTTGTAGGACAATTTCAAAAAGCCGCTGACGTTGTTCTCGATCAGGCCGATCAAGCACTTGAACAGACGGGAGTAACGGGCTTTTTAGCAGGAAGAGGAAAAATAATCGGAGGAAGACAATTGGTCGGTTGGCAAAAAGACCTTGTACACAGATGGAACTTGGGTGGAGAAGGCAAAGGGATCACTGTTGCAGGTCATGAATTAAGAGTTGGAGAACACGGTTTACAGGGTGCACGGGCAAAAATTTACCGGGAATCTGCCAACCATTTAGACGCAGCCGTGCAGACAGTTGACATGCCGGGGCTTTTAAAAGAACCTCTAACAGAATTTGCCAGTGAAACAACAACTCCTGAAAGAAAACTTGAATTGCTTCGTGAAATGGGAAAGACATTGGGAAGCAGTCCAAAGGAAATTCAAAAAATGTTAAAAGCAATGTTTGAATTCAATGCATCAGAACTGATCCCAGCTGAGGCACTTGAAGGGTCAGAAATTGGAGGAATTGTTGATAGGATTATTACAAACTCACATGATATAACAGTTGAATTGGACGGAAGAAGTCTTCCAGCAATTGACAATAAAGGACAAGCGGTTGCCGACATGAATGCAGCGCTTGTTGCAAAGACGTATGCAGATATGGGACACGGGGAAGAATTAGGAAACCCAGAAGTTTTATTTGATGATGCAAGATATATCGATACAGTTCAACGATCTGCAAAATCAAAAACTATTTCACAAAGAGTCAGACAGGCAGCCATGAGAATCAAAAGAACTCCATCTTCAGAAACAGGCATGCGAAGAAAAGGAAAAGGTAAAGAATGGGAAGTGGGCGGAGTCACAAAACGTGTGGCAGATCAGGTAGGACTAGCTGATTCATTACAACAGGATCCATTTGGCGTTATGATGAAAAAATCAACCGAGCTTGCTGCTATGAGACCAACGGTTTCAGCTGATGCAGTAGTTGTCGGGCAATCTCAAAACATGGATCGGGTAAGAGCTCTCTGGAATGAGGCTAAGACAATGGGACTTGGAGAAGAAGCGACAGCCTTGTGGGTGTTGAATCAGACTGGAGGTTTGGAAAGAGCAGCGGTTGCAGTGATTGGTGCCGAGGCAACATTCCTTGCAGCTCCTGCAGTAGCCAGTGGTGTTGGGGGCGCAGCCCGATGGTTACATGAGAATGTATGGGGTCCGGCAGAGGCAACTGCAAGAACACATCTTACCGAACTGATGGGAAGAGCGGAGTATTTGCGCAGTACACCAGTTGGTCAATTTTTAGCAGATAAAGGACTTCTTCCTCCTGATGCACAACAAATTACCAATGCGGCAGAAAGTGCAGCAAGATCAGAAAAAGGATGGATGGAGTTTTGGAATGGCAAGGACATATTCTTAGGACAGATTGACCATGCTTGGAATGCGTTTCTATCAAGTGCCTCAGAAGTAAGCGCTCTTACAGCAGAGAAATTTGCAGAGTTGCAGGGTGCCATTAATGCTTTGCCTGGACTGGAAGGAGTCTTAGTAAGAGGACTTGAGGCAGGAGCAGCAGCACCGATTGCAGTTGTTGGGGCAAATGTGGTCAAAGAAAAAGCATCACAGCTTAAGAAAAATCCACCAAAATTAAGAAATCCTTTTAACAGAGGGTAAATTAATTTATTATTAATTTTAAATATTTATGAAAAAATTAGTTTTAACAGAGGTAATGGCTCAATCAAAAAAAATTTTAGACGAGGTTGATAATTTTTCACTTGATGAAAAAGAAACAATTCTCGCAATTGTCGAGCTAAATTATTTACAGGACGTTGACGGGTTAGTTAAAAAAATGAGTGCCATAGACAAAGAGAAAGCGAAGGAATACCTAGATATGGCCGCTATTGTTTTAGAGAGAGTAAATAAAGACAGTATGCTTTATGTCGCCGAGCACGGAGATGCAACAGATGTTGATAAATTGACCCAGTATATTGAGAAAAAAGACGAGTTTATTGCAAAAGCATTAGATGATGCTAAGGTTCAACAACCGGCAGCAAAATAATTTACTCTTTTTTTCCACTTAAGCCGTTTATTTCTTCAAGTATGGTTTCAAGCTGGGCTATGGTTGGCTCCGGCGGTATGTAGGGGAGGCGAATATTTTCAACAGGTTGATCTTTATACCGAAAATCAAAAGTAATTGAACCATCGGGGTGACGTGTGACATTTTGCATGGCGCAACCGATACTTTCGAGGGTTGGATATGTTTGCGTGCCTATTGAGATTTGTGCACCGTTGCCGTGAAAAACAAATCGAGCCGGATATGGCATTCTAGGTGGTTCATTAGACCCTCTGTGTTGAGGGATCTGAATAGCTATTTCAAACTGCGAAATGGGTCCTCGCAGACCTTCATTTTTACGACGAGGAAATTCAAAGGTAAGGGGCAATTGTTGACTTGATGTAAATCTAACGAGGGGATGTTGCGATTTAAAATCATATTGGATCCCATCTTCTCTGATGCGGGTTTCTGTTGCACCAAGCTGTTTTACAAGGGGTGATTGTGCTTCATCAGATAGTCTTGCCTCACGAAATGCAAAGTGCCTTCCTTTCCCTTGTTTTGAATCTGCCACAGTGCAGTTCATTGTAAAATAGCCGCGGTCCGGGTTTTTTTTAGTAAGACCAATGACTTCAACATCTTCAGGTCCATTTTCAGCCACTACCACATGCCCGAATGTACTTTGTTCTAATTGTGATGGGGTCGCCCTCCATCCGGGTTGATGAGTAAACTCATCACGTTCTTCAAGGGTGAACGCATCTCTTTTGTCATAGATTTGTTGGGATAGTGAAGCTAAGGAAGCCAGGTCTCGTTGGGCTCCGCGTTCCATTCGTTCCTTAAGTAACCGTTGAGGCGCAAAAACAGTTTTTAATGTATCTTTTATATGTGTTTTTATTCCTGTTTGCGGTGTCTCCGTCATAGATGTTATGAATTTAATAATAATATATTATAACACTACACCTTTCTCCCGTATTTTTCCTTTGAAAGCTTGATTATGGCCTCACGGTTGTTGTTCAGGAGCGCCGGAAGGGGAAGAGTAGTTGCAGGGAAGGGGGCACTGGTCATGTTGTCGATAGACAGCTTCATTACCGTCTCAAATTTGCCCAGGGCAACCAGGTCATTTTCTTCATACAATTCGCCGAATTCCTTTGAAAGCACGTAAGCGTCCCGTGCACCGACAACGAATGAAATAAGAGTGCCTACATTGCCGAAAATAGCCCTTTCAATTTCTTCTTCCAACTGTTCGATATATTGATTGGTGAGGGTTAAAGACAGCCGATATTTCCGTGCTTCAGACAGGATTTTTATAAATGAAGTTGTGGCAAAATTCTGAAACTCATCTACATACAGGAAAAAATCCTTCCGGTCTTCTTCTTTGATAAAACTGCGGTTCATAGCAGCCAGCTGAATTTGGGTAATAAGCATTGCTCCAAGTAAAGCTGCGTTATCTTCTCCCAGTTTTCCCTGCGAAAGGTTAAGAAGTAATATTTTTCCGCTGTCCATAATTTCTTCAAGATTAATGGATGATTTGGGTTTTCCTACGATGTTGCGGATCATACGGGAAGTTACAAACTGTCCGACTTTATTTTGAATGGGGGAGATGGCCTCAGCCTTCAAACGGTCAGGCATTTTGGCAAATTCTTTTTCCCAAAACGCTTTAAGTACCGGGTCCTGAAGTTCGCTTACCACTTTTTTTCGGTAGTCGGCATGGGAAAGAAGGGAAAGCACATCGGGCAAAGCTGATCCGGGTGTTTCAAGAAGGGTGAGGATTACATTTCTTAAAATGTATTCAAGCCGCGGTCCCCAACTGTCTTTATATAATTTGCTGAAAATTGAGACAATGCCTGAGGAAACAAGATCTTTATGTTGTTTATTCTTTATTTCAAGTACATTAAGTGAAAATGGCCGCTCCAGATCAAACGGTTCAAGATACACGACATCATTAAGTCTTCTTTTGGGAATAAAGTCAAGGATGGTTTCGCATAAGTCTCCGTGAGGATCTACAATTCCTACCCCGCGTCCTTTACGGATATCGTCAATTGCCATGTTGGCAATAAGGGTTGATTTACCGGCGCCTGTTTTACCGATGATATACACATGTTTGCGGCGGTCCGCATCCTTAATCCCAAAAATAGTTTCTTTATTTCGGAACTCAGTTTTGGCAAAGAAATTAATGCTTTTTTTCGTTTCATCCGTGGCATTGTCGGCAACCGGCAGATTTTCAGGAGGCTCTCCGATGAGGGTTTTACCCCAGGTGATGTTCTTTATGCCGGCCAGCAGATATCCTGGCGGGTGCCACATGGTGGCAAGCTCTTGGGAGTTTAAAATCTGATTTTTACACTCAAAATAGGAGAGCTTTCTTTCTCTTACCCGGTTAAGAAGCATTTGTTTGAAAAAGAGCGGACGTTTGAATACAAATTGGTTACCTTCCCCGAGTGAGAAACTGCCGAAAGTTCCAGCCAAATTGCTTACGTAGGGCATCGGATTAAGACCGGGGGTATCGGTTCCGACAAGTAGCCGTATTCCTGCTTTGCCGCCTTGGAAAGTGGCTTTTTTCATGATAATCATCTTTTGCGGATTCATCGTATATTTAAGGGCATTTTCATCATATACCTGGTTACCTGCGTTTTTTACGGCCTGATCCTGCCATGCAAAGTAGGGGGGAGTGACTACAATCTGTACAGCCATCCGCAGGTGGGGTGGTTGTTTGGAAAGAAAGCCCACAAGTGCCGATAACGGGTCAACATCCTTAAAATCAAAATATGTTTTTATGGGAAGATAGGAGTATGAATTTAAAAAGACTTCCCCGACTGCAAGATTTTTTGATTTGAATATGATATTCATCGGATCGGTTGTTCTGGATACTTTGGATTGGGGGAATGAGGAAGTGATGAGACTGGTAAGAAGTGTTTCACTTTCCCGGGGGGTGGTGACATAAAAATATACCAGTTGGTTGATAAGATATATTTCAAATGCATATGTTTTCGGATGTACGATCAGAAGCCTCTTTAAAAGAGGAAGATAAGGATAGGGAAGGACTGAGGCAAATATTTGTGTCGCCGACTCAATCGGCGTTTCGTCCTCTTTCGGATTTCGTACCTGAAGATGTGAAAAAACGGGCATATATTAAGATTATATATAAAAAAGTCGTAATTAACATGCCATATCCGATGAATTGGAGGTATTGCGGCCAATAAATAATAATAATATGTTCTTTTTGTAAAGCATTATTTTCTTTTAACTTCCAGCCATTTGCCCAATTATTCAAAAGAACATGATTTTTTATTTCTTCTCCTTGGAAAAATGGAAAGAATCTGTTAATCCAACCGTTATCTGGGACGATATACGCTTTCCAACCGGAGTCAAATGACTGTGAAAGATACAGATATTGACTTTTTCCATTATTAAGAACAAATGAGTAAAAAGTTTCAAGGGGATGTTTAATATTTGAGATAGTATTCTCATCTGGTGCTACTACAAAGCTATTTTTATCAGTAATCTTGAGGTTTTTCAGAAAATTGTACGGAATTTGATAGGCGGTAATGCTTGAAAAATCAGTTATCGTGGATTCACTATTTTGGGAAAAATTATCATAGTACATGTCATAGGAAATTGAGTCGGGGAATGTAGGAGGGATGATAAAGTAGTGAGTCTTGAATTCTTCAGTACCGTATAAAAAAACATCCAAATAATGAGTTTTATTTGCGTTGGAAATATAAAAAGCAGGATTGGTACCGGTAATTTTTCTCATTTTTACTCCGACTAAATATCCATAACTGGTGAGAAAATCATAAAAGTGGTATGTAAGGCATTGCCTGCTATTTTGCGAAACAAGTCTTATATAACTTGTTTCCCCCTGTTCATTAAAAGAGTATGTATTGCGGTTATTTGGTGCAATTTCATTGCAGGGCTTTGGAATAGCTTTCTCAAATGTTTGAGTGTCTCCACTGAGAGAGCTATTTTGAATGAATTTTGGATAGGTGACAGATAAATTTCCTCCCCCAGTGGAAAAGCTAACGCTTGTTTGGCGTTCAGTAAGAACCTTATAAACAGGATCATTGTCGCTGCTCCAGCTAACAGAGGCAATATTGGTTGCAGGATTAACAAATATAAGATTATTTGAAAATTGCGTATATAAAAAAGTATTATAGACAGCATTGAGGTCATCCCAGTTGATATTTTCACCGTTTAGAGAAACTTTCAAGTTGGGAATACTGCTTATTTGAACAGTTCCAATGGTTGATGAGAATTCATTTTGCGCAATCGGTTGATCATTTATTTTAATGAGAGGAAAGCGATAAGTGATATTTATATCATATGTTTTATTATCAGTTTTTTTCTTCAGAGAAAGTGAGATGGGAAGTATTTTTTCCGTTAATGCATAAGGAGGGATGATAAGGCGGCGGTTTTTCAATTCTTGTGCGATAGGAGTTGTCAGCGATATAAAATCTGCGTCTTCTTGAATGGAAACGTCACTTTCCTGAGCTTTTCTTTTTGAAAATAGCGATCTGAAAGGATAATATACATTTGTATTGTCGGTGGTGACATAGTCACCATATGTGAAGTAACCGGTATCCTCATCATTCCATTTATATACAGGCCCGATGTCGGGAAGGGCGGCGACTGTTTTGATAAAAGATTGAGTTTTTTCTTTATTGCGAATATATATATCGATTGGTAATAACGAAGAAGATTGAAATGATTTTACGAAGGTATAATTTGTTGAATTTTTCATATAATCAAGAAGGGGTTCATTCGGCAGGAGTGCTTTTTGGTCTCTGCAGTGCATCATGTTGCGGTCATACAATACCCATTTAATATTGTATTTTTCAAGAATCGCGTCGACCTTCCCGAAGTTTTTCTCGCGGATTGCCTGAGTGACTTCCCAGTAATAATTTTCTCCTGAATTATTCCACACATCAAATGTACGGGAAAGAAATGGTTGGCGAACGCCATACCAAAAAAATCCGGATCCGGTATAGCGCCAGTTATAGCTGTACCAGCCCTCAGGACAGTCCTGCGGAAAGTCGGCAATACGGCCGTCTTCCTGTGTTTTAAAATAGGCCATTATTTCCGAGTAAGCTGAAGGCAGGTTGTTTTTTAAACGTTCATAGAAAAAGTTTCCTTTGAAAAGAGGTAAGCCGTAGTAAAAAAGTAAAACTAATACGGCACCAATAGTCAGATAAGTCGCGCTTTTATGCTTGAACCATTTAACAAGAAAATGAAGAAGGATAAGTGTTCCTATCACAAAAAAGATACTGTAGGAAAAAGCTACACCTATGGAGAATTTAGTGAAAGCTGCCCTGAATGCTTGGCGGTATATGGGCATATAATTCTGCAGAAATTGGGTTAAAAGTGAAAAAGGAAAAACATCAGTAGTAAGTCCGGTAAAGAAAAAAAGGAAAATACCCGCAAATGAAGTCGCTATCCAACTTTTTAAGTAGAATAAAGCAGCGAGTACTCCGATAATGGTGACAGCAAAGCATCCCCAGCCGATAAGAAGTATTATCTGATTGTTATGATGCTCTACCCATGGTTCAAAAACATATTTTACATATTGCGGTCCCGAAGAATCAACCGCTTCAAAAATAAAGCCCTTAATAAGGGCAACATCGGGAAGATCACCGAATTTTTTATTTTTATTGATAAACTCGGGAGTTGAGACAAGGTTGTTGTATGAATTAAGGTAAATATTACTTCGTGTTACAGTGTAATACCCCAATGGGATCATCCAATAAGAGTTGATAACCAAAGTTAACAGGACAATAAGAATACTTTTTTTTACTGCTTGTATTGACCGGAAATGAAGCATGAAACCGGTTAAAAATATACCCAAAGCAAAACAATAGGCAACAAACAAAGGGGGAATAAATCCCTGACCGCTTGCAAAAAAGTTAATCAAAAAGAAAAAAAACAAATTTGTTTTTGATGGGCTGTCCAATGTTTTTATCAAAATCAAAAACAACCAAGGCAATGCTGCAAAGTGGATAATGAAAGCCTCAAGCTGAATATAAAACATCTGTATTGTCCCCAAGTTAACCCAGTAGAACAGGACGCCGATAAGAGCAAGATAATCAATAGCGCCGGGTGCGATGTGGAAGCGTTTAATTGAAGGAATAATTTTTTTGGAAAGAAAATACAACCCTAAACCTCCAATATAAAAACAAAGAAAAGTAAATACAGTACGCAGAAGTATTTTAGGCAGCAAAAATGAAAGCAGGTAAATAACAATAGTGTGAGGGAGCGTTGAGGCAAACCCGTGGCCTGCGAGCGTACCAAGTCCATAATTTTCCTGCCAAAGAGAGCTGAAGGAACGCTTAAAATTGATGAAAAAGTTAAACTCAGGATTAATGGAATCCCAGCCGAGGAGATTTTTGTCAAGGGATATGTTTACAATGACAATTACAAAAAATACAGCATTTATAATAAAAAAAGGGAGAAAATGCTTGTACTTTTTTATCAGGTGCATGTAATTAAGTATACCCAAATTTCCCTTTAAAAAGGCACATATATGCCTTCCATTGAGTGATGGTGGACAGTGTATCCGGGAGGGATGGTAACGCCTATGTTTTTTCCCCATTTTAAAGTCCAGACGCCGATGTGCGGAGTCATTTCCTGCCAACGGCTTATATCTGCTGTCTTAGTTTCTCTTAACACCTGCTTTGTTGTTTTCAAACACACATAAGGTAGTTTATTCAATTTTACAAAAACTTCATCACATGCCCCATCAGACGGGTATAAAGTTGCCTCCGTAGTAGTTAAAGCGCGATATATTTTTGAAGGCTCCAAAAACTCATTTTTAAGCTGATATGTATAAGTGGAAGGTATTTGTCCGCACTCATCCCACACTTTTTGAGTATTTGTTTTTATGATAAAAGCTTTTTTACAGACACCGTTTACTTTATAAATGGCAGTATCGGGGACAGATACTTCTTTACCGAGTGTTCTTTCAATAAATATTTCAGGTGACGGATTATAAAGCCCGGGGCTTAGGTTCATAATAATCCCTGCATAAGGAGTGTGTTTAAAAGAGTTCTCCATGTGAGGCATTAAAAAACCGTTAAATGACAAAACAAAGATTTGGAATATGACATATAAGGCAAGAAACACGTATCCTTTTACCTGCTTGTGAAAAAAGGGGAGAGCAAAATAAATAAGAAACGGTATGAGATACAAGGCATATCGGGTAGGCCCGTATCCTGCGGTTCCATGGTTCCAGTTAATGATGAAAGGAAAAAAGAAAAGGGGGATAATCATGCATCCCACAAGCAGAATTATGTCAAATATATTCATTTTTGTTTTAAGGATGCCGTAAACTCCCATAATAAGAAGAAAAGGCGCATAAAAAAGCAGTCCGATGTTCGGATCGAAAATGACTTCAGTGACTTTTTTAAATGTGAAAAATTGAGTACCCACGATCTGAGTTACCGTAAAAGGACTTGGTTGTCCAAAGGTGAATAGGTAGTATATGTTGGGAATAACAATGCCGAAACAGAATAAAGCAATGTATATGAAATTTTTTATCCTAAATTCTCTATGTTTAATAGTCTGCAATGAGTGAATTGCAAGCATAGTTAGAGGAATAAACATAAGCGGTTGGCTTTGCCAGGTAGCAAGCGTACTTAAGAGAATTGCCAGCCATTGTTTTTTATGAAAATAACAAAAAATACCCAAAAGAATAAGTGTGGTATACATAAGCTCAGGTCCAGGCCACACGATAAAAGACATAAGTGGTGAGAGAAAAAGCAGAATAAAAAAAATAACCCGTTCGGACAATTTTTTGAGAAAATAATAGCCGACCAAGAAGGAACCCAAACATAGACCAATAGTATTGGTTAAACGGAACACGTTAAGCTCCTCCAGATGAAATGCCTTTAAAACAAGCCGTGTAGGGATATTGAGAAAGGAGTAAAGGAAAAAATGACTGGAGTAACGAGTCCCTTGAAGGTTTGCAGGATAATAATCCGCGCTTTTAAAATATCCCTCTCCGAAACGTTTGGTTAGTGATGTTTTGTCTGAGGGGGTTAATTCCAGTGAACCGTGATTGAGCACAGACTCAGTCATACCGAAATACTCAATAAGGTCTCCGCCGTATTGCATTTTCGGATTGATGAGAAGATACAAAAAGACAGAAATAAAAAAGACAAAGAATAAAGTCCAAACAAACTTACTCTTCATACATTATTCAGTATATCCTAATGAAAGTTGTTTACCAAGATTAACAGAAGGAGCAAATATTGCATTCATATAGAGATCTGATGTTTTATCCCAATTACGCGTTGCCCGTACCATTTCGGTCACTAGTATCATTTTCTTTTTAAGACCGTTGCGCAGGACTGTCTCAGTAGTCTTAAGACATGACTTTTTATTTAAAGCAAAAGATACGTCCTTAATACGAAGGTCAACCGATTCAAAGATTGCCTTCATATCCTGTCCTCTAAATATTTCAGACAAGGCTTTTGAAACAATAAACGGTTTGCCGTAAGAGAAAACAAGGGAAAGTACTCCTGATGCACAAAACAGGTAACGATAAGGAAATACGACCAAATCTGCTGCGGAAAAATACAGGTGTATTTTGTCCTGAGGGACAAATCCGGTCATGGAAACATGTTTTGATTCCTCTATTGAGTAAATAGTATCGGCAAAATATTCTTTATAGTAAGGTTGGTTCTTCAGAGTAGCACTTTCTCCTCCTGCGATGATAAAACGGACTTTTTTCCCCAGCAAAGCAGAGACGTCTTTATATGCCTTTACAAAAAGATCGGCCCCTTTAAACCAGTTGATAAATCCAAAAAAGATAACAACCTGTTCTTTTGGATCAATACCTAAAAGCTCTTTGGCTTTATTTTTATCAATCGGTTTAAGTTCAGTATCAACTCCATGGGGGATGACTACTATTTTTTCCTCAGCAACCGTGAGCTTTAATTTAGTTTTAAGAACTTCCTCAGCTACGATAACCTGAGTTGTCAGAACGCCCAATAGTAAATAAAATGTTTTAAAAATAAAGTTAAGGACATGTCCTTTGGCCGTGCCCAATATATTCCTATTTAAACCAATATGACCGTGGAGTTTGAAAACATTATCAACTGCAGAATGAATTTGGACATTGGTTTTATAATTTAAACATTTAAGGATAGCCAAAAAAGGTAAAAATAATGAAGAAGTTACAATCCCGCCATATAAAGCAAAATCAAATTGGAAAAGAAGATTTTTGATTAATGGAGTCTTGCGAATTGTTTTGAGTATTTGGAGCCACATAAAAGGGCTTCCTTTTTTGAAACAACGTACGATAAGAACGTTTTTTTCAGTATATGTGCAAGGTTTATCGGTATATTCGGCAAATACCACAATTTGTTTAGATGCGTGAGTGGCTGTATTTTTTGCAAAAGAAGCCACGCCGGATGTTCCGGTTGAGTAAAGTTCACCCTTTTTTGGGTACAAAGAAACAATTCCAAGGGTATCGGGCTTATTGTACAGACTATTGTTTTTTTTCATATTCACCTCTAAACACAACCGAAGTTGTGGTGAGAGGGGAATGCTTTGGTGTGTGTTGTTTTTTTCTCTGCTTGAGGCAGATAAGATCGCGGAAGCGATCGAAACGAACAGGGACACCAAAGCATTGGAGGGCTACGACAACGTAAATTTGTCATCGTTTTCTCCTGATTTGGGTTCGGACAGCGCGTTTAGCGAGCCGGTTTGCATTGTGCAACGAGCCACAACGTAGCCGTATCGCCAGCGCTTGCCTGAATCGTAGCACCCGCAGTGGTGAACTTGTGACCCATCCAGTCGAAATCCCCAACGAAAGGGTTCGGCGTGGTGAAGGGACCACTGAAGGTAACTTCCACTTGACCGTCGGCGGCGTTCAGGATGCGTGCGGCAGAGATGCCGGGCAAACTTTTGATCTGCGCCAAGGTGCAAGGGGGTTGACCAACGTCGGAACGCGGGGTCGGCTGTACAGCAGAGTAGCGGTTCGTGTCAATGACGACAGATGCAGGCACAATTTCGAGCCAGCGATCAACGTCAAAGAACGTTCCATACCCAGCCGGTACAGTTTCACCACCAAGGTACTTTTTTCCACCCAAGTCAGCAGACGTCGAGTTCGGGACGATCCAGGGGATCGTTGATTCGAACCGGGCGATTGCACCAGAACCAGTTGCGGTCAGGAGCATCTGCGGAAACGGACGGTAAGTGGTACCAGCGGCGGGATTGCGTGCCGTGTTGGACGAGAAAGCGGGGACCGGAGCGGACGAGGCGGCGGGTTGTGGGGGAGGAGCAACGCTAACGGGATTGCCGAAGAGCGCAGTCCATGCGGAGAGCAACAGCCCCAAGACGAGCAGGAGCACGATGATGCCTCCGAAGAACCCGAGCAAACCGCCAAAGATCTTTCCAAGCGTACCGCCAGGGAAAACAGACGCCAACAGAAAGGCACCTGCAACACCAGCGATCAACGCAAGGACGAACACGACCACGAACGGTAGAGCACCAGCAATAGCTACTAACATTTCACACCTCCAAGTGTGTCGAACTTGGTACGCTTAGTGCGTACGGTTGAGAATCACTATCCCTATAGAACCTAAAACTGGCTGATGTGGAAGACCCACATGGGATAGCAGCCTTTTTCGAGCGACGAACACTAACGCATAAGCATCACCTCCTTCAGGGTGGATTCAAAAATTGATCTTGCACTCTGTACATAATGTATATACAAGGTGCAAGACCAATTCCTCTGTCTACTTTATATCGCCTAACTTCTTTTTGCAAAGAGTTAAATGATATATTTCACAGAAAAAAGGTGGTTTAAGGATACTCTTACAGTTCGTCGTTTCTCCGAAACGATCTTTCCGCTTTCAAACTATTTGTCCTAAACCCAAATTTTCAAGGTGCGACGGGGGTCTTTTTAGTACTTACTCAAGCTTTTGAGTAAGAGACTCCTCATCACGGTTATCCCGCGACAAGGGTGTGGGTGAAAGCTATATTCACCCCCCTCGTGGGGGATATCCTGGGGTATGAGCCCAGGAAGAAGGGGAGAAGTGAATTCTCCGTTTCTTCCTATGTTCTACCCGATTTTAAAAAGAACTTGTTGCGGTCTTCCGTAAGGAGGAAATGGCTATGATTAGGGTAAGCCATTTCCTCCCTAAGGAAGGAGATAGGGCACTATAAAAAAGCACGCTTGAACGACATAAGTTTATTACTGGTATTTGCACGATGTGAGACGGTTGCGAAGATATTTTGGTTTGCGGGTGAGGTCTGTATACTGCACCCTAATTGCAATATAATCATATAACCTGTAGTATAACATACTATAAGACATTTGTCAAGTAATAATTATCCTATAATATAAAGTGTTTTGAAGCAATATTTCCCTCGCAGCAGAAGCGTACTTTGAAAATCCCTACATTTTCAAAGAGCCTGTTTGTCATTCTCGCGGAAGCGGGAATCTATGGATCCCGTCTTTCGACGGGATGATGTTTATACCTGTAATATACATCTGGTTGCAGCATATGTCAATAATAGTGTTGACTATGACAATATATCTTTACTTATCCACAAGCTACACACAATGACCTTTTTTATATTACTATAAAAAAACTGAGGCTAAATAGCCTCAGTTTTTTTGATTGGTAAAACCATTTTTTTCTTGTTATTCCCGCGCAGGCGGGAATCTTAAGATCCCCGATCAGGTCGGGGATGACATTAAGACTTTATTTATTTGCTGTCAACCTTTTGAGGCTGAATCCGACTCCTGCAAGGATTACATTTGCGCCCAGGATAAGTACTCCGGCTTCAGGTCCAGCCTTGGGAGCAGCCTTGACACCGATAACCTCTTTTTCTACGCAAAACTGTGAAGAGTCGTCATCTGAGGTAACAGCATTTGAAGCTTTAGCCTTGTTTACCAGACAGAAGAGTCCTTGGTTAACGGGCAATTTGTTCTGGGGATAAAGCTGCATATTCATAAAATAGGTCTTTTCTTCATTGGGGGCAAATGAGCCTGCGTCCCAAGAGACGATGCGTGTTGATGCATCATAATTGCCAGGACCCTCCATTGGTTCAACATAAGTGGGAATATAATCCTGGACAGTTACTTGGGATAAAGATATGGTTGAGGTATTTTTTACTCTAATTTTAAAAAGTACCTGTTGGCCGGGGCGGAAACGGGGATCGGCCGGGGTAAGATTATCAACATATTCTACATTTACCTGTCCGCCTTTGGTCATGGTACCATTGGGTTTTCCAACCATTTTATCAATAAGAATTGTCTGGGCTGGGGCGGGCTGACCGTATTGTCCATATTGGCCGTAGTCGGCTGAAACGGTTGAAACAGAGTAAGAAAGAACTGAAAAAGTGAATACGGAAATGGCGAGTGCCTTAATTAATGTTTTCATATGTTGGTATTATACTACAGGTCCTTTCGTTTGTCAACTATAGGCTTATGTGTCGACAAAATGAATCATTGTCTTTTTTCTCAATGGGATCACCCTTTTTGCCCAAGTCGAAAAAATCCAACGATTCATTTTGCCTTTTGGGGTATAATAATAGGATGAAATTGAATGCTAAAGAGCTTCGGACGGTGGATGAAGCTGAAATCCAAGAAAAGCTCAAAAACCTCAAAAGAAAACCTATCTACTTTATCCTTGAGAATATCTATGATACCTACAATATAGGGGGTATTTTCCGTCTAGCTGATGCTATAGGGGTATCAAAAATGTATTTATGCGGGCAAATGGAGATTCCTCCGAACTCCAAGATCAAAAAAGCATCAATTGGTACCTATAAAATCGTGCCATGGGAGTATAAAAAGACGGCAAAGGAAGCAATTGAAGAGTTAAAATCAGACATGAGTCATTCCCGCGAAAACGGGAATCTTAAGATCCCCGATCAGGTCGGGGATGACAAAAGTATTCAAATCATAGCAGTGGAGCAGGACGAAAAATCCGTTCCTTATACTGATATAGCCTATTCCTTTCCCATCGCTCTTGTTTTAGGCAATGAAACATACGGGGTGACGAAGGAAACCCTTGCATTAGTTGATCATGTTGCTGAAATTCCCATGTGGGGGATTAACCGGAGTTTGAATGTGATTGTCTCAGCTGCGATTGTAAGTTACCACGCCGTTGGAAAGATAAGTAAGAGATAATTCATAAATTATCGCTACGAAAGGAAAAACACACGTGTTATAATAAAATTCTTGCCTTGATAGTTTAGTGGTAAAACAAGCCCTTGGTAAGGGCTAGAGTGTGGGTCCGATTCCCACTCAAGGCTCACATCTCAGATAACTCCAGAAGATTTTCCGATAGGGATTAACAGATTGATTACTATATTTACCAAAGGACGAAGGACCATATCGAGCATTGAGCCACTTCCGATCGGGATGATAAGAGCAAGCAGGAAAAACATGCCCCAACGTCGTAGACCTTCCCATTCATAAGATTTTTTCTTGGGTAAAAATCCCGCTACAATATTAAACCCATCCAACGGATGGATCGGAATAAGGTTAAAAAGCCCCAATGTAACGTTCATTATAATGAGGGGAACAATTAGAATTGAACCTATAATAAAAAAATGATAAAGATTAAAAAATGTTAACAGATATAATACTATAGACAGCACGACTGCTAAGATCATGTTAGAAATCGGGCCGGCAAGCGCGATAAAAGCCGCATCTTTTCGTGGATTTTTAAGATTAAACGGATCAAACTCCACGGGCTTGCCCCATCCAAAGCCAAAAATCAGGAGAAATACCGCACCCATCAAATCAAGATGTACAAGGGGATTTAGCGAAACTCTTCCCTGGAGTCGGGCTGTGGGGTCACCCAACCGGTCAGCCATCCAAGCATGAGATGCCTCATGAATAGTTATGGCAACAAGCAGTGAAAAAGCGTAAAAAACAAAACTAAGCGGATTGGAGAATAAAAGATTTATCATAAAAACATTGTCATTCTTATTGCATTTAACCTTCTCCTATGATATCATAAATTCTTATGAATATTTGTTTTCACTGCGGCAAAGGAATCCTTATGGGGCGTACCCACACTCACCATAGAGGTGTTGCCGGAGGTCGTTGGAAAAAAAGAGCTCCCAAAGTTCAGAGGGTATTCCGTGCTAATTTACAGGTAATGAACGTGCTTGTTGACGGCGTGGAAAAAAGAGTCAAGCTTTGCACCAAATGTTTGAAAAGAGTAAAAAAAGACATTCGGGATGGAAAAAGACCATTTGTCCAATTAGTCTCAAATCAGCCGAAAGTTGAAGCTAAAAAAGTTGAAAAGAAAGTTGAAGAGAAAAAAGTCGTAACAAAAAAAACTCCTAAGAAAGCTGCAGTTAAGTAATTCTTAAACTTCGACAATCTCATTTTTACTCCATGGGATGACTCTTAAAATTAATACTTCATTTTTTCAAGATCACCGTTTTTTTCTTCGTAAAGAGAAGCCTTTTGTTCAAGTGAGCGCTGCGTAAAAAGGATGCCGTGAAGGTGATCGACTTCATGCTGGATCACGATTGCCTTAAATCCGCTAAACCATTTCGTATGTGTTTCTCCGGTTAAATCCTGATATTGTAGAAGCACTCTTGAGGGTCGTTTTAAGGGTCCCCAGATGTGGGGGATAGAGAGACATCCTTCAAGTTTATTATTCTCTTCTTTTTCGACTTTAGGCGGGATTTTTTGTTCTATCTGCAGTATTTTCGGATTGATACAAACTTCTGTTTGGGCTTTGGGAGAAGTTTTCATGATAAAAAGGCTTAAAGGTAAACCAACCTGAGGTGCAGCCAAACCAACTCCCTGCGGATCAATCTGGGCAATAAGAGTTTCCTCCATTTCATATACAAGGTCTTTAATCTTTTGATCAATTTTTGTTACGGGTATGGTAGAGGAGTTGAGGACCTTATGTGGTACCTGGACGATTTTAAGCATAAGTATATTATATAATAAAGTATCAAATTTATGAAACTTTCTCTTGCTTTAGCAACTTACAACGAGGAAAAGAACATAGGGGACTGCATTGAATCATGTCGGGGTTTGGCGGGGGAAGTGATTGTAGTGGATGGGACATCAACTGATAAAACAGTTGAAATCGCAAAGTCCCTGGGTGCAAAAGTAGTCGTTACTTCCAATCCTTCCATGTTCCACATTAATAAACAAAAAGCCATTGACAAAGCTACGGGTGAGTGGATTTTGCAGCTTGATGCGGATGAAAGGGTGACGGGTGAATTAAAAGAAGAGATTAAAAAAGTAATAGCGATGAGGGAGGAAGAATTGGAAGAGTATGAAAAAAATTTACCTGACAGAAAATTATTTGAAAGACATCAAGTTTTAATTCTATCCCGTCATTCCGACGAAAGTCAGAATCCAGGCGTTTCTGGATCCCGTGTCGGAGCACGGGATGACGAACAAAAAACATGGGATGACGAAAAAACTCTGCAGGATGAAAAGAAAATTAATGCTTTCTTTATTCCTCGTTTAAATTATTTTTTGGGTAAATATCTGTGTTACGGAGGGGTGTATCCCGATGGGGTTATTCGTCTTTTCAAAAAAGGAAAAGCCCACCTTCCTTGCAAAGATGTACATGAAGTTATGGAAGTTGAAGGTCAAATCGGGTGGTTGCAAAATCCTCTGCAGCACATTGATTCACCGACATTTTCCCGTTATTTAGAGCGTAACAGCAGGTATATTGATTATATGGTGCAAGACATGAAAAAGTTGAACAAAGAAAAAAATCTGTTCAATTTTATTGATTATGTTTTCATTAAACCCATGTCCTGGTTTTTCATGACTACGTTTCGTCACAAAGGCATTTTTGATGGGTGGCAAGGAGTTGTGTTTTCCTTTTTTTCCGCACTGCGATTTCCCAGGGCGTATTTTAGGTATATAAATACTAGAAAAGAAACTGCCTAAAGACGACTTGTTCCATATAGCTTGTCAAAACGGGAAAAATTAGGTATAACACTACCTTTATGGAACGCAAAAGTAGATCTGCCGAATTAAAATCATATTCGACTATTAGCACTGAACTTCAGGGAAAAGGATTAAACACCTTTGACATGCTTGCTCAGATGCATGCAAATGTCATTGCAAATGATGATCCATTTTTAGGCACTCATCGGTTAGCAACTAACGCAGGTTTTACCGACTCAGCTGTTACCTCCGTCTGTTATGGAATGGAAAAACCATATTTGAGCGCACTGCGACCTTACTTACAATACTGGCAAGGTCAACAAGAAGGAACAAAGGCAGGATTTGACCATCATTTGTCTGGAGCACTTTCGTATTTTCGCACTGAAGGAGAGGAAACACTCAAACTTAAACTTTTATCACTTCGTAAATTTGGCAACTATGTTGACTATCTAGTGGGGTTGAATCCGGCAGTAGGAGTAGTAGAATTACTTCTTTATTCTTCTATCGTACAACATAAAAGTGAAGCGCCTCAAGCTGT
>Ga0334722_10000418_pt1 | contig 63509 bp, 55 predicted proteins | sample C3_bottom_MG_FD_207210 | JGI IMG/M metagenome (GOLD analysis project Ga0334722, IMG submission 207210) | Sediment microbial communities from Yellowstone Lake, YNP, Wyoming, USA - C3_bottom | ecosystem: Environmental > Aquatic > Freshwater > Lake > Sediment | place: USA: Wyoming | collected... | reverse complement strand
TGCCGACCACCAGGTGGGGCAGACCGGCACCACCGTGCGGCCGAAGATCTACTTCGCCATCGGGATCTCCGGGGCCATTCAGCATCTGGTGGGTATGCAGACTTCTGATGTCATCGTCGCCATCAATAAGGATCCGGATGCCGCCATTTTCAAAGTCGCCACCTACGGGATTGTTGGCGACCTGTTCAAGATCGTGCCGGCACTGACCCGAGAATTCAAGAAACGCTTGGGCACCGGGGCTAAAGGGGGGACCAGTGGTGAATGAGAAGTTTGATGCGATCGTAGTCGGAGCCGGTCCGTCCGGGACGGCGGCGGCCATAACCATGGCCCGGGCTGGTTTGAAGGTCCTTCTCCTGGAAAAAGGGGAGTTCCCCGGCGCCAAAAACGTCATGGGTGGTATCCTTTACCGGCATGCCACCGAGGAGATCATTCCCGGTTTTTGGAAGGAAGCTCCGTTGGAAAGGCCCATCGTCGATAAGCGGATGTGGGTTCTAACTGGTGATTCGGCCATTACCGCGGGGTTTAAAACCAAACGTTATTTTGATGAGCCCAACAGCTTTAGTGTTTTGCGGGCCAAGTTTGACCGGTGGTTCGCCCAAAAGGCAGTGGAAGCGGGCGCTACCCTCATCACCGAAACGGTGGTAGAGGACTTCCTCTATGAGGACGACAAGATCGTTGGCGTCAAGGTGGGGCGCGAAGAGGGCGAGGTCTTCGCTGATGTGGTGGTTTTGGCCGAAGGGGCTAACGCCCTTCTCTCCCGCAAGGCCGGACTGCGCGGCGACATCCCGCCCCAGCACGTGGCCGTGGCCGTCAAGGAACTGATCTTTTTGCCCAAGGAGAAGATCGAGGACCGCTTTAACCTGGAGGAGGGCCAGGGTGCGGCCATCGAAATGGTCGGTGAGTCGACGCGGGGCATCTTTGGCACCGCCTTCGTCTACACCAACAAGGAGTCCATCTCCATCGGCCTCGGGGTCATCCTGTCGCACCTCATCGAGCGCAAGATGGCGCCCTATGATCTCCTGGATGCCTTTAAGCAGCATCCCATGGTCAAACCCCTCATCGCCGGCGGCGAAACCAAGGAATATCTGGCTCATCTCATTCCGGAAGGCGGTTACAAGGCCATGCCAAAGCTTTACCGGGATGGGCTCCTCCTGGTGGGCGACGCCGCGATGTTCGTTAACTCATTGCGGGGCGAGGGTTCCAACCTGGCCACCATTTCCGGGAAGCTGGCCGGCGAGACGGTGATCGAAGCCAAAAAGCGTGGCGACTTCAGCGCCGCGACCCTCTCGCTTTATCGGCGGAAACTGGAAGAGTCCTTTGTCCTGAAGGACTTGAAGCAGTATCGAAATGTGACCGAGTTCTTTGAAGAGAACCCCCACTTCTTTAACCTTTATCCGGAACTGGCAGCCGACGCGGCTTACGAGTTTTTCAAGGTGGACGGTGTACCCAAGCGCGACAAGCAGCGCAAGATCATGGATATGGTCAAAGGAAAACGTTCCTTACTGGCCATCGGCGGCGACCTCTTCCGGGCTTGGCGAGTATTAAGGTAACCTGCGGGCTACGAGCCGGCCGCCGGACCTCGGCAAAATGGGGGCCGGCTCCGGTTACCGCCAGACCGGCGGCTCGCCGGAAGATAAGCGGTTTGTCAAGGGGGAAATCCAATGAAACTGGAAGACAAACTCTTTTTAGTTCGATTTCAGCCCGATAAGCAGCCCCACCTGCACATCATTAACGGCGATATTTGCCTGAAAGAATGCAAGGAAAAGCCCTGCACCTTTTTCTGCCCGGCCAAGGTCTACGAATGGCACGAGGCTGAAAAGAGGATCCAGACGGCTTACGAGGGTTGCCTGGAGTGTGGTACTTGTTGGATTGGCTGCCCGCATGATAATATTGATTGGTTCCATCCCCGGGGCGGTTTTGGCGTCATGTACAAATTCGGTTAAAAGAGAAAATGGTTTTGAAGCAGTGAGGGCGGGCGGTTGGCATCAGTAAAGGAGCCAACCGCCCCTAAATTTGGGTTCTCTTTGCCTCGCGATACAGCAAATTGGTCCTTGACAGTGTGCCTGTCCTGGTGATACAATAACCAATCTTTGATTTGACCTTTTCGCTCATTTGTGATAAAATGACGTCGTTGGAATTATTGTGAGGAAGGGGTTGAAACCATGGCTCCGAAGAACGTCCTTCTCGATATCAAGAAGGATTTGGAACCCCACGTGGGACAGCGGATCAAAGTCAGGGCCAGCCGCGGAAGACGGAAATTCCTCGAGCAGGAGGGCATTCTGGAGAGGACCTACCCGAGCATCTTCGTGATCAAGTTTGAAGAAGCCGATCACCGGAGCCGGAGACTCTCCTTCAGCTATACCGACATCCTCACCGATAGCGTCCAACTCATCGTCAAAGACGAGCAGGGAGATAAAAAGATAACGGCGTCTTTCCGGTAAGTACACCTGGGTCGTAGGCTCAGGTGTCTCTCTTTTAAGTCGGCGAAAGCGCCGGCTTTTTTCTTTTTTGCATGGCCGAAGAACCCCTTTTCCTTTTTATCACCTCCAACTCCTGGTTTGCATAACATGGATAACGGGGAACAGCATCTTGCAGCTGGCCAGGGGAAGGGAGGGAGAAAAGGTGGAAAAGGTTTTTAAGGCCCTCGATGTGCACAAGACCAATCTGCTGGCTTTGCAGAACGTAGTGGGCGTCGGGGTAGGCTATAAAGAAACCGGCGGAAAAAAGACGGACCAGCTGGCAGTGACTGTCCTGGTGAAGAAGAAGTTGCCGGCCAGACATCTGTCCAGCACCCATTGCGTCCCGCGAACGTTGAGCGAGATCGTTACCGACGTCATCGAAGTGGGGGAGGTAACCATCTTGAGCCGGCTCGACCGCCTTCGACCAGCCCATCCCGGTCTGAGCATCGGACATTACCGGATTACGGCGGGTACCTTCGGGGCGGTGGTGCGGGACAAAAAGACGGGACAGCCTTTGATTCTCTCGAATAACCATGTTTTGGCCAATATCACCAATGGCAAAGACGGACGGGCCCAAATCGGGGACCCGATCTATCAGCCCGGAAAATATGACGGGGGTACCAGCGACGACACTATCGCCCAATTAGAGCGGTTTGTTCCCATTTACCACGACTGGCTACCCACCGCTTGCCCCTATGCTCTGGCGGCCGAAAAGACTTTCAATTTCGTCTTAAAAAAGATCAAACCCGATTACGAAGTGCGCTTTTTTAAAAAGACCAACTTCGAAAACCTGGTGGATGCCGCCCTGGCCCGACCTTTGAACGAAAATCTCATCACCGATGAAATCGAAGAGTTGGGACGGGTTAGGGGAGTGGCCGAGGCCGAAATGGGGATGAAGGTGGTCAAAAGCGGCCGGACCTCCGGAGTGACCCGGGGAGAGATCCGGGTCATCAAGGCTTCCATCAAAGTCCTGATGGGGGACGTCGGATTTGCCCTGTTTAGCGACCAATTCGTCACCACGCCCATGGCTCAACCCGGCGACAGCGGTTCTTTGGTCTTGACGGAGGACATGAGGGCGGTTGGCCTTCTGGCGGCGGGCTCAGACAGCGCCACCATTTGTGCCCGCATCCAAAACGTCCTGGACCTACTTAAGGTGACCTTTTAAGAGGGCGGGGAGGCCAGCATCAAGCGGTGTTCAAGGAGATCTCCCACCGGAACTTCGAAGCCACAGAGTGTGGTTTGAAGGAACCAGGCGGGGGCCAGCGACGTATACGACATCATTGAAAAAAGAGGACAGCTCAGCCGGAACCCCGGCGACGCTCATAAGCCCAATGGAAGGCCGGTTCTCATGGTCGAACCGGTCTTTTCATTTGGATTTTGGTGCATTACCCGTCCAAATTCAGGTAAGAATAAAGTGGACGAGACCTGAGTGTTGGCCCGGTTTCGGCTGGTGAGCAGAAGTTGGGCTTGGGCATGGATGCCCGTGCCCACCTTACTGCTGGCGAGGTGAGTACAGGTAGACCTGCGGAGCCTGCTACATTCCCCGACATGGGGGGCGACCTGTGATCGAAGAAGAAAAGACCGACATTTGCTAGAGTAGAACGCCTGTCCTACCGAAGCCACACTTTTGGTTTCAAAAGAACGTAAGCAGGAGGAAGCCAAGGTTGGGTGACAAGGTACGCGGGACCTTGCTGATCATCGGTGGAGGGGAGGATAAAGATGGCCGCCGTACCATCCTGCGGGAATTCGTCCGCCTCTCCGGGGGGAAGGAGGCCCGCCTGGTCATCGTGACGACGGCGGCTGCCCGCCAGCGGGAGGTAGGAGAAGTTTACCGCCATATTTTTCGCGAATTAGACGCGGCGGAAATATTTTTGCTAAACGTTGACCGGCGCGAGGAAGCCTTTCGTTCTGAAAACAGGCAACTTGTGCGGCAGGCTTCGGGGATTTTCTTTACCGGCGGCGATCAGCTGCGGATCACCAGCCTGTTGGGGGGAACTCCTCTTTACCGGGAACTGCAGGAGGCTTATGAAAAGGGGGTCGTCATCGCTGGAACCAGCGCTGGGGCATCGGCCATGAGCGACACCATGATCATCTCCGGCGACGGCGACGACGCTCCCAAAAAGAATACCGTGCAAATGGCGCCGGGGATGGGTTTTCTGGAAGAGGTTGTCATCGATCAGCATTTCGCGCAGCGGGGAAGGATCGGGAGGCTTCTCTCAGCGGTGGCCCAAAATCCCTACATTCTTGGGGTGGGAATTGACGAAGATACCGCCATTGTCGTGGAAAGGGACGCCGAATTTCGGGTCATCGGGAGCCAGACCGTCACCGTCATTGATGCCCGGAACATCGTCCATACCAACGCTTCGGAGCAGGCTCCGGATCAACCCCTGGCCCTGACCGGAGTCATCCTGCACATCCTGCCCGCTGGCTATGGTTTTGACCTGAGGAGACGGGAACCACGCCTCCCGCCGGAGACGACATAAACCAGATTGGGGACGATGCCTGGCGCGGTGATTTCGCCGGGTCATTTCTAAGGCTGGTTGGCGGTTGGAGGCATCAGGAAGCCTCCCGCGCATCCCTCGGGAGCGGGAGGCAATGATCTAGGAGGTCAAGGAATGGAGATCGAAAGAATAAGGGTGATGGAGGGCCGCAATATCTATAGCCCCTTTCCCGTCATCGAAATGGAAGTTAACCTCGGCGATCTGAAACAAAAGACCTCGCGGGACCACCCCCGCTTCATCGAAGATCTGCTCCAGGCTCTTCCTGGTCTCCGGGAGCATCATTGTTCCCTGGGCCGGCCGGGCGGCTTTGTCCAGCGCCTCAACGAGGGGACGCTGTTTGGGCATATCATTGAGCACGTCGCCCTTGAACTACAGGCGGCCGCCGGGGCCGATGTGGTCTACGGGAAAACCAGGGCCACCGAACGGAAGGCGGTCTACCGGGTCGTCTACGAATTTACCGTTCGCGATGTGGGGACTTTAGCGGGACAACAGGCGGTAGCCCTGGTGGAAGCCCTTTGGCGTGGGCAGCCTTTCGATACTTCAGGGGTTTTACAGAAGCTGAAGAATCTCCTGGCCCAAAAATCCCTGGGCCCCAGCACGGCCGCCATTGTCCAGGCGGCTCAGGAGCGCGGCATTCCCTTCCTCCGTCTTTCGGACGAAAGCCTGGTCCAATTGGGTTACGGCTGCCGGCAACGCCGGATCGAGGCTTCCATTACCAGCCTGACTGGGGTCATTGGAGTGGATATCGCGGCGGATAAGGCCCTGGCCAAGAAGCTCCTGGCGGAAGCCGGCCTGCCGGTGCCGCAAGGAGGAATTGCAGCCACCGAGGAAGAGGCCCTGGCCCTGGCCGAGGAGATCGGTTATCCAGTAGTGGTGAAGCCTTATAATGGCAATCAGGGTAAGGGTGTCTCTTTGAACCTGAGGTGTCCGGCCGAAGTCAAAGAGGCCTTTAAACTGGCACAGAACTACGCCGGCCAAGTCATAGTGGAGAAGTACATCTTTGGACGCCACTACCGGCTGCTCGTGGTGGGAAACCGGGTCGTGGCCGCCTCGGAGCGGATCCCCGCCCGGGTGGTGGGGGATGGGGAGAGCACCATCGCCCAACTGGTCGAACAGGTCAATGCCGATCCCAAGCGGGGTGAGGGGCACGAGAAGCCTCTAACCAAGATAAAAATCGATCCCGTGGTCCTGATGGTTTTGGCCCGGCAGGGCTGGCGGTTGAACGACGTACCAGAACGCGGCCAGATCGTCTATCTCCGGGAAAATGCCAATCTCAGCACCGGAGGGACGGCGATTGATGTCACCGATGAAATTCATCCCCGGAACGCTCGCCTGGCCTTGCGGGCGGCAGAAACGGTGGGTTTGGATGTGGCCGGCGTTGACCTGGTCCTACCCCACATCGCCGAACCCGGGGACGAGACGGGTGGGGCCATCATCGAGGTTAACGCGGCCCCGGGGCTGCGGATGCACCTTTACCCCACGCAGGGCCAACCCCGCCCGGTAGCGCGGGCCATCGTCGACCACCTTTTTCCACCAGGTGAAAACGGACGCATCCCGCTGGTGGCGGTGACGGGAACCAACGGAAAAACCACTACCGTGCGCATGATCGGGAGCATCCTGGAAAAGGCCGGGTTTTTGGTGGGAATGACTACTACCGACGGGGTTTTTTTGGGGGAAGAGAAGCTTTTGTCCGGCGATACCACCGGCCCCAAGAGCGCACGCCTCCTTTTGACCCATCCGCGCGTGGAGGCGGCGGTGCTGGAAACGGCCCGCGGCGGCCTCTTACGGGGCGGTCTGGCTTTTGATCGTTGCGACGTAGGCGTCCTCTTGAATGTCGCCGAGGATCATCTGGGGCAGGACGGCATCGAAGACCTGGAGGATCTGGTCTTCGTCAAGTCCGTCATCCTGGAGGCCATCGCCAACGGGGGGCGGGCCGTCCTCAACGCCGACGACCCCAACAGTCTCTTGGCCCTACCACGGGTCAGGGTACCCGTCATCTACTTCTCCAGCAACAGCCGGAACTTAATCGTCCACAAACACCTGGCCGAGGGGAAAGAGGCGGTCTTTTTACGCCGGGGTCAGATCATCGTGGCCAAGGGTGGCGAGGAGGCCAGGGTCATCGCGGTCAACCAGATTCCGGCCACCTTCCGGGGAGCGGCCAGGTTTAATGTGGAAAATGCCCTGGCCGCCACAGCTGCCGCCTGGGCCTTAGGCCTTTCTCCGGATATTATCGCCGCAGGCTTACGTTCTTTTGCCGCCAGTTCCTCCATAAATCCCGGCCGCTTCAACCTCTGGGAGCTAGCGGGCATAAAAATAATGGTGGATTATGCCCACAACCCACCGGCCTTGAGCGCCATTTTAAGGACGGCGCGGCGGCTGAAGCCAGCCCGGCTCATCGGGGTCATCGCTTCTCCCGGGGACCGGCGCGATGAGAGCATCCTTCGCTTGGGCGAGGTGGCCGGACGCGGTTTTGACCTGGTAGTAGCCAAGGAGGACGAGGATCGTCGTGGCCGACCCCCGGGGGAAGTCGCCGCCCTTCTGGCCCGCGGAGCGCGGAAATACTTGCCGCCGGAGCAGGTACAGATAATCCTTGCCGAAGAAGAAGCGGTGCGCTGGGCCTTGACCCAGGCCCGTCCCGGCGATCTGGTGGCCGTTTTTTACGAAAAGTACGAAGCCATTATGGAGATCCTCCAGCGTCTGCGCCGGGAAATGGACGCCGTCATCACCATCCCGGCCGCCGAGCCGAAGGAAGGTTCAACCCAGGTACCGCCGCCCCTGGAGGCGGTGGCCAACACTCCCGGGTGAAACTCCCGGGTGAAAGCGTTTGGCCCGGCACCACAGCCGGGTCTTTTGCTGTCTTGTAGCCCCGATTTTTGTAAAATCCTTGGTTAAAGCAGGATGTTTCCTCTAGATATAGAATTAAGGAAAAAGGAGGCGAAAGGTGACTGAAAGGGAGAGCAGATTTTTGATGAAAAAGCTGACGCTCCCCGCCCGGGCCAAAATCAACCTAACCCTGGAGGTTTTGTCCCGGCGTTCGGACGGGTATCACGAGATCAGGACCGTTTTACAGGCCCTGGAATTGCATGACCTGATAACGATAGAACCCGGGCCGGAAATCGCCGTCTTTTCCTCGCACCCAGGAGTGCCAGGGGGGCCGGCTAACCTGGCCTATAAGGCAGCTCTGGCCCTGAGGGAAAAGGTGGAAGGAGAGCCAGGAGGCGCCCGAATTTTCATCGAGAAGAGGATTCCCCTGGCCGCTGGACTGGCCGGGGGGAGTGCTGATGCGGCGGCCACGTTGCATGGACTCAACGAACTTTGGGCACTGGGTTTGGAGCGGGAGGAACTGTTGCAAGTGGCGGCGCGGATTGGCTCTGATGTTCCCTTTTGCTTGGACGGGATAACGGCTCTGGCCACGGGCCGGGGGGAAAAACTTCATCCTCTGCCGCCTTTGCCGCCCCTTTATGTAGTTTTGGCGAACCCTGGCTTCGGCGTGGCCACGAGCTGGGCCTACGCGGAATTCGACCGGGGAGAGAAAACCCCAGGGGAGGGAAGCACGGGTAAGATCTCCCCCAGTTTAGCCCTGGTCGAAGTTCTCAAAAAGGGACGTCTTTCTGAACTGGGGACTTTGCTATATAATGATCTGGCGGGGGTGGTCAGCCGCCGCTACCCGCTCATCGCTGAGCTAAAAGATCGCTTGAAATCCGCCGGGGCACTGGGAGCGGAGATGAGCGGCAGCGGACCGACGGTGTTCGGACTTTTCCAGGAGGAAAGTCGGGCTCGCCAGGCGATGGAAGAACTTCGCCGTTTGGTTCCCACGGTTATCCTGACCGAGACGGCCACCACGCGGGTCTGAACCTTGATGGGCGCCTCCTATATTGGGCACATGAGCCCTGCGCCAGTGCTACCACACCACTGGGGGCCGCCGGGCAGCGACGGGCAGCTTGAGGGTAACCGGCAATCGCCGGTAGAATGAGTTTCAGGTGCAGTGAAACGAGCGGCCATGTCACCGGAAAAGAGGGAACACTTATGGTAAATGCCGTTGTTCTGGCTGGACGGGCTAATGACGGTCGATTGAAGGATTATGGTCCGCCAGAGAGCGAGGCTCTCATCGATATCGGCGGCCGACCCATGCTGCAATACGTCCTCGCTGCCCTCGGCGAGGCCAGCGGGGTCGAGCGGATCTTGGTGATGGGGCCGCCGGAGCTTTTGGCGAGGGCCGTTCAGGCACCGGGGGTCGAGTTTCGGGCCGGAGGGAGTTCCATCACGGAACACGTCCTTTTGGCCAAGCGCGAACTGGGGGAAGAAAAACCCCTCCTCATCGTCACGTCGGACATCCCTTTGGTCACCGGGGCGATGATCGACCGTTTCCTGGCTGCCGCCGTGCCCCTGGGGGCTGATTTCTGTTACCCCATCAGCCGGCGGGAAGATAACGAGGCCAAATATCCAGGGGTCCGGCGGACCTACGTTACCCTCCGGGAGGGCACTTTTACCGGCGGGAACATCTTTTTGGTCAATCCCCAGGTCATTGAGCCGGTATTGGGTAAGGCCGAGGAGTTTATCCGCTACCGGAAGAGTCCGCTCAAACTGGCCGGGTTGTTGGGCTGGTCCTTTATCCTGGGTCTATTACTAAAGAGGCTGAACATCAGCCAACTGGAAGAGAAGGTATCACGGCTGTTTGGGGTAAAGGCCAGAGCCATCATCTGCCCGGACCCAGAAGTGGGCCTGGACGTTGACAAACCAAGCGACCTGGAGCTGGTCCGCCGCGTCCTGGGGACGGCGTCAAGCCGGTAAGTAGAGCGCAGCGCGTCGGAGCGAGATGGGTGACCGGCCGCAGGCCTTAAACTGAGGACTCAGGCGCGAAGAGGCGCCAGCCGCCTACCTGATGCGGATTAAGCCTCCTTCGGCATCCTATCCCACTTTCGAGAGTTATAGGACCGGTGCCTGCGGATTATGGGGCGTCCGGGCGTATACCCCTGAACGCGACTCATTCCCGGAGGTCTGGGTATTCTGCCGGGTCTCGGGGCGCACCGGCGGAGCAAAAAAGGTATGCCACCATCTGGCGGACAAATCCCATCGAAAGGAGCGTAAGCCTGGGTTGGGAACCGCTTAGCAGCGGAACAGGACATTCAGGTTTAAAGACCAGGCCTTTTGACATGCCAGACAATAAAAGAAGTGAGCGTCTGGTGGCCATGACCAAAATCCTTCTCGATCACCCGGCCACTCTCCTTCCCCTGGGGCATTTTACCCAAACCTTAGGGGCAGCCAAATCTACCGTTAGCGAAGACCTGGCCTATTTGCGCGAGGTCTTCGCCAGTATGGGTTTGGGGAAAATTGAAACCTTTCCTGGAGTAGCCGGCGGTGTCAAATATCTTCCCCTCCGTAGTCCGGAGGGGATCCTTTCTGTCGTCGAGGAGCTCTGTGTTAAGCTTCGGTCGCCGCAGCGGATCTTACCGGGCGGTTTTCTCTACATGACGGACATTATTTTTTCGCCGCAATGGGCAGCCTTGTTGGGGGAGGCTTTTGCCAGCCTTTTTCAGGAACGTTCGCCGGAGGTCGTCATCACCATGGAAACCAAGGGGATCCCCCTTGCCTTGATGACGGCGCGTGCCCTGGGTTTGCCCCTGGTCACCATTCGCCATGAAAGCCGGGTGACGGAAGGGCCGGCGGTCAGCGTTACTTATCTTTCCGGTTCCAACCGGCGCATTGGCAGCATGTCCTTACCCAGGCGCGCTCTTCCCACCGGGGCCCGGGTGATCATCATTGATGATTTTATGCGGGCAGGGGGGACGGTACGCGGGATGTTGGACTTGCTCGCCGAGTTCCAGGCCCAGGTGGTGGGGACGGGCATCTTAGTGGAAATGGTCCAGCCGCCGGAAAAAGTGGTGCAGGACTACCTCTCGCTGGTGCTATTAGAAGAGGTCGACGAGGCGCACAAGAAGGTCGTAGTGCGGCCTAATCCCAGGCTTGAGCGCCGGGGTTGATGGTTATCGTCCCACTTTTGGGGGGGACGATGTGATCATCATGCACCCGGACAGTGCCCATTGTTGATGCCGGGCTCACGAGGCACAGGAAGGGTCAACGAGGGGCCAACGTCCACGCTTCGCTTCACACCCGAATCAGCCGGCCAGGGCAACCGTCAGGGGCCACGCGGTTGCTCCTCGCATTGGCGAAGGCATATGAGGCCATACCGCCTGATCTAGCTGGTGAAGTGCAAGAAAGCCCCTGGGGGCAATTCTCCGCCTGCTCCGGAAACTACGGATGACGAAAAATCGGCGCTTGCTCCAGCCGGAGATTGTGTTAGAATTAGAGCTTGGGGATGGGGGGTGCCGAGGCGTCATTGTGGCGTACTGGGCGCTTGTACTCGAGGTAAATAATTCTCTGCTCGCATCCTCCCGCCTGCCAGGGGGATCAGCTGGAGTGTTTTTAAGCAAATGATGGAGAAAGCAAACACAGCCATGGCCGCCAGTGTGAGACGGTAGCGAGAGCAATTTCAAGTGCCGAGGCCTTGATTCGTCCTCGGGGGAGTATATGCTATAAACCGAAAGACTAAGCCAGGTGGGGACAGTTTGACGCTTACCTCATTTTGACGGCCGGACGCTTTGGCCAAGATGAAGAGAACGAGGTGGTTGATGGTGGAAGATGTGGTGGCCCTGATCCTGGCCGCTGGACACGGTAAACGGATGCGATCGGGGCTCCTGAAGGTCTTACATCCCGTGGCTGGGCGGAGCATGGTTGAGCACGTCTTGGAAACGGCCCACGCTGCGGGGATCGGCCGCGTGGTGGTGGTCATTGGCCACCAGGGGGAAAAGGTGCGCGCGGCTTTGCAGGACCGCGTCGAATACGTCCACCAGGAGGAGCAATTGGGAACGGGCCACGCCGTCCTGATGGCCCGGGACGTCCTGCATGAAGAAGTGGTCCTGGTACTGTACGGGGATACACCCCTCCTGCAAGCCGATACCCTCAAGGATCTCCTGGCGCAGCACCGGAAGTCGGGGGCGGCAGCGACGGTGGTGACCACACAACTGGATGATCCTTCCGGCTACGGACGAATTCTGCGGAACCCGCGGGGCGAGATCGAAGGTATCGTCGAGGAGAAAAACACCACGGCGGAACAAAAACGGCTCCGTGAAGTCAACACGGGCATCGTTTGTTACCGGCGTGAACCCCTCTTCCGCCTGTTGCCCCAGGTTAAAAAAGATGAGGTCTCAGGAGAATATTACCTGACCGACGTGGTTTCCCTTTTACTCCGGGCTGGGGAAAAAGTGGAAACTTATTTTGTCCAGGATCAGAGTCAGGTCCTGGGGGTCAATACCAGGATCGAGTTGGCCGAGGTGGAGAAGATCTTGCGCCGGCGGATCCTGGAGCGCTTAATGCTCGAGGGAGTGACGGTCCTTGATCCCGCGACCACCTTCGTCGACAGCGAGGTCGAGGTGGGTATGGATACCGTCATTTACCCCTTCACCTTCATCGAAGGGAAGACGCGGATCGGCAAAAACTGCCGGATTGGACCCGGGTCCCGCATCGTCGATTCGGTTTTGGGCGATGAGGTGGAAGTGGAGCAGTCAACGGTGGAAAAAAGTCGCCTGGGGGATGGCGTACACGTCGGCCCCTTCTCGCACCTCCGGCCGGATAGCGTTCTGGAAGAAGGGGTTAAGGTCGGCAACTTCGCCGAGATCAAAAATACCCTGGTGGGGGCCCGGACGAAGGTCCCGCACCACAGCTATCTTGGCGACAGCACCATTGGGCGCCAGGTCAACGTGGGGGCCGGGACGGTCATCGTCAACTACGATGGTCAAGCCAAACACCATAGTGATATCGGAGACGGGGTCTTCATCGGCTGCAATTCCAATCTGATTTCGCCCGTCCGGATCGGCTCCGGGTCTTACATTGCCGCCGGTTCCACCATCACTGACGACGTTCCGCCAGGTGCTCTGGCCATCGCCAGGAGCCGACAAGTGAACAAGGAGGGCTGGGTGGCGCGAAAGCGACCAGCGCGCTGACGGCAAGTGTCCGACCTGGTGGGTCCGAGCTGGTCAAGAACACTGAAGTGCGCCGCCAGCAGCGGCCCAGGCCCTTTCCCGGCAGGAATGAATCGCCATCAGTTAGCCGGCCATACCCCGCGCAGAATTTGGTTGTAGGGTTATTATATTATACTTTGAGAAAGGAACGGTCCCGATGCCTTACCAAGACAGCACGTTGAAGATCTTCTCGGGCAACGCCAACCCGGAACTGGCCCGGGAGATCGCCGCCCAACTGGGGATTCCTCTGGGGGAGATCGAAGTAGGGCGCTTCTCTAACGGAGAAATTAAGGTCATCGTCAACGAAAATGTCCGGGGAAGTGACGCCTTCGTCATCCAACCCACCTCGTCGCCCGTCAACGACAACCTGATGGAGCTTTTGATCATCATTGACGCCTTGCGCCGGGCCTCGGCCAGCCGTATCACGGCCGTTATCCCCTTTTACGGTTATGCCCGGCAGGACCGGAAGACCCGGGGGCGGGAGCCCATCACGGCCAAGCTGGTGGCCAATCTCATCACCACTGCTGGCGCCGGGCGGGTTCTGACCATGGACCTCCACGCCGGTCAGATTCAAGGCTTTTTTGATATCCCCGTCGATCACCTCATCGCCGTGCCTCTGCTGGCCGAGCATTTTGCCCGCAAGAACCTCCAGGACGTGGTGGTGGTTTCGCCCGATTTTGGCAGTGTGACCCGTGCCCGGGACATGGCCGAGCGCTTGAAGGTACCCATTGCCATCGTGGACAAGCGTCGGCCGGAACCCAACGTGGCCGAGGTGATGAACATCATCGGCCGGGTGGAAGGCAAAACCGTCATCCTGGTGGACGACATCATCGATACCGCTGGGACCATCGTCCTGGCGGCCCAGGCCCTCATGGAACGGGGAGCCAAAGAGGTTTACGCCTGCGGCACCCATGCCGTCCTTTCCGGTCCGGCCATTGAGCGCTTAGAGGCCTCGCCGATCAAGGAACTGGTTGTCACCAATACCATTGCCTTAAAGCCGGAGCAAAAGATCGCCAAAATAAAGGTCATCTCCGTGGCCCGGATCCTGGGCGAGGCCATCATCAGGATCCACGAGGGTCTGTCCGTGAGTAAACTTTTCACCTGATCCTGAGGGAGAGGGCTATGCGGCTCATCGTCGGCTTGGGGAATCCGGGTTCCCGTTATGAGAATACGCGGCATAACGTCGGTTTTTGGGTCGTCGACAGTCTGGCGAAAAAGCACGGTTTACGCTTGGACCGGCAGGGCTTTTATTCCTGGTTGGTGGAGGGAACCCTGGCCGGGGAGAAGGTTCTCCTGCTAAAACCCCAGACCTATATGAACGAAAGCGGCCGGGCGGTGGCGGCCGCCCTGAACTATTATCATCTTGCCCCGGGCGATCTAACGGTGGTTTGCGACGATCTGGATTTGCCCTTGGGGCGGTTGCGCCTGCGCGGACGGGGCAGCTCAGGTGGACATAACGGACTAAAGTCCATCATTGCCTGGCTGGGGAGCGAGGAATTTCCTCGCCTGCGGATCGGCCTGGGACGCCCGCCAGCGGAGATGGATCCGGCCGACTTTGTCTTATCCCCTTTTGCGCCGCCAGAGTGGGAGATCATCAAAGAAGCGGTGCAGGAGGCGGTCCAGGCTCTCGAGACCATGTTGACGGATGGGTTAGAAAAAGCCATGAATCTTTATAACCGGAGTTTATAATCGGAACGACTGATCAGCAGCTTTGATCCAGCTAAAAATCTGGCCAGGCGGGGCAGGTCGTAGAAGCAGGCGGTCGAGGCCCCCGATAGAGATCTCAGAAAACTGAGGCTCCAGAAAACAAAGGCCCCAGAGAGCAAAGGACCAGATCCAAACATCATCCGGAGGTGGAACTATGGCCAAGCGTCTCACGCGTTCCGAGGTGCCGCTGGAACAAACCTGGAACCTGGCGGACATTTTCCCGGGGGTGGAGGCCTGGGAGGCTGAACTGACGGCTGTGGGCAACGACATCGTTACCGTTACCCAATACCAGGGTGAATTGAGCCGTGGCCCCGGCATCCTGTTGTCTTGTCTTGATGCGTTGGAGGAATTACAGAAGCGGTTCTTTAAGGTGGCCTCTTATGCCACTTTAAATCAGGCGGCCGACGGAACGGCACCGGCCAACCAGGCTCTGGCGGCGCGGGCCATGGCCCTCGGCGCTCGCCTGCAGGCGGAGACGTCTTTCATCCGTTCGGAGATCCTGGCTCTGCCCGAGGGAACCGTGGAGAGATACTTGACGGAAGAACCCCGCCTGAGCGAATATAAGCGATTTTTGGAACGGATTTTGGCGGACAAGCCATACACCTTGAGCCCGGAGACAGAACGAGCCCTGGCGTCCTTAAGCGAAGTCCTGGGGGCACCGTCCATGATTTACGCCCGCTCCAAAAGCGCCGACATGACCTTCGCCCCGGTGAAGGACGGTCGCGGGAACGAAATGCCGATGTCTTTCGCCATCTACGAGGGCCGTTACGAAGATTCCCCCGACATCGTCTTGAGGCGCAACGCCTATTTTTCCTTTACGCAAGGATTGAAGGCCTACCAGAACACCTATGCCGCCACCTGGGCCACCGAGGTGCGCAAGAACGTCGTTTTGGCCCGGCTGCGCGGTTTTCCTTCGGCTACCCACATGATTTTGCACCAACAAGAGGTGCCCCTGGAAGTTTACAATAATTTACACGACATCATCTTGAAAGAACTGGCTCCGCATATGCGGCGGTATGTCCGGCTCCGCAAGGAAATCCTCCACCTGGACCGGATTCTTTACTGCGACATTGAGGCGCCCCTTGACCCGGAGTTTAATCCCCCCACTACCTTCGAGGAGGCCAAAGAGATCATCCTGAAAGGGCTGGCCGTCCTGGGGAAGGACTACACCGAAATCATGGCTGCCGCCCTGAACAACCGCTGGATCGACTGGGCTGACAACGTGGGCAAGTCCACCGGGGCCTTCTGCAATTCCATTTATGGCGTCCACCCCTACATCCTCATCACCTGGACCAACAGCTTGCAAAATGCCCTTACCCTGGCCCACGAGCTCGGGCATGCTGGCCACGGCGTCCTGTCGCAGCGGCATAACCGACTCCTTAATAGCCGGACGTCGATGTTCTTCGTTGAAGCACCTTCCACCATCAATTCTTTATTGGTTGCCGACCGTCTCCTGGCGGAGGTCAACGATCAGCGCCTGCGCCGTTGGATCATCATGCAGCTTTTGGCCATCTATTACCATAATTTCGTGCGCCATCTCATCGAGGGCGAGTTGCAGCGCCGCATTTATGCCCTGGCCGAAAAAGATGAGCCCATTACCGCCAGCGTCTTGTCGCGGGTCCAGGGTGAGATCCTGGAAGAATTCTGGGGCGGTGAGGTCGAGATTGACGACGGTGCCCGCTTGACCTGGATGCGCCAGCCCCACTATTATAACGGGCTTTACCCCTACACTTATTCGGCCGGTTTGACCGTGGGGACGGCTATGGCGCAGGCCATTCGTCAAGAGGGGCAACCGGCGGTGGAACGCTGGTTGACCGTCCTGAAGGCCGGCGGTTCCAAAAAACCCCTGGAGCTGGCCCAGATGGCCGGAGTTGATCTGACCAAACCTGAACCCATCCGTGCCGCCGTGGGGTACGTTGGTTCGCTGATCGACGAGGTGGTCCGGAGCTTTTAGGGGCAGTGACCCTCGCCGCACCAGGTGCGCTAACACGCGGTAGGCGACGCAACCCTAACTTCCCAAGCCCCATTGAAACCATATGTGACTCGGATCAAAAGGCCGCTCCCGTATCAGCCGGGCGCGGCCTTTTTGCGCCGCATTGTCGGGTGATGACCAAAACTTAGTATTGTCCTAAGAGGCCCTTCTGTTTGGAGCGCCGAGTCAGAAGCTCAAAGATGAGGACTCCCAGGAGGAAATAGCCGGCCCCGACGGCTGCCAGGAGGGCCAGATCGGTCGCCGGAAGTTGCCCTAATTTAAGACCTTGGACCATCGTCTGTCGAATCAAACGATTTCCCAGAGCTACGGGCAGAAGCTTGGCCAGGGGGAAGGTGTCCAAGGGGATGACCATGAATCCCACCACCACAAACTGGACGATTTGAAAGAAAGATTGGATGCGTTTGAAGACAAGAGCCAAACCGGCCATGATGAACCCCAAACCGTAAGCGCTGCCTAGGGTGAACAGGATGAGGGGGGTCAGGGTCAGCAGGTCGATGTGGAGGTACCGGCCGGTACTGACCGTGACGCTGAGGAAGACCAGTGCCACAATAATTAGCTCAAAGAAGAGGTTGCTCAGCATATTATAAAGATTTATCACCGAAAAGCTGCGTCTAGTTAAGAAAAGCTGCTCCAAGGTACCCATTTGAGCTTCGTTGCTGATGCCCGCAGCCAGGTCCGAGAGGGCGACGAGACAGAGGATCCAAACAATATAGCCAACGATGAGACCCTCCAGGGTTTGGTTGGTCTCCATGGCCGGCCCGCCGATGGCCTTGCCGCCGTAAAAGAGCATTAAGGCGATGAGGTAGAAGGCCACCACGCTTGAAAGTAAGTTAAAGGGATAGCGGACGATCATGAGAAAGTTCTTCTTAAAGATGGAAACAAGAATCGTCCAGTCAAGCATGCTTCGTAGCCCGCTCCTTTCTTACCAGTTCCAGGAAGGCCCTTTCCAGGTCCGGCTCCTGTTGGTGGATGGCGGCGACAATCGCCCCCAGCTCCCGCAAAAGATCAATGAGATTGTAGATTTCCCGTCCGTCCTGCAACGGTACCGTAAAGATCTTTCCATCTCTGCACGGGTGGAAGGTAACGCCGGCGAAGGAGGCCTTTAAGCGTTGGCGGGCTGGTTCCGGCAGGGAGTGCGCCAGTTCAAAGCGGTAGTCACGGGTATGGAAGATGTCCAGCAGGTGTTCGAGGCTGTCGTCGGCGATGACGCGCCCGTTGACGATGATAATGACGCGCCGGCAGGTGTCCTGCACCACATCCATATCGTGGCTGCTCAAAATGATGGTGCGCCCCTCTTCCCGGGCCATGGTGCGGAGGGTCTCCCGTAAATGATGGGAGGTTTCCACGTCAAGACCCAGGGTTGGCTCATCGAGAAAGACCACTGGAGTCCGTTTGGCCAGGGCACTGGCTACCGCCACCTTTTGTTTATTCCCCTGGGATAGCTCGTTGACCGGGGTATTCCGATGCTCAGTCAGGCCAAAGCGCTCAAGAAGACTTTCCCAATAGGGAGCGCCCTCCCGGCGGCTAATGCCGTGGAGACCGGCAAAGAATTCCAGGTTCTCCCATGGGCTCAAACGCCAATAAATATTGCGGGCTCCTTCCAGGACGGCGGCCACCTGCGCCATGGCGGCCCACCGTTGCCGGCGTGGGTCGTAACCGTTGATCCGCACGTGGCCGGCGTCAATCTCAACCAATCCGAGGATACCCTTGATGATGGTGGTTTTTCCGGCTCCGTTTGGTCCCAAGAGACCCACCACCTCACCCTTCTCTACGGTGAAACTCACGTCATTTACGGCCTGGATGGGCTTACCTCGGGTGCGGTAGAAGGTCTTTTTCAGACCCCGCACCTCCAGGGCCAGGCCGTCACCTTTTCCCAGCACTTCATCTCGCCTCCCTTCTTTCCCCTGTAAGCAATTGTAACAGGTATACCTTGGAAGAACAAGGGGGTGGGCCAAGGGAAGTCTTTCTGACAACCCGGCCATTTTTTCATTTAGGCCGGTCCGCTCTTCACCAGTCCCCGGCCAAAACTGAATAAAAGTGTTAAAAGAGTTATATACTATCGGTGAGACCCGCGAGAAGAATTTTCCAGGAAAGGAGGGGGACGAATGAAGGCGACGGGCATTGTCCGGCGTATCGACGACCTGGGAAGGGTGGTCATTCCCAAGGAGATCCGCCGGACCCTGCGTATCCGCGAGGGTGATCCCCTGGAGATCTTTGTGGATCGGGACGGCGAGGTAATACTTAAGAAATACTCCCCCATCGGTGAGCTAGGGGATTTTGCCAAGGAGTACGCCGACTCCCTGTACGAGTCTGTCGGACATATTGCCCTCATCGCCGACCGCGACACCATCATCGCTGTTTCCGGCGGGCCGAAAAAGGAATTTTTAAATAAGCCCATTGGTTCTGTTGTGGAAAAGGTGATGGAGGAACGGAAGACGATCCTGGTCAATAAACCGGCTGAGAATAAGCAGTACCGTGGTTGCATCATCGGCGACGACGAGGAGAACTGCAAATTCAGCGCCTACGTGGTGGCACCCATCATTGCTGCCGGTGATCCCATCGGGGCGGTGATCCTCTGTAGCCGTGAACCCGATGTGACCATGGGCGATTTGGAGACAAAACTGGCCGAGACGGCGGCCGGCTTTTTGGCCAAGCAAATGGAACAGTGAGTTTGGCCGCGGTGCCGGCCGAAAGGCCAAAGTAAAACCGTAATGGGGTCTGCGGAGGTCAAGGGCAGCCGGCGCCGGAACGGACGCGACGGGCCAGCAAGTGTTGCCGCGGCGGGCCGCAGAGAGCGCTGAAGGTGTTCGGCCGGTGCCGAACAAAGGCCGCCGTCGCGAGGCTCAGGGCAGCTGGCGCCGGTATGGGCGGCGAGCAGGATAGTCACCGACATCGCGCGTAAGCGTAAAGTAGCTCCCACCTTGTAAACAGATGGGGGCGGCTTCAGGAAGCGATGCAACGGGTGTCTCCTGCCGCCGTCCCCTGGCCGCCGCTTAAGGGTCAGCCCAAGGCAAAAGCCTGGGCAGAAACTGGCCATTTTAAAGGCAGCATGGCATACGTATAAAAAAGCGGACCGGTGCAAAACCAGTCCGCTTTTTGTCTCTTTAGAGGCATTGCGAAACTCGCTGAGCTCCTTTAGCGCGTGATCTTGGCCTTTTCCTTCAGGCCATTGACGTAGTCCTCAAAGGCCTTCCCCTGTTTATCGCCCAAAAGATCCATCTTGATTTGGTCCTTGACGTCTTCGAAGGCCGAAACCTGGGCAGGGCGCCGGTCCACCACTTTGATGATGTGGTAGCCGAAATTGGTCTTCACCACGCCGCTGATTTCTCCCACCTTGAGGGCAAAAGCGGCATCCTCGAATTCCTTGACCATCTGACCCCGCGGGAAGAAGCCCAGATCACCACCGGCCTCCTTGGTAGCCGTATCCTTACTGTATTTTTTGGCCAGTTCGGCGAAATCGGCGCCTTTCTTTAGTTGCTCCAGGATGGATCTGGCGTCCTCTTCTTTGTCCAACAGGATATGGCTGGCCCGGACCATTTCCGGCTGTTTAAAGTAGTCCTGGTGGGAATTGTAAAAGTCGCGCACCTCTTTATCATCGACGGTAAGGCCGTCGGTGACCTTCGCGTAAAGGGTCTGGATGATGGAAATGTTCTTGGCAAACGCCTCAATATCTTCGGGCTTTAAATTAAACTCGGCCAGTTTCTTTTTATATTCATCCTCGGACCCAAACTGCTTTTTAACGTAGTCCAGGAGGTTTTTGGCGTGATCAAAATCCCCTGCATTGGGCTCTACCTTCTGAGCCTTAGCCTCTTGCAGTAACAAGGTTTCTTCGATCAGCTGATCAAGAACCTGATTCGAGAAATTCGGGTCTTTGGCAATGTCCGGCCCGGAAAAGAGCTTATAAATGTTAATGCGGTCGTTCAAGGCCTTCCGCGTGATCTTTTCCCCATTAACCGTAGCCGCCGTCCGGTGACTATCGACGAAGGTAGAAAAAGCCGCCTTGGTATTGCTGCAACCGCTCAAAACAAAAACCAGACTTAAAACCAAAAATAAAAGGACCCCTCGTTTAATAAAGGTGGACATGAAGATTCTCCTTTCTGTTTGATCATTTTAACAAATAATAACGGCGGCTACAAGGAGCTTAGGCGATAAAATAATTCTTCCGTTAGTTCCAATAAGCGGTCATTGCTCCTGATGGTGACATAAGGCGACTTTCCGGGAGAAAAGGTGGTTTTGGCTTTAAAATCCCGGAGAACGGCCGGTATTCGCGCCAGATGGACGGCGTTGGGGCGAAATCTGATGGTCATCCGGCCCCGCTCGAGGGCGACGGCCGTGGCCCCAGTTTGGGCCGCCAAAATCTTAATCCTGGCCACCGTCAAGAGATTGCGGACAGGGGCCGGGAGCTCTCCGAAGCGGTCCAGCAACTCTTCTTCCAGGTCGTCCACTTCATCCAAGGATTCCAGAGCTGCCACCTTTTTGTAGACCTCGATCTTTTGCCGACCGTCGCCGATGTAATCGTCGGGAATATAGGCATCCACCGGTATATCCAGAGAGACGGCCGGCGGTTTTTCCTTCTTCTCTTCACCTTTCAACTCCCGAATGGCTTCTTCCAGTAACTGCGTATAAAGGTCAAAACCGACGGAGACGATGAAGCCGTGCTGCTCCGGCCCCAGGATATTGCCGGCACCGCGAATTTCCAGGTCACGCAGAGCGATCTTAAAACCAGAACCAAACTCGGTAAACTCGCGAATGGCCCGCAGGCGCTTCTCGGCGACATCGGTGAGGATTTTGTCTTTCCGATAGGTCAAATAGGCGTAGGCCAGGCGGTTGGAGCGCCCGACGCGGCCGCGCAACTGGTAGAGTTGGGAGAGGCCGAAATGGTCGGCGTCCTCCACGATCAGCGTGTTCACATTGGCGATATCCAGCCCCGACTCGATGATGGCCGTGGAAACCAGGATGTCGTATTCGCCGGCCAAAAATCCCAGCATGGTCCGCTCCAGAACTTCTTCTTTCATTTGGCCATGGGCTACGGCGATCCGGGCCTGCGGCACCAACTGGTTCAGGCGGGCCACCACCCGCTCCAGGTCGTGAATCCGGTTGTGCACGTAATAAACCTGCCCGCCCCGGTTCATTTCCCGCTGGATGGCGTCCCGGATCAACTCATCACTATATTCCACCACATAGGTCTGGACCGGAAAACGATCTTCCGGTGGCGTCTCGATGACGCTCATGTCGCGGATGCCTACCAGGGACATGTGCAGGGTCCGGGGGATGGGCGTGGCGGAAAGGGTGAGGACGTCGATGTTGGCCCGCAGTTGCTTCAACCGTTCTTTATGGGCCACCCCGAAACGCTGCTCCTCGTCGATGATCAAAAGGCCCAGATCCTTGAACTGGACGTCCTCTTGCAGGAGCCGGTGGGTACCGATGATGATGTCCACTGCTCCCTGCCGCAGTTTCTTTAAAATCATTTTTTGTTCAGCCGGTTTGCGAAAACGACTCAATACCTCGACGGTAACGGGGAAGCCGCTGAGCCTCTCGCGAAAGGTGTTGTAATGCTGCTGGGCCAGGATCGTCGTCGGCACCAGGACGGCCACCTGCTTGCCGTCGCTGACGGCTTTAAAGGCGGCCCGCAAGGCCACCTCCGTCTTGCCATAGCCCACATCGCCGCAAAGGAGGCGGTCCATGGGGCGGGGCTTCTCCATGTCCCGTTTGATCTCCTCGGTGGCCTGGAGCTGATCGGGGGTCTCGGCGTAAGGGAAGGCAGCCTCAAAGTCCTTTTGCCAGGGCTGGTCGGGCGAGAAGGCGTGGCCGCGCACGGACTCGCGGAGGGCATAAAGATGGAGGAGTTCCCGGGCCAGCTGCTGAACCGATTCCTTGACCTTGTTTTTGACCCGGGACCATTCCGTCCCTCCGAGGCGGTTGAGCTTGGGTTCTTGACCTTCCACGCCGACATACTTCTGAATGAGATCCAACTGGTCTGTGGGTACATAAAGGCGGTCTTCTCCGGCGTACTTGATGAAGAGATAGTCCTTGCGCACCCCTTCGACGACCAGAGATTGAATCCCCAGGTATTTCCCGATGCCGTGGTTGACGTGGACCACGTAATCGCCCACCTGGAGATCGTGGTAGGTCAGAAGTCGTGTCTCCTTCGGCGCCTTTGGCCGCCGGACTTTCCTGGCCACCCCGAAGAGTTCCTTGGCCGTGATCAGGGCGAGACGGGCCTCCGGCAGGATGACCCCTTCTTCGGGCGGACGCAGGGTTACGTAAATGGCTCCTGTCTCCAAATTGACCGGCAGTTCGGCCAGAAATACCGAGTCCAGCCCCTCTTCGCGCAGGTCTTTGACGAGGCGGCGGCCCCGCTCCTCTTGATCCACGGCGATGACCACCCGGAAGCGGCGTTCCCGCCAGGTCCGGGCCTCCGTCAAGAAGGCGTTCCACTGGCCGTGAAAGGACGGCGGAGCGATGGAGCGGACCTCCAGAAGATGGGCCAGGGGAATCCCCTCCGCCGCTCCGGCAAAGCTGGTCAGGAGGAGGAGCGGATACCGGTGGTGCATCTGCTCCAACCATTCTTCATAACCGAGGTAAAGGGAGAGCTGTTCGGGTAAAAGGGCCCCTTGTTCGAGCAAAGCGGAGAACTCTTCGTGAATCCTTTGCGCGAAGGTTTTCCCGGTCTCGCGTAGACGGCTGGGTTCCTGCAGAAATAAAACCGCGTTGGCCGAGAGATAATCAAGCAAGGTTTGGGCTTCCGGGTAGAAAAAGCCGGCATAAAGCTCATGGACTTCGCTGTAAGCACTTTCCTGCAGTTTTTCCAGGTGAGCGGCCGCCTTTTCCTGCCAGCGGGCGGCTGGGCCAATCAGCTTACCTTTGCCCCGGCCCGCCAGCCGTTCGCGATTTCGTTCCATGGCCTCCCGGATCCGGGCCAGCCCTTTTTCGCGGGTATTGGGATCCAGGACCAGTTCCCGAGCCGGTGGAATCATGACCTCCAGCCGGTTTTGCCGGGAACGCTGGGTGACCACGTCAAAGGAACGGATGGAGTCGATTTCGTCATCAAAGAACTCAATGCGGACCGGTTCATCTTCCGTTAACGGAAAAAGATCGAGGATACCGCCGCGCAAAGCCAGTTGCCCTTTGCCTTCGACCATGTCGACGCGCTCGTAACCCATGTAGCTCAGACGGTTTAAGAGATCCTCCAGGGACCAGCGTTCGCCCGTCTTCAGGAAGAGACGGGCCTGCCGGTATTGGTCAAAAGGCGGCATCCGGCGTAAAAGGGCCGTTAAGGGAGCGATGACCAGGAGTTTTTCCCGGTCGGCCAATTTTTCCAATACCTTTAGCCGGCGCGAGGTCAACTCGGGACTTTTGGCCATGACCTCGTAAGGGAGGACCTCAACGGCGGGGAAAACGGCCAGTTCCTCTTCGGGCAAAAAGGCGGCCAGGGAATCGCGGAGGCGCTCCGCTTCGGCCAGGCCGGAGGTGACGACCAATCCCGGACGGCCGGTGAACTTGTAAACTGCAGCCGTGAGAAGGGCTTGGGCCGTAGCGGTCAAGCCGTAAACCTCCAGCGCCCGGTTTCCTTCTTGCAGGGCGCGGAGGAGGAGGCCCATCTGTTCCAGGGGTGCCAGGGTCTCCAAAACTCCATCTAGTGGCATGTAACTAAGAATACTCCTTTCCTTACCAAAAGAAAGGCTCCTATCCGCGTTACGGTCAAGGCTCATGGTACGATCAAGGCTAATGGCTCCATCCGGGCTCAGAGCGCCGCAGTACCCTGAGGCTGCCGGGCAAAAGGAAAGGCATGCCAAAAAGGGCTTTAGCGAAAAAAGGCTAAAGCCCTCAATTTCAGCCTTTGGTTGCCGCGCGGCAGTCGTACCTCGCCGCAACCACCCGTCTCTCCTGCGGGTCGGGGCAAGTTTGAGCAAATGGCTACCCAAGCAACAAGGCCCCGGTTGCCATCATGATCCAACCTGGCGGCCACCAGATGGAGCCGACCGGGGCGTCAATGAATCATGGTATAGCCCTTGACGACCGCGGAAGGTTCCAGCTCAACGCAGTTATCACAAAGGGCGGTGACGGTCAGCACGCCGGTCTTATCATCAAAGCTGATTATATCCTCTTGCTCTTCGGCGGTCAATTGGGAAAGACCCAGTTTCTTCAAATCAGCGACGCTCACGGTCAGTTCGGCCATCAGGTGCCCGCACTGGTCACACACATAACGAACCCGCAATTTTAATCCTCCTTGGGTTGAAAATAATCAAGAACGATGGCGTTCCAAAGGAAATGGGTGATCACAGCCGCCAAGAGACCGACCGCCCAGTGACCGAACCATTGCCAACCCCAGAGGGTGACCAAACCGAAAAGAAGGTGGCCGGTGAGGCTGGCGATGGCCGGGGCGAGGCGGCGCTTAGCTCCGCGGCCCTGCGCCGGGGAAGCCTGGGGAGGGGATAGCTCAACGAGGGCCTCCAGAGCCCCAAAGACAAGGTGGGTGCCCCAAAGGGACGCCCGAAAAAGTAGGGCCAGGCCGGTCTTGGCCAGCTCCTCCAGCGGTGGGGCCCAATAGACGGCTGCCGCCTGCCCGATGACGCGTTGCCCGAGCTTATTGGCAAAAAAGGCCAGGGCGGCCGCCAGGAATCCAGCCAAAAGCACGCGGATCCCTCTTTTTGTCCAACGACATTTGCGCCTTCAGTATGCCCCGGCCGGCGTAAAATTAAACCGGGCGGAAGATGATCTCTTCTCCGCCCGGGTTAGTTGGGAAGTTCCTGGTAGATATCAACCCCGAAGTATGCGGAAGGCCGGATCGCTCATGCGCATTGGACAGTGCGTCGGGTGAGATATAAGGACGGGGGACTTCGGTCCATCCATTTCTGGACCTTCAGGCGCTGTGGCCACTTGGTCCATGGGGTCATCCAGCCTCTGCGGCCATCTAATACATCGAGATGGTTCCGGTCCTGCGGACGTGGTCATCCACCCGCCGGAAGATGCTTTTCCCCAGCCAAATGAAAAGGACGGCAAAGACGCAGAGGATGGCGAATTCCCAGCGCAGGTCCACCAGGGGCGGTATTTTCAGGAGAACGGCGCGGATGGCATCCAGACCGTAGGTCATGGGCAGGATCAGGGAAAGGAACAAAAGCGGCGCTGGAAGGACTTTTACCGGAAAGGTCGAACCGGTCAGGGTGGAAAGGAGGAAGTTGCTGATATCAGTCAGGACGTTGGCGTCTTTCAGGAGGAGGACGATGCCGGCATAGGCAAAGCCGAAACCGTAAAGGCCGACCAGCATCGGGAAAAGAAAGACCGTGGCCTGCCAGAAGGGCGCACTGATTTCCAATCCAAAAAGCCAGCGGCCCAAGAAGAGGATGATGACCAGATTGAAGGACGTGCGCAGGAGGCTGGATACGCTTTTGCCGAAGAGAAGGACCAGGCGGGAAGTGGGAGTGAGCCAATTGGCTTCCAGGGTACCCGCCGTCATGTCGTTGCGCAAGGACCAGCCCATGCCCCAAAAGGCGGCGCTGATGAAGAGCTGGGTGATGGTACCCAAGAGGACAAAGGACATGAAGCGGCTGCTGCCGGTAGTGGCGGCAAAACCCACGGGCCCGGCGTTGGAACTGAAAGCTTGCCCGAGAAAGTAAACGGGAGTCAACCACATGAGGGGTTCCACAATGGACATGATGGTATTCAGGGGATAACGCACCATAATCCGGAGGTCCTTTTTGAGGACAGCCCAGATGGGGTCAAGGACGTTTAACCTGGCCTCTGTCCAGGAACCACTAAGGGAGCGCTGAGTCGGCATTGGTCTCTCTACCTTTCTCTCTCTCGATCTTTCTTAGTATGTTCCGACGGTTCCCAGACGACGGGCTAGGCGGTCAGTTCGCGAAAAGGCCAGCCCGCCGAGGAAAAGGAGGACTAACCCGGCCACCAGGGTGACGGTGATATCGCCGGCCAGAGCTGGCCAGCCCGTTGGGGTTAAGGCGGCCACCCGCAAGGCGCGGAGGCTGTATGTCAAGGGGATGAACTCGGCGATTTTTTGCATCCACCCGGGCATGATCTCGATGGGATAGGTAACACCGGCGAAGACCATGAATATCCCGCGGACGACGAAGACAAAGCTATTTGTTTCTTTGGCCCAGAAGACCAAAGCAGCAAACAAGAGCCCTAAACCGTAAACGGAAGGCATGGTGGCCAGGATGGCCAGCCCAAAGAGCAACGGACTCCCCGCCAGACGAAAACCTAAAAAGAGGTGGAATTCCGTCAGACTGATCGCGATAAAAATCGTATCGGTGAGGGCCGAATAAAGGAGCGTGGAAAAGAGAAACCAGGGACGGGAGGCGGGAGCCAGCCAATTGGCTTCCAGGGTTCCCCGTAATTGCTCCTGGCGCAGCCAGGTCCCCAACCCCCAGAGCGTCAGGTTTACCCACATCCAGAGAGTGGTGCCCAAGGTGATGTAACTTCGATAATCGGTGGTCCCCGACCAACGAGCAAAGGCCGCCAGACCTTCACCGTGGGGACCCGCCAGGGCCTGGCCGCTCAAAATGTAACTGAGGGGGAAGAGGACGGGCCAGATGATGATGGCGAAGAGCAGCCCCGGATAACGGATCTGGAGGAGCCATTCCTTTTTAATGATGGCCCTGGTCATGGCCAGGAGGAGGGAAAGCCTCCCCCGATTGAACCTGAGGACCAGGTAGGAGAGGAAACCAGTTTTGGGCACGTTCAGCCACCTCCGGCGGGGATTAGCTCAATCCAGCGAGCCCGGCGCGATCTTCTGGCGCCCGGTCACTGACAGGCAACGAAGTCATCGTGATGGAAAGTCATCGTGATGCAGCAAACCCTTGCGGGGGTCTTGAAGTTCAGTCGCGCAATGCCTTTCCGGTCAGGGCCAGGAAGACGTCTTCGAGGGTAGGCTCTTTGACGGCCAGCTGGATCACGCGGCCGCCTTGCTTGGACACCCGGCGGAGCAACTCTGGGGCCACCAGGCGGTAGTCGGCCACATGGAGGACCACCTCCCAGGACTGGCTTTCCGGCAAAAAGCGGGTCTGGATCTCCTTTACTCCGGGAACTTCGGCCAGCCAGGGCTTGGGGTCGGGCAGCCCCGCCGCTTCCAGGCGACAGATCTCTTGCTGCTGTAAGGACCCTTTGAGGGCGCGGGGCGTATCCATGGCAATGACCCGGCCGTGATCGATGATGGCGATCCGGTCGGCCAACTGGTCCGCTTCTTCCATGTAATGGGTGGTCAAAAGGATGGTATGGCCCTGTTCCTTCAGTTCGCGGATGATTTGGCGCAGATTGCGGGCGGACTGGGGGTCAAGGCCCACCGTTGGTTCATCCAGAAGGAGGACGGGGGGCCGGGCCAAAAGGGCCCGGGCCAGGGCCAACCGTTGTTTCATTCCCGAGGAGTACCTTTCGACCAGTTCATTGGCTTTGGCCTCCAGCTCCAGGCGGGCCAGGAGTTCGTCAATGCGGCGACGGGCTTCCCGACCGGGAATCTGATACAGGGCGGCGAAGTACTCCAGGTTTTCCCGACCGGTCAGTTTCCAGTAGCTGCTGCGCTCGCCGCTTAAAACGGTCCCCAGGTGTTGCCGGACCTGTCGGGCCTGATGCACGACGTCAAAGCCGGCTACCAGGGCCTTGCCGCGCGTGGGTTCCAGTAAAGTGGCCAGCATGCGAATGGTGGTGGTTTTGCCCGCGCCATTGGGGCCCAAAAGCCCGAAGATCTCGCCCGGTTCGATGGTCAGGCTGACGTCTTCTACAGCCACCAGGGTGGAACGTTCGCCGGCGCGGCGGGTCCAGGCCAGAAGACCGGCTCTGGCCGCTTCCTTACCTTTTTGGCGGGCCGGGAATTCTTTGCGCAGGTTGATGGCTTCAATAATGGGGGGCACGGACATCTTCCTTTCGCGAGCCTTTTCTGCCCTAGATATTAAACAATGATATTAATAATGTCAAGGGAAACATTAAAAAAATCAATATCTAAATCTCTAATTTAATGATCTTGCTTACTGGCAAAATATGTGCTATCATGGCTGGGCTGAGGGCACTTACTGGTCGAGCAACGTCCGGCGGCCCACGTCTTCCAGCAAACCTCCTGCCCCTGAAGGACCTCCAAATTTAGCCAGACGGTCAAAGGATCCCGGGGAGCAAAGGGGTTAAGCTTGCTAATAACGCGTAGCTTGATATAATAGATCACCGGGTTAATTTAACGGCCCGCGCTATCTGGCTCATTTACGGTTCCTCGAAGGGACTGTAGATGGTGCTGAAGGAGAGACCTTCAGAAAGCGCTTGCCGAAGCGGCGTGCGGTCTACCCCAGAGGCATCCCGCCTTTAGTTGACGCGGAAATGGTTAACCCGCAAGTTCCTGAAGGCGTTTTTGTGGAGGCAACCTTAGATGCGGCGTGATTCTTTTTTGGGTGGGGCTTTAATCCTCGCCCTGGCTGGGTTGATCAGCCGGGTGCTCGGGGCCATTTACCGGATTCCCCTTTCGCGCCTCATCGGCGACGAAGGGATTGGTCTTTTTCAGATGGCCTATCCCATTTATACCATTATCCTCGTTTTCTCGACGGCCGGAGTCCCGGTGGCCCTTTCCAAATTGCTCTCGGAGAAATTAGCCGTCCAGGACCGCCAGGGAGCCAGCCGGGTGTTTTCCCTTTCCATGTGGATCCTGGGGCTTTTTGGTTTTTTCTTTAGCCTCGTTTTTCTGGCCGGAGCCGACCTGGCCTCGCGGGCTATGGGTAACCCGAAAGCCTACTATTCCATGGTGGCCATTGCCCCGGCGGTCTTCGTGGTTTCCATCATGTCCGGCTACCGCGGCTTTTTCCAGGGCATTCAGCAGATGCGGCCGACTGCTGTTTCTCAAATCGTGGAGCAGATTGTTCGCGTCATGACGATGTTCCTGCTGGCTTACTGGTTTTTGCCCTGGGGGGTGGAATACGCGGCGGCCGGAGCCACCTTTGGGGCGGTGACGGGTGCCCTCGCTGGTTTGGCCTATCTCTACGTGGTTTATATCCGCACCCTGCCGGCTTATTATCAGTTGCCGGATGGGGGGAGTTCGGCCAAAGAAAAGGCCAGTCAAGTCTTAAACCGGGTTCTATACCTCTCCATTCCCATTTCTTTAGCCGGCGTCGTCCTCCCCGTCATGCAGCTGGTGGATGCCGTGTTGGTTCCCGGGCGGTTGCAACAGCTGGGTTTTAGCCAGGCCGAGGCTACCGCCCTTTTTGGTCAGCTAACCGGGATGGCCCTGCCCGTGGTAGCCCTGCCCACGATCATCACCGATGCCCTGGCGGTGAGCCTGGTGCCAGTAATCTCCGAAGCCCTGGCTTTAAACAATCTGGCGCAGGTACGGGCGCGGGCCGCCACCTCCATCCGCGTGACCATGCTCATCACCCTCCCAGCGGTGGTTGGGATGTATCTTTTGGCCACTCAGCTCTCTGATCTCCTCTATGGCACGCCGGAAGCCGGGATTCCTCTGGCTACGCTTTCCGCCGGCGCCCTTTTCCTCTCCCTGCAACGTACCACCTCGGGCATCCTGCAGGGGTTGGGGGAGACCAACATTCCGGTCAAAAACCTCGTCTTTGGGGCTGTCTGGAAGCTGGGTTTGACCTGGGTCTTAACCGGCAGCGCGGTCTGGGGCATCAAAGGGGCCGCCCTGGCCACGGTCATCGGCTTTCTTTTGGCCTCATCCCTAAACCTCCTGGCCGTTCTGACCAGACTGGGTCCCATTCTCCATCTGGTGGACATGGTGGTGAAACCCACCATCAGCGTCGTGGTCATGGCTTTGTCGGTGAAGGGAGCTTACCTCTATTTTTTGGCGAAGACGGCCAGTTCCCATCTGGCCACCTTGGCGGCGGTGATGATCGGCGCCCTGGTCTACTTTTTGGTGCTTTTGATTATTGGTGGGCTGACCGTGGCCGATTTCGAGCTTTTGCCGCGCCTGGGCCCGCGCTTGGGGCAGTTCTTTAAGCGCATCGGACTTTTGCGGGAGTGACGAATATGGAAAATCGAACGAAACCGGTGTCTGCCGAGGAAGCCACGGCCGGCACCCCGGGGGCGGCGGCCGGAGGGGCCCCGCCGGCGGGGACAAGCCGTTATCCCCTTGATCCCCTGGTGGAGGTGGTGGCGGCCTTAAGGGGCGAAGGAGGCTGCCCCTGGGACCGCGAGCAGACCCATGTCTCCCTCAAGCCCTACCTCATCGAAGAGACATACGAAGTTCTCGAGGCTTTGGACCGGGGCGACATGAATAGTTTTATGGAAGAATTGGGAGACTTATTACTGCAAATCGCCCTGCATGCCCAGATCGCTCGAGAAGAGGGCATCTTTGACATCAACGATGTCATCAGGACCATCACCGCCAAAATGATTCGACGCCACCCCCATGTCTTTGGCGACGTTAAGGTCCGGGACTCGGCTGAGGTCTTGGGGCGCTGGGAAAAGATCAAGGAGGAAGAAAAGGGTCACCACACCGGCTCGATCTTGGACGGGGTGCCCGCTCATCTGCCGGCCTTGATGCGGGCGGCCAAGATCCAGAAGAAGGCGGCGGGAGTTGGCTTCGATTGGGAGAGGGTTGAGGACGCCCTGGCCAAGGTCTACGAGGAAATCGAAGAGTTCCAGGAAGCCAGGGCGGCCGAGGACCGGGAGCGGGTTCAAGAAGAGATCGGTGATCTTCTCTTTGCGGTGGTCAATGTGGCTCGGCTCTGCCAGACCGAGCCCGAGACTGCGCTGACCGCAACCGTGCAGAAATTTGTCGAACGTTTCCGCTATATGGAAGAAGCCGCTCTCGCCAGTCACAAACGGCTGGAAGAAATGAGCCTGGCCGAAATGGACCGCCTTTGGGAAGAGGCCAAGACAAGAAAAATTTGATTAAGGAAAGCATTTTTAGCCATAAAAAGGAGGATTTTTGGATTTTCTAGCGAAACAAATCCATTAGTCTGGAAAGACGAGGGGAGGGAGTGTCTAGTTGAACAAAGCAGACTTGGTGGCAGCCGTAGCTGAAAAAACGGGAATGACCAAGAAGGATAGCGAAAAAGTCCTCAACGCCTTCGTCGAGGCCATTCAAGAGGCCCTGGCCAAAGGGGACAAGGTGTCCCTGGTCGGATTCGGCACCTTTGAGGTCAGGGAGCGAGCGGAACGGGTCGGCCGGAATCCCCAAACCGGCGAGGAAATCAAGATTGCGGCGACCAAAGTGCCGGTCTTTAAGGCTGGCAAAGCCCTCAAGGACTCGGTTGAGGCCAAATAAGACCGATAAAAGGATCAGGTTCCTGCCCAAGGGACCTGATCCTTTTTTCCCCGGAGAATTCTTGGCAGCCGGAGGATTTCCATGCGACTCGATCGTTTTTTGAAGGTGAGCCGTCTCATCAAACGGCGGACCCTGGCCAAAGAGGTTTGTGAGCAGGGCCGTATCCTCCTCAACGGACGCGTGGCCAAACCGGCCGCCGAACTGAAGGTGGGCGATCAATTGGTGATCAACTTCGGTACGCGCCGTTTGACGGTGGAGGTTTTGGAGTTGAAAGAAAACGCCCGGGCCGAAGAGGCGGCTCAAATGTACCGCGTCGTTCAGCAGGAGCGGATGGCAGGACCCGCCGACTCTGACTCCTCCGGTTTCGGCGGAGGGGTGCCAGAGGTTTAGGCGCCCCGTTGTCCCTGGCGACCGCTTGTCGTCAACCAGGATCTCGTCGACCTTGAGGAAGGTGGGCTAGATCCGGGTGGCCCGGTTTTCGGTCTGGAAGGGTCTAACGTTTCCTTTTATTGCGTAAAGGGCTTAAATCCCTCATCTTCATCCCGCCCTCTCCCGCTGAATATTTATGGGCATCTCTCCCAATACTAGGGACGGAGGGATGTTCATGCTTACTACACCTTTGATTTCGAGCGACCGGAAACCGCTGCGCCAGCGGCAGCGGTCCTTGAGGGTCAGTTTTCTACTGTTGGTCTTGATCTTCCTGGTTTTGGCCCTGTTCAGTGGTTGCCTGCGGCCACAGCGCAAGCCGCCGCTGCCCCCGCCAGCTCCTCCCGCCGGGGGCGAACCGAGCTTGAGCCTTTTTGACGATAAAACCGGGCAAACCCGCCAGATCAAGATGGAGGAATACCTCCAGGGCGTTGTGGCGGCGGAAATGGATCCAAAATGGCCGGAAGAGGCCCTGGCCGCCCAGGCCATCCTGGCCCGGACTTTTACGCTGGAGCGCCTGGGGCGGGGTGGGGTGAAGGCCCTGCACGGCACCGATGTCTGTACCAGCCCTGAACACTTCCAGGCCTATGACCCGGCGAAGATCAATGAGGCGGTCAGGCGGGCGGTGGAAAAGACCAGAGGGCTAATCGTCACCTATCAAGGCCAACCGATCCGGGCCTGGTTCCACGCCGACTCGGGTGGCCAGACCACCACGCCGGCGGAAGGGCTGAACTTTCGCGAAGCCCCTACTCCTTACATTCAACCCGTGCGCGATGTGGCCACCGCCACCACCTGGAAGGCCGAATTCAGCGCGGCCCAGCTGGAGGCCGCTCTCAGCAAACTGGGGCGTAAGATCGCTCCGGTCAAGTCCGTTTCCGTGGAAGCCCGGGACGCTTCGGGTCGGGTTGTGACTTTCAAGATCAACGGGGTGAGCATTCCGGCGGCTGAACTTCGCCTGGCTCTGGGCAGCGACAAGATGAGGTCGACTCTGCTGGACACCTTGAGCTTTGCCGGCGGAAAATTGACGATGACCGGTAAGGGTTGGGGCCACGGGGTGGGGATGTCCCAATGGGGGGCCAAAACCATGGCCGAACAGGGTAAGACGGCCCAGGAGATAATCCAGTTCTACTTCAAAGACGTCAAACTGGAGAAGCGTTGGTAAGGAGCAGCGAAATTTCACAATTTCATCACCGGCGAAGACTGGACTCGTCTTCGCCTTTTTGCTATTCTTTATTTGAAAATGAAATTCACTATAAGGGAGGTTGGACAACTTGTTTGGGGCCCTCTTGATTACCCTGCGGGAAAGCTTAGAAGCGGCCCTGGTCATTGGACTCGTGCTGGGGTATCTGGTTCGAGTCGGCCAAAGAGGCTTGGTCAAATCTGTCTGGACGGGCGTCTTTTTGGGGATTGGCGCCAGCGTGCTGACGGCCTTTTTATTCCAGATTTTCAGCGGCGGCCTGGAAGGAAAAAACGAACAGCTCTTCGAAGGCATAACCATGCTGGCCGCCGTTGCTCTCATCACCACCATGATTTTTTGGATGCAACGACACGCCAGGGACCTGCGGCGGGATCTGGAAACCCAGCTCAACGAAAGGGTTCGGGCCGGGCAGAGCTTGGGCGGGTTGAGCCTGGCCTTCCTGGCCGTCTTCCGAGAAGGGGTAGAAACCGTCCTTTTCCTCCAGGCCGCCCTCTTTTCGACGCCATCGGTAGCGGTGGGGTTGGGGGCTCTCCTGGGGTTGGTGCTGGCCTTGCTGTTGGCCTTTCTGGTTTACCGGCGCTCAATCACCCTTAACCTCAGGAGGTTCTTCCTTTGGACCGGGGCTCTCCTTATCCTCTTTGCCGCCGGCCTTTTGGCGCACGGCGTTCATGAACTGGAGGAGGCCGGCCTGCTTGCCCCGCTTGTCGAGCATCTTTGGGATATGAACGGTATCCTTGATGAAAAAGGGGTTGTCGGGTCTTTCCTCAAAGCCCTCTTTGGCTATAACGGCAATCCTTCCCTGCTGGAATTCGCCAGCTGGCTGACCTATCTGGCCCTGAGCTCCTGGTTCTATTTTGGCCGCCAGGAAAAACGGGCAGAACGCGCCGGAAGCCAGAAGCCGGAACCAAGAGGAGCCTGAAGACAGACTGCAGGACCACCGCCTTCCCGTCGAGGATCACGACGGCTGATGCCAACGGGATGGCCAACGGGCTTTTAGGGACCGGCTCGAAAGAGGGGACATAATGGCCTGAAGCCAGACACCTGAATCCAGAGATGACAGAACCCCAAGACGCCTGAAGCGAACGAGGATAGTGGAACCGCCCGAACTGCCCACCGCAGTAACCGGGCGGTTTTGGTCATAAGGGGTTGGCCGTTGAATAAGTATCATATTAAGGACTTCCGTTGGGGGGATGGGGGATGGATGATCGTCCGGTGGGCCCCGCGTTAGTGCACGAAGTAGTTCTCTCAAACCGCGAGCAGGTGGTAATCAAGGGGGTAATCCAGGTGGAGAGCTTTGACGAGTCGGAAATCGTCCTGGACACCTCCATGGGCACGCTCATCCTCAAAGGAGAAGATCTCCGGATTAAGCAGTTAAACGTCGAAGACGGGAGCTTCTCCGTAGAAGGAACCTTCAATAGCCTCTACTATAGCACGGGTGGGGGGAAGCGCGTGCGGAGCAAGAGTAAGGGCCTCTTGGAAAGGATCTTTCGTTGAAGCAAAACGAGGAAGCCCTTTTCCTGGGTGGAGATCATGACCTCACTGGACCTCCAATTCTTCCGCTTTTCCGTCCTGCTCCTGACGGGGGCAACCATTGGCCTTTTTTTTGACCTCTACCGAGCCTATCGGGCAGTATTCCGGCCGGGGCCGTTTCCCGGACTTTTGGGCGATTTTCTTTTCTCCCTGATCGCCACGGTTTTGGGTCTAGTGGCCTTTATTTTTGGGGCCGGAGGGGAACTGCGCTTTTACGTTCTTTTGGCCCTTGCCCTAGGCTTAGGGTTATATCTCTGGTTGGCCAGTCCCCTCGTCCTCTATGCCGGTCGCCTTTTTTTCACGGGCTTGAGAAAACTGGAGCTTTTCCTCTTCAAAGCTGTTTCCCTGGTTTTTTTTCGGCCGCTCTTTTTCCTCCTGCGTCTGGGCTTGCTGCCGCTTGTTTTCCTCTCCTTGCTGGGCGGCAATGCTTTCCGCGCCTTAACCCGCCGCCGTAACCTTACCCCACCTTCAGCCTGAATGAGCGGTTTTCCTGGGCCTTCGACGGGATGTTTGAAAAGATGAGCCCCCTGGCGATCGGGTGACGCAAATTAGGTTGTCGAAAGAATTTCCCATCAAAACGTCCGTGCGGTTGGCCTCTGCTAACAGGAAGCCTCTCGGCGCCAGCGCGGCCCGACGCGGCGGTGAAAGGCCGTCGGTATTGCTCATCTTCCTCGTGTGCACCTGCTAGTGCGCCAGCGCGGCAGGCCGGAGAGGTGGAAGGCCGCCCGACCCAGTGCCTGAGGTGTGAGCTTTGCCGGTATGCGGTAGGCAGCAGTTTACAGTGGCTAAGGGCGGGGAGGAGGGCCAGGTTTCCCCATGCACCTCTACTTTCGGCCAGACGCGGAGGGCCGGCGGCCGAGAAAAATTGCGTTAGCCAGAAGGATTTCCCGCCCGGCAGGGCGAAATAATCCATGCTCGGGAAAAGGGGAGGAGGATTTTGCCGCCCAAGGAGATCTTCCAAAGCTACCGAAACAAGGTGACGGCTGGAGTCGTAACCGGCGGGCCACGGCGTCCGGCCTCCATTCGGGAGACGCCGGTGAAACGGCGGTCGGGACGCCGACCGTGGAAACGCTGGCTTTTCCTCATCGTTTTCCTTTATCTTTTTGGTGGGCTGGTTCAACAGGAGGTGCGGCTGTTCACTTTGCGCCGGCAGGCCGAAAGCTACCGCCGGGAGATAGAAGCTTTGCAGCAAGAAAGCAAGGAGCTCCAGGAAAGAATCCAGCTCTTGAATTCGGATAGCTATATCGAGAAAATGGCCCGGGAGAGATTGGGGTTGGTCAAGCCCGGTGAAACACCGTATTATCCCAAGTAAAGGAATGGCTTGCGCCACCCCTGCCCTGGTCGAAATTCGTTGCGAACGGAAGTTCTTTTCTGGTCTGGTTCCCGAGGCTTTGAAAAAACTGGCTTTGGACGGCTGCCCCCGTCGCCGCCCGGTAGTGCCCAAAGGAACATATTGACATCGGACGCGATAACCGTCTATAATAATAGCGCTTTCAGGAAAATTGAACAGGAGGATCGGTTTGCGCATGCCGCTTCAGGTGGGAAGCATTGTCGAAGGCGTTGTAACGGGGATCACCAATTTTGGTGCCTTTGTTAGCCTTCCCGAGGGGAAAACCGGGCTGGTTCACATCTCCGAAATTGCCGACACTTACGTCCGGGACATCAAAGATTTCGTTAAGGAAAACGATCGCGTGATGGTGAAGGTTCTTTCTCTGGACGAAAAGGGGAAGATCGCTTTATCCATCCGGCAGGCCCAGCCTGGAGCGGGTGCCCAAAGGAAGTCTCCAGAAGTACGCAGGATGGAGAGGTTATCCTTCGAAGAAAAGTTGTCTCGTTTCATGAAAGAGAGCGACGAGAGGTTACAGGATCTAAAACGCAGCACCGAATCCAAACGCGGCGGACGTGGGGCCAGGCGAAATGGCTGAGGAAAGCTGAGGAAATTCGACCGGAAAGCAAAGGGCGGGTCTTTTGACCCGCCTGTTGTTTAAGGGCAAAACGACTGCGTCTCATTCCCGCACGGACAAGTAGCGCACGGCCTCCGACCCTGAGGGCACGGACAAGGTAACGCACGGCCCCCGACCGTCAGGGGAGGTACCGACGCGGGTTTACCGGCTCACCGTTGACGCGAACCTCAAAGTGGAGATGGGGTCCGGTGGAAAGGCCCGTGTTTCCAAGGCGGGCGATAACTTGACCCCGCTCCACCCTTTGGCCTTCGTCCACCAGCAGGGCGGAGTTGTGACCGTAGAGGGTTTGGAGACCACCACCGTGATCGATGATCAATGTACGGCCATACCCGCCGAGCCAGCCGGCAAAGGTTACCACCCCGGCCTTGGCGGCAACGATGTTGGTGCCAGTGACGCCGGCAATGTCAATTCCTTCGTGGAGGCGGCCCCAGCGCGGCCCGAATTCCGAAGTGATGGGTCCACTGACCGGCCAGATTAAACCGCTGGCGGAGACGGCACCGGAACGGCTTCCGGTCGTTCGCGGATTGGTACCACGGGAAGCCACCTGCACTTCGCGAGAAAAACTCGAGCGGCCACCAGGTATGATCAATTCCTGGCCGACGGTCAGAGCATCGGGGCTGGCCAGATCGTTGGCGGCGATGATGGTTTCCTGGTCGACGTTGTACTGGCGGGCCAGTGCCGAAAGGGTATCGCCCTTTTCGACCCGGTGGAGCGTGCCCCTAACGGTCAAGACCTTCAACTCCTGACCGATGGAAAGGGAGTTGCTGCGCGTGAGCTGGTTAATATCCACCAGGGTGGCCACATCAGTACCATACCGGGCGGCGATATCCCACAGGGTCTCGCCCTCGGCCACCTTGTGGGTCAAAAGCCGCGGCTTAGCTGGGCTGGACGTGGCCGCTGAGGCTTCGGAAGCCGACACTGCTGTCCGAGCCCGCGCGGTCAAGCCCGCGTCGTTGCTGCTTTCGCCCTCGAGCGTTGCCTGAGCAGCAGAGTTGGGTACCGGAACGTTGGGATGGTAAAGTAGAGTACTGGCCAGAGCCAGTGCCAGACCCAGGAGAAGGGGAACAGCCAAAGTCAGCCCCTTCCGCAAGGCCGAACCTGGGAAAGGCATCTCCTCACCTCGTTTCATTAAGGGATGACAAGCATCAGTATTATAGCATAAATACAGAGCTTTTTCCAGAAGGGCGACCGGAAATTGGTTCCTGTCAGCAGGTAGCGCGGTCGCCGGTGGGCCGGCTAACAAACGGATTTGCCTTTTTCTTGCCTCTATGCTATAATCTTCACGGCCAGAAAGAGATGGAAAGGATGATTTCCATGACCAGAAAAACTAAAAAACATATAAGGACGGTAGCTGCCCCCAAATGGCAGGATTCGACCCAATACGGTGGATGCGGCCTTTGTCAGTCTTCCTGTCAGTCCGCCTGTAAGACTTCTTGTACGGTGGCCAATCAGGCTTGCGAACGTCTTTCGTAAAAAGGTGCTGTGACTAAAGGCGGATGATGTCTTTTCAGAAGAAGCGGCCCCGGGGGTAGAGCAGGTTCGCGCCGCGAAGCTCCTGGTGCCGCCAAAATCTTTTCTGGAGATGGGACCTTGACCCGGGGACAGATTCATAAGTTTACCATAAACGGCACTTATATCGTTTTGGACGTGGCCAGCGGCAGCGTTCACGAGTTGGACCGCCTCGCCTGGGATCTATTGGATTACTACGGGCAGCCGGAAGAAGAGATCCTGCGCGCTCTGGCGGACCGCTACCCACCGGAGGAGATTAGCGAAGCCCTGGCCGAGATCGATGATTTGGTGGCCGAGGGAATGCTCTTCAGCGAGGATCTTTACCGTTTCGGATATACGCCGGCTAGTTCAGATTTGAAAGCCATGTGCTTCAACGTCGCCCACGATTGCAACCTGCGCTGCCGCTACTGCTTTGCCGACGGTGGTCCTTTTGGCGGTCAGCGCGGCTTGATGTCGCTGGAGGTCGGGAAAAGGAGCATTGATTACCTTTTAGAGCATTCCGGCAACCGCCCCCACGTGGAAGTGGACTTTTTCGGCGGCGAGCCCCTCCTCAATTTCGATGTCATCAAGGGCATCATGGAATACGCCAAAAAACGAGGACGCGAAGTCGGCAAGACCTTTCAGTTCACCTTGACCACCAACGCTACCCTGCTTACCGACGAGATCATCGATTTTTTGAACCGGGAAAACGTCAATCTCGTCCTCAGTCTCGACGGACGGCGCGAGATTAACGACGCCATGCGTTTTGATGTGGGCGGGAATGGGGTGTACGACCGGATCTTGCCCAAAATCAAAAAGGTGGTGGAGTCCCGCCGCCGTCATCCGGAAGTAACGGCTTACTACTACGTCCGTGGCACGTACACCCGCCACAACTTGGACTTTGCCGAGGACGTGCTGCACTTGGCGGCTTTGGGTTTTGACCAAATCTCCGTCGAACCGGTCATCGCCACCGATGGGGACTATGCCATCCGCGAAGAAGATGTGGCGGGCATTGAGCGGGAATACGAACGATTGGCCGAGGTCTACATCGAGCGTCGAAAAAGGGGCGAACCCTTCTCCTTCTTCCATTTCAACTTGGAGTTGCAGGAGGGACCCTGTCTGCCCAGGCGTCTCTCCGGCTGTGGTGCCGGGCATGACTACCTGGCCGTTACTCCGGAAGGCGATCTTTACCCCTGCCACCAGTTTGTGGGCCGGGAAAAATACCGGATGGGAAATGTTTTTGAGGGGATCACGCGTACCGATCTCCGCCAGGCTTTCCGGGAGGCCCACGTTTATAACAAAGAATCCTGCCGCGATTGCTGGGCCAGATTTTACTGCAGCGGCGGCTGCCATGCCAATGCCGACCTTTTTAATGGCGACATCATGCAGCCCCATGAACTGGAATGCCGGTTGCAGAAAAAGCGTTTGGAATGCGCCATTTACATCAAGGTGCGTCTGGCCCAAGAGCAAGAAGGAATGGAGCTTTCTCCAGAGATGGCGGAAAAGGTGCCCATGACTTTGCGCTGAGAGGCAGGAAAAAGGCGGTTGCACGTAGAATACTGGTAACTGAATCAGTTTCTCAATTCATTATTTGGCGGGAAGGAGGTGAGTCGGGAATTGCCGACGGCGTTAAAGCGACACGGTAGGTTGGCCCTTTATCTTTCGGCAACCATTGTTTTGGCCGTGTTACTGTTTTTTCTCTTGGGTCAGGCCGGTCCACGGGTCTATGCCGTGGAAGTTGATGGTCAGAAGGTCTGTCTAATTCAAGATCCCAAGTGCCTGGACGAGGCCATCAGCGGCCTGCTTCAAGAGAAACAACAGGAAAAAGGTATGCCGGTAACGCTGGCCAATCAGGTCCGGGCGGTGGCCAGCAAGGAGGGCGGGTCCAATTCCCTCGATACCAAAGGGCTTAAGGACAAGCTGGCCGGCTTGCTCACCTTTCAAACCAAAGCCTATATGATTTCTGTCAACGGCCGGCCGGTGGTGGCCCTGCCGGATGAGAAAACGGCCCAAGAGGTCATCGACGGGATCCGGGCCAGCTACATAGAGAAGTTTTCCGGGAGCAATGTCGAATTCGGCAAGTTGGAGATTCTGGAAGACGTCAAAATCACTCCCCAGTCGGTCAGTTTAGATCGCCTGCGCACCAAAGAAGAAGCCACCCGGATTCTCTTGCGCGGAACGGACAAGGTGGTAATTCACACCGTGCAGCGGGGCCAATCCCTGTGGTCCATTGCCACCGCTCACCAGATGACGGTGGACGATCTGAAAAAGGCTAATCCCGAGCTAACCAGCGATGTTTTGCAAATTGGGCAAAAGCTCAATTTGGTGGTTCCCGAACCTTACCTGACCCTGGTGAGCACCGAAAAGAGGACTTTCACCGTCAACATCCCCTATTCCACGGAGATCATTGAGGATAACACGCTTTGGCCCTGGCAACAGGTGATTAAACAATACGGCATTTACGGAAAGAAAGAGGTCACCGTCGAGATCAAGAGGCAAAACGGCCAGGAGATTTCCCGGGAAATAGTCCAGGAGAAGATCCTGAGCGAACCGGTGACGGAGATCAGGATCCACGGCACCAAGCAGATCCCGCAACGGGGCACCGGACAATACGTTTGGCCGACCGTCGGCCAGATCACCTCGGGTTTCGGTTGGCGGCCGGGAGAATTTCACTACGGCGTCGATATCGCTGCGCCCATCGGTACGCCGGTCCTGGCGGCTGATAGCGGGACGGTGGTGAAGGCCGAATGGTACGCCGGGTATGGGAAGATGATCGTCATCGACCACGGCGGAGGTCGGGTCAAGACGGTTTACGGGCACCTATCCTCCATTTTGGTAGACGTCGGGGAGGTTGTAGAGAAAGGACAACTCATCGGCAAGGTGGGAAACACGGGTCGTTCCACAGGGCCACACCTGCATTTTGAGATCCGCCTTGATGACGTCCCGGTAAATCCCTTGAACTTCTACCGGCCAGAATGAAGGCACTGACAAGTCCTTCGCCTTCAGAGCAGGCGCATCTGCCCATGGCCCCATTAAAAGCAGGGGGTCCGCCGGCATGGGCGTAAGGGAGGGTGGCCACAGCAGGTCAGGAGCCAAAGGAAAGAGCCCGGCCCGGTTTTCGGGGCGGGTTTTTTGCTTCTTCCCTGCACCAGATTGAACCGGCCGGTCTCCGTCCGCAAGGAGTAGATCAACACCAGGTTGTCATAGGCCCACCCGGTTTGCCCACGATCGATGAGGATATCCAGGGGGAGGGTGGAACTTCCTCCCGCAGGATGACCGGGACTTCTTGCTGATGCGCCGCCGGATGATGGACCGCTCATCTGCAATTGTCGCCGCGTAGCCCACCTGTCGAGCGGCGGCCTTTGTCATAGAATCTTTACTTGAACGTCACAAAACGGTAACAAAACTGCTTTATAATTTGAGACAAAAGCAGCCAGGTGACAGGAGCGATCAGATACACCCCAGATAAAAAAGCAGTGAACAAAACGTCCAGGTCTTCACCTCGCGCCTCTGGCTGCTTTGGTCCGGCAGTTAAGCCCCTTAAATGACGACGACCCGGGGAGGACCGCCAGCAGAAAACGCAGCGCTCATTGCCTAATTGACCCCCTCTTTATATACACATCTTTGTGGCCCACGGGCCACGATTTTTTTATGTTGGGGGCCACCATTTGTTACCACTTCTCGTGTTATGTAAAGAAGATTATAATGCTGATCAGGAACGCTGCCGTCCCAGTTGACCCCCGCGCCAAACCGAGCGATTTACCAACCGCAGGACGGAGATAGACTCGCCGCGGCTGTCCGAATGGGAGATGGATGGCGAGAAGGAGAGACAAGATGGGGGACGGCGTTGTCGGAGGAAGTGCCAGCGTGAGGAAGCCCCTGAATATGGACCTGAGCCTGTTCCTGACCAGCCCCCTTTTCCGCCTCCTGGTGATTTTGCTCAGCCTTGTGGCCTTTATCCTGGCTTGGACCCGGGTCTCGGCCTGGCCCCGAACGTCTGTCTATGTTTTGGCCCGCGAAATGGAGCGGCGCCGCTGGCAGGAGTTGACAGCGGGATGGCCCGAGCTCAGTCGCGGGCGGGTGGTGGTCCGCTACACACCTCAGGATGCTGACATGGCCCCCCTGGTCTTAAAGGTAACGGAAGAACTTTACCGGCAGGTGGCCGCCGATATCGGTGGGGAAACGCCGGGTCAGGTCCAAATCAATATCTTCCCCGATGTGGTTTCTTTGCGGAAGTCATTTCCCGGCGGTCAAGAAAAGCAGGCCATGGGGGTTTACTGGGCGGGTTACATCAACATTCTTTCGCCGCGCGTGTGGGCCCCGGTGAATACCCCGGCCGAGCTGGAGGCCTATTTTCGGAAGAACGGCCCCCTGGCTCACGAATTGACGCATCTGGTCTTCGATTTCCGGACGGGTGGCAACTATCCCCACTGGTTTTCCGAGGGATTGGCCCAATACGAAGAATACCGCCTGACGGGGTATCTCTGGATTGAACCAGAGAACCGTTTGGACCAGCGGCTTTATACGCTGGCGGAGCTTGACCAGAAATTTGATGGCCTGGAGAACGAGGCCCTTGCCTACCGCCAGGCCCTTCTCTTCGTTTCGTATCTTGAGGAGCGCTATGGGCCCGGGAGCGTCCGGCAGTTAATTGACCATCTGGCCGCGGGTCGCCCCTTTCATCCCGCTTTGGCCCAACTGACTGGTCGGAGTTTCTCAGAACTCCAGGCGGATTGGTCCCGCTGGTTGAACGATCTTAGAAAAGCGGAAGCAGGAAAAGACCGGGCGGGGAGCGAAAATCTTGAGGGGGACGGTTTTCCGCTGCAGGGAAAATGAAGGGAAAGGCGGTGCTGACTTGGGCCAGCGGATCCTGGTGGTGGATGATGAAAAACCCATCGCCGACATCCTCAAGTACAATCTGGAAAAAGAGGGCTACACCGTTGAGGAGGCCTTCGATGGTCTGGAAGCCCTTCGCCGGGTGAAAGAGTCTCCTTTTGACCTGGTCATCCTGGACGTCATGTTGCCTGGCCTGGATGGCTACTCGGTCTGCCGGGAGATTCGCCGCTTTTCGCACTTACCCATCCTCATGCTCACGGCCAAGGATCAAGAGATGGACATCGTTCTGGGTCTGGAGATGGGGGCCGATGATTATCTCACCAAACCCTTCGGCGCCCGGGAACTCCTGGCCCGTGTCCGCGCCCTCTTACGGCGAAGCCGGCTTCAGACTGCCGGTCTGGAGAAAAAGGTCCTGGTCTTCGGTCCGCTGGAAATCGACCTGCAGAATTACGAAGCGCGGAAAAATGGGCGTTCGGTCGGGTTGACCCTCAAGGAGTTTGAGCTCCTGCGCTTTTTGGCCACCCATCCGGGGCAGGTCTTCACCCGGGAAACTCTCCTGAACGAGGTTTGGGGTTACGAGTATTTCGGGGAGGCCAGGACGGTGGACGTCACCATCCGGCGATTGCGAGAAAAGATCGAGGAGAATCCGGCCGAACCAGAATATATTCAAACCAAACGTGGCGTTGGCTATTATTTCAAGAAAATGGAATAAAGGGCGGCCGTCGTTTATCTGGTGACTTTTTTCCCGGGGAGGTTCACCCTTTGAAAAGTTTACAGTGGCGGCTGGCCTTAATTCACCTGCTGCTCATCTTGCTGGCCATGGAATTGGTCAACGTCTATCTCCTTCAGTCCCTGGAACGATATTATGTTAACAATTTCTCCAGCAACCTGGCCGCTCAGGCCCAGGTGATTGCCGGCTTTTCCGAAAGATACCTTCTGCAGGAGAAAGGACGCGAAGATCTGGACCGGATGGTGAAAGAATTTGGCCGCCAGACGGGGGTGGACGTGGCCATCCTCAGTACCACCGGGTCCCTCCTGGCCACCTCCCGCGAGAATCCCGATACCCTTCGTTACTATCTCAGCCGCGAGGATGTGGCCCGGGCTCTGGCCGGCAGCCGGGTGGAAAACATCCGGGTTGATCCCCTCTCCGGCGAGCGCTATCTCCACCTGACCCTGGGCATTCGCTCCGCGGGAAGCCCCCTCGGCGTCGTTTACCTGACTGCCTCCTTAGAAGGGACCTACCGTACCCTCCAGGATATCCGCTGGATCCTTTTGAGTGCTGTGGCCGTAGCCTTGCTCATTACCGGCCTTTTGAGCTTTCTTTTGGCCAAAACCATCACCGATCCCCTGCGCCGCCTTACCTCCCGGGCCGAGGAGATTGCCCGCGGCAATTTCGATCAGGAGATCAAGATCAACTCTGGGGACGAGATCGGTCAGTTGGGGGAGATGTTTAATTATCTCAGCCGGCGCCTGAAACAAACTCTGGCGGAGATCTCCGGCGAGAAAGAAAAGATGGAAGCTGTGCTGACCCACATGGCCGACGGTCTGATCGCCCTGGACGACAGGCAACAGCCCGTCCTCATCAATCCGGCGGCGGCCAAACTTTTGGGCAGCCCAGGCGGGGTCCGCGCTGAGCTCAGCCGGGGTCTGGAATGGTTGCTGCAGGGTCTGGAGGGGTTGGATAACGGCTCGCGGATCTTAAGCCGGCGCGAGCCCACCTGGCAGGTGTTACGGGTCAATGTCGCCCGCTTGGGCCAGGGCGAAGAGGCCAAGGGAACGGTGGTGGTCCTGCAGGACATCACGCAGCAGGAACGTCTGGAAGCGCTCCGCCGTGATTTTGTGGCCAATGTTTCCCACGAATTGAAGACACCGCTGACGACCATTAAAAGCTACGTGGAGACCCTCCTGGACGGGGCCCTGGAAGACGGCCGGTTGGCCCGCCAGTTCCTGCAAGTGGTTGAGGGCGAGACCAACCGGATGGTCCGGCTGGTCCAGGATCTCTTACAACTGTCTTTAATGGACAGTCAGAGTTTGCGCTGGCAGAAGGCCAGGTTGGACTTAGCCGAAGTAGTAGAGGACGTCCTGGCGGCGCAACAGGTCAATCTGGAAAAGAAGGGGTTGATCCTGCAGCAGGAACTGGAGGGCGGCTTACCGGTATGGGCCGACCGGGACCGCCTGGAGCAGGTCCTTTTAAATCTCCTTTCCAACGCCGCCAGTTATACGGCCCCGGGGGGAACGGTGACCGTCAGCGTCCGGAAGGTCGACCGAACCGAGGTGGAGAAGAGGGGCCTTGCCCCCAACCTGGCGACCCAGGAGGATTGGGCCCTGGTGACGGTGGCCGATACCGGCATCGGTATCCCTCCCGAAGATTTAGAACGGGTCTTTGAGCGTTTCTACCGGGTGGACAAAGCGCGCTCCCGGCAGCAAGGGGGTACCGGCCTGGGGCTATCTATCGCCCGGCAGATTGTCGAGGCTCACGGCGGGCGGATCGGGCTGACCAGTGCTCTTGGACGCGGGACGGAGGTCTTCTTCGTCCTTCCCCTCTACCAGAAAGAACTGGAAGGAAAGGAGGGGGGCGAATGAGATTCAGGACGGCGACGGCCACCTCCCTTCTTTTAGCCTTCCTGGTCTTTTTGAGCCTTTTTCAAACGGCCCGCCTCTGGTATTTCAGCCCCTATCTTTCATCTGGCCCGGCTGGCGATTATGACCTGAAAGTGGAGAAACCGGGGATTGATTTGGAAGAGTGTCTGCGGCCCCTGGCCATCATCGCCCACCTGGAAGGGAGCCAGCATTTGGAATTTCGACCGGGCGATCCCGGCTATGACCTTCTCTGGCAAGAAGCCCTGGCTCACCTTCCCCGGGAGGATTTTCTGACGCGAGTCTCCTACGGTGAGGTCAAGCAGATCCGTCAGAGCGGTCCGGCCGTGGAATACATCCTCCCGGTCCGGCTGTCCTGGCGCCAGTACCGGCAGGCCTGGGGACTGGAACCAGCCGGAGGGGCGGAGGAAAGCCCCGCCATCGATCGCTTCCTTTTGCGCCTATCACGTCCGACCGGGGTTTATTTTGTGGACAACCTGCAAGCTGATGCCCATTTCTTCGAAAAAGCTCTCCTGTCTGCGGAGATCTTGGGGCAGCTACCCAAGGGGGCAGGCCGGGCCGTGGTGGAATTGCCGACCCAATTTAAGGGCATCAGTTTGGCGGACGGTCTTTTTGTCCCTGCCGGGCCGGTTCTTTTAAGTGGTCTCGCTCTGGCCCCAGCGCGGATGAACTTTGAGCAGGAGGCCCGCCTTTTCTTTGTCGATCCCAGCCTGGCCCGCAAGGTGGAAGAGAGGGATGGAGCGGTCTTTTATACCGATGGGGTGGGCGGCCTGCGCCTTTATCCCCAGGGCGATCTGGAATACACCCTGCCGCAACCAGCTGGATCGTCCCTCCGACTGACAGCGGCGCTGGAAAAAGCGGTGGCCTTCCTGAAAAGTCATGGTGGTCCTCCCGAAGGGGTACTGGTTAAGGAGATCAGGCCCGACCCAAACGGGAGCGGCGAAAAGACGGGTCGGACGGAGATTGCCCTCATTTTCTTGCGGGAAGGATTGCCTCTCCTCGGGGAAAGATTTCCCCTGGAGCTGGAGATCAGCGAGGGTGGAGTGACGCGCTTCACGCGCATTTGGCGTTTCATTGCTGGCCCTACGCCTAACAAACGAACGGTGTTTTCGGCAGAGAGTCTCCTTTCCCGTGTGGCTCAAGAAGAAGGCGAAGCCCGCCGGCAGATCCCCCGCTTAAGCAACATTTACCTGGCTTACTACCTGCCCCGCTTAGGCGCACCGGCCTCCTATTTGCGGCCGGTTTGGGTTTTGGAAACCCCGACCGGTGGACGTTATATTTACGATGCCTGGACGGGGGCGCCCCTGGGCCGCTGATGGAGGTGATCCTTTTGGATTGGTCGCGGGCCAAGGTCATCCTCATTTTGGCCTTCAGCCTACTGAACATTTTCTTGGGGGTTTTGACCTATTCTAATAACCAACGTTATTACGAGCGCTGGGCGGTTCCAACGGCCGCTGAAGTGCGTAACCTGGAGAATCAGCTGAAGACCCTGGGCGTCACCATGGCCGGAACCTGGCCGCTTCGGGCGGCGCCCCTGCCTTTTCTCCTGGTTAAGGCCAGCCCGGTACCAGCTGACGAGGTGGCCAGGAAGGTCTTCGGTTTAAATGTCCCCGGGATTAAGCAACCAAACGGGGAAAAAATCTACAGCGATGGACAGCAGACGTTATTAGTGACAGAAGCCGGGATTATAAGATATCATAGAGAAGGACCGGCGAAACCGGCCGGAGGAAAGGCTCCGGAAAAGGGTCAGGTCAAGACCGAGGCGGAAACCGTCCTCCAGCGGCGGGGGCTTTTGCCGGGAGCGCGACTGGACTATATTCATCAGGACGAAGAACGGGGGAGAACCACCGTCCGCTACAGCCAGGTCTATGAGGGTCTGGAGATCTTTAGCAGTGAAGCCTGGTTCGAGTTTTCCGCTAATGGCCTGGAGGAATACCGGGAGCGTTGGCTGGTGCCACTGGGTTTCACTGGAGAGAAACGACTTTTAGTTTCTCCGGTGGTCGCTCTGGCCCGTCTTTTGCAACGTCCTGACGTCTTTCCCGGCGACGACAAGGTCATCGAGAGCATCACGGTCGGTTACTACAGCGCAATCTACGATGCCCGGCAATGGGAAGCGACGCCGGTTTGGCGGGTGCGTTTCAAAAGTGGAAAGAGCCTTTACCTTAACGCCTACACCGGTGAACCGGAGAAGGAGACGCCTTAACGAAGGTGCCCCCTCCTGCCGGTGCCGCGACCTGGTGAGACGACAATCTTTGAAGGAGCGAGTCTTTTGAGTGAACTGATCATCAACGGTGGAAGAAGACTTTCTGGTAAGGTGAGAATCGGCGGAGCTAAAAACGCGGCCGTGGCCATCATCCCGGCCGCCTTGCTGGGCAACGGGGAAACCGTCATCGAAAACCTGCCGGCCATTTCGGACGTCTACGTCTTTGCCGACATTTTAAAAACCCTCGGGGCCGTCATCCGGTGGGAGGGGTCAAGCCTGCACATTGCCCCCAATGGTTTTGCCGCCTACCAGGCTCCTTACGAGCTGGTTAAACGCCTGCGTGCGTCCTACTACCTGTGGGGGGTCCTTTTGGCCAAGTTCGGCCGGGCCGAAGTGGCCCTCCCCGGGGGTGATAACATCGGCCTGCGCCTGGTAGACCAACATTTAAAGGGTTTTCGCGCCTTGGGGGCCGAAGTGCAGCAGGAACACGGTTTAGTCATCCTGAAGGCCCGCGAACTGGTGGGGGCCCCCATTTATCTGGATGTCACCAGCGTCGGAGCGACGGTCAACATTATGCTGGCGGCAACCCTGGCCCATGGTACCACGGTCATTGAAAACGCGGCCAAGGAGCCCCACATCGTGGATCTGGCCAATTTCCTCAATTCCATGGGCGCCCGGATTCAGGGAGCCGGCACAGACACCATCAAGATCAGAGGCGTCAAAGAGCTGCATGGCACCTCTTACACCATCATTCCCGATTCCATCGAGGCGGCCACCTATCTTTTGGCCGGGGTGGCCACCGGGGGATCGGTTAAGGTGGAAAACGTCATTCCCAAGCACCTGGAGCCCGTCTGTGCCAAAATCAGGGAGGTCGGGGCCGAGGTAATCGAGGGCGAGGATTCCCTTGAAGTCATTGCTCCCGTTCGTCCGCAAGCCGTGAATATCAAAACCCTTCCCTATCCCGGATTCCCCACCGATGCCCAGCCGCCGTTTGCGGCCGTTCTCACCCGGGCCGAGGGTACCAGCGTCATCCACGAGACCGTGCACGACAGCCGGTTTGCCTACGCCAAAGAGCTGGTGCGCATGGGTGCCAACATCCGGGTGGACGGACGGATGGCCATCGTCGAAGGTGTGGCCAGTCTTTCCGGGACGCAGGTCAAAGCCACCGATCTCCGGGCTGGGGCTTCCCTGATCATCGCTGGCCTCATGGCCGAAGGGGAAACGCGGCTGAGCGGGATGGAACACGTGGACCGGGGCTACGAACGGGCGGCGGAAAAACTGCGGGGCTTGGGGGCCGATGTGAGGCGGGTCGAGGAGTGACCGCGTGAAAATAAAGATAATCTTAATCGGTCAATTGAAAGAGAGCTACTGGCGAGAAGCGGCGGGCGAATACCTGAAACGTCTCAAAGCTTACGCCGAAGTCAGTTTGGTCTCCGTTCCGGACGAGGCCGTCCCGGACCGCGTTACCCCCGGCCAGAGCCAGGCCCTTTTGCGTCTGGAAGGAGAGCGGGCCAGACGGGAGATACCCCCGGGCTCCTTTTTGGTGGCCCTCGATCGCCAGGGACGCCAGTTTTCCTCGGAAGAGTTGGCCCGGTGGCTCGAAAAGACCAGGCTGGCGGGACAAAACCAGTTTGTTTTTCTCATCGGAGGCACACTGGGGCTGGATCAGGAGCTCTTAAACCGGGCCGACCTGCGCCTTTCTCTTTCAGCCCTTACCTTTCCGCATCAAATGGTCCCCGCCTTAATCCTGGAGCAACTTTACCGCGCCTTCAAGATCATGCGCGGAGAGCCATATCACCGGTGATCCTGACGCCTTCTCCTTTAGCGGCCGCTCCGGAAAAACTTGTCCAATAAGCCAGGGAGGCTTGGTTTTCCGGGCGGTGCCGGCGGCCCGCCGGGTTTTGGAGCGGGTGTCGTTCCCGGGGCGCCGGGTAGTCCCGGCAGGCCGGGCCCAACGGGGGGTTGGGGCAGGCCGTGGATCACCGGGCAAACCTCTTTGGGCTCTGTTCCGCTCAGGAAGACCTCGCTCCGCACCGAACAGGTTGGATTGGGCAAAAGCCCGGTCTCGGCGCAGATATCAATCCGGGTAACGCCAGCGGGCAGGGGAAAGTCCCGCGCCGGCAGATCACTCAAAGCGCGGCTCATGAAGCTGGCCCAGATGGGTCCGGCGATGACCCCGCCGGTGCTCCAAAGGGAGCGCTTGGGGTCGTCGTAACCCACATAGACGGCCGCCACCAGATCGGGCGTATATCCAACAAACCAGGCATCGCGCAATTCATCAGTGGTTCCCGTTTTGCCGGCCGCCGGTCTTCCGCCCAGGTAGCCGGCCAGGTGGCCACCCGTCCCACCGGGCTGCAGAACGCTGCGGAGTAGATCAGTCACAATGTAGGCTACCGGAGGATCCAGGGCCGGTTTCACCGTGGGGATGTTTTCCTCCAGCACGTTACCATAGCGGTCGATGACCTTCAATATAGCGATAGGAGTCACGTTATAGCCACCGTTGGCCAGGGGAGCGTAGGCCCGGGCCATCTCCAGGGGGGAAACCTCCGAGGTCCCCAGGGCCAGGGGAAGACTGGGCTCCAGGGCACTTTCGATCCCCATGCGCCGGGCGAACTCGATGATCTTGGCCGGGCCGACGACAGAGGCCCAGCGTACAGCCACCACGTTGTCGGAAATGGCCAGCGCCTCCCGCATCATCATGGGGCGGTAATGGAAGCGCTTTTCGCCGTAGTCGTGGGGCTCATAAGGCTGCGGCCCCCCCGAGGGGAAAGAAACGGGCTCGCAGGTCTGCTGGCTGGTGGGTGGGTAACCAGCGGCGATCACGGCCGCGTAAAGGAAGGGTTTAAAGGCCGAGCCGGGCTGGCGCCGGACGGGAGGAACGGCCCGGTTCAGCTGGCTGCGGCTATAGCTGCGCCCTCCGATCATCGCCTCGATGTAGCCGTTGTTCGGGTTGATGGCCACCAGGGCTCCCTGAGGCTGTTCGACGCCGTTTTCATCGACCTCGCTACGGGTAAACCCTTCGGCAAAAGCCCTCTCCGCTTCCCGTTGCCGCTTCAGGTTCAAGGTGGTGAAGATCTGGTAACCAGCGCGGTAGAGGTCCTTTTCCAGGCCGGGGTGACGTTCCACCAACTGCTGGACCACGTAATTGATGAAATAAGGGGCTTCCCGCGACGGGGGCTTCAGGCCCACCACCTTCAGCGGAGCTCGCCGTGCCTTTTCCGCCTGGGCCGGGGTGATGTACCCCAATTCCTCCATCCGGTCCAGGACTTCGTTGCGCCGGGCGCGGGCCAGATCGGGGTGGGTGTAGGGGGAATAATACTCCGGACCCCGGATGAGGCCGGCCAGAAGGGCGCTCTCGGGCAGGGTCAACTCGCGGGCCGGCTTCCCGAAGTAGGTTTGCGCGGCCACTTCCACCCCATAGGACCCGTGGCCCAAGTAGATCAGGTTTAAGTACATTCCCAGGATCTCTTTTTTGGAATACTTCATCTCCAGTTTAATCGTCAAAAAGAACTCCTCGATCTTCCGCGAGAGGGTTCTTTTTTGGGTCAGGTAAAGGTTCTTGGCCAACTGCTGGGTGATGGTGCTGCCGCCCTCGACCACCCGTCGCGCCAAAAGATTTCGCCACAGGGCGCGCAGGAGGGCGCGCGGATCAATTCCGTGGTGTTGGTAGAAACGACTGTCCTCTATGGCGATGACGGCGTTTTGCAGGTCCAGGGGGATCTGGCTCAAAGGGATCTCGATCCGGTTCTCCACGAAAAGTTTGGTAATCAGATTTCCCTTTTGATCGAATACAGAGGTGGCTACCGGGACTTCCGGCTCCGGTAGAGGGACGAAGGCGGCGATGAGGAAAAGACTGGCGAAAGCCGCCAGTACAAAAGCCAGGGTAAGGAAAAAGGTGCGTCTGAAAAGGCGTTCGGCCAAAATAGGTCCTCCTCGCGATAATCCCTTCGGTTAGCTAATGATTGAGCCGTTCCCTATTATTATCCCCTTGAACAACGGTTTGGATTAGCTGGGTGGAAAAAGCGCAAATTAAAGGGCGGAGATGGCACAAGAAGGGCCCTGGAAATGGACCACACCCTCAAGGTACTGCTCAGGGCCTGTACGGCCTCTCAAGGAACACCTCGGGTCTTGTTCTCCGCTTCGCTCATGAGATGAAGATCTAAAAGGCGGTGCGGTCCAAAAGACCGGGCTGAGGTTGCAAGGAGGGTTTAGCTTTGCTGCCCACGCCGAAGAAGTATACGTTGGTCGCCGGAACGGGGAGAGGGGCTTCGCGCTTGAACGCCTTTGACCAGGCCTTGCTCGGGGCGGGGATCGGGAACCTCAACCTGATCAAAGTCAGTAGCATCCTCCCACCCGGAGCTGACTGGGTGGAACACCTGGAGATTCCGCCCGGGTCGTTAACCCCGGTGGCTTACGGTGCCCTCATCAGCGACGACGAAGGGGAGACCATCGCTGCGGCTGTGGCCGTGGGGGTTTCCGAAAACGACTACGGCCTGATCATGGAGTTTTCCGGGAAGTGCTCAAAAGAGGAAGCCGAAGAGCAGGCCCTGGCCATGGTCCGGGAGGGCTTTTTGGCCCGGGGCTTACGACTGAAACTGACCGCGGTAAAGGCGATCGCGGCCCGGGTCAATGGTCCGACTTGCGTTTTCGCCGGAGCGGTGTTGTGGTATTAGCCAAACCAGGTGCTGGCTTGAATTGCGTAAGCCGGGAGAAAGCAAACCGCCCTGGCCCAGCGGCCGGTGTGCTCAGTTTGAAGAAGGAAAGGAATGGTGAGGTAAATTGGGTTGAACTGTCTCCAAAATAATGGCCAGTGACAACCACACGAAGAAAGTTGTCAAACTGGCCGGATTGGGCGGGTTTTTCAATTGGAGTCTGTTGGGGGTTTTATCTTTCTGTCTGCACCTTTAATTCCCTTTGTGCCTCTTGGGCTCGAGCCGCCTTGATGCGGGCAGCCTCAAACCAGCCCCAGACCAGCATGGGTACGGCCAGGAGCCAGGGGATGATGATGGCCCAGATGGCTCCGACATAACCGGTTAAATGCAGAGCGGGATCGTGAAAAAACATGGCGACCGCAGTGTGAACCAAAACGGCGGCTCCGACGTAAATGATGTAGGGCTGCCGGTTCATCCAGTCGGCCAGCCAGTTGCTTCCCAGGATGAGGATGGGGATGGAGAGAGCCAGTCCAAAGAGCACCAGATAGACGTTGCCGTGGGCTGCTCCGGCCACCCCCATTACGTTGTCGAAGGCCATGGAGAGATCGGCGACGATGATGGTTCCGACGGCCGTCCAAAACTTTTCGCTGGAACGAACGGTTTTTTCTTCACCGTCCTGATGGCGGACCAACTTCCAAGTGATCCAGAGGAGAATCACACCACCGACGGCATTGACATAAGAAATTCGGGTCAAGAAGGTGGCGATAGCTGTAAAGAAAACCCGCAAAATGATAGCGCCGCCGGCCCCCAAAACGGCCGCCAGCTTGCGCCTGTCGGCCGGGAGATCTTTGATAGCTAGGCCAATGACGGCTGCGTTGTCACCGGAAAGAGCCAAGTCAATAATGGTGATAGCAAAAATGGCTGTGATCGTCGACCAAAGCCAGACCGGATTGGTCAAGTTGCTCCACTCAAAACCCATCTCCACGTACCTCCGTTATTTCAGCCTTTCTCCTCTCTTCTGTGCGGCGATTATCCGCCTCTATTCTGCCCGGCCTCCAAAAAGAAAAACCCCAGCCGCTTCCGTTGAAGCGCCAGGGTCTTGCCTGCTCGTTTGGGAGCCCAATAGAACCGGGTTCGAAAAGAAGCCTCGGGAAAAGGCTGCATCGAACCGTCTTGACGATTCTATTGACCGCGGGGTGGCTACTCCCCTCTGGCCGGACGCAGTACCGGCCTCTTCTGAAAGTCCAGCGAAAAGGCGCGGTTCCACGCTTGTTTCTGTTTTCTTTAAGTATAGAGACGGGCTCCTGAACTTGTCAAGAAGATTATAGTTTTCTTTAAAGAATTACTTCCTGCGGAACATTCCTCACAAGAGCAGGGAAAAGGGCCGCCATGTAGAATTTAAGGTCTCAGAAAGTGCTGATCGACGTCCACGTACCGCAATGCGTCCATTAGCAGAACCCGGCCTTTCAAGATTTTGGTCGCCGGGGAAAGGGCACAGAACGATCAGAGGCCAAAGACCGATCCAAGGGTGGGTCAAGCGACGCTAAGATTCCCCGCCGACTGTCCCCCGGAGAACAGCTGCCTGTTAGCTCTTCGGTGGCCAGCGGCGCTGGTGTCGGACCTGGCAACCGGCAATTCATCTTGCATTGAAGTGTCAACCGAAAGAGAGGGAGCTACTGGCAATGAAACGAGCGGTTATCGTTAGCGCTGTTCGTACCGCCATCGGTAGTTTTGGCGGTAGCCTGGCGACCACCCCGGTAGTAGAATTGGGGGCTCTGGTCATCCGCGAAGCCCTGGCCCGGGTTGGGTTAAGGGGAGACCAGGTGGATGAGGTCATCATGGGCAACGTGTTACAGGCCGGACTGGGCCAAAACCCGGCCCGGCAGGCGGCGATCAAGGCTGGAATCCCCCATGACGTTCCGTCTTACACCGTGAACAAGGTCTGCGGTTCTGGGCTCAAGGCCGTCAGTTTGGCCGTGGGGGCGGTCCTTCTAGGCGATGCCGAGGTGGTGGTGGCCGGGGGCATGGAGAACATGAGCCTGGCTCCTTACCTCTTGGAGAAAGCGCGGAGCGGCTACCGCATGGGTAACGCCGAGCTGGTCGACAGCATGATCAAAGACGGCCTTTGGGATGCCTTTAACAACTATCACATGGGGATCACGGCTGAAAATCTGGCGGAAAAGTACGGGATAAGCCGCGCCGAGCAAGACGCCTTTGCCGCCTGGAGTCAGGAGAAGACCGAACGGGCCATCAGAGGGGGGAAGTTCCAGGAGGAGATTGTACCGGTGGTCATCCCGCAGCGGAAAGGGGAGCCGCTGGTTTTTGCCCAGGACGAGTTCCCGCGTTTTGGAACCACCCTGGAAAAACTGGCCGCCCTGAAACCAGCTTTTAAGGAAGGAGGCACGGTCACGGCGGGCAATGCCTCCGGGATCAACGATGGGGCGGCGGCGGTGGTGGTAATGTCGGCGGAAAAGGCCCAATCCTTGGGGTTAACGCCCCTGGCCAGCGTGAAAAGTTATGCTTCGGCTGGGGTAGACCCGCGTTACATGGGGCTGGGCCCAGTGCCGGCGACGCGGAAGGCCCTGGCCAAAGCCGGGCTGCGCCTGGAAGATTTGGATCTCCTGGAGGTCAATGAGGCCTTTGCCGCTCAGTCCCTGGCCGTAGCGCGGGAACTGAAATGGGATCCGGAAAAGGTCAATGTCAACGGCGGGGCCATCGCCCTGGGTCATCCCATCGGGGCCAGCGGCGCTCGCATCCTGGTCACCCTCCTTTATGAGCTGAAACGGCGCCAGGCCCAACTCGGTTTGGCCACCCTTTGCATCGGCGGCGGTCAGGGGATCGCCCTGGTCGTCGAACGGGCTTAGACTCATCGCCAGGCGACCGCCCGGCTGCGTCCAGAAGGTACCGCTGGCCTTCTTTGAGGGCGAGCAAGCTTCTTGCGAAGCTCAGGGTTTTCCGCGCCGGTTGGGCGCGCCTTTCGGCTGGAGATCGCAGTCGGGTGGTTCGTGCGGGCCACCGTCCGGATCAAAAAAACGCAAAAAAAAGCACTTCAACGGCATTGACAACGCTCCAACCCTGTCACATAATGTATTAACATCGGAACTTGAATAAAGGTCCAACCTGCCCCATTCTTCTGACCAGGGGATGATTGCTGAAAAATGAGAGACTACCACGAGGTCTCTTTGTGGAAGGACGTCGCGCCCGAACAGTGGAACGACTGGCGCTGGCAGGTGGCCCACCGCCTTACCACTGTCGAGGAGCTGAAGGAGGTCATCGACCTCACCCCAGAAGAGGAGGATGGGGTAAGGACCTCGCTCCGCCACCTGAGAATGGCCATAACTCCCTACTTTGCCACCCTCATGGATTCGCAAGACCCGCGTTGCCCCATCCGGCGCCAGGCAGTGCCCACGAAAGAGGAGCTGGTGAAAAGAGCAGGGGAAATGGCCGACCCGCTTTTTGAAGACACCTACTCCCCCGTCAAGGGCCTGACTCACCGCTATCCCGACCGGGTGCTCTTTTTGGTAACCGACCAGTGCGCCACCTACTGCCGGCACTGTACTCGCCGGCGCTTTGCCGGAGAGACGGATCGTCCCTTGCCCGGCTCGTTGATCGATCAGGCTTTAGCCTATATCCGGACCCATTCCGAAGTTCGAGACGTCTTACTCTCGGGTGGCGATCCTCTCCTTTTGGGTGATGGACCGCTGGAACAGATCCTGCGCCGCCTGCGGGAAATTCCTCACGTCGAGATCATCCGGTTGGGAACCAGAACCCCTTCGACCTTACCGCAACGGATCACTCCAGAACTGCTGGCCATGCTTCGCCGCTACCATCCTCTCTGGGTGAATGTTCAGTTTAACCATCCCAAGGAGCTGACCGCCGAGTCCAGGCGGGCCCTCAACGCCCTGGCTGATGCCGGCATTCCTCTGGGGAATCAATCGGTCTTATTGAAGGGGATCAACGACTGCCCGGAGATCATGAAAGAGCTGGTCCACGAGCTGGTCAAGGTCCGGGTGCGGCCATACTATCTCTACCAGTGTGACCTGGTGGAAGGGATCGGGCACTTCCGCACCTCAGTGGCCCGCGGCATTGAAATCATTGAAAATCTGCGCGGGCATACCTCCGGTTTCGCCGTTCCCACCTTTGTCATCGATGCCCCGGGCGGGGGAGGGAAAATCCCCGTTGGGCCGCAATACCTCATTTCCATGGCTGAGGAACGCGTCGTCCTCCGGAACTTCGAGGGCGGGCTTTACACTTATACCCAGTCGGTGGAAAAAGGCAGTACCTGCCGGGATTGTTACACCTGTTTCCGCCGGGGCGAGCGGGGCGGAGTCGGCCGGCTTTTAGCCGGTGAAGAGTTGAAACTGACGCCCGAGGGTTTGGAACAGGAGAAGCGTCGCCGCAACCGGCGGGTCCGGGTCGTCTCCGACCAGGAGATGGCGACGGGTTCAGCTTTGGCCGCCGGACAGCGCCGCCGCCGGCGCGGGTAGCGGAACTATTGGGGGTAGGTCCCAGTTTCAGTGACTGGAACCTCGCCGCCAGGCCAAGAGGAGGCGCGCGCTCTGGCGAGCGACCTCTTTTGGGTAACTAGCTTTCTTTGGGGAATCACCCTTATCCACTTTGTCGACCGGGAGTGGAGACCTTGATCGATTTGCACCTGCATACGACAGCCTCCGACGGGAGCCTGACGCCAGAAGAGACCCTGGCTGAGGCCAGACGGCGGGGGCTTAGTATTATAGCCATTACTGATCATGATACCGTGGCCGGGGTTAAAGAAGCCCTGACCCTGATCCCACGCTATGAGCCGGACCAGGGAGAGACTATCGACTCAACCGGACGAACCGCTGCGGGGCAGACGCTGCAGGGTTACGGAGGATCGACCGCGAGCACGACCCCGTTGAGCCTTCCCCCGTTGAGCCTTATCCCCGGCCTGGAGATGACCACCCGCTTTCAGGGGCGCCAGGTGGACATCCTGGGTTACTTTATCGACCTGGATGATCCGGAACTTCTCGAAAGGCAGGAAAATTACCGTTTGGCCGTGGAGGAGCGAGCCCGCCGGGCGGTGGCGGCCCTTCGCCGCGCCGGTTACAGCATCGAGTGGGAGCGGGTCCAGGAATTGGCCCGCGGCGGTTTTGTCCATCTGGTCAAGATCATGCACGCCCTTTGGGAGGCGGGCTACCTCAAAGACAAAAGTGAGATCATTGGCGGCTTGCGCCAGTGGTTTGGCCGGGGCGGGCCCGGCTATGCCCCCCTGGAATGGACCTTTCCCGATCCCCTCCAGGCCATCTCCTTCATTCGCCGGTTGGGAGGCATCCCGGTGTTGGCTCACCCTGGACGCACGGCCATCGACGGCTACATCCCCGAACTGGTCGCCGGAGGGCTGCTGGGTCTGGAAGTTTATCATAGCCAACATGATGCTGAGCTCACCGCCCACTATCTCGCCCTGGCGCGCTCCCTGCAGCTCCTCGTCACGGGGGGCACCGATTATCACGGCTTTTACAATAAAAGCGACTTCAGCATGGGCTACCTGCAGATACCCGATGAACTGGCGGAAGGCCTTTATCACCGGCAGAGCCTGTTGGCTCACTCCGACTAAACCCCCTCCAGAATTATTGCATTCTGTCTCGTTTTTGATATAATACACCGGGTGAAGACGTCGGCCCTATTGGCTGAAAAGGATTGAGCTTCCCGCCGGGTGGCGGAAGCGCTGTGGCTTTGTGGAATTCTCGCCCCTGCGTTAAAGTGCGGGCACACTGGCTTCTAGCGACTGACCCCGGGTCATTTGGAGTAAGCTCGCGCTTATCTAGAAAAAATCGTGCCGGCCGGCGTCGAATAATTTCCGGGGAGTGGAGAAAATGCTATCAACACCGACCAAGTTTACCATTGTCGCGGGAACAGCAGAGGGAGAGACCAAATTAACCGCTTTTGACAAGGCTCTTTTAGCCGCCGGCATCGGGAACCTCAATCTTTTAAAGGTGTCCAGCATCTTGCCGCCCGGAGCTAAGCTCACCGAGCCCTTGCAGGTGGCCCCCGGCTCGCTTTTGCCCACGGCCTTTGGCACCATTACCAGCGATCAACCCGGCGAGGTCATCGCGGCGGGAGTAGCCGTCGGCATTGCCAGCGAAGATTCTTACGGCGTCATCATGGAGTTTGAAGGGAAATGCACCCAGGAAGAGGCCGAACGGACGCTGCGGGCCATGGTGGAAGAGGCCTTCCGGGTGCGGGGACTCCCCCTGAACAAGCTTTTGGTAAAGGCCGTTGAGCACAAGGTCGAAAAGGTTGGCTGTGCCCTGGCGGCCGTGGCGTTGTGGTACTAGGAGGACTGGTCATGGGAATCTGGTTTACGGAAAATCAAACCCGTGATCTCAGTTTGTCTTTTCGCCTGGGAAAGACCCTTCGGCGCGAAAGGACCCCCTATCAGGATCTGGCCGTGGTGGAGACGCTCCAATACGGGCGAATGCTGGTTTTGGACGGGGCCGTTCAGACCACGGAGAAGGACGAATTCGTTTACCACGAGATGATCACCCACGTTCCCCTTTTTGCGCACCCGGCGCCCAAACGCGTCCTGGTGGTGGGCGGCGGGGACGGAGGGGCCATCCGGGAGATCCTTAAACATCCGACAGTGGAAGAGGCCGTGCTGGCGGAGATTGACGAGCGGGTCATCGCGGCCGCGCGCGAATTTTTGCCCGGCATTAGCCAGGGCCTGTCCGATCCGCGGGCCAAGATCATGGTTGGCGACGGCATTGAGCACGTCCGCCAGGCGCGGGGCGTTTACGACGTGATCATCGTCGATTCCACCGATCCCATTGGACCGGCGGTGGGTCTTTTCGCCCGGGAGTTTTACCAGTCTGTTTTTGAAGCCTTAAAAGAGGATGGGCTCTTTGTGGCCCAGACGGAGTCCCCCTTCCTGAACGCCGATCTGATCAAGGGGGTTTACGGGAACATCGCCTCCGTCTTTCCGCTCACGCGCCTGTACCTGGCGGTTGTACCGACCTACCCCAGCGGTCTTTGGAGCTTCACCGTGGGTTCAAAGAAATACGCGCCCACGGAACCGGTTCGCCAACCGCCGGAGGGGTTCACCAGCCGCTACTATACCCCGGCCATACACCGGAGCGCTTTCGTTCTGCCCCGTTTTGTCGAGGAACTGATTGCCGCGGGGCCGGCCAAAGACGGGGAGGCCTCGGTTTAAACACCCAGAGGAGGACGGACGGACAGACAGACAGGAGGTCCCTATCTTGTTTAACCCGCGCCAGATCATTCAGGCCAACGCCGGTTTCTTGGGCAGCGGCGACGATTTTCAGGCCGCCCAGGCCGTCCTCCTGGGGGTGCCCATGGACTGGACGACCAGCTTTCGGCCCGGGACGCGGCTGGCTCCCCACCGGATCCGGGAAGCTTCTTATGGGCTGGAGGAGTATAGCTTTCACCTTAAACGAGACTTGAGCGAGGTAAGCTTCTTCGACCAGGGCGATCTCATCCTCCCCTATGGTAACGTCCACCTGGCTTTGGAGATCATCGAGCAGGGCGTCAGTGAGATTCTGGAGGCAGGCAAGGTTCCCTTCGTTATGGGGGGAGAACACTTAATCACCTGGCCCATCATGCGGGCCCTCCACCGGCATTTCCCGGAGCTGGTCGTTTTACATTTCGACGCCCACGCCGATTTGCGGGATGAATACCTGGGTGAACGCGAATCCCATGCTACGGTCATGCGCCGGGTCCTCGAACTGGTCGGACCAGGGAACGTTTATCAGTTTGGAATCCGCTCCGGGACGGCGGAAGAATGGGAGCTGGCCAGCTCTTCCCTCCATTTTTATCCGGAGACCGTTCTGGAACCACTGCGGCAGGTTCTGCCCGAGCTGCAAGGGAAGAGGGTTTACGTTACTTTAGACATCGACGTGGTCGATCCGGCTTTTGCCCCGGGAACGGGTACCCCCGAGCCCGGCGGGATCTCCTCCCGGGAAATCATCTCCGTCATCGGGATGCTGGGTACCCTGGATGTGGTTGGTTTTGACCTGGTGGAGGTTTCGCCTCCCTACGATCCCACCGACCGGACGGCCATTTTAGCGGCGAAAATCTTGCGGGAGGCCCTTTTGAGTTTTGTGGGACCCCGGCCATGAGGGCGGGAGCGTCCTTTTTAGCCGGGCGGATGCCCTGGCCGGGCTGACCCCGTGGCCACGAGCTACCGGCAAGGCTGCACGGCCCACGGCCTGGCTTCGCCTGTTTATCCGCGGGTACTAAGGAGTCGAGGATCTTGCGTGGTCTAACCTTCGAGTTAAAACAAAAGCTCGCCGCTGCTTTACAGCAGGCGGCCGAAAGGGCGCGGGCAGCCGGCGAGTTGACCTTTGAGAAATTGCCGGAGATAGAACTCGAGCTTCCCAAGGAAAAGGAGCACGGAGATCTGGCGAGCAATTTAGCCCTGGTTTTGGCCCGCCAGGCCAAAAAAGCACCACGGGCCGTGGCCGAGAGCCTTCTCCGTCACTTTTCCTCTGCCGGCACCTGGGTCGAGCGGGTAGAAGTGGCTGGGCCCGGCTTCATCAATTTCTTTTTGGATCCAGGCTGGCTCTATCTTGTCCCCCGCTTGATCGAGGAACAGGGAGAAGGCTACGGCCGGACAGATGTTGGCCAGGGCCAAAAGGTAATGGTAGAGTTTGTAAGCGCCAATCCTACCGGACCTTTAGTTTTGGTTTCGGCGCGGGCGGCGGCCGTCGGGGACACCCTGGCCAACCTTTTGGACTGGGCCGGCTTTCAGGTCCACCGGGAGTTTTACATCAACGACGCCGGTAACCAGGTCGGCCGGCTGGCGCAATCCCTGGAGATACGTTTGCGACAGCAGCTGGGCGAGGAACTTCCCTTCCCGGAGGACGGCTACCCCGGGGAATACCTCATCGACCTGGCCCGCCAACTTTTGGAGGAGGAAGGGGCGAGAGTCCTGGACCTTCCCGAAGATGAGCGGCGGCGGCAGCTGGCCGATTATGCCGTGACCAAACTGGTGGCGGAGCAGAAGAAGGACTTGGAAGAGTATGGGGTCAATTTTGACCGGTGGTTCAGCGAGCGGAGCCTGCACGAGACGGGAGCGGTAAGGGAGGTCATCGAAATCCTGCAGGCCAGGGGGCTGACCTATGAGCAGGATGGGGCCCTTTGGTTCAAGTCCACGGCCTTTGGGGACGACAAAGATCGAGTTCTCGTTAAGGGCGACGGTGAATACACCTATTTTGTACCAGATATAGCCTATCACCTGAATAAGTACCGGCGTGGTTTTGACCGGGTCATCGACCTCTTGGGGCCCGATCACCATGGCTATTTGGGCCGTTTGCGGGCAGCGGTACAGGCCCTGGGTTACCCGGGTGATTCTCTGGAGATAATGATCGTACAGCTGGTCCGTCTGGTCCGGCAGGGACAGGCCGTCCGCATGTCCAAAAGACGGGGCGAGTTTGTGACCATGGAGGAACTGGTCAGCGAGGTGGGCAAGGACGCGGCCCGTTTCTTCTTCCTCCTGCGCTCGGCCGACAGCCCCATGGATTTTGACCTTGATCTGGCCCAACTCCAGGGCAACGAAAACCCCGTCTTTTACGTCCAGTATGCCCACGCCCGGATCGCCAGCCTGCTCCGGCAGGCCCAGGAACTGGGCGTCGTCGTACCGGCAGCGGCGGCCACCGACCTGGGGCTTTTGGCCTCCGAGGAAGAGAAAAATCTCCTCAAAAAGCTGGCCGAGTTTCCGGAGGAGGTGCTGGAGGCGGCCCTGGCCCGGGAGCCGCACCGGATGACCAGGTATCTCTTGGAGCTGGCCGGTCTCTTTCACTATTTTTACACTCGGCATCGCGTCTTAGGGGAAAAACCCGAAGTCATGGCGGCCCGCCTGGTGCTGGCCAAAGCTACCGGTCAGGTACTGCGCAACGCCTTGGGTCTCATCGGAGTTACGGCACCGGAGCGGATGTAAAGGGTAGACCGCCATGCCCCCGGGGCGGCCAGCCGGTAACAGTGCAGGCCACCCACCTGGCAGAAGCTGGCGATTTTCCGGGTAGAGGTGGCCAGGAGGGACGGTCGGCCGGTCTTTCCCTCGGTTAATTTGGAGCGCTAAAATTTTGGGCTCGACCTACCGATTATAGAGGCTGACCCCGAAAAGGGGCAGGACCGCGAGCAGGAGGTAATTTCTGTGCGCAACGAAGCCTCCACCCCCATAAATCCGGATCTCCCGATCACGGAGATCGCCTACCGGCTGTTGAAGAGCGCTGGACAGCCCCAGCATTATCGCGACCTTTTTGCCGAAGTTTTGAAGATCAAGGGCTGGGAGAATGAGAATGCCGCCCGGCTCATGGCCAAGATTCATACCGAAGTCAACATGGACGCCCGCTTCTGGTACAAGGGGAACGGGGTTTGGGGCCTCCGCGAGTGGGGTCCTCGACCTACCGGGACCAAGGTCATCAATATCAACAGCGGCGGCTATCGTCCCAGGAGAGGTTTCCGCTTCCCGGAGGACGAGGAAAACGACCTGGAGGATCAAGATGTAGTGAGGGGCGAGGAAGAGGAGGAACCGGAGGACTGGGATTACGACGGAATCTAGGTCTCCTGACGAAGGGGCTTATTCGCCACCAGGTGAATAAGCCCATCGGTTTGTTTAGGGAGAGAAAAGGATTTTTTGCCAGCGGGGAGCGATTTTATGGCTAAATATATCTTTGTGACGGGTGGCGTGGTCTCCTCTTTGGGGAAAGGAATTACGGCCGCTTCTTTGGGGCGGCT
>Ga0334722_10000417_pt1 | contig 63516 bp, 76 predicted proteins | sample C3_bottom_MG_FD_207210 | JGI IMG/M metagenome (GOLD analysis project Ga0334722, IMG submission 207210) | Sediment microbial communities from Yellowstone Lake, YNP, Wyoming, USA - C3_bottom | ecosystem: Environmental > Aquatic > Freshwater > Lake > Sediment | place: USA: Wyoming | collected... | reverse complement strand
TGTGCGCCTCTTTCAAAATAAAAGTACCCTTTTCATTTTGAAAGAGGCGCACAGGCGCACCAAAATCCATACAGCACCTTACGCTACAATAACTTACGACGGTGCGCTAGGCAAAAAAAAAGGCGCACCCTTGCGCACGAGGCGCACCAGTTTTACTAATGTCACGCAAATAATTTAACCCCGGAGAATAAATGGAATCTGCAATTGTCACTGGCATTCCTGGTGCGGGCAAGACCACCCGCGGCATGGGGATTTTGACTGAACTTCAAAAGGCCGGCGTGCCACTGCTGTCGGTCGGCTACGCTACTTACACCAGGGCTGCCAGGCGGGAGGCAAGCCAGCGGGCCTGTGATACCTTCGGCGTCACACTTACCGACTTGGAGAAGCGCGGCTGGTTCCGGACCATCCACTCGGCGGTCATGAAGTTGCTTGGCGTCCAGAAGGGCGAGCTGGTGACCGGCGATAAGGACTGGTTTGCCAAGAACCTGGGGGCTCCCATCGAGACGCACAGCCCCGAGGATGGCGAGTGGGCTGAGCAGTACCACGGCGAGAGCGACCCGGCCCAGGCCCTCAAGCAGTGGGACCTGGCTCGTAACCGATTGGTGCCGATCCCGCAGGTCTACGACGAAGCCATGATCTTCAACCCGCGCATGAGCATCCATTATCCTCGGCACTTGCAGTTCATCGAGGCTTACGAAGAGGCGAAGACCCGCGACGGACGCAGCGACTTCACCGACTTCCTGTTGCGGTACTCCGGCTGGAAATGCACGCCGCGGTGGATGGGCCAGACCGAACCCGAGGGCCCAGTCCCGAACCTTGTTGCCTGGATTCTCGATGAATGCCAGGACACGAGTACACTCCTCGACGCCTGCGCGCGGCGGCTTTGCTCCACCGCACGCTGGACTTACTTGCTGGGAGACCCGTTGCAGAATATCTACCAGTGGGCCGGCAGCGACCCAGGCAAATTCCTCGGCTGGCCGATCAAGAAAAAAGACTTCTTGCACAAATCATGGCGCTGTTCCGAGGCCGTGCTCATGCGGGCGATGGCGTTTGTCCGGCAGAATCACGAGTTCACTTCCGATCTGGAATCGCTCATCATCGAGCCGGCCAAGCCAGGCGGTGATGTCAGCTGGTGCTGGGCTGACTCATGGTCCAGCAAGGTAGCGGCCGACCCAGCTACCCGAACGCTGGTCATGGCCCGCACGAACAAACGGGCCAACTCGCTCGCCGCCGAACTTACCGCTCGCGGTGTCCCGTGGCGGAACAACCGCACCGGCGCGCGATTTCCCAACATCGCCGCCAGCAAGCTCGCTGCCGCGTTCTATGAGCTCGAGGCCGGCGGCGTCATCGACGGTGACGGCTGGTCGCGTATCGTCGAGATCGTCCCTAAGGAACTGCTCGCTCGCGGGGCCAAAACGAAGTTCAAGGCCCGGTCCGGCCATAGCGATTTCGTGACACTCTCCGGCCTGGCCTACGATCCCGAGTTCGGTAGTACGCAGGCGCTTGCCGATCTCATCGGCGCTGGTAAGTGGCGTGACCTGATCGGCAACACCCCTGAAGGCAGGGAGGCCATCGCTGCGCTCGCCTGTCAGCAGAAGTGGGGATCGCTCGCCGACGATCCGCAGGTGATCGTTTCGACAATTCATGCGACAAAAGGCATGGAAGCCGACCGCGTTTACCTTGACACGAAGCTTTCTTATCCCGTCCAGCGGCAACTGACGTTGCCCGAGGGCCGCGAGGTCGAGCGCCGCGTCTGGTACGTCGGCATGACCCGCGCCAAGGACCATTTATGCCTGATCCGGCCGGAGCAAGACGCCTACGATGAAATCTTCGATTACATCTAGCTTGCAGATACGCCAGAGCGTATAATTCATCCATGACACTCCCCGGCATGACTGACTGCACCGACTTCCCGGAGCTGCAAGCGATCATCGCGCTGGCGCAGTGCCGGTTCTACCCTGGGACCAGCGCCAAGCGATTCGTTGCTGACCTGCACCGCCAGTGCGTCGGCAAAGGCTTGCGCCGGAAGCTGACGCCGAATCAGCACAAGTTTCTCTGGACTCTTGTCTGGCAGTACCGCAACCAGATCGAGAACCGTCCCCTCGTCCAGCAAGCCGTCAACGTGCTCGGCGACCTGGAAGGACACAAGAACTTGCTGCTGCTGGTCGAGGAGTGCAGCTTGCAGGCAGCGGAAAACACGGGTACACTGCCGGTATGAGCACGCCGGAGATTCCAGGGGGGAGTGGGGGGAGTGGGGGGGAGCCTTACGGCCCCGGCATGGTCTGCCCTGACCGGACCGCCATCAACGAAACCCTCCGGATGCACGAGCGCGGTCTGAAAGAGGGCTGGCTCGGCGTCTCCCCAGGGATGCGGTGGGCGCTGATCGAAGAGTGGGCCGACATGGCGCTCGGCAAACGCGAGGACGGCCGGTACAAGTATCCTTCCCGCATCAGGCTCAAGGCCGGCAATCTGATCCGCATGGCCGACATGGATACCTGGAAGAAGCTGCTCGCCGCGGCTTCGATCGACGAAAAAATCGCCGACAAACAATCTGGACCTACCCATGTCACCAACGTCAACGTCGCCGTCGTTTCCCCTGCCGCCCGCTACGCCGGTGCTTTCCAGCGCGCCTGCCGAACCCTGGCTGGACCCGGAAGCGGAGACGTGGTTCACGGAAACGGTGCTCAACAACCCGTGGATCCCCCACCCGCCGCACCAAAGACAGGCTGAGTTCCTCTGCTACGATACCGTCCGCGAGGTCATGTTCGGCGGCGCCGCCGGCGGCTCCAAGTCTGATAGCCTGCTCATGGCCGCGCTCATGTACGTGGACACGCCTGGGTATGCTGCCATCATCTTCCGTCGCACCTACGCCGATCTGGCTCTTCCCGGTGCGCTCATGGCCAGAGCGGCGGCCTGGCTCAGCGGCACGGCAGCTCACTGGAGCGGGCAGGACAAACAGTGGCGGTTCCCGTCGGGCGCCACGCTCAGCTTCGGCTACCTCGAAAACGAGGCCGATAAGTTTCGCTACAAGTCAAGTGAATTTCAGTTTATCGGGTTCGATGAACTGACTCAGTTCCTCGAAACGCAATACCTCTTTCTCTTCTCCCGTCTGCGCCGGCTGGCCGGCTCTCCCATCCCGGTCCGGATGCGCAGCGGCACGAATCCAGGGGATGTCGGTCACGACTGGGTCAAGCGACGGTTCATTCCCGACGAAGCCATGAAGGCCAGCCCGGAAGAGTTCTTCGCGCATTCCTGGCGCAAGGGCGATCGTGTGTTCGTGCCGGCGCGCATTGAGGACAACCCCTCGCTCGATCTGCCCGAATACGAGCGGGCCCTCGCCCAGCTCGATCCAGTGACTCGTGCTCAGTACCGGCATGGCGACTGGAAGGCGCACGCCGGCGGCCGGTTCCGCCCGGAGTGGTGGCGGCGTTACCGGCTCCAGGTGGATACGCTCTTCCTCGACGACGGCAGCTTTCGCGTGCTGCACGACATCCCGCGGATCATCATCGTTGATCCGGCCGGCCGCAAGACGAAGAACAGCAAGTACACGGCAATGGGCGTCTTTGGCGACATGGGCAAGCAGCGGCTGGTTGTCCTCGACATGGTGCGGCGGCAACTCGCCATCGAGGAGATCGTGCCGGAACTGCGGCGGCTGGCCTGGCGATGGAGCCCAACCTGGGTCGGCATCGAGGCTAACGGATTCCAGCAAGCGCTGGTCAATGAGGCTCGCCTGTGGCCCGACATGCCGACGGTCGTCGAGATGGAACCGGAAGGCAAGAGTAAGATGACGCGCAACACGCCGGCAATCATCCGGGCCGAACAGGGCTTGATCTACCTGCCGCATGAAGCGGCCTGGCTGGACGACTTCGAGGGAGAACTGCAACAGTTCACGGGCGATGAGAAGCTGGACGCTTACACTGACCAGACGGACACCCTCGGCTATGCCGTTTTAGGTGCCGATCGGTACTCAATGTTCCCAGCAGGGGAGCCGGCCCTGGCAGCGATCAACCATCAGCGCGAGATCTGGAAAGATGCCGGCTATGGTCCGGCGATCCCGCCGCCGAGCAGCGACGCCTCAGTTGGCGGCGGGATGCGGCAGGTGCCGCGCCGGGGGAGGATTGGATGGTGAATTACAGGAGCCTCGCTATTATGCAACACCTGACGCGCGTCCCTGAAGAGCCACGGAACAACCCGTATCCTGACGGCAAGTTGCCGGAATCGCTGAAACGGCACGTGTTTTTCGGCGGTATCGGCAACGGGCAGCCGAAGAAGAAGTCGAAGCGGGCAAAGAAGAGGAAGAAGAAATGACTCCCCAGCACGTCCTCGACCGCCAGATTAGCAACCCGCAGCACTGCTATCTGCTGCTCGATGGCAAGCCCCTGTCACATTCCTGCGAAGATTCCGGCGGTAAGCTGGTGTCGTCGGGCGTGCCGGTGCGGTTTACCCGGCTGGCAGCAGAGCGAGTAGCGGGCAGGCTCGGCCGGTTATGCCGGGTGGTAGTGCAGGAAATTGCGGTTATCTCAGTCTGGCCGGATGGTTCGGGCATTGCGGTTGTGACCGGCGGGATCGGGAATGCGGTGATGTGAGTAGGGCGTTGCACCAGTCTGGCTGGCGCGTTATCCTGACTAGCGCCTAAAAAGGGATCGCGCGAATGATAATCTCCTTTTTTCTCCTGCTCGTATTCTTCCTGCTGGTTATCCCGCTGGCGCCAATCTGGCTCGGCCGCCAGAAGAAGCGCAAGCAGGTCACCACGGTTCAAATCACCGCCTACGACGCCGCGACTACCTACGGCATCGGCATTCCTGCCAGCACTGGCCCGACCGTGACGACGATCGCTGCCGGCAGCGCAAACGCCACGGCGACCAACCTGGCGGCAGCCTGGAATCTCGGCACGAACGGTGCGCCTTTCAACCGCGTGACGGCCAGTGCCAGCACCGATACTGTGACGTTGACAGCGATCAATGCCGGCGAGCCGTTTACTGTGGCGAGCTTCGTCTCCTGCGGCGCTGGCACCATCGGCGCCGCGACAACCAGCACGACTAACCAGAGTCCGAACGACTGGAACGATGCTGTCAACTGGAGCACTGCTGCCGTACCTGGCGCGGCGGATACTGTCAACCTCGACGACGCTGACGTTGACGCGCTGTGGAACCTCGACGCAAACACAGCGGTGGTCACTGCGATCAACGTCTTCGGGACGTGGAACGCCAGTCTCGGGCTGCCCAAGCTGGCAGCCGGGAACTACTGGGAGTACCGGCCCCGGTACATGACGCTCCAGGCTACGACGGTCAACATCGGCCGGGTGGACGGCCGGGGTCCTAACCTGTACATGCACGACAACAGCGCGACGGCGTGCACCTGGAATATCTGGGGTAGCGGCCAGAACCCCGAGCGCGAGGTGCCATGTTGCCTGCTGCTCGGCAGCAGCGCGAGCAACGTGCTGAACCAGAACAACGGCAGCGTGGGAGTGGCGTTCTTCGGCGGTGAGACGGCCAACCTCTCCGGCGGAATTAATCTGGCGGGCGGCAGCTGCGTTTGCGGCAGCGGCGTCACGCTCAGCGGCATCACGCAGACCGGCGGCACGCTTGACACCGCGAGCGCGCTGGGCGTGGTGACCCAGAGCGGCGGCTCGCATGTTCACCGGGCCGGGAACATCACGACGTTGACGCTCAACGGCGGCACGTTCGAGATCCGCAGCGACACAGCGCTGACGATCACCAACCTGACGATCGGCGAGACTGGGCTCCTCGACCTGGCGTTGTGCACGGCGGCCGTGACAGTGACGAACACGGCTTCGCTCCGGCCGGGCTGGCAGATCAACGATCCGAACAACTGCTTGGGGCGTGGCGGGAGTTTCTCGTACACGGAGACGGGCGGGTTCGGGTCCGGGCAGCTGACCAGGAACAATGCGAGTGCAACCGTAACGGTGGCATAACACGGGAGTTTGAATGAAAGCCATGAAAGCCATGAAACCATGAGCCACACCTTTAGAAAAGCCGTTCTTGCTGCTAATCGCACATATATAACCCGTTCGGGTTCAACTTTGAAAGCTACGCCTGAGCGGCTCCAGGGTTGGGTCGAGAAGTTCAAGAAGATCAGAGCCAAGAAAATCCGCATACCGTGTGCCTGGGGACACCAGAGTGGTGCCGTTCCTGTCGCCGGTGACGAAGCCGACAGCAACGAATACTGGAAGTCAGCGCTCCGCGCCGGCGAAGTGACCGGCCTTGACTATGACCCGGCGGAGGAGATGCTCTACGCCTCCGGCGAGGTGCCGGCCGGCGAGGTCGATGACCAGGGCAACGTGTTCGCCTGGACGCGGTTGCCCGACGGCCGGGAAATCAAAACCGCGACGAATGAGGTCTCCATCGCGGTGAGCAAGTGGCGGGATGGCGACGGGGAAGAGTGGGACGACATCCCAATTCATCTGGCGTTTTGCGTGCTGCCGGTCGGGCACGGCATGGGCGGGTTCAAGCCGCATGCGCCGGCGGGCATGGAAATGTCGATCCAGGAAGTTGAACCGCTGTACCTGGCGTTGAGCATGGCCGAGCCACGCAAGCCGAAAGCCTCGGCGTTGTCCGCACCGGGCGGCGCCGGCAGCTCGGCCAGCCAGCCGAGCCCCGGTGGCACGATGGGCAACGTCGCCAGCGGCTTGCTCGGCGGACCGCAGCGGAAGAACGTGTTTCAGCGGCCGGGCGATTTGGCGGTGCAAGGTCCGGCGCCGATCCTGCCGGAGAAAGACTTTCACGGCCTGACGGACTGGAAGGAGCACGCCGGCAAGGTCAAGGCCCAGCAGGATCAGCACGCAGCGGCGCAGCAGCAAGCAACGATGGGTCAGGTCGCGCCAGGGCTGCCGTCGCACTTGCAAGGCAAACCGACAGCGGCGCAGCCGATGAACCCGTCGCTGCCGCCTGGTCAGCAGCGACGGCCGGCGGCGACAGCGGCAAGCGTCAAGCGATTCAAGGGCTGGCAGTCGGCGCAAGCGCAGGCCAGCCCGACGGGGGTTGGACAGGCGCAGCCACATCCAGGGACGGCACCGGCAGCGCCAGCGCCAGCGCCAGCTCAGCCCGGCACGCCGGCAGCGCCAGCGCCGGCGCCAGCGCCGGCTCAGCCCGGCACGCCGGCAGCGCCAGCGCCGGCTCAGCCCGGCACGCCGGCAGCGCCAGCGCCGGCTCAGCCGATCTCTCCCCACCAGCAGCACATAGCCGGCATCCATCGGGCCGTCCGCAGTGGCAGTCGGGTTGCTACTCGTCAGGCCGTGCAGCAGGCGCATGCCGCGGGTGTGCCGATGGCGGCGACCATGAAAGCGATCAAGCACGCCGGCGGCTCGCAGAACCTCCGGCGCTACGCGCACACGCCCCAGGGCGCAAAGTCGGGCAAGCAAGCCAAGCCGCCACGCACCTCCATGACGCCGCATCTTCAGCAGGATCTTCAGGACATCGAGGAGAGGTACGGCAGCGCGGCTGACGAGCACAAGGCGCAGGCTGACTACGAAGCCAAAGCGCACAAGCGGGCCAAAGAGGTCGCCGACGGGTTCGCCAGAACGCTTACGGAGAAGCACGGCCAGCAGGTCAAGGGCCACCAGATGCTGTGGAATCTGGCTCACTGGATTGCCAGCAAGATCCCGTTCGCCGGGCCGCTGCGACGGGCGTTGCGGTTCGCGCACGGGCAGAGCAGCAAGCTGCTCGGGCAGGACATCGCGCAGCAGCAGAAAGCGCTGGCTGGGATCAAAAGCCACGTCAACGCGCAGAGTCGCATCGCGGAAGGCAAGCATCGGGGACATGCCAGGGCGATGGCGAAAGAGAAGCAGTTGGCCAAGGCGGGGAAGCGGCAGGAGTACCGCTGGGGCCGGGAGTTCGAGAAGCAATTTTCGCTGAGTACACTGCTCTCGACCTGGCCGCAAGCCAGCGGCTCCACCATCGCCAGCAAGCCCAAGCCAAAGCCGCCGGCCACGGCCAAGCGATACGCCCACGAACTCATCGGCGGCGACATCGTCGCGCACGACTCAAAGCATCGCACGGTGCGAACAGCCGAGCGCAAGGGCGACAAGGTGCACGTCACGTTCCACGGGTCGGACAAGGTTCATCAGTTCGCGCCACACGAAGAGTTCGAACACCACGGGAACATGTACTCGCGCGACGCGGCGCCGGCGCGGCAGCATCTTTCGACGTTGGCGGAGTGGCTGCTGCAGCCGGAGAAGAAAGAACTTTCCACCCTGTCCGAGTGGCTCATCATGGCAACGACTTGGACCGAGGGCGAGCACCCGCGAGGCCGCGACGGCAAGTTCGTGGACAAGGAGCAGATCGCGGAAGTCGTCCACGACGAAGACGCGCGGCATACGCTCTTGCGCAAGCTTGACCCTGAGAACAAGGAAAAGCTGTTCAAGCTGCTGGGTCGGCACGCAGCGGACGAGTGGGAAGAGGAGGCGCGCAGCACGCACAAGGACGCGGCCGAGAGCGACGACGAAGCCTGGCGGGATGAGGCAAGCGACCTCTGGCCGAACGACCAGGACGGCGTCAGTGAGACATCAGCGGCGGAGTCGAACCGCAAGCTGGCCGAGGCCGGCAACCCGTATCGGTTCGTTCGCGTCATGCCGGACCCACCGCCGACGCGCGAGCAGTGGGAAGAGGACAACCCGGAGCCGGAAGAGCCGGATGAGTGGACAGACGAGCCTGAGCTTGACGAGTATCCGCCAGACGATCCCAAAAATACAGGGCCGTTTGGCCCTGGAACTGCGCAAGACGTTTTGGATCGCTACGCTCAAAAACGCTTTGAGGCCGACCATGCGGCTTGGAAAGCGCAGCGAGATGCCGGCGGGTACAATAAGCAACTTGCGGCCTGGAAGAAAGAGCATGTGGCGTGGCAGGCAGCTGGTGACGTTGTGGAAAAAACGGAGTCGGCGTGGCATGAGATGAATGACGAGGATTGGGAAGAAAATCAAGAGAGCGTATTCGGTCTCAAGCATGTCGATGAGTTGCAAGATTGGCCCGGCAAGGAGCAAGCGAAGTCGCTCTCGACCATGACGCAGTTCGCTTTACTCGCGGGGGCATTATGCCCCGACACAAGCACGCATACGAGCGCAGGACGAAAGAGCAACCGGGGGCGGTATGAGCGCGGCGAAGAATAATTCTCTTGACAGCACAATTCTGTCCTGCCAAAGTGACGGCAGGATATAAAGCCTGTTCACTATGGGCCTTGCCATGTCCGTCATGGGAATCACGCAAGCCGGCGGTAGCGGAGAAAGCTCGATCACCCCTGCAGCCCTCGACGGCAGTGGCACCACGTCAAGGCTTGTTCAAGCATCCCAGCCCGCTGCACCTGCGCCCGATTCTCAGCTCCCTGAATCGACTCCTCTTCTCTTCGCAGCGGACGACGCGCCTGGCGAGGACATCTTCGGTGGATCAAGCGACGACTCCAGTGATTCGGGCAGCAGTGAATCTTCGGCCAGCTCGGACGACTCTTCTGCGTCCAGCGATGAGTCCTCCGCTTCCTCTGCCGACGCCGCCCTGCCGGGGATGTCCAGCGAATCATCCGATTCCGACGATTCCAGCGGTGACCACGAAGGGAAGATCGAAGAGGCAGCAGCGGCGATGGAAGAGCATCTCGGCATCCATGTAGAGCCGAGCGAGGATCCCTGGGATTTCATCGCGCATCTGGCGACGGCGGCCAAGAACCACAAGGCCGGCAAGGATCAGGCGAAGGAGGACATCATGGGGCAGGGCCCGCAAACGGGTGCCGGTGCCACGCCGCCGGGTCAGCAACCCGGCGCCAACGAGGAGCAGCGGCCGTACCTGATGAGCACCGGCGGAGAAAAGCTCTTTCTGTCCACCGTGGTGACCATCCCTCTCGACCGCGTGCGCGAGGACCAGCGCGGCACAGCCAAGGTAGCCCAGAAGGGATACCGTAAGGACTGCCGCAAGCACCGCGAGGAACTCAATCGCAAGATCGACGCTTGCGCAGCTAACGGCATCCCGAAAGCCGACTGCGATGTGCTGCGCAAGGCCGTCAACGATTACAAGCTCAGCGTCGATGACGCAGGCGAGTACCACCAGCAGATCCTCGACGAGCGGATCAACACGGCCCTCAAGGTCGCCAAGCACTTCAAGGGTGGTCTGATGCTGAGTACCATGCTCGGCGCGACGCAGGGTGTGCATGAGGTGCAACGGCCAGCGGCCGGCCCGAACGAGGATGGCCACGACGAGTTGCTCAAGCTGGCGCAGCAGCGTGGCGCAGCGATGAGCGTCGGGCAGCATGACAAGAACGGCAACGGCGCGAAATAGCACAGTTGGATAGGGTAGCTCCCGAACGAGCGTGAACCGCGACGCAATCCAGCTCTTCTCCTGCGGGCATTTCACACAGATGCTGCGAGACGCAGCATGTTCTGGCCAGTCATTTGCGGAGCAGCAGTTCTCTCTCTCTTCCTTTGCCTGCTGCGATCTCTTCCCGGTTTCGTTGACGGCCTGCCGCGCATCGGCGCTGTCAGGCAAACATCGCCAAGGATCATCTTCTACGATGGGTCCGTGGAGTGGGCGCTGGCCGGCGGCAAGATCATTTCCGGCGGGCCCTCTCGCGATCCGGACAACACCGGCCTGACCAACGTTCTTCGGCCTGGCTTGCTCATGGGCAAGATTTCCAGTGTCATCAACGGCCTGGGGACAGTCGGCCAATACGCGCCGTCAATCATCGGCAAAACAGGTGGCGCTTACACGGCTGGTGGTACGTCGCTGACGCTGACCACGCAGGCGGCGGCTGAACTGTTGCGGCGAGTCGGCAGCACGGGCAGCTTCACCCTGGTCGGTCCGCCGACCTCTGGCGGAGTAGTCAGCGTCGTCACCGTGACGTACAGCGCAATCAACACGGGATCAGGTGTTGTCACGATCACGGCGCTGGCCGCGAATTACATTTCCGGATCGCTGGTGATGCCGACCGACGGCAGCCAGAACCCACTGACGTTCATCTCCGAGTTCTTCAACGCCGGCACCGGCATCAACGTGTTTGACAGCGACGATGTTACGGCGATCGACCAGCCTTTCGAGTGGTTCCCCATCGGCGCCGTGGTGTATGCGGCGAATTTCATCAACTACCCGAGCGATGCGTCGCTCAAGAGCTGGCTCAAGAGCGAACTGAACCAGCCGGTGAACGGCTGCACGTTCAAGTTCGACGATGTGTTCTAAACCTCCCTGAGACTATCCCGCTCCCTTTGTGGAATGGCGGACCCATCAGGAGTTTGAATCATGGCGACGAGTTACTTCGACAACGCGGTTGTCACTGGAACCTTGACGGCGGCCAATCAGAGCGTCGTCACGCAGACGGGTACGGCGGCTGCCGGCGGCTCTGGTGCTGCCGGCGGCCCGACAGCGCTGGCTGGCGGTGCCGGCGATGGCGCTGGCGCGGGCGGTGCTGCCTCGCTTACCGGCGGCACGCCCGGCGTCACGGGTGTCGGTGGCGCAGCGTCGGTAACGGGCGGCCCCGGCGGAACAACGTCGGGAGCCGGCGGCGCTGCCACGCTCACCGGCGGTGCCGGATCGAACGGCAACTCGATCGGCGGCGTTGCCACGGTAAGAGGCGGTGCCGGACAGGGTACAGCGGCCGGTGCTGCTGCCTCGCTCATCGGTGGTGCTGGCGGCGGCGGGGCTACGGGCAACGGTGGTGCATCGAATGTCACTGGGGGAGCCGCGACCAGCACGAACGGAACTGGCGGTGCGGCGGTCATTACCGGCGGGATTGGCACTGGCAGCGGTGCCGGCGGGGCGGTCAATGCCACGGGCGGCGTCGGCGGCACCTCGGGAGCCGGCGGTGCGCTGGTGTTCGCCGGCGGCGCCGGCGGATCGGCCAGCGGTACGGGCGGCAACGTCAGCTTGACGGGTGGCGCCGGGTCAGCCGGCAACGCAGCGGGCGGCACGGCGGGACTGGTCGGTGGTGCCGGTCAGGGAACAGGCGCAGGCGGCGCGGTGAGCGTCACGGGTGGCGCATCGGGCGCCGGCGCGACCGGAAACGGCGGTGCGGTGACGATCACCGGCGGCGCAGCGGCCAGCACGAACGGCAACGGTGGCAACGTGAATCTCGCAGCTGGGGCGCTGGCTGGCACGGGTGCACCGGGCAAGGTCAAGCTCACGTCGGGCAACTTGCATTTCACCAACGCGCAGACGATCGACATGGCGGATGCCACGGTCACGTTGACGCTGGTGCCCGGCGCGCCGGCTGGCACGCTCATCACGTCCAACGTGCTATACGTTGACGCGAACTCTGGCGCGACCGAAAAGCTGCTGCTGCCGCCGGAAGCCGATTGTAACGGGCTGACGCTCATCATTGCCAACACCGGCGGCGAGGACATCATTGTGAAAGATGACGCCGATGGCGTAACGGTCACGACCCTCTCGACGACCGAGACTGGCGTGTTCATTTGCGACGGCAGCGCTTCGGTTGCCGGCGTCGCCGGCTGGCGTGGCGGCGTTCTGAAGACCACTTAACCCGCTGGGTGGATGCTGCCAAGCGAGGGCTTGCGCTATGAAACTGACAGTGATCGAAAGGATCCGGCTGCTGGAGTATCTGCCGGAACGCGGCAACCTGGCGACGATGCGCATGGTGCGCAAGCTCCGCGAGTCCCTGGAGTTCACGGAGGAAGAATCGGGAGACAACGCTCTCCGTGCTTTCGTGCTCAAGGGCGGCAAGTTCGAGGATGCCGGTGCTCTGCTCAAGCCGGGCAGCCTGAGCTTCATCGTCGTCGAGGTGCCGTGTGGCAACGGAGTGACGACCAGCCGGTACATGTGGAACAAGAACGAAGACACCGGCAAGGAAATCAAGTTCAGCAACGCCGGGCGGCAGCTGATCCTGGACACCTTGAATCAGCTGGATAAGGCCGGCGGTATCACCGTTGACCTGCTGTCTCTGGCTGACAAGTTCATGAAAGAGGAGGACTTGCCAGCTTCGCTCAAGGACCGGATCGAAGCTGTGCCGGCGACTGCGGCTAACGGCGAGGAGAAGTCATGACGAACGTTCATGCTGCATACCTTGCGCTCCGAGGTCGGATGGTCTCGCCTCCTGGCGGCGACGCAATCCAGATCATTGCCACGGACGACACGGTGACGCTGCCGGTTGTCAGCCGTTGCAAGCGCCTGAATCCAGGTGGGGCGGTCACTGGCGTCATCATGCCGGTGGGCGTCGAGGATGGCCAGGTGGTTGATCTCATCAACCTGAGCGCGTCCTCAATCACGTTTGCCACGGCGGCAACGTCGCGGGTAGCCGATGGGACGAGCGCAATCATTGCAGCGTTGACGCGGATGACCCTGGTATGGGATGTGACGAGCGCCCGATGGTATCACGGGAATTAGAACGACGGCGGCAACAGGTAGCTCCTGGGGGCGTTGTGTGTGAACGCCCCAGCCGCTTCTCTCTTTCGCACGCGCTCGCACGGCGCTTCTGGGATGACCGATGCCGGCTTACACCTTGGAACAACTGCTCGGCTACGTCTATCTGACGGGGCTCGTCGAGGCCGTCAAGACGGGTATCCCGAACGTGCTGCCGCCGCAGTTCTGGAGCATCAAGAAACAGACGCTCAAGAACATGGGCCGGTACACGCGCATTGCCGGCACACGGCGCACGGCCCGGCGCATCGAGTACAGCAGCGCCACGCGCAAGCGCGAACTGAAGGAAGTCGGCATCTTCGACGTGAAGTTGAACACTGCCGGCGAGCACATCGCGCTCGACCTCGAAACGTACATGAGTCTGCGGGCTTACGACTCCTACCAGGTGCAAAACCTGGGTATGCAGGAACTGGATCGGCAGGCATCGCAGTTCAAAACGCTGTTCGACAACCTCGATGTGGCGATGGTCTACTCGATGCTGGCGAACGGCAAGATCTGGTTCGACGCCAACGGCAACCTGCTGTCCACGTCCTCGGGCGCGGCCGTTACGATCGACTACTCAATCAGCGCGAACCATCAGAATCAGCTCAACGGCATCATCGATGTGAGCTGGGCGAACGCCTCGGCGGACATCCCGACGGATCTGCTCGCCATCAAGGACCAGTCGATTTTCGACACCGGGTATGAGCTTGGCATGGCCTTCTACGGCCGGAACATTCCGGCGCTGTTCGCCAACAACGCGCTGATGGTCGAGTACCTGGCTCGGTATCCCAGCTTCCGCGACCACTTCCTTCAGACGAATGAGCTTCCGGATGGCCTGTTCGGGCTGAAATGGGTCCGTGTCTCGGCAGCGTTCTACGACAGCAGCGTGGCGGGGACGGCACCAACCAGCAGCACGATCAGCACGTTCTTCGACCCGAACGCTGTGGTATTCACGCCGCCGATCGAGGAGTTCTGGTACGAGAACATGCAAGGGCAGATCATGGTGCCCACCACGTTCAACCCGTTCAGCAATCTCCAAGGGGCGGCCAACAGCTTCGACATCAGAGACAAACGTGGCGTGTGGGCGATCCCAACGTGGAACCCGATCTCGGCCGAGCTGCATTGCAAGATGTGTAACACGCCGATCATCAAGTTCCCGGATGCTGTCTTCCAGGCGGCGACGGTGTTTTGAGCCGCAGGCACGGGTGCGGGCCTGCTTTGGCTCGTGCATGAAGTTTCGCAGCAGGTTTTTCGGAGTTCATCATGCCAGCGACTCTCGCAGAGTATGCTCCTCCCAAGACCGCCATCGACCTGTACCGGCTGATGAAGCGGCGGCTCAAGCGCAATCCGCTGACCAAAGAAATCGACGTGGACACCGAGGGAGGGTTGTCCGATTTCCAGGAAGACCAAATGCGGGCATGGTTGAAGGAGCACCGTACAGCCAGCGCCGAAGATTTCATCGACTGGATCGCAGGCATGGCGGCCAAATGGCGCGATCCGCACCAGAGCCATGCCTGCAAGGTTGGGGAGATCTCCGACGGCTCGCTCAAGAAGGCGATCAATCTCCTGAACGGCCGCGATCCTTACTACGGCCAGCGGATCAAGCCGGCTGACTGGGACGACGAGATTGACGGCACGTTCGATCCGAACAAGCGGACGATGGCCCCGGGGACCAGCGTGCTGCCGAAGTCGCTGCCGGCCGAACAGCCGATGACGGCGCAGTCCGTGGTTGTTCCGGCATCGCAGGAAATCACGACCACGCACAACGAACCGGGCAAGGTCTTGGGCGTGCATCTGGTGCAACAGCCGGTAGCGCCTGAGTCGCAGACGTTCGATGTTGGGCCGGTGGACCGGACGCCCGCGTCCCCCCAGGGGGGGCAAAATCCTGTGAATCCGGCGGACACGCAAGGCGAGGGAAAACATCCGGCGTTCCGGGGAAGGAACAAGAGCTGAAACGCAGCCTTTGCCAGTCGGTGCGCCGGCCCGGCCAAGCGCCTACCAGCGCTTGCCGGGCTTTTTTATTTGGAGCCATGATGAATGTTTAGCCTTAGCTACACCTACACCGATCAGGGCGACATCGAGTCGCTGCTGTCTGTGCTTGGTCTGGTTAACCGCCTGGACGACGTGAACACCGGCGTTGCAACGTTTGTTGCGCTCACTGCCGAGGAGCAAGCGTACCTGCCGAAGTTCATCAATCGGGCCACGGAGCGGTGTAATTTCTATCTGGCGATGCGCTACAACCCGGCCGACCTGGCGCAGTCCTGTTGGGTCAACGACCATGCCACGGTGATTGCGTGCTACCTGCTGGCGGTGCGCCGAGGCAATCCGGTGCCGGCGTCGCTTCTCGACATGTACAAGGAGACTCTCGAAGAGCTGAAACTTGTTCACCTGGGCAACTACGAGGTGCCGCTGATCGCTTTGCGTGAAGCGGGCATCCCGGCGTTCAGCACTGTGCGGGTCGATATGATGTACAACCGGGACAAGATCAGGAAGATCGCATCGGCCAGCGATCGCAGCACGCCGCAAGTACCGCCAAAGCGAGATCTGGGTTCGCTCTGGATCGTGGAGCCTCGCTGATGCACACAACCACGCAACGCCGCGGCATTCCGATGATCGGCGGGCCGTTCGACGGCGACCGGGCGGAGCCGCATTCGCCGCTGATGGACGACTTCGGCGACACTTACGGCTGGCCGACGTGTGCCGGTCGGATCGCGCTGTACAAGTTCAACCGGGAAGAGCGCCGGTACGAATTCGACGAAGTGATCTTGCCGGACGACGTGCTGATCCCCGACTGGCAAATTTGAGGGCCTGACCCATGTTCGGCTTTGGCAGCAACCCGAAGAAGAAAGCGATCAAGGCAAGCAAGGCCGGCAAGCTCAAGAGCGGCAGTGGTGCCCCGGTGACAGACCAGGATCAGGCCGTGGCGATCGGCATGAGCAAGGACCGGAAGAAGAAAAAGAAAGGCCGGAAAGAGATGTCAACCTCTGTGGGGTCTGACTTCGCCACCGTGGACATGGCCGCCTACGCCGCCATGCGAGCGGCTGCCGTGAGTCCGGAAGGGCTGGCCAGCGGCACGGCCGGGGCGGCACAGGAGCGTCTGGAGCTGGCGACGGCCTGCGAGATGAAAGGTGCCTTGAAGAGCGCGAAAACGTCATCGCCGGGTGGCCGGTCGAACACAGTGATGAAGGATCTCACGCAAGCCGACCCTGACGCAAAAGCCAAGGTAGGCCATGCACGCGAGCACGATGACAAGCGCGCGGCTTTGCCGCGAGGCAACAAAACCGAGTTCGCCACCGACTGCGACATGGCCGCGCTCGCCCGTGAGCGCGCCAAGGCCGTCTCGCGCGGCGACAACATCGCCGACGTGGCGCAGGACAAGGCCAACGCCGCCGTGGACGCGGCGCCGGCCAAGAAGCCAGGCGACCTGGCGAACACGGGCACGCAGCGGAAGCTCAAGAAGGGCAAGAAAGCTAGCGACGAGATTTGGCTGAAGTAAAAAAAAGGGGCCTGGTGTGACCGTCAGAGAGATTATCGAGCAAGACCTGGCGAACTTGCGTGCCAACCGCGAGATGAAGCGAACTGCCGTCGTTGAGGCAAGCCAGTTCCTGAAACAGCTGAAGGCCGACCTGCAGGCCCAGGACGGCGCTTGCCAGTACGCCGAGGGGTTGCTGATCCGGTTGGACCGAGCCGAGGCGGGCGACAACGGCCGACAGCACAGGACTGCGGACCCCATCGAAACTCAGGAGTAACGTCATGTCTACTGTGCTGATGGGGACCGTGGACGTAGATGCCCCGACGATAGCGAATCGGCGGCCGGTGCTGGTCAGTACGGCGGGCCGGCTCAGCGTTGACGTTAACTCCATGCCGGCGACGGGCGGCGCTGTCGGTGCGACGGGGGCAGCGGTGCCGGCAAGCGCTGACTACGAAGGCATCAACGTCGGCGGTCTGCTGCGTGGTGTTACGGGGGTGAATCCCAGCGGCACGGTCTTCGCTCCGCAAATGGACATTGCAAGCGTCGCCGGAACGACGGCGACTGGTGGGGCCGGCGCCGTCACGGCAGGCACGCTGCGGATCACGCAAGCCAGCGATAGCCCGGAAATAGCCGTCTTGGGCGTAACCACAGGCGCCAAGGTCATCACGGACGCCAACGGCACCATCCAGCAATACCTGCGCGGTCTGGTCACGATGGTGCTGTCGTTCACGAACACCGTGGCCAACGGCACGGCGGCGACAGCGGCATGGCTCACCGGCCTGGTCTATAACACGACGCAGCCGACGCTGACAAACGGCCAAGGCGCTGCTCTCCAGGGTGACGCCCGCGCCAACCTGATGGTCAACGTCGCCACGAAGCTGGACCCGACCAACGACCAGATCGGGGCGATGGCTGTGATGAACGGCCAGGCCGTCACCCTGACAACTTCGGGGGCCAACTATGTCGCCGGGGACGTGGTGGACGGCATCAAGTCGCTGACCACGGTGAACTACGCCAGCGGCAAGCGGGTGAAGCTCAAGACGCTGTGTTTCAAGGACAAGGCCGCTGTCGCGCCGGCGTTGCACATCTACTTCTTCAAGGCCACGCCCAGCGGTGGCACCTATAGCGACAACACCGCTCTCGTGTGGGGATCGGGTGATTTCGCCAACCTGGTGGGCAGCCTGAACATCGCGGCAAGCGACTGGATCACGGACATCAGCGCTTCGGTGGTGACGTTCTCGGCTCTCGACATGGACATGGCGGTGTCGGCAACTACGCTGTTCATGCTGGTGATTGCTGAGGGAGCCTACACGCTGACCGACGGCAACTACACGATGGAGCTTGGCTTCGAGCAGGAGAATTGAATGGCGGCACGCACACTAGCATCTGGACGGACGATAGCGCCGCATGAGTGGCTTTTTCTGTTTGCTACTACCGGGACATGCTATGCGATTCCGTGGAACGACACTCCGCCAGAGTCGAGTGTTCGAGGAAGTGGGTTAGAAGGAGACTTGTCGCTTGCGTTGACCTTGACTTCGATAGGTACTATCAACAATGGCGAACTTTCACCTGATGGAAAGTTCATTGCGTTTGCATTGACTGGTTCGCCTTTCGTTGTCGTTTACCCTTGGAATGACCTGACTGGTTTCGGTTCCAAAGTGTCTGATCCAGCCTCGTTGCCAAACAACAAAGCAGTTTCGGTGTCGTGGTCGCCAGATGGCAGGTATCTTGCTGTTGCGCAATTTTCTGGAACCGAATATCTTGCGGTCTATCCGTGGTCGAACGGGGCCTTTGGAACGAAGGTTGCAGCACCAGCAACGCCGCCTCCCGGAGTGGCTGGAGCTAACGTCAAGAGTGTAGCCTGGCATCCTGGGGGAAGGTTCATTGCGTTAGGAACAACGGCGTCACCGTTTGTCAACGTTTGGGACTGGGACGGTTCTGCGTTTGGAGCCAAATGGTCCGACCCTGGGACTCTTCCAGCTGGTAGTGGTTTCGGAGTGGCTTGGTCGCCAGACGGGGCCTACGTTGCGTGTGGTCATAACACGACACCGTTTATCAGCGTCTATCCGGTTGGCAACAGCGCTTTTGGTACTAAGGTCGCCGACCCGGCACCGCTGGCCACTGCAACAATGAGTATTGTCGAATGGACACCAGACGGGTTGCATTTGGTGGGGGCCTCAACGGCAGCCGGATCGTCTCGGCAGTATTGTCGTTGGGCTTGGTCGGGTGGATTCGGCATTTTGGAGCAGGATGGAGCCAATACCTTGGCTCGTGGCCGAATTGCTATGCACAAGGCAGGGTATTTTGTCTATGGAATCGCAACGACAGTACCAGTCTTTCGTTCTTATGAGGCGTCAGCGAATGGCAGTCCTGGTATTCAAAACAGCCTCAACGCCCTGAGAGCCGTTGGCTGGTCGTCACGCAATCGCACGCTCGCCTCCGGCCGCACTCTGGCAGCAGGCAGAACTCTGGCAGGCTCATAGGAGCATTTCATGACATCCCTCTTTATGTTCGTCTTGCTCTGTGCCTTGCCGGCGCTGTGCCTGCTCGTGCTGGGGCTGGTCAACGGGCGGCAGAACATCCAGATACCGGCCATCGTCGGTGCTGCACCCAACCCCGCCGACGCCTCGGCTGACGCCATCTTCACGCCCTCGGCTGCCGGCAAGGAGCCTGCGGTCGTCAACACCAGCAGCACGCAGCCGATGGTGATCCGGCAGCTGGGTGGGACGGCGGGGACGGATGAAGTCCAAGTGTGGCACGATGGCACAGATGCTCGCATTCGAGTAAAAGATGGGGGAACCCTGTACCTGGAAAACGGCGTTATCTGGCTGCAAACCGCTGCCGCTGCAATGCCTGTTTTTATTGTTGGCGGTTCCCAAGAACTTCGGTTCGATGGCACTTCCGGCCTTCAGCTGTTGGCTGGGAATACAGCACCAGGTTTGGCTGCTCATCGCGGCGGATCGAAGATGGGCATTACCTTTGACGATAATGCCGGAAAAGTATCGGCAATTCACAACGGGGCAGCGGGTGCAGGTGTAGCAGGGTTGGTGATGCCGGCAGATAGTGCCGGCAATGTTGGCTGGTTCCAGGACTCCGCCGGTGCCCTCGCTCTGGCCTCCGCCTTCACGGACGTTACCGCCACGCTGGCCGCGACTGCGTTCAGTTTCCCGGTCATTAACGGCCGGACGTACAAGATCACAGGCTTCATCGCTGGCGACGACAGCACCGCCACGGACGGCTGGAAGATGGACTTCGATGGGGGTTCGGCTACCGTCAGCAGTTTTGAGCTTACGGTCGAGTCAACTGGTCTCGGCACTGTCGTGCTGGGAACTGCAGAATCGGCTGCTCTGGCCACTGACCTGACCGCGACTACCTTCACCAACGCTCGGCTTCGGTTGACCGGCTATCTGGTAGCCTCATCAACCGGCACCATCATCGTCCGCATGGCGCAGAACGCGCACACGGCGGGAACGCTGACGATCAACGCGGGCAGCTGGATCAACCTGGAAGATATGCGGGCAGTGTAATCAGAAGAAGGAGTAACTAATGGCCCAAGATGGTGACGATGAGGTAAAATGGACGTTTCATCTTCACAACCGCCCGACAAGCTCACCTACCAGCTCAGCATGATCGCTGAGTTCATGGCGGGCCGTCACCCGGACCCGATCGGCCGCGTCAACCGCATCCTCTGGCAATTCGGCGCGACCTACCTGCGCTGCGCCCGCGAGGACTTCGCGGTAAAATCCCAAGGTGGAACCGGCCGCGATGGCGTGTTCTGGCCGGACCTGTCGCCAGCGACGAAAGCCGCCCGCGTCGGCACGCACAAGAAGCAAGGCGAACGTCCCCGGGGCTTGCTCACGGAATCCCAGGACAAGCGCTGGCGGGGGATTTTCGCCAGCATGAAGGCTAAAACCGACGACGCTACGGCCGCGGCTCTCGCCTGGCATATCCTCAAGGCGGAAGGCGCCAAGACGATGAAGGAAGAGTACGCCAGTGCATCCTTGCCTATCCTGCTGCATAACGGTAGACTAGCGGGTAGCTTGATCCCTGGAAACCCGGAGAATATCCTCAAGGTGGGCAACGGCCAGGTCACGGTTGGCAGCGAGGTGCCGTACTTCGGCGCGCACCAGAAGGGCGTGCCGAGCAAGAACCTGCCCAAGCGGCAGATATTCCCGGACAAGATCCCGGACGAATGGGCGCAGGAGATGCTCAAGGACGTGCTGCCGCTGCTCGAAGGGATGATCGTGGAGCTGGTAAGGTGAGGCGATGGACTTCCAGGAAGCTCTCGAAACAGCTTTCGTCAACATGATCGTCGCCGAGGGCATCACGGTCGTTCAGGGCAGCCTACCGGTCGTGTCGATCAACGCTCGGAACTGCAAGCGCATGTACGACGGCCGGCCCGACCCGACAGCGGGAAACTTCTTTGTGAGCGTCTGGAGTCGGAATTTCAAGCGGGCCCGCGATCGAAACGCCATCGACGAAACGTTTCGTTGTTTCGCGACAGTGACCCGCCGGTTCGATCAGCGGCCGTTCGATCGCTGGGTGACGTACCGCGACGAGGTGGATAAGCTCTTGAGCCAAGTCATCGCTGTGGGGATGCGGGACAGCTGGAGCTGGACCATCTCTAACGAGATGAACCGGATTGCGGGGTTTACCTGGCAGCCCGGCGATACGACGAAGCGGATCGGCGCGGCGGAAGCCCTGTACTTCGAGGAAGCGTCCGACATCGTTGACGTTGGCCCGGACTGGTTCAATGCCGGGGCGGATTCACAATCTGGGGCGATGCCAGGATGCCAGGCGACAGCGCGGTTCATCATGCGGCGGGTGCAGAACATTCTGACAGCGAGGTGATGCGCCGTGAGGACAGTAAGAAAATGTCTCACCTGTGGCCGGGAAGGGTGTCGAGACATGGTTCGCGGCGTCTGCCGGTCGCCGTGCTACGACAAGCACTGGCACGCGGTAAAAGCAGGAAAGACCACATGGGATGAACTGGTCAGGACCGGGATGATCGCTCCGTCAAACCGGAAGGGTCGGGCATGAGCTTCACGCATTTCCAGACCATCGGCATCACGACACCGGCAGGCCCGGTCAGCAAGGCCGTCCAGCTCACCGGTGATGCCGAGGATTCCTTCGACCTGACCATCGGCGCTGGTTTGACCGATGTGCTTGCCAACGTCGCCTTCGTCCGAGCCAACGTCAAGTCGTTGTACATTCTTTCCGACACGAATGTATCGCTGGAGACGAACGCGACTGACCACAGCGGCGGCGACATCATCGCCTTGCTGGCCAACGACCCGTTGGAGTATCGGGCGGGCAGCTACGTGCCGCTGAGCACGTTCTTTCCGACAGCGGATGTGACCAAGATGTACTTCACGAACCTGACGAGTGGCAATGCAACGGTGAAGATTCGGGTACTCCGGGATTCGACGCCATGATATTTCGCTGTCCGCACTGCCTGATCTCCAAGCGCCCGCTGGTCGCGTTCGAGTTCGATAGCGTCACCGGCGAATGCCCTCGGTGCGGCAAGTTCTCCTCGCTGGAGCTGGTGCCAGTGCATTATATTATCCTGGGAAGCGGGCCGTTGTTCGGGCAGCATGGCGGCAAGCAGCACATCGCCTGCCAGCCGAAGCGGGACTACCTGGCCCGGCATGAGCAAGACATGTTCTCGGCAACAGCGGAGGCGCGGCAGGTGACGTGTTTGGAGTGCCAGCGGACTCGAGCTTGGCAGCAGGCTGCCAAGTTTGCGGTCGAGCATGATCCGGAGTTCGCCGGCAAAATGGCGGTCAGGGGGGTAAAGTTGTGAGCGTAGGCAATGAAATCCTCGCAGCTGGCCCTTACACCATGACCCTCGACGGCGTGGCGACTGGCATCAAGCAGGGTGACGCCGGGGTGCCCATGCTGGCCAAAACTGAGCGCGGTGATTTGATCCGCAGCACGGACCGCTGGGGGCGCAATCTCATTGACGGCATCTGGCTTGGGCAGGACTGGATTCTTCGCTACACTTGCATGGAATGGCGGGCCGGCAGCAAGGCCGCTTTCCTGGGGATGAACCCGACGCTTGGCAAGATCGGAGCAATCAGCCGGCGCATGTACGACAATGCGCAGGCGTGCGTGCTGACGGCAGTGAGTGGGTCACCGGCGTTTGATCTCGGCGACCCGTTGTCGGTGACGCTCGCCAAGGTGCATATCGCGCCGGATTTCTCCTCGCAGTTCTCGCTGGGGCCACAGTTGCGTGTGTTCCCGATCGAGCAAGTCGTTTTCTTGTACGACGACTCCGGGCCTACCTACTTCACCTTGACGTGATGGGGAGGTCATGAGCAGCCCTTCCGCCAGCATCAACATCAATGTTACCAGCAGCACGCCCAGCGGCGCCCCGAGCGCGCTCATGGGCGGGACGGCCACACCGCTTGCCGGCGGCGGCAACATGCCGATGAGCGGGATGCCAAATCTGAGCCAGCTATCGTCCGCTGGAACTTCGCAGATTTCCGGGATGGTCACGGCGATGATCGGCCCGGTCTTGGGACCGATCATGCCGGTAATTGCCGGGCTGGCGATCGGCGCCGGCATCTTCGCTGGGGCGGTCTACGCCTTCAAGAGCGGCGTGGAATACTTCGTTGCCCGAGGCGAGCAGCTCGCCCAGTATTCAGCGCCGATCTCGCAGGCGCGAGCGCAAGCGCAAGTCCGTGGCATCGAGCAGGACATCCGTGAAGCGGAAGCACTGGGCGAGGGGATTTCCAAGCTCACTGATGCGCAGAGCCGGATCGAGACGATGTTCAGCGATGTCATGCTGCCGATCAAGGAGTTCCTGGTCGAGGTCATGGCGGATCTGTTGACGAAAATCGCTAACATCGTTGAAGAGTACGGCCCAGAGGTCAAGGCACAGCTCTATCTGGCAACTAGCTGGCTTGAAGCTATCTGGAACGCGATCAAATTGCAGCCTGAAGAGGCTGCCGCTGCCTTGCAGCGGGGGCAGGAGCGGGCACGGCAGGCCAGGCAGCAGCCTCGGCTGGGAGCGACTGATTTCATGGGTCGGCTGATGGGCGGCGTGCCTGGCGCTGGTGCGTTCGCGGCTTTGCCCGACCAGGCTGCTCTCCCTGGCGCACCGGGGGCGCCAGCCGACCCGCAGCGAGCTACCTTGACACAGCAAAACAACACGCCGGCGTTTTCTGGTGGGGACATGCTGAATCCGATCGGATTTCTTGGTAATCGCGCTGGGCAGGCTATTCGTCGGCTGGTCGGCGGAGGGACGTGATGGCGGGTGTGACCCTGAGTCCGCTCCAGGCCAAGTACGGCACGTTCGAGTTTCCGGTGGAGACAGAGACCACCGGCATCGGATGCAAGCCGATCCTCGACCGCGCGCGTCGGACTATCTCTCACGTCATTTACAGCATCACTCTGAAGACGCTCATCGCTGATAATACCATCGCAGGCTTTGTGGACGATCAGGTTGGGTCGATGATGACAACGATCCGCACCCAGCTCATGAAGATCGCCCAGCCGTTCCTGTACATCAACGAGGGGTTCGGCGATCTGAGAATCAACGTCACCGGCCAGCGGGATGTGGCCTGGGGACCGATTCCGACTGGTTTTTCCTGGAAGCCCAAGGGCGGCGGTCGGGCGGCTGATTTGACCTGGAGCGTGGATGTCGCCATTCCGGAGTTCGGCGACACGAACATCCAGTTCAACAGGCTGATGGAGTTCAACTGGCGAATGTCCTGGAACATCAGCCGGGCTGGCATCACGACGCGGCACTACTCCGGGTATCTCAAGATACCGTGGACGCGGGTGAACCCGGACGCCCGCGACCTGGGCGATAACGCTGACCACTACCTTGAACAGGTCATGCCCGAACCAGCCAAGGGGTTCCGGCGCATCCCCGGCGAGCGTACCATCGACGAAGCCAAGACGACGTTGACGTTTTCTTGCGTGGACGAGGAGCTGCCGAACAAGAACGCGCCACCGCCGGGAACTGTGGACGCGCATATCAGCCACTCGATTGAGACGAACGACGTTTCCTTGACACGCTGGCACGGCACGTTCCACGGCAGTTATGAGCTTATCAAGGGCGTGACGGAGGCAATCGCGCTCCGGTATTTCTTCCGTGCTCTCAAGTCGCGGATCGACGCCAGCAAGCGCAGCGCCGGCGCGCAAGCGATCATCCCAACGAAGTTTTCGATGGCCGAGCGCGATGCCTACGGAACGCCCGTGGCTGATTTCAGCGTCGGGTACACCTACTGCACCAGTTTGCCGAGCATGTTTCAGGCGAGCGCGTTGTTCACGGCGCTTCCGGATAACGACTGGGAGTCCTGGCTGGACTTCTCGCTGAGACGAGCAGGGTCGTGGCATCCACGCGGGCTCGCTCAGATGGAAATGGATAACTCGGACGACAAGATTGTCGATCTGGGGCAGGACGAAGATGCCGTGCCGACGATTCCCGGCAGCGGCATCAACCCCTTGCGTATCCAGGCACGCCTGGGAGACCTGTTCCCAAAGCCGAGCGCGGACGAGAGCTGGCTGGACTACAATCATCTGATTCTGTTCAACGAGCAAGATCAGAACTCGATTTTGTCGCTGGTGCAGCGCGTCCCACCGGACTTGCGGCAGCAAGCGGTCGATGTGCTCCGTGGTATCCCCGGCTGGCAGTCGAACTACATCGCTGCGCAGGGCATCAACAATGCCATCAACAATGCCAGCAACAATCACGTCATCCAGCGGCGGGCGCCGCCGACCATCTTCATCACGTTTTCCGGCTGGGCTGTCCGGGTGGGGTATGAGATCCCGTGTCCCAAGCTGGTTCATGTGACGCCGGCGGCTGCCGGGCTGGCTCTGGGTGCGCTTGGCATGGCCGCATTCGAGGGACAGGGCGGGGTAGGCGGTGTGCGGATTACACCGGTGAATCTGAACGGCAACGGATTTCGGTCGGCAGTCGTCGGCAACTGGGGCTGGCCGGTTCACGCCGCGTTCTGGAACTTGCGGTACGTCATTGAGGCGGTGCCGAACGTTTCATTCTTTGCCCCGGACAACCCGATCATCGGCAACGGCACGATCAAGCCGGAGATTCTCAACCGGCAGATTCGCGTGGTCGTGCCCGACGGCAGCAACCCGCAAGTAGGCCGCGAGATAAACCAATTTTGAGGAACCTGGGTATGTTCGATCCGGTGATTATCAACGACCTGGGCCGTGTGTCGGTCTCGATGCTGGGCGCATCCCAGGAAATCGACATTGTGCGGGTCAACAACGACCTGGCGAGGATTCAGGCGAAGCACGGCGCTGACGTGGTAGCGATGTATGACGCCGAGAGCGAGTACATCGCCAGTCTGGGGTATCCGCCGCCAAGCCATCTGGCGACGATTGCGTTTTCGGACGCAATCACGGCGATGGCGAAAAAGCTCATGGACGAACTAAAAAACGCCGTATCGGGCGAGACGAAGCGCGTCTCGCCCGCTTCTACGGCATCGACCCCTTTGCCTTGACCGCAGAGGAGAAGTTCACCCTGCTAGCGCATCTGGATGCGGTCTGGGCAGAGGAAACGATCCGGGACCGGTCCGGCGAACTGACAGCGGACGGGCTGCACGACCTGGTGCTGGCGGCGACGGGAGATGAGACGGCGGCGCAGACGGCGCGGGCGCGCAAGGTGCTGCGGGACCGGGTTGCGGCAGCGAAAGGTGGTGGAAAGTAAATGTTGTGGAAAGTAAATGTTGTGGTACTGCTCAGGCGGCAGCTATGTCTTTGTCGGCAAGCCGATGCACGACCTTTTTGAGCAGATACGGCTGCGTGAGCCGTTCACCTGGCGGACGACCATTTACGATGCGATGCTGCACCGCGACTTATGGTACGGCGCTGACAACTAGCCATCGCTCGGCGACTGTGGTAATATCCACCCATGAGCCTGATTTCCAGTCTATCTCCGGCGAACGGCGCTGTGCCGCTGAACGAGCCGCGCTCGCCCAGCGAACTCGAGCGCGAGATCGTCGGCATGCCGCTGACGCTGGGATACAAGGCTTCCCTGCCTCTCTGGACCTGGAACAACTTTTTCCTGGGACACGTCACCGCATTCATCTGGCAAGACATTGAAGCGATGCTCATGCACCCGCACGTCAGCGAGGTGTTTGAGCAGTACAAGTCCGGCTGTCATCATGCTGAGTTCGCCGTCAAGGCGAACTCGCCAGAAGTCCAGCGGTTCGTCGAGGCCATGCTCCGCCGCTGCTGGAACCGCGCCCTCGACCAGTTCCAGCTCAGCTACGATTACGGCTGGTGCGGCTACGAAGTCATGTACGCGATGGAGCAAGGCTACCTCACTTTCACGGGAGTGCTGGAGTTCTCGCCGTTCGACGCCTGGGTATTGACCCGCGACTCGCATTACGCGGGGATCAGCGTGGCGAACGTGCCGGGCAAGGGGAAAATTGCGCTCTGGGGCAGCGCCAAGTGGCCTGCAAAGGGCATGTGGCTGGCCGTGAACAAACGCTGGAGTCGATGGTACGGTCGAAGCTGCCTGTTCCGCGCCTGGAGACCCTGGCGACGGCTTGCGCACCGGTCAGGCATGGAGGAAGTGATTGACGGCGCGTGGTATCGGTTTGGCTACCGCGGGCCGATCATTCGCTACCCCATGAAAGCGTTTCCGCGACGTGGAACGACCCCCGGCGCGAACACCGGCGATGGCGGTGCGGACTTTGACAGGGCGCGGGAAGATGCCCGGCAATGGGTTGAGAACGTGCAGGCCGGCACTGGTCTGGTGTTGCCGAACTCCTGGAACGTCACGGCGAACCGGTATGAATGGGAAGTCGAGAACGTGGATCCGGCGCCGATCCAGCTGGGCGGAATGCTTGACCTTGTGAAGTACATCAAGAACGAGATCAGCTACGGCGTCGGCGTGCCGCCGGAGCTTCTTGAGGCCGCCGAACCAGGAGGCTGGTCTGGCCGCAAGGTGCCGCTGATCGTGTTCTACACGCGGCAACTGCGCAACGCGCGGGCGATCCTCTGGGCGTTTCGGCAGCAGGTCTTGGACCCGCTGGTGCGATGGAACTTCGGGCCGGGGGCGAAGTATGAAGTCGAGCCGCTCATCAAGGTGCCGAGCGAGCTGGAGCCGATCGGGCAGCGGGGAGCGCCGGGGCAGCCAGGCGGAGGCGCCCCGCCTCCGGGGGCTGCTCCTGAAGGCGGCGCTCCCATGCCGTTCGCGGGTCAACCGCAACCGCCGAAGAACGGGCCGCCAACGGGGGCTCCCCCGTCGCTGATGTCCACCAAGCATGACGATGAGTGGTTGGAGAATACCGAGGTGGATATGATTTTGGCGGCGATGGATGGCAATCGCTCGGCGCAGGCGTTGCTCGCGGGCGAGGTAGACATCGGCCAGCTTATCTCGCCGCAATCCGATTACCCCGAAGAGCCGCTCTGGATGGACGAAGTTACGCGGCCGGTGCCTGAGTCACTCCCGTCGCCGGAGCCTGAGATCGGCTGGACGGACATCCTGCTCCGGCACGCGCCACATACCCGCATCGTCGGGCCGTCGGGCGCTGGCAAGACGACAATCGCTCAGGTTCTGGCGGCGATGGCGCCCGGCAAAATCACGATCATCGACCCGGTATGGTCCGCCGAGACCTGGGGCGGCTTGCCGGCGGCAACCGTAGATGACAACGGCGGCTACGACCAGATTCGCAGCGCGCTCCTTGGCCTACTGGAAGAGATGAGGAAACGCTCGGTCGAGCTTCGCGAGGGCAAGAAGGAACACGACTTCGAGCCGCTCTGGATCATCTGGGACGAGGTGCCGAACACGGTTGGCGAACTGCCGCGGCTCGCCGGCAAGGTGCTGAAACGGCTCAGCAACTTCGGCCGGCATGTCGGCATTCACCTTATCGGCATGGGCCAGAGCGAGACGGTGCGTAACTGGGGGCTGGAAGGCTCCGGCGACACGGCCGAGAACTTCGCATCGGTCTTTCTTGGCCAGAAAGCCGTGAACCGCATGCCGGAACTGGCCGGCGTCGATCATCCGGCCGTTCTGGAGTGGCAGGGCATCTTGCGGCCGTTCAGCATGGCGGGTATGAGGGAGATGGGCGAGGTCGAGGCCCAACGCATCCTGGCGTCGCACCCGGACAAGATTTTCCAGCTGCCGGCCGGGCAGGCAGGCGACAAGCCCAGCGATGATGTCGCGGCGATGTCGAATGAGGCGCTGCTGGCTGAACTGGCAAAGGAGCAGGGAACGTGAGCCGCCGGGAGACGATTCTTGCTGAACTCAAGAAGCGTGGCGTGAATGGCCATGCCGCTGTTCCTGCGCCTGCGGCGGACCAGCCCGACGCGGACCTGGAGCGGCTGGCGGCGATTTTCTTGCGGCAGAAGGCCAACGCCGTACAGCTTTCGACCGTGATTGACCGGCAGAATGAGATTCTCGCAAAGGTCGTCGCGCCTCGGCAGGAAAGCGATTACAAGCCGGACATTCAGGTCGCCAACCATTTCGCGGTTCCTGAAGGGGCCTTCGACATGCTGGCCGAAAAACTGGAACGGGTGCTCGACATCGGGCATACTGCGTTTCGCGACAGCATGGAAAAGAGCCGGTTGGAAATTTCGGCCAAGATGAGCGTTGTGGACAAGCTCATCGACCGCCGCGACGACGATATTGCTGCGACGGTGCAGGCGATGACGGCCGCGATCCTGGCGGCTCCGTCTCCGCAGATTGCCGTGCCGGTTGAGAAGCTGGCCGAGCCGCTTCAGCTGGCGACGCAGGCGCAGGGCAAGGCGACCGAAGCGGCGATGGCAAGTCTGGCGACGGCCATCTTGCAGGGCATGGCTCAGCAAGCGGCAGCATTCCAGCAAGGACTGGCGATTCAGGCGAAAGCGATTGAGAAACTGGCTCAGGCTATCGTCAACCGCAAGCCGATGAAGGTCGAGACCGACGCGGACGGAAACGTGCTGCGGCTGGTTCCGGAGTAATCTCGGTGCCGTATCCCAATTTTCCCAATCCCACATCCAGCACGGCCCGCGATGCACCGGGCGAACTCGGCCATGCGCAGCAGCACGCGCAGACCAACGATGCGATTCGGACCCTTGCCGATGTGGTGTCAGTCGAGACATCGCGGGCTGTCGCCGCTGAGATCGCAGCGGCGAGCGCAGCAGCGGCAGCAAGTGCAGCAGCGGCAGCCGTCAGCGCGAATGTCACTTCGGTGGGCGTCCGGCTTGACGCAGTATCCGCGAACCTGACCTCGGTTTCCGGCCGGCTCGATGTTGTCTCCACCGATTTGACGAGCGTGGGCGGCAGGGTCACATCCGTTGCCTCGATTGCCAGCGCGGCAGCCAGCGCGGCGGCCGCAGTTTCGGCAGACGCGACTTCAATCAGCACTCGCCTTGACTCCGAATCAGCAGCCCGCGCTGGAATTTCCGCAAACGTAACATCTATCTCAGGCCGGCTCGACGCGGTCTCCGGAAGTCTAACGTCGATCGCATCAATTGCGAGTGCGGCAGCAAGCGCCGCTGCCGCTGCTAGTGCCGCCGCTGCGGCTGTGTCGGCGAATGCTACCTCCATCGCAGCGCGGCTGGACAGCGAATCGGCGGCACGCGCCGGCATTTCGGCGGATGTGACCTCGATTGCCGGCCGGCTCGATGCAGTTTCCGGCAGCCTGACATCTGTGGCGAGCATCGCTAGTGCAGCAGCATCGGCAGCAGCAGCAGCATCGGCAGCAGCAGCAGCAGTCTCAGCTAATGTAACATCCCTTTCTGGCCGGCTGGATGGGGTTTCTGCAAACCTGACATCCGGATTAGGTCGGCTGGATGCCGTTTCTGCAAGCCTTACCTCGGTGGCTTCGATAGCGAGCGCCGCCGCCAGCGCTGCCGCTGCTGTCTCTGCAAACGTTACCTCACTGAGTGGCCGTGTCGATGGTATCTCGGCTAACCTCACGTCCGGCCTTGGACGGCTTGACGCGGTATCGGCCAGCTTGACATCGGTTGCGAGTATCGCCAGCGCCGCCGCCAGTGCTGCTGCCGCTGCGAGCGCGACAGTCACGACCCTCTCAGCCAGCATGACTTCAGTGGCTTCTATCGCCAGCGCTGCGGCTTCTGCGGCGGCGGCGGCATCGGCTGCTGCTGCCGCTGTAAGCGCCGCGCATACCAGCCTGGTCTCCGATGTCGGGCGTATTTCCCTGGCGGTCTCAGCCAATTCAACGGCTCTGACCTCGGTTGCCTCTATCGCCAGTGCCGCGGCAAGTGCCGCAGCTGCCGCTTCTGCTGCCGTCACGACACTTTCGGCAAGCCTTACTTCGGTTGCGAGCATCGCTTCGGCTGCGGCCAGCGCTGCCGCCGCTGCGAGCGCCGCCGCTGCTGCTGTCAGCGCGGCTCATACTTCGCTGGTCTCCGACGTGGGCAGGGTCTCGCTGGCGGTCTCGGCTAACTCGACAGCGCTCACTTCGGTCGCCAGCATTGCCAGCGCAGCTGCCTCTGCCGCTGCTGCTGCGAGCGCCGCTGCTGCTGCTGTTTCGGCCAATCATACAAGCCTGGCGTCGGACGTGGGCAGGGTCTCGCTGGCGGTCTCGGCTAACTCGACAGCGCTCACTTCGGTCGCCAGCATTGCCAGCGCAGCTGCCTCTGCCGCTGCTGCTGCGAGCGCCGCCGCTGCTGCTGTTTCGGCCAATCATACAAGCCTGGCGTCGGACGTGGCGCGCATCTCCGTAAACGTTTCGGCGATGTCCACGGCGATCTCGGCGATGTCGGACGCGGCCAGCGTCGCCAGTAACGCGGCATCGGCTGCATCGCAATACGCCAGCGTGGCGAGCCAGGCGGCGTCGGCGGCGTCGAACTACGCCAGCGTGGCCAGCAACGCCGCCTCCATCGCCAGCGCCGCCGGAGCAGCCGAGGTCAGCCTGGCATCGGACGTAGCAAGAATCTCTACCGACATAGTGTCGGTGCATAACGTCGTCTCTGCATTATCCGCTGGTCTCGGCACCGTGCAGATGGCGGTGGTCGGCAACACGCAGAGCATCAGCGCCAGCACCGATACGCAGGTCAGCGGCCTGTCTATCAGCATCGCCGCCAACGGTGTCTACCAGGTAGACGTGAAGCTGCTGTATAACGTCTCTGCGATTTCCACGACCGGCTTCCGGATTGGCTTCACCGCATCGTCCTTCACGCAGCAGAACTGTAATGGTCACTGGTACGGTACTTCGGCGATGGCGGTCAGCACCGGCGGCACCAACGTCGCCCTGGTCAATCAGCCGTTTAACGGCATGGTCAGCGCCCACTTCTCGGTGGTGTCGGCCGGCACGGCGCAGGTGAACATTCTCCGTGCCGATGCCATGATAGTGGCCAGCACGACGGCCGGTAGCCTGAACGTGGTCGCCCGCGTTACAATCGGTACGGTAAGCATGTATCTCTACAAGGGCAGCTATATCAGGGCGCACAAGATCGCGTGAGACTGGACATGCAGCAGACCCTCGACATTACCAAGAAGCAGAAGACGACCTACGCCGTGCCTCTTTGGCTGCGCGACCTGCAAATTCGCCAGGCCATTGAGCGGGTCAAGGGTCGTATCGAGGGGCCGCTCGAAGCACGGCCTGATCCTATCGCCATTGTCTGCTACGGGCCGTCGCTGGCCGACACCTGGGAACGAGTCCGCAACTTCCAGTACATTTTCACCGGCAGCGGCTCGCACAAGTTCCTGATCGAAAAAGGACTGGACCCGGCAACGTTCTCCGGCTGGTATCACGCCGAGGTCGATCCGCGCCCGCACAAGGTCGACCTGATGGGACCGCCCCATTCGGCCGTCGAGTACCTGATCGCTTCAACCTGTCACGCCAAGCTGTTCGATCACCTGCAAGGGTTCAATCTCCGGCTCTGGCACATATTCGACACGGCCGAAGAAGGGCTCCGCATCCTGCCGCGCAACGAGTGGGCCTTGACCGGTGGGCAAAACGTTGGTCTCCGGCAGTTGACACTGGCCGCATTCCTGGGGTTCCGCGACCTGCACATCTTCGGGATGGACGGCAGCGAAGCAAAGACCGGCAAGCACGCCGGGCCTCATCCGATGCAGGCCAAAAAGTCAGCGGCAGTCGAGTACGAGGGCGTGACCTACTACAGCACGCCGGCCTTTGCGGAATGCGCCCGGCAGACTTTTCTTGAACTCGACCAGCTGGGACCGACGATTACGGCCACGTTCTACGGCGAGGGCCTGGTGCAGCACATGGCCCGCAACTACGTGCGGAAGCCAGTCGAGAACGCGCTCGTGTTCTTCAATAAGCCGGAGGTGATTTCGGCAGAGTACGCTGCGCTGAACGCCCAACTCCACGAGGAAAACCTGTTTTATGGCGTCGGCGGCGACAAGCACGTTGAGCGCATCCTCAAGATGGCCGAGGCGATCCAGAAGGAGAAAAAGGAGCTGTTCCCTCCCTTGTCGATCCTCGATTATGGGTGCGGCAAGGGCTTTCTGGCCAAGGCACTGCCGTTCCCGATCTGGGAATACGATCCAGCGATCCCAGGCAAGGAAGAGCCTCCGAGGCCGGCGGAATTTTGCATCTGCACCGATGTCCTGGAGCATATCGAACCGGACAAGCTACCGATCGTCCTGGACGACCTGAGGCGCTGCACTCGACTGGTAGGCTTCTTCTCCGTTCACACCGGGGCGGCACAGAAGACTTTGCCTGATGGTCGGAACGCCCACCTGATTCAGCAAGATGCCGAGTGGTGGACAAAGCAGATAAGTGCGTACTTCAATATCACCAAGATCATCGCCGCTCAGCCCGAAGTGTACTTCATCGTTCATCCGAAACCTGGGAAGATGACAGCCAATGCAGCTGGAATTCAATAACCTGGTCTGGCGCGACGATCCTTACCGGATCGGGCTGGCCAGGCCAGTGCTGGAAGAGTCGGTTTATCATGAGATGATCGACGCCTTCCCGTCGGAAAGCCTGATGGTCGATATGGGGCGCGGCTACAACAAGCTCGCTCTGAACGAGCGGCGGAACCCCAAGAAGTTCCGGGCCTTCATCGACCCCTCGCCGCTGTGGACTGCCTTCCACGAGTACATCAAGGCTCCGATCTTCTTCGACGCCGTGCACGCCCTGGTCGGGTTGCCGCCGGGCCGGTACAGCTCGCGCTTCGAGTTCAGCTCGCTGCCGGCCAACGGCGGCGGTCTGAACCCGCATCGGGATGTGGCGTCCAAGATCGTCACGCTCATCATCCCGATAGTGCGTCCGGACGACTGGGACCCGGCATGGGGCGGTGGGACTGATGTGCTGCGGCCGCTGGACCAGGCGAAGACTCTGGTAGATTATTTCGCGCCGCCCTCCGAGTTCGAGCGCGTGGCAACCTACGAGTACGCGCCGAATCAGTGCTGCGTTTTCATCAAGACGGCGAACTCCTGGCACAGTGTTGGGCCAATCACGGGACCGGCAGGTAAGTGGCGGCGAACGCTCACGGTGAACATCGAGAGGGCGGACGGATGAAAAAGGACATCACGATAGGCGGCTTCACTTTTCGCTGCGATAATGATGTCGAAGTGGCGCGCGCCAAGACGATGTTCACGAAGGAAGAGGGCACGGTCCGCTGGCTCCAGAGCGAACTGCGGCCAGGTGATGTGTTCTACGATGTCGGTGCCAACATCGGCCTGTACACCGTGCTGGCCGGTTCGCTGGTTGGACCGACCGGCCGTGTGTACGCTTTCGAGCCGCACGTCGCCAACGCGGCTCACTTGCTCCGGAACGTCGCGGCGAACAACTTGAACGAGCGCGTGACGGTAATCACGGCAGCGCTGAACAACTCGGTGGGGTGGCTGGATTTCAATTACACCTCGGCCTTGCCGGGGTCATCTGGCAGCCAGTTGGGCCATACGCGGGCGGAATCGGGTGAGACCTTTGTGCCAAAATGTACGGAACTGAAATGGGCTACAACGATTGACAGGCTGCTCGCGGATCGTAGCATCCAGTTTCCCGACGTAATAAAGATCGACGTGGACGGCAACGAATTGGCGGTCTTGAAGGGCATCACGGGCAGCGCTCAGACCATGCTGGTTTTTGGGCATGGCTGCTCACCGCGCTCGATCCAAGTTGAGGTTCATCCGCAGGACATGGAAGCCATTGCCAATCATATGATTGGCCGCGGCTACAGGCTTGCCGAACGGCACTGGACCGCCATTGGGAAGCGCCGGATCGCAAAAGGTGAGCCGGCCAAAACGATCGTCCATAACGCCATTTACCGGAGGGTGTCTACCAATGGACAGCAAGATTCGTGCCGCCAAGCTGGCCAAGAAGCTGGCGCAGATCGAAGCCAAGGCCAAGCGCGTTGACGAAAAGCTCACCGGCGAGTTGCCGGACAAGAAGCGCGCTATTCTCATCGAGAAGAAGAAATGGCTCGCCGAGAAGATTCCGGCGATGAAGGCCGAGATAGCGGCAGCGGAGGCGGTTACGGCGAAATGACTACACGAACCGTCTACCTCGGTTACGATTCGCGCGAAGATGCGGCCTGGTGGGTGGCACAGTATTCCATTCTGCGCCGCACCGACCCGGACCAGGTGGAGATTTTCTCGCTGGGCGGCAAGGTGCCGACGATCCTGGACCGGCCGGTGGAGCGGCGCGATGGCAAGCTCTGGTGTCCTATCTCGCAGGCACCGATGGCGACGGAGTTTGCCATCAGCCGGTTCTGCGTGCCATTCTTGTCCTCAGCGGGGCAATGGGCACTGTTCCTGGACAGCGACATCGTTTGCCTGGCGGACATCGCCAAGTTGTTCGCGTTGGCCGATGATCGCTATGCCGTGATGGTGGTGAAGCACGACCATCAGCCTGTTGCAATGACGAAGATGGACGGACAGGCGCAGACCTGCTACCCCAGGAAAAACTGGAGCAGCGTGTGCTTGTGGAACAAGGAGCATCCTGGGACCAAGCGGTTCACTCGTGAGATGCTCAACACCTGGCCCGGCCGCGATCTGCACGCCTTCAAGTGGCTCAAGGATGAGGAGATCGGTAGCCTGAGCGGCTACTGGAACCACCTGGTTGGCGTAGCCCCATCAGAGAAACATTTTGATCCCAGCCATTCGCCTGGGACTGGGGTACTTGGCATCCTGCATTACACGATGGGTGGGCCGTGGCTGCCAGGCTGGGAAGGCGGCCCCCTCGACTACATCTGGCTTGCGGAGAAAGAAAGCTATGACCACGCCACGCACCCCGTCAATCATCCAGAAGCCGTGGGGAGTCACCCGTAATGTCGGCTGGGGCATCTGGCACGCCAGCATCAAGGCCGGCGGCTACAGCAGTCGGCACCGGCACCTTGATCTGCACAATGTTTTCTACGTCGTCAGTGGCCAGTTGCAGGTGATCGAGTGGGATGGCGAGGAGAAATGCTGTCACCTCTTGGAAGCCGGCGGCACCCTTCTTGTGCCGGAAAAACGCTGGCATCGGTTTGTCGCGCTGACCGATGTGGAACTCGTCGAGCATTACTTGGGCGATAATGCTCATTCGCCAAACTTCAGCATCGAGCGGTCAGACCAGGGGGGTATCAGGCAATGCGAGTACTCGGCGTGATCCCGGCCCGCCTGAACTCGACCAGGCTCCCGCGCAAGGTTCTGCGAGACATTGCCGGCAAGCCGATGCTTCAGCATGTCTACGAGCGCGCCAGGCAATGCAAGCAGCTTGGCGAGTTGATCGTGGCGACCGATTCAATCGAGGTTGGCGACTTCTGCGTGGCAGTAAAAATCCCATATCGGTACACGAGCTTGACCTGTCGCTCCGGTACTGACCGCGCCCGGGAAGCGGCGCATTTTTTCCCGGATGCGGAGGTCATCGTCAACATTCAGGCCGATGAGCCGCTGGTCACACCGATCCATATTCAGCGCTTGCTGGACACCTTCTCCGGAGCGCATCAGTGTCCCGTGGCGACGCTCTGGCAATATCTGGCAGACGAGGATCGGGAGAACCCGGATTGCGTCAAGGTTCAGGTCTACCGGGACTGCGGGACGGCGGACGACTTCAGCCGGTACAGGTCGCACCTGAAACAGACGCGAGAGCCCGATCAGCAAAGTTGCGGGCAGCACATCGGAGTGTATGCCTACACGCGCGAGATTCTCTGTCAGTTCCATTCCTGGGAACCGGCTGAGCGAGAATTGGCTGAACGGCTTGAGCAGCTGCGTTTCCTGGAACACGGCGTTGCGATCCGTGTGGTCGACGTACCGACTGCCGACGTGCCCGACTCACCGTTACGGATGATCGGCGTGGACACCGAAGAAGACCTGCGGCGCGTTCAGGAAGTGATTACCAGCGTACCGTGTGATACAATCGGGAGTGCCACTGAGGCAGCGTTCGGGAAGCGATGAACCATGTCGATCAAGGCGTATGACTTCGCCGACCCTTACGACACTGTCGATACTTACGATGGCGATGGCGTTGCTGTGCGCCCCCGCCTGGGGGCTGGTGATCCGGAGGATGACTGGTTCGGCGAGCGCATCCACGAATCTCAGGCCGAGCGTATTCGCCGGGAACTGCTTGAAGCGCTGGCGGCGAAGCGAGCCAGACGCCGGCGGCAAGAGCAAACCGTCTTGCTTCTGCTGGGGGCTGAATTATGACCAGCGACACCCTCATTTCCGAGTTCCGTTCCTGGATGGGCCCGAGCGGCTCCCGGTTCACCGATGCGCAGCTCGGCAAGGCGCTCGGCGACCGGGCGACGCCGGAACTGCTGCTCTCGACGGCAGACGTTCACGACCGGAAAGAGTCGCGGACGATCACGGTGGACCTGGACGGCACGCTGGCCGAGAAGGTCGAGCCGTTCGATCCGACGCAGGTAGGCCCGCCGCGCGAGGGTGCAGCCGAGTTCGTAGATGCCCTCAAAAAGATCGCTTCTCGTGTTGTCATCTTGACGGCGCGAAAGCACCTGGAGCCAGTGCGCAAGTGGGTTCGCGAGAACCACATCCCGGTCGATGGCGTAACGAACAAGAAGGAGCCGGCGCTGTGCCACATCGACGACAAGGGCGTGAATGCGCAGGGCGCGCTGTCGCTGGTGCTGGCGCACGTCAAGACGTTCCTCAAGGGCGGCCAGCAGCTTTCGACGCTATACTTCCCCGATGTCGGCGAGGCGTTCGCGGCCGGGCTGGAGGCGGGGAGTGCTTTGCTCCTCGATACGGCGCCGGGTCAGGTAATGGGCTGGGACGGGCCGTACACGGGTCCGATGGGCGGGACGTACTGGCTCAGCAAGCGGTCGCGGCGCAAGGTCTACTCCAAGACGGACCCGGGGGAAGCTGCCCACGAAGGGCCGAGCCACCAGTATGTTGTGACGGAGGCCGGCAAATACTCGAGCGCGCACGGGACGCCGGAAGAGGCGGCGAAGGAAATCCAGAAGTCGATGCGGCAGGCCGCACGTTACGGGACAAACCTGGGCGAACTGAAGATGGAGGAAGAAAAACATGGCACCACCACAACCACCAGCCCAACCGCAGAGCCGCTGGCGGCAGCTGGCGCATCAGGCACGGGCGGACGGCTACCGGCCGAAGAACGCTCTGGAGGCGAGCCTGGAACGGCACCTGAAAAATTGCTGCCCGAACCTTCTGCGGGAACTGGGGAGCGACCTGAAGTATTACCTTCAGGTGAAGGTGGCGGAAGCGCAGAACCAGGAGTTCCTGCTGATCGACCAGGGGGCCCCGCCGGAGTCGGCAAGGGAACTGGCGATGAGCCAGCTGTACCCGGAACCGGAGCAGCCGTAGCGGAAGTTCTCCAGCAACCGCCGACTCCGGAGACTCCCACGGACCTGTCTGCCGGCAACTGGCGATACCATACCCGCGATTTCTTCGGCGGTAGCCTCAAAGACAAGTTCCGCAACAACATCGCTGCGATCAAGACGCTGAACGCGCTCAGTGCAGAGGGTCGGAACACCGCGACGCCGGCTGAGCAGGAGATCCTATCCAAGTACGTCGGCTGGGGGCAGTTCCCGGCGATCTTCAATGACTACTACGACCAGGAAGATTTGCAAAAGCAGCGGGAAGAGATGGGATTGGCCGAACCTGAAAAAGGTGAGAAGGAAGCCGAAAAAGCATGGGAGAGCGAGCGGAAAGAACTCAAGGGCTTGCTCGACGATGACGCCTGGAAGTCGGCCCGGCGGAGCACGCTGAACGCGCATTTCACCCATCCGGACATCGTTGACGCGCACTGGCAGATGGCGCGGCGACTTGGCTACACCGGCGGCGGCCGGTTCCTTGAGACTTCCGCCGGCAGCGGTTACTACATGGGCCTGATGCCGGCGGACATGGCGGGCAGCACGCGCACCAGCGCCGTCGAACTGGACTCGACGACCGGCAAGATCGCCAAGTTGCTTTACCCTGGCGCGAAGGTCCACGTCCAGGGGTTCCAGGATTACCTGGCACCCGATGACTTTTTCGACATCATTGCGTCGAACGTGCCGTTCGGCAGGTACACGGTCCACGACAAGGATTACAACAAGTTCAAGGCCAGCATCCACGACTACTTCTTCCTCAAGTCAGCGGACAAGGTTCGGCCCGGCGGGCTGGTCATGCACATCACCAGTACCGGCACGCTCGACAAGGGCGACGCGGCAATCCGCGAGGAACTGGCCAAGACGTGCGATCTGGTGCAGGCGATTCGATTTCCCGGCGGCGCACACGCCGAGAACGCCGGCACTCAGGTTGTCACGGACATGCTGATTCTGCGCAAGCGACTTCCCGGAGAGAAGCCTGGGGACCAGTCCTGGCTTCAAACAACGACCGTGCCGGACCCGGACGGCGGCGATCCTATCCCGATCAACAAGTATTTCGCCGATCATCCTGAGCAAGTTCTCGGCCGGGTTGACCGCAGCGGCACCATGTACCGGGCCGAGAACGTCAACGTGAACCTGGCGTCGCCGGAAGAGCTCACCGAGAAGCTCGGCCAGCCGGTCAGCATCCGGATCGAGCCGGACGGCAAGCGACGTTTCATCTTCGCGGACGGGTCGAGAGTGCCAACAGCAGACTTGCAACGAGTCGGCGGCGAACTGTTCCGCAAGAAGCTCCGCGACGCCGTTGAGCGGGTGCCTGAGGGCATTTACACACACGAGAAGGCCTCAGAGGACAGATTTTCCCCGGAACGGCTGCCGGCGCCCGGAGAAGTCAAGGACGGCGGCTACCATGTCGAGAAGGGCAAGCTGTTCATGCGGATCGGCGGCGCCCTGGTCGAGCAAAAGACCAACTCGAAAGAACTGGCTCGCATCCAGGGGCAGCTGGGCATTCGCGATGCCATGCGCGAGATCGTCAACCTGGAAAGCCGGGGCGAGGATTCTGCAGAGCCACGCGGCCGGCTGAACCAAACCTATGACGCTTACGTTGCGAAGTGGGGATCGCTCAACGAGAAGATGAATCGTCGCGCTATGGCCGGTGACCCTGACCATCCTAACTTGCTGTCGCTGGAAGCCTGGGACGCCAAAACCGGCACTGCCAGGAAAGCGGCGGCGATGTTCACCAAGGAGACCATCCGGCACATCCCCAAGGTAACGTCGGCTGCCAACGCCGCCGACGGCCTCGGCATCAGCCTGCACGAAAGCGGCCGGGTGGACATCGACCACATTGCCCGCTTGACCAGGCAGCACAAGGAAACTATCGCCAAGGAGCTGGTCGAGAAGGGCCATGCCTACGAGGACCCGCAAGACGGCTGGAAGCCGGCCGACCAGTACCTTTCGGGCAACGTCCGCCGCAAGCTGACGCTCGCCAGGGCCGCTGCGGCGGCCGATCCGAAGTACAAGGCGAACGTCGAGGCGCTGGAGAAGGTCCAGCCGGAAGACGTGGACCACACGGAGATCGACGTGCGGCTGGGGGCGCCCTGGGTCCCGCCGAGTGACATCGCCGCGTTCGCGGCTGAGCTGACTGGCACACGAGCAGCGAACTTCGACATCGGGCATTACTCGCACAATGGCGAGTGGGTTGTCAAGAGTGGTGTGCGTAGCGAGGCGTGGTCAACTGATCGGATGAAGTTCGTTGACCTGCTGGAAGCGGCGCTGAACAATAAGCCGGTCACGGTCTACGACGATCACAAGGCGGTCAACCCCGATGCAACGCGCGAAGCGCAGGCCAAGGTGCAGGAGATCAAGGACGCTTTCTTCACGCAAGGCACAGGCTGGATCTGGGACGACGACGAGCGGCGCGAGCGGCTGGTGCGGTACTACAACGATAATTTCAATAATATTCGGCCGATCAGATATGACGGCTCGCATCAGACGTTTCCCGGCATGAATCCGAACTTCAAACCGCACCCGCACATCCCGAACGCGGTCTGGCAGGTTGTGTCCACCGGCAAGGCGCTGTTTGGGCACGAAGTCGGCACAGGCAAGACGACCGTCATGCTGGCAAGTGCGATGGAACTGCGCCGGCTCGGGCTGGCACGCAAGCCGTGCATCGCTTGTCTCAAGGCGAATATCGAGCAGATCACGCAGGAAGCGCTCAAGCTCTATCCCGGCGCGAAGATCATCACGACGGCGGAGATGTTCGACGCCAAGAAGCGGCAGCAGGCGATGGCACGCATCGCCAGCGGCGACTACGACATGGTTATCATGACGCATGACCACCTGAACAAGCTGCGCATGAAGCCGGAGCAAGTCGCCAAGTTCATCCAGGAAGAGATGGATGGGCTTACCACTGCCATCGTTGAGGCTCGGCAAGATGATCCAAAAGGGCAGGGCCGGATTGTCAAGGACTTGGAGAAAGCGCATGAGAATCTGCGGACCAAGCTCCAGGAAGCCCTGAACGAGAAGGTAAAGGACAACACGGTGTTCTTCGAGGACACCGGCATCGACCAGCTTTTCGTGGACGAGTCGCATTTTTTCAAGTCGCTGCCGTGTTACACGAAGATGGGAAACGTCAAAGGCATCCCGACGCGGCGATCGCAGCGGGCAACGAACATGCTGATGCGCACCCGCTGGCTGCTCGAGCGCAACGGCGATCGAGGCGTTGTATTCGCCACGGGGACGCCGATCACGAACACGATGGGTGAGATGTTCAACAACATGCGTTATTTGCAGCCCAAGGAGTTGCAAGAGCGCGGCTTGCAAGCGTTCGATTCGTGGGCGGCGACGTTCGGCGACGTGCAGACCAAGGGGGAGTTTAACGTCGCCGGGCAGTATCGGCCGACGGCTCGGTTCCGGTCGTTCACGAACGTCAACGAACTGATGCAAATTGCCGGGCAGACGTTTGACATTCAGCGGGTCGCTACCATGCGGAAGGCGCCGCCGGAAGGCATTGAGATCCAAGGCAAAAAGTTCGAGGGCGGGCAGGCAATTCCGCCGTCCTACTTTGAAAAGGCGACGGATGAGGAAAAGGCCAAGTTGCTGGCGACGATCAAGCGACCTGATCGGAAGGATAGCACGGTCGTTTCGCCGGACACTCCGGCCATGCAAGCCCTGATGAAGAACTTGGTCGATCGCGCTGAGTCGGTATCACATCGGTCAGGCCCCCCGCAGAAGGGCGACGACAACATGCTGGTTATCTGCACGGATGGCCGCAAGGGCGCTCTGGACATGCGGCTGCTCAACCCAAACGCTCCCGACGATCCCAACAGCAAGACAAACCTGCTCATCAAGAACGTGCTGGACATCGCCCGGAACAACCCCGGCAAGACGCAGCTGATCTTCTCTGACCTGGGGGTTCATGAAACTGGGCTGTCCGTGCGTGGGGCAGTTGCGGGCGCAGAGGAGGTTGAGGACACGGCCGGGGAGGATATTGACCAGGAAGAACTTGACCGAGAATCCGTCAAGGCCAGCAAGTTCAACCTGTACGGTGACATCATCGAGAAGCTGGTGCGCGGCGGCATACCCCGTGAGAAGATCGCTGACTTCTCCCAGCTGTCCGGGGCGAAGAAAGAGGAAGCCCAGGACGCCATGCGTCGCGGCGACATGCTCGTCGGCATTGGGTCCAGCAAGAAGATGGGGACCGGCGTGAACCTCCAGAACAAGGTGCATACGATGCACCACCTGGACGTTCCCTGGCTGCCGGCCGAGCTGGAACAACGGGACGGACGCGGCTGGCGGTTTGGCAACGAGAATGCCGAGGTCGGCGTCGTTCGATACATCGCGGAAAAGTCGCTGGACCAGAAGTTCTGGGACATCCTTTCGGCCAAGCACGGGTTCATCAAGCAAATCATGGAATCGGGCGGCAAGGGCATCCGGTCGATCAAGGACGAGGATACCGAGACGCTCAGCTACGAGCAGCTGACGGCGATTGCCAGCGGCGATCCCAGAATCATGGAAAAGGTAGAGCTGGACGAGGAAGTCAAGAACCTGGGGTATGCGGAGACGCGGCACGCCAAGGAGAAGTTGCGGCTGGAGAAGAGCATCAAGCGATCCGAAGCTGGTAACAAGGCCAACGAGGCGCTTGTTGCCAAGCGAGAGCAAGACCTTGCGGCGATAGCCGCGCATCCGGAGTTTGAGGCTGAGATCGGTGGCCAGAAGTTCACGGAGCGAAAGGGGGTCGATGAGGCGCTGGGAGCCGCGCTCAAAGCATATCAAGACAAAGCTATTGCGATGGATAGTTGGCAGTACAGTGAGCAAGAGGAACTACGCAACAAACCGCTTGGCACCTACAAGGGTATGAGCATTTACCCAACCGGTAAAGGCGAGTTTTCTATCGCAGGGCCATCTGGCGAAAGATGGACAACTGGTCCTTCCCTTCAGTCGATCGAGTACGTTGCGCGCAATACGATCGCTAAGTGGAAAGGATTTGCCGAAGAATCTGTTGCGAAGGTCACGGCTGACATCGAGAACACCAAGAAGCGTCTTGCCGCTTACACCGCCTTTCCACGCACCGAAGAACTCAAGGCTAAGCGGGCCCGGCTGGCGCAAATCACTGCCGAACTGGAAGCGTCCGGCAAGCCTGAATCTCTGCGCACTGAGGAGACGTACAGCGGAGGGCCGGCGCCTGGATCCCGTGAAGGCGGTGGGTCCAGCGTCGGCACCATAGCTGCCGTGGCGACGCCGGGGCCGCCCACCCCCGCCCCGGCAGCGCCCGCCCCGGCAGCGCCCGCCCCGGCAGCGCCCGCCCCGGCAGCGCCCGCCCCGGCAGCGCCCGCAAAAACGCACGTCACCGTCAGTGGCAATACTTTTACACACAAGGAGGCGATCAAGGCCGCCGGCGGCCGCTGGGACCCCGATCGAAAGGTGTGGAAAGTGCCGGTAGGCCGCGCTGACAAGCTCCGCAAGCTCAGCGGCCTGCGCCTGTTATCCAGTCAGCTGCCGTCCGACGAAGGGTTCTTGCTGGCCACGGCTGAAGAGTTCTCCATCGCCTGGTCCCCCGACGTTCTCCAGCTCTCGCTGGCCGACCTTCTCCCGCACCCGCTTCGCGCTATCGGCGAAGCCTATCGGTCGCTGATGAAGCGGCTGCGCAAGGAGCCTGAGTCCCCCCAGACCTGGGAGCCGACCGACGTTGACCGGTACATGATGGGGCACTGGCTGCCCGTCACCAGCAGCAACGTCGCCAGCATTCGCTATCTGGGCGACGAGAACGCCCTGGAAGTCGAGTTCCACGGTGGCCGGCCGGAGGAGCCGGGATTCTACCGCTACGATCAGATCCCGCCGGCGATGGCCCGCGACTTTGCTAAGGCTGCCAGCTTTGGCCGCTGGGTCTGGGATAACTTGCGTGTCCGTGGCACGCGCTACGGCCACAAGAAGCCGTACACGTTCATCTCCGGGCCGAGCGTCTACCAGCCATCGTGGATGAAGAGCGAGGCCAGCAGGCAGGCCCACGGGCTCATGCACATGAGCAGCGGGTGGAAGGCGCAATTCCTGTGGCTGGCTACAGCCCATGCCCCCGGCGGCCAGGGCATCGACATTGCCGGCAAGCATTTCGCGCCTGGCGAATTCATCCCAGGCGCCGACCTGGCCCGCGCGACGCCAGAGCAGAAATCACAGCTGCATGTCAAGGGCGAAGGTCACGCGCCCGGCGAGAACGAGTATCACTCCAAGCCGTACCTTCCCGACCCGACGGCGCCCAACCCACGAACCGGCATCCCGGACCATGCCCGCGTTGGCGTGCCCGCGATGGGGACGCCGCCGCCGCCCAATCTGATCCCGCGATTGCCAAATTTGAGCGACAAGCAGCGCGAAGTCGAGACTCGGTTTGCCGAGAAGTACCTGGCCGACCCCGACAAGATGGTTGGCAAATATCTCAAGGCGCTGCGCAATCGCAAGATCGGCGAGCACCCCAACGTCTTCGCCACGGACGACGTGAAGGCGCTCAACCGCGACTGGAACCCAAAGAAGCTCGGCGCCGGCGATGTACTGGACAAGGACACGAAGAAAGCGATGGCCCGATACAACGCAGCCATCCATCAGACCGCAAACGCCATCGCCAAGAAAGCGTTTCTGAAGCACCTGGATGATGTGGTTGCGAAATACCCGGAAGGCGACCCGCGGCGAAGTGTGCTGGCGACCAACGGCGGCTGTGCCAGCGGCAAGGGCAGCACGCTCGCCCGCAGCACGAATGAGGACGATCCGCATTTCGGGATGCTGCCGGCTGCCGAGCTGGTTGGCGCCATCTGGGACGCGGCTGGCGAGCAGAACGCCACGGAGAACGCTTGGATTTATGAGGAATGCCAGAAGCGGGGCATCAAAGCAACGTTCGCCTACGTCTGGGCCGACCCAAAGGACACCTGGGAAGCTCCCGATCGGGGTGTGATTCGCCGGGCGATGCGCAAGGGTCGCATGGTCGATGCTCGGTTGTTCGCTGACAGCTATGCGCACGGCGCGAAGAACATGAAGGCGTTTCACGATCGGTACAAGGGCAAGCCGGGCGCGAACTTCATTTTCATCGACAACCGGCAGAAAGCGGCGCCAAAGCTGCTCAACGATTTTCCGCAAGAGACGCTGGCCTGGGACGCGGAAACGATTTACCGCGATGCTGTGGCGTCGCTCAAGGTACACAAGCACAACCGGACCATTGACAAGTCGCTTATCGAGGGCGGGCTGATCGGGACGAAAATCTGGGGGCCGCCACAGAAGCTGGAAGGGACGTTCAAGTTCGCTACCGGGTTCGTCTCTGAGGAGCACCCCAGGGGGCAGCCGAAGAACAAGGGGGTTGAGGACATGTTCACATGATCGTCACCGTCCGCAAGCTGGCGCCTGACGGCGAGGACACTGTGGTCGGGACCATCCGGTATGACGGCAAGAAATACCGGTTGAAGCCGGATCTGCCGCTGCTGCGCAAGATCGTGACGACTCCAGTGATGGACACCGTCGGCCAGCGGGTGTTGACGCACAAGGATGGAGAGCAGTTTTTAGCTGCTCTCCATCGCCAGTGGAAGTCGGCTTACTTGCGGGTAAGCGAACCTACGGATTCGGTGGGGTAGGCGCGGGCGACGGCTCCAGCAGGTCATCCTCCTCGCCGACGGCGTTCATTCGTGCGTTGAATCTGGCGTCGGCGGCATCCGGGTCAGCGCTGTCTTGAGCCAGTCCGGCCAGCAACGAGGCTGCCAACGGATCGATTTGCTGTTCTTGCGGGGGCCGCTTCTTTGGCTTGCCCTGGGGCTTGGGTGTGTCAGGCATGGCTTACTTCTCCGCAAAGAACGTGAACTGGCTGTTCCAGTCGCAAATCGGGCACAGGTGGTATTGTCCTTCATCGTGATCCCCGCCGCAACCCACATAGACGTAAAGCACCTGCCCGGTCCGGTAGTACCGGGCGGCAGCGATGAAGCGGTAGAGCGATGGCCGGTGCGCCCACGTTGGCTTGCCGGTCTGCTCATCGGGTTTGCCGGGGATGCCGCAGAACTTGTACACGGCGCCGGGTTTTGGCTCGATCTGGGTGTTCATGGCGCTTCGACTTTCTCCGTCTTCGGCTCCCAGATCCACCAGTGCGGGATGAGTTCCGGCGTCGTGAACAGGTGCTCGGGCGTTCGTTTGTCGTCGGAGATCAGCCGGAAAAGGCGTTCGGCCTCCGTCATGAATCGCCGGAACATGCCAGCTGCGTCCGGCGGCAATGCTTGGAGCCGCCGAAAGAACGGCGTCCCCGGTTCCAACGATGCTGAGATGTGCAGTCCGACTTCCCCGCACATGCTTCGTTCACGAGATATTATCAATCGAACCCCGCCCTGGGTATCGAATCTACACCGGGCCAGTGCTGACGGGGGCATGGCGACGCCGAGCCGGATGCTCTCAACGTCATGCGTCTCGGCGATGGCCAGCGGGTAACGGGCTTGCAGGGCCGGGATCGGTTCAGGGCTGAATGGGTGCGGCATCAAACACCTCCATGATTTTCGGCATGTGCCTTGCGTGAATGAAGCACACACACACGTCCGTCTTGTCTTGCCCTACCAGATCGCCGACCCACACGCCGCCCTTGATCGCCGTCCAGAGGCCGGCTTGCCATTCGGCAGGCATGGCGGCAAACCAGCGTGAGATCCAGTCGTGGGACTTTGCTTCCTGCGCTGCCAGGTATTCCAGCGTCCGCCGTTCCAGGTCAGCGCCACGGCCTTCCAGCGGAGCGTCTTCGGGCAAGCCGTAGTGCTGCGCGAGGAGCTTCTTGGCGCACAAGGTACAGACGATGCTCTTCGTTTCGCCGATCAGGACCGGCGCGAGCAGGTCGCCGGGAAAGTCACGCTTGCAGCTGGGGCAGATCATGTATCGCTTTCGTAGGAGCGAACTGCCTGGCCGCGACGGGATCTTTCAACACTCGGCCCTCGTTTGGCTTTACGGGGTCGCCGAGGCTTGTCTGGCCTCCGGCATTGCGGACAGGTTTGGAATAACGGATCATCGCTGTACTCAGCGCCGCAACGCGCACAGATCATCGCAATCTCCTCCGCCAGACAGCCGACCGCGCCAGCTGCTCGTCCGGCGTAAACTGCCGATGGGCGTCAGGGCCGGTTTTGGGAGCCGGCGGCATGGTCGGCAGCCGCTCGGCAATGAGCACGTCCAGTTCTTCTTCCGTCGGTTCATTTCCGCCGGCACAGTAATTCCCGGGGTAGAGCGTCGGGTATTGCGCACGGATTTCCCGGTTCTCGTAGCAGTGCTCGCAAAGCCCACGAGCCTTGGCTTTACGGACCCCGCAGTGAAGGCATCTCTTCATGGCTCACCATGAGTAAGTCACCGGAATACCGGCAGTCTCCGCAATCTCGATCTCGCGGGTCACGCCCCGCGACTCTTTCCAGCCGTCCAGGGTCAAGACGTGCAGTTCCTGGCAGCGGGCGATCATGGCCACATCGTATGCTTCCCAGAAGTCGAAGCCCGGCGGCAGTTCGCCGTAGACAGCCATCGGATGCGTGTGGGCGATAGGCGAGAACACGAACCAGCCGCGCGCCATCAGCTTGGCGGCATACTCGCAGACACGGCGAAAACGGCCCTCGCGGATGGCCGAGTCGGGATGGCTATAGGGGCTGGCGAGGTAGGTCAGGTCAGGCATCGTCAAACTCCGATCAGCGAAATGAGTTGCCGGCCGATGAACTCGGTGTACGCGGGCGGGATCGCCTGGCTCAGTTCATCGCGGGTCATCCAGTCGATCCCCATTGCCCGCCGCCATTCTGCGACACCGCCGGCGCCTTGCGTTCCGCCATGAACGGAAGCGACGTGATTGAAGTAGCGTGTGTCGTGTCCGGCGACGGACACGACACACGCTTTTGCGTTGGCTTTGCGGCGGTCGCTGCGGTTTGCCGGGAATCGCGGTTTCTGCCAGCCGTGTTCACAAGGCGGGACCATCAGCGGTACATTTGATTCAAACAGCCGGTGCCGCCGGATGTCCATGCCGAACGAGCTGCCGCAGAGCATGACGGGGGATAGCAGCGGAGCGCCGACGACATTTTCGATTACCCAGACCTTGCCGGATGCCATGAGCAACTCCCGCACAGGCGCAACCAGTTCCGGGTGCCGCTTGACGTGCAGATGCTTCAAGACGGTCCAGGCTTGACACGGCGGGCTGGCGTGGATGGCTGCGAAGTCGTCCAGGTAATAGCCGAGAACGGACGCGCCGGCAAGCAACCCGCGCAGCACGTCCAAAGCATCCGCCTCCAAGCAGGTATATGGGTAGTGAGGCTGCGGTTCGATATCAACTCCGACGCAATCGAAACCGGCGCGGCTGTAGCCGGCTGAGCAGCCTCCGGCCTTGCAGAATAGGTCTAGCAGCTTCGGCCTCATGAATTTTTCACCTTGGTACCATGCGGCAGCAGCTTCATCCCGTCCTCGCACTTGCCGCTGCCGTTGCAATACTTGCAGACGATGACGTAAGGCTCCCGCTGCCGGCCCTCGGCATCGTAGGCCGACGACATGACGTTGCCGGCACCAAGACAGTACCCGCAAGACTCAAGCTCTTTCATGATTCAATCTCCTGTACTACGTCTACCATCGGGGTAGACGTACGCGCCGCCCGGACCGGACTCGACGTGGAACCCAGGCCGCGCCGGCGGATAGCGGCCGGGAACGTGTGGCTCCCACCCCTCGGTGCGCATCTTATCATACCACCACTCGGCCTCCCACCGCGAGCAGCGATAGCGCCGGCCGCTGGCCCAGGTGATCCAGGCGCGCTCTCCACAGTAGGCGAAGATCGTGGTGTCGGGACCGCGTTTCAGACAGCAGGTCAGACGGTAGATTTCAGGCATGGCTTTCTCCCTCCACCCGTATTATACGTTGTAGCGGACAGTGAGCAAGACGATACCACGGATTTTTCCAGAAAGTTTTTCCGCCTTGACGGATAGCCTGCTGCGGCATAGGATTTTGCTGTCTACCAACCTCCTAACTGGCCTGTCGCGGCTCGTGGCCGCGACAGGTTTTATTCCCATGACGATGACAGACTACCTGAGTTCTACCGAGGCCGCCGACCTGCTCGGCCTCACCATCGAGGCCGTGCAGAAGATGTGCGGCCGGGGCGTGCTCGCGCACCGCTATCTCGGCGCTGCCGGCACCGGCGGTCGACTGCTGGTGTTGCGCGCTGACGTGCTGGCGGAAAAGAAGCGTCGCACGGCAACGCCGGAGCATCGTGGATACCCACGAGGGCGGTCGCGAGGAAAAGCGAATGCCTGAGAATCACGCAGACAGGATTGAGCCGGGCGACAGTTACGGCGTCTGCGATATTTGCGACGCGCCGATTGTTCGGTCGAGCGAAGAGCAAAAGACCGATCGGTTTGAACTCGCCATGCCCGACGCCGGTTACTTGCTGCTTGTTCACTGGTCATGTTTTTGCAGAGCGCTGCGCTGGGCAGGCCGTGAGGCCTGCCAGGAAGCTGGTCGCGTAACGTGCCGGCATCCTGGGTTTGGCGAAACAGCGACTACCGGCGTCTCCGATGTCAGCGAGACGCGCAAGGACTTGCTCCTCGTCCTGGCTCACTGGCACCCGCCGCAGGCGTCGCCGCAGGGCCAGCTGCGTAACGAGCTGCTGGCGAAGTACCAACGGTGACCACGGGGGATTGTGAACCGTGGGAGTCTTGTACGGCAGTCAAGAATGCCTGGACCCAATCCGACTCTGGGAGCAAGGCCGCAACCTCGGCTGGCCCGATTACTGGCTGGCCCGCCTCCCCAACGGCTTCACCTGCCCGGTGGGATCGAACCACGGCACCGGCTGGGTGATAATGCTCGGCAGCAGGCTCAATCTCCTCACGCTTTCCACGCTCTACGATCTGACATTTCACGTCGATAACATCGCCGGTTCGCCGGAAGATTCCCAGGAAATCACGCTCAAGAACCTCGCCATCGTCAGGGCCGAAGACATCATTGCCGGACCGGACTCGCCCGCGCTCGCTTCGTTTGTGGACGACAATCCCTACCTGGTCGAGCTGGCCGATCGGCGGTTGCTGTACCGGGGCCTGCCCATCGACAAAGCGTACAACGTTCGCAACGACATCACCGCCAGCGCCTACTACGCCAGCACACGCAACCCGGTTGGGCCTGCCGATTGGACCTGGCAGACGATGGTGACGGATATCTGGACAACGCTGGCACTGCCTACGGTGATGACCGGCAGTCTTCCTTGGGGCGATCCGACGTTGCCTTTCACGCCGGACGGCACGCCGGAAGGGTTTATCTTCTACGGCAGCGACGCCTGGCTGGCGCTGGAGTTCGTTCTGCGACGGCTGGCCTGCGCTCTTGTCCTGGATCCGGTCACCGACACGTTCACCATCGCACGGCTTGGGGTTGACGCTGACGACACGGCTGGCGCGCTTTCGGCGCAGACCGATAATCGCAGCTGGGATGCCAGGATCATCGAGAGCAACCGCGACCATCCAGCAACAGCTAGGGTCCAGTTCCGCAAGTTCCCGATGCCCGACGTGAGCGAATCGCCGTGGTACGTCGTGGATGTGGCGAACACGGAGACGGGAGCAAGCGGGGGCATCGTCCTCGATGATGACCTGTACGCGCTCTACGACTCGACGCCGACGCTGCAAAACGGCGCAGCTCTGGCAACGCGGGCGGCCGAGCGGGCGGCCGATGCGTTCCGCGAGTTCACTCAGCTTGCCCGGCTCAACCAGGTGTTCGCCGGGCCGCAAGGCGACAGCTCTGCCGATGCTGGGCTTCTGCCAGGAGGCATGATCTCTGCAACCCGCTGGGAAGACCGTGGCGAGGGCTACAAGACGGAGGTGGTTCGTTTCCCGGACATCTTTCCACGGTTCGAGAATTTCAAGCCGAACTGCTGCGAGACGACGAACAGGAGCAGTACCGTCATCAGCTTGACGGCCACGAATTTGACGGTCACGAATTTCATGGAAACCGTCGCGACGGCGACGATCAGCAGCAGCCAGAACAACTACTCCACGTCCGGCTGGATGCACCTGGAGGCGACGGTCAACGCCGAATACGACCTGACTGGCCTGAACGGCGGAACCGAGGGCCGGACAATCGACATCACCAATGTCGGAGCTGGCGACTGGAACATTCTCAACGACTCGGCATCTTCGAGCGCCGCCAACCGGATTTATACTCCCGATACTGCTACCCTCGTCCTTGAGCCGCGCACGACGGTATTCCTGAAATGGTCTTCAACCGTTGCAGCATCCGGCAGGTGGGTGGTCTTGGGGGTAACGTGTCGGGACATCAGCTGTCGCGTGAAGAACAGCGGCAGTCAGACCATCACCGCCAGTGCAGCGGCAACCGCCGTGACGTTCGATCAAGAGGACTACGACACCGACACGATGCACGACACTGGAGCCAATACCTCCAGGATCACCTTCAACCGAGCCGGTAAGTATCACTGGTTCTTCAACGCCAACATTTCGATGAGTTCGGCTCCGTCAGCTGGCAGCCATTGGATCGCTGAGACCTACAAGAATGGCTCCGCCGTCAAAGGTTACGCTTCCGGACCGTTCTTTACCAAAACACTGCCTGGCACCGGCGGTACAACCTACGAAGGGAGCATTCTGATCGTGCTGGAAGATGTATACGCCGTGACTGACTACATCGAGATTTTCGTGACCAACAACGACTCCGCAGTAGACGCTACTCTTAGTGCCCATGTGTTCTGTGCCAGAAAGGTAGATAAGGCAGGATGAACCTAATTGTTACTGTTGCCGACGGTCCTGAATACGACGGGGGCGTTTACGTCCTGGTACGGCTGCTGCGATGGCTGGGCTGCACGCTCCCGGTGCAGTCTTGGTTCGCGGCCTCCAGGCCCAACGATCCGATGGTGCGTGTGGACCTGGAGAAGAGGGGAACTACGTTCCACACACTCCCTGATGGTGTGGAAGGGTTTCACGCCAAGTGCTTCCCAGCAATTTGGCCGACGCTGCAAAACAGCTCAGATGAAGTGCTGTACCTGGATAGCGACAGCTACCCCACCCGCAACCCGGAAGAGGTATTCTCTTGGCGGGAATACACAGAAACAGGAGCGTTGTTCTGGCCGAACTTCCGCTCCTCCGACCCGGCTAGGTGGGCAAAGCTGGATATGACCTCCCCTGCGGAGCCGGAGTTCGAGACCGGCCAGTACGCTGTGAACACCTCGCGCGTCGGTCTCGCAATGAAGCGAGGTCACGATTACTGCAATGACCCTACCGTGTTCGGGCCGATCTTCCGCGACGATCAGGAATGTCTGCACGCCGGTTTCGTTCGTACCGGCACACCCTATGCGATGGTAGGAGTGCTGCCAAAATTCGAGCTGCACACGGTAATCAACCACGATCCGCGGGGGCGTGTATTCACGCAGCATCGGGTAGCCGATAAGTTCCGGCTCCAGAACTGGCCGTGCTTCTGGACCAAGCAGCGTGGCGACCAGATGGTCCGGCACTCGACGCTCAGCGACGAGGACGTGCTGTTCGGGTTTTTCGAGGAGTTTGCTAACCTGATTTCTGGTAACCTGAAGAGACACGTTGGCCAGCTGCCCGGTTTTTCGTGGTGCAGCAAGTGCCGAAACCGAGCGTGCATGTGCAAGAAGCCAACCCATGACCGAAGATCGCCTGATTCGCCTCTGGCTTGAGTGGCAAATCTGGCGGCGAGACGGCAGCAAGGAGGCCGTCTGGCGTGACCTGCACGGCAAGGAGTGGCCGCACGGGAAGGCAGTAGCCTATGCGATCGCAGTCAGGGACAAGAAAGAGAGCGCCCTACAGGAGAAGTTTCCGGAGAAGTAGCAAGATGCTGCCTTTCTTTCTGCTGCTGGCCATGCTCGGCTCGCCGGACTTCGGCACTCGGCTGGCAGCCGAGCGACGGTTGGAGCCGTGGATCTCAGCGCTGGTCCACCTGGGGGTAGACGACTGCACGCTGGACTTTCGTTGGCGGGTAGACCAGCTACGCCGGCCAGTCATGCACCTGCCGGCGCCGCGTGACTGGCAGCCGTGACGAGGGTGTCACAATGATTGAATCATACGTCGCGTTGGCTCTGGCACTGGTCTCGGCCGTGTTTGCCGGACTGCTGAATATCCAGAAGATCCGTGCCCAAGCTCGCATCGACGAAATCAAAGCGACCGCCGAAGCTCAGCTGTCTCTTGTCCATGCCAACACAACCTCGTCGGTGACGCATGGCATCCAGATTTCGACGCTGCAGCGGCAGCATGACGAATGCGTGCAACGCCACGACGAATGCCTGCGTCAAAATGCTGCCCTGGAACTGCGGCTGAGCAAGATCGAGAAGAAGGTCAACGGGGCGTGAACATGCGTGCTGCCGTTCCCGTGCTCCTCTTGCTGGCGAACCTGGCGCACGCTTCGCCTCTGACTGATGCAGTGGCCCTCGCCGCCGCTGACGCCAAGGCCATCGGCCTAGCAGCACAGCGACATCGCTATTTGGTGATGATCGGCAAGACAGCAAAGGAAAGGGAATCGGAATGGCGAATCCTGAGCGGACACCTGAACACCCTGAGCCGGCAGCCGGTGATACAGCCGCCGGTAGTGGTTCTCCAGAGCGGCCAGCCGAAGGGGCCAGCGGATGCGTGGACCCTGGCACGGCTGCTGCGAGTAAACCTGGACGACTACGGGTACAGCCCGTCGAGTTGGGACCAGCTTGGGTTCCAATCCCCCATTTATTCGACGGTTCTCACTGAAACCGTCCTCGTTACAACTGACCAGTCGGGACGGTGGTTCCGGTTCGCCGGCGACAAGCAGTGGACACGGGAGGCAGCATGGACAGGACCAAGACAGCGACAGACGCTCGGAACAGCCCCGTGGCTCGTCGAGGACGCCGCTTCGCTCGCTTCCTTGACTCAGCTGGTGCAACTTACACAAGCCCGTGTTCCGATGCTCTCCGCCGACAATTTCGTCTGGCAAACGGCAATCCAGGCGGATCGACGTGTTGGGTACTACGGGATGCTGGGGGTCAAGAACCGTGGTGATTTCTTCAAGCTCGTTGGCCTGGATGTCAAGAGCAGCACTGCCTTCTCCCCGGAAGCCCTCGCAGCCGTGTACAACTCGGGCGTTGCGCAGCAGCCACGACGGATTGCACGATACGTCACCCTCGGCGGAAGCGCTTGGGCTACGTTCGACAATCAGCAGGCCGTCGATCAAGCTAACCCGCTACGATTCCTGAACGGCGGGTTCACGCACAAGGCGGAGGAGTGGTTCGCACATGGCTCGAACGGCATCTGGAAGAACCTGCTCTGCGATGCTAATGGCAAGCTGCAAGATTCCGCCCCCGACTTCATTGGCTACGATCACTTTGCCACATCGAACGACGGACGTATTCATGTGGGCTTATCCTGTTCCCGCTGTCATATCAACGGCGGCCTCCAGGACGTTAGAGATAGCGTGCGGAATCTCTACACGCTCCCGCAAGTCCTCGTTTCGCCTTCGCTGCGTGCCCTCACAGATGCCCGGCAGCACTACTTCCAGGAAATCACCGGTAAGATCAAGCGTGACCGGGCCATCCACGAGGAGGCGATCCAGCAAGCGACGGGGTTGAAGCACGAGGAATACGCCAAGGCACTGAGCAACTACTTCGCGGCCTATGATCGGCCAGTGACGGTAGCACAGGCAGCAGAGGAATTGGGTGTAACCGAGCAGGAGTTTATGTTACGATTGGATGCAGCCCGCAAGACTCCCCAGGGGCTCGACCCGGTGCTGAGCATGTTCACGGTGGACCCGATCAGACGGGAACCTGTCCCACGATGGCAATGGTTGGAAGCGTACAACCTCGCGCAACTCGCCATGAGGGGTTATCAACAATGGCCGAACCGCTGACCGACTGGCGTTGTCCGATCTGCGGGCATAATAGCTATCGCCAGCTGCCGGCTCCGTGGGCGGCGTATGTCTATGTCAGCTACCTCTGCGATAACTGCTCGGTTCATTTCTCTGATCCAAAACGCTTCTCCGTAAGGAGCTTCATCAATGATCCGAAAACTGGTTGGACTCCTGAGCCTCTTGGCATTCCCGCTACTGATGTCCTCCCCTACTGACGCGAAGGCTGATTGCCGCCGAGCCGTTGTTGTCAACCGCCAGGTGGTTGCGGTGGAGACGGCCCTTGTCGCCGTGCCGGTGCCGCTATTCGCCAGTGGCTATGCGGCCGGCTCCGGCTACTCCTACACCCCACAGGCTCAGACGCTCCAGGGCAGCAAGAGCGATTACCAGCTGCTCCTGGAAGCCGTGAAGGCTCTGACGGCCGAGGTGCGAGCGTTACGTGGGGAGAAGCCGGCTCCGGTGCAGGGCAAGCTCTCGTTCCTCTCGGACGCTGCTCGTTGCGGGAAGTGCCATACGGGCCCGGCTGCGAAGGGCAAGCTCGACTTGAGCAAGGGATTAGAGGGCCTGGACGCCCGGCAGCTGGGCCTTCTTACCATCGTCACGGCTGACCCGAAAGCCGAAGACGCTATGCCGCCGCCGAACAGCAAAGTTGAGCCGTTGAAAGACGAAGAGTACAGTGAACTGCGTGCCCAGGTGACTCCCTTGCTGAAGGCGGCAAGCAAATGAAGATGATCTGTGAAGCTGGTCTGCTATGGTGGCTGGTTGCTTGGCGACTGGAACGCCGCCTGAATGTCGAGTTCAAGGATGGCTGGAAGCTGGACAGCCTGGAGTGTCATACCAGCCTGCTCCGTGTGTTCTTTGTCGCCGTGCTGAGCACGTGCGACCGCAGCGGCGGCAATGAAAGCTGATATAGGAGGTGAGCATGGACCTGCTCGACGTTGCTCTGGTGTTCGGCGGACTGTGGCTCGCAGGCTGGGTACTGACAGCAGGCGTGTTCATCGCCTACGAGTGGCCCAGCAGTATCGGCCGCGAATGGATCAAGGACGAGGGCTGGCTGTGGCTGATGTCCATCTGTGCCCTGCTCCTGGTCTGGCCGTGGGCCATCGGGTATTACCTGCGAGGTGGGCGGTGAGTTTGAAAGTAGGCATGGAGATTGTAGGACTCCTTGGTATCCTGCTGTCTGCCGACATTCGGGAAGGGCTCTGTGCCTTCATGCAGACGCAGCGTGGTCTCGGCGGTGCGTACACTCGATGGCCGGCACTTGCCTGCGCCCGCTATCCGCAGGGCACAACCACGAGCGTCCGGTTTTCAACTCGTCAACCGCTGTGGAAGGCCCGGCGCAGGACAAGAGATTAACCGCGGAGACCAAAAAATGAAAGCATTTTTCCGCTGGCTCAGCGATCCTGAAGTCTACGAGCTGCTGCTCGGCGGCCTGTTGCTGTTCGGCTGTCTCATCGCCCCGTTCCTGATCCTTGTCACCCCCTGGGTGCTTACCCTGATTGGAGACTGAAGATGAAGAAAGTCCTGCTCGCTCTTGCTGTCCTGCTCGCCCTCCCCGTCGTTGTTGAGGCGTCCCCCACCCGTCGGCCTGGCTTGCCTGATCCTCGCAATACCGTCATCGCCGAGACGCAACCCGGCGCACCGGCCGTTTACACAGAAGGCGACCAGATTGTTCGCGGCGGTGTCGCCGTGGTCCGGCAGCGTACTGTCGTCCGCCGTGCCGTGTTCGCACCGTTCCGTGTCGCTCGTGTCGTGGCGACCCCATTCCTCCGCCGTGCCGTGGTGGTGGACAGCTTCGCTTTCGCAGTACCGACCTTCACCCCAGCCGTCGCGGTTGTTCAGCCTACCGTGGTGGTGCCGACGTTCGCTCTGTCCACGCCGATTGTCCCGACCCTACAGGTGGTGCCGGCCTTTCAGGTATTCACCCCAGCGTTCCAGACCTTCGGCTTTGGGACTTTCGGCACCTTCGGGTTCCACAGCGGCGTGATTCTTCGTCGGTGAGATGCCGCTCCGTCCGCAAGCCCGGAGCGTTTCTCTGTTCCCGCCCCATCCTTGTTGGGTGGGGCTTGGCCTCTTTGCATCTGTTCGACTCTGCCCGTCCGGATGATCCAGGCGGGCGGGGTTGTGGGGTTAGCTCAACAGCAGAGCGTCAGCCCTGATACGGCTGGAGATCGGGTGTGCAATTCTCCGACCCCACGCTACGTTCGCTACCGTGTCTCTCCAATTATCTGAAAGGCTCTTCCATGCCGCTGCTTCCCTACCCCGACACCATGCAACTGACCGAGGCCATCACGGTCATGCTCAAGCCGCTGCAAGGCGGTGCGATCAACACCCACGAGGAAGTTCACGCCGCCTGGATCGTGCTGGGCTTCGCTGGCGGCCAGCTGCTTCCTGATGCACCCAAGATCGCAGCCATGCCGAAAGGCGTTATCGACGACCTGATTATCAAGTGGCTCAGCAACGTGGACTGGGCCAAGGTCGCCGAGTACGTGATGAAGCTCATCATGGATTGGCTGAGCAAGAAAACCGGGAATGGCCCGAAGCCGCTGCCCCCGTTCGATCCGCCGGTGGAGGGGTAACATGGCTGAGCCAATCTACGGAATGGGATGGGTGCCGTCGCTTCCCGATCATCGGGACCGGGTCTACTCGGCACCGCGTCATCTGCTGGAAGCCTTGCCGCCGAAGTTCAGTTTGCGGTCGAAGATGCCGCCGGTGTGGAATCAGGGAAGCCTTGGGAGCTGTACCAGTCAGGCTCTCGGTGCCGATTGCCAGTACACGATGGCCCTGATCGGCAAGGAACGAGCCATCATGCCGGCTCGCCTGTTCCTCTACTACAATGCCCGCGCCATCGAGGGTACGACACAGAGCGATGCTGGGGCTGCCATCCGCGATATCGTGAAGGCCGCTGTGAAGTGGGGCTATCCAAGTGAATCGAAGTGGCCGTACCGCATCGCTCGGTTCGCGGAACCGCCGCCGAGCGAGTGCTACACCGAAGGCACCACAAATCTCATCAGTCAGTACCAGGCGGTCCCCCAGGATGTTGACACGATCAAAGCGTGCATCGTGGCAGGACGCCCCGTCATCGTCGGTGTCAGCGTCTACGACAGTTTCATGGATGCCGAAGCTTCCAAGACAGGCATCGTGCCGTGGCCCAAGCGCAGCGAGAAGCTGCGTGGCGGGCACGCCATTCTCGTTATCGGCTGGGATGACACCTATTCAGGCGTAGCACCAGGCCACTTTGAGTGCCGTGGCAGCTGGGGCAAAGAGTTCGGCGACGCCGGCCACCACTGGCTGCCCTATCGCTATCTGACGACGCCGAGTCTGAGCAGCGATTTCTGGCGAGTGGATTACGTCATCTGAAGAGATGGGCGACCGGAGTTTGCCGCACGCTCGCCCAGATGGCCTGCCGTCGAGAAAGCCCACAAGTTACGGGAGCCGCGTTGCCAGGTGTGCGGGACGACGGCAAACACGGAAGTTCATCACGTTCTCCCCTACCACGAACGCCCCGACCTGGAGCTGGCGGCCAGCAATTTGATTACACTTTGCCGGCACGATCACTTCGTCTGGGGGCATCACAGAAACTGGCGTGACGTAAATCCAAGTTGTCGCGCCGATGCAGCACGATGTCAGAAGCTGCTGGGATGGTAGCGTCGCACCCAAAAAACCAGAAAAAATTCCGGCTGTCCCTTGACTCGCGAGTACGCTCTAGCGTATATTACTGGTGTCGCCCGCACATGGAGTGAGTAATGATTCGCGACATCGACCTCTTGTCTATCGTCTTGCAAACCCCCGGCGCGCTTGCGCCGATTGTCTGGGGTCAACCGGGAATCGGCAAATCCGCCCGAATGCGGCAGCTCGCCGCCTCCCTCGATCTCCACCTCGAAACGGTCATCGCCAGCATCCGCGACCCAAGCGATTTCGGTGGGCTGCCCATGCCGGAGAACGGCCACGGCATCCGTCTGGAGCCACCCAGCTGGGCGGTCCGACTGGCCGCCAAGGGCAAGGGAATTGCGTTCTTCGACGAGGCAAGCTGCGCACCGCCCGCCGTGCAGGCGGCCATGCTCCGGCCGATCCTCGAAGGCGCCGTCGGCGACTTGCAGCTGCCGCCCACGGTACGGTTCGTGAGTGCGGCCAATCCGCCGGATCAAGCTGCCGCCGGCTGGGACTTGTCGCCGCCGCTTGCTAACCGATTCGTCCACCTATCGTGGACTACCCCCACGGTAGACCAGTGGACCGACTGGCTCACCGGCGACGACACTGCCGCCGGCAAGGCCATCTCGATCAACCCCGAGCGATGGGCCAGTCAGTTCAGCCAAGCGAAAGCTCTGATCGCGGCGTTTTTGCGCCGCCGGGCGCATCTCTGCGAAGACATCACCAAGGTCACCGGCCGTTTCCCGCTTGCCTACGCCACACCGAGAACGTGGGAATGCGCTACCCGCCTACTCGCTTCCTGCCGAGCGACCGGCACAGACGAAGCGATCCTGCCGCTCATTGCCGGGACGCTCGGCGAGGCCATCGCCATCGAGTTTTGCACGTGGCTTCGCGCGAACGACCTGCCTGACCCGGAAGAGTTGCTGAAAAATCCAGACCTCTGGAAGCCGGATCCGAAGCAGCCTGATCGGGCGTTCGCCGTCTGCCTCGCCGTTACGGCGGCCGCCCTCGACGGCGGACCGGATCTGCCCAAGAGGAAGAGACATGATCGCTGGCACGCCTGCTGGCGCGTGCTTGAAAAAGCCCTCCCGCTGGGCAAGGAACTGGTCGCAATCAGCGCTCGCAAGCTGGCCAACGGGAAGGTCAAGCCGGAAATGGGCGAAGTCTCGCCGGCCGTGCGAGCGATCATCGGGCAGCTCAAAGACGTGGTGGTCGCAGCAGGGATGTCGTGAAGCGAGTGGGGATCTCTGATCGGCAAGCAGCTCTGGACTACTTCGGTGCCTTATGATGAAGCGAAACCTGACCTTGCGAATGCTCGAAGCGATCACCTATATGGCCCGCATGGTTGAGGCCGGCGGCACTGACGAATGCCAAGGGCTTGACGATGACGATGAGCGAAATCGGGCTTTTCGGGCCTGCTTGGCCGCTGGCGATTGGGCATCGCAGGAGATTAACCGACGACGCCAAGCAAGCCGGGATCGCGATCCAGAACCCCGTAGGAGGTTCCGATGAACGAGGGTATGAAGATCTACGCTCGTCTCGGTGCCCATCTCGCCAAGCCGCAGACGCATCTGGTCATCTCGCAGGAGATCACAAGTGAATGCCCGTGACCTCATCGCTGCCGCCCGCTACCGGGCAACCAGGCCCGACATGATGCCGTATCTGTCCTCGGTCCTGCTCTCACTGCGCCCTGTCGAGGTGCCCGGCCTCGGCACCGTCGGCGTCGATGCCGGCTGGCGGCTGTATTACGACCCGAAGGTAATCGAGTCCTGGGGGGTGTTCAGCCAGGCCGATGACGGTGTGACCGTGGTGCTGCTGCATGAGGCGCTGCATTGCGCCTTGCATTTTCACGAGCGGCTGGGGGCCAGGGATCCGCAAATTTTCAACGTCGCGCAGGATTGCTCGATTAATGAAATTCTGGTCGAGGCCGGCCTGCGGTTGCCTGCCTTCAAACACGACTCCGGCCTGGAAGGCGCAGCGGTCCTGCCCTCAACGTTCGGGCTGCCACCGAAGCTGACGGCGGAAGAATACTACAACTTGCTGCTGAAGCAGGCCATCAAGACGCCATCCCACAAGTGCGGTGGCTGTGCCGGCAACCCGCACGACTGTGAACAGGGGCAAGGAAGCCCCCTCGATTCTGGCATTGAAGGCATCAGTCCGCTCGACCAGCAGTTGCTCCGCCGCGCGACAGCTGAAGCCGTCCAGCAGCACGGCAAGCACGCTGGCAATCTGCCGGGCGCGCTCAAGGCATGGGCCGACATCGAACTGGCTCCGCCGAAGGTGGACTGGCGCAAACAGCTGGCCAGCCTGGTCCGCTGCACGTTGGCCAGCGCTGCCGGGCAGAGCGATTACACCTACCGCCGGCCAGCACGCCGGCAGTGGGGGCTGCGAGCCGTGTTCGGCTCGCGGTCGCCTATCATGCCGGCGCTGCGGGCCCCCATCCCGACCGTGAAGGGTGTACTCGACGTGAGCGGCAGCATGATCGGGGCGCCGGCGCTAGCCGCCCGGGCGGAGCTCATGGGCATCTGCAAAGCACTGGGGTCACCGGTCGAGTGGGTCAGCTGCGACACGCAGATTGCGGCACGGGCCCGGGTTGGCAGCAAGCGGGACATCGGCAAGCTCGGCGACACCCAGGGCGGAACTGCCCTCGACGTAGCAATCCGGCAGCTGGACCGGGAACGGCCGGACGTTGTGATCGTCTTGACCGACGGGTACACCGGCTGGGGAAACCGAGGCGACTACCGCTGCCGGTTGCTGGCAGCGATCACCCCGCACGGACAGAAGCCGCCGGACTGGGTGCCGTGGGTGCAGATCGAGGAGTGAGTGATCTTTCGCGAACTTGGTGCACGCATGAAATACCCCAACCGAACTCCGCCGCTGGCCGAGCCGACCGGTGAAGCCTGGCAATCATGGTGGAGCTACTGCGATCACATGCGCCAGACTCGCCTCAACGCTGGCAAGAAAGACAGGTTCTGGCACCAGCGGATGCATACGGCCGAGCGCGTGGTTCTGAGCCTGGAAAAGAATTTGCGCCTGGTAGTGCGTTACTGGGACGCTAAACGGCGCAAGAACCAGCTTATCCGCCCCGAGGATTACGTCCCCAACATGCACTCCGAATGCCTGCAGTGGTGGGGGATATCGTATGCTCGACATGCGATGCTCGACGCCCTGGGGCGGATGATAGCTGCTTGCTCGACAGACCCGATCCTTGCCTACGTCACGACGCCGGCCGACTGGGTAAAAACCATCCCGCCGTCGCTTTTTCTTGACCTGGCGTGGAAGTATTACCACAAGATCCAAACTCTTAGCGAGGTGCGCAATGGACCTGGCAAATGAACTCCGCCAGCTGGCGGACAAGATCGAACAGGCTCAGTCTGCTGTCGTCGTCTGCAACGACATGAGCGTGACCGAGGCCGTGCGGCTGCTCCGGGCCGACTTCAAAGCCGGCAAACTGACCCTCTGCGTTGAATGGTCCGGGTATGAGGATGACCTGGAAGCGGAGTGGGCTGTGTTCAATGGCTCCAGTTACAAGGCGCTCGCCAAGGGCACGTTGGCCAGCGCCGTCCGTGAAGCGATCGAAGCGCACAAGCCCCATGACGTGCTGGAGCGACTGGAAGCGGCGATCCCGGTGGGGGAGAAGGCATGACGCGCCGCGAGGCCAAGCACTTGCTCCAGGTCGTCCGGATGCTGGCCAAGCGCGAGCCAGTGTACCGGCGGCTGGCGGGCGACCTGAACCTTAAGGAGATAGCGAGGATGTTGCGGCAATATCTGCGTCGCAAGGGGTCGTGCCAGCTCGAGGATTGGGAAGTTGAGTCCGTCCTGGAATACGCCCGCGAGCATTGCCCCGACTACGCCCTCTACCAGCTTGTCAAGGAGTGCCGACCAGATGCGTGAAATCATCATCGCTGATCGCGGCTGGGTCTTCCTAGGGATGGCCGCTGTAAAAAAAATAGACGGCGCGCGGTACGTCGTCATCACCGAAGCGTCGGTGATTCGCAAATGGGGAACAACTAAAGGTATCGGGCAAATTGCTTTGTTCGGGCCGACAAAAGAAACCGTCTTGGACGAGTGCGGGACGGTAAAGATCCTTGAAACGGAAGTGAAGGCCCGAATTGAATGCTGTTATTGACAAGTTGGGGTCCGGGTCCGGGTCCGGGTCCGGGTCCGGGTCCGGGTCCGGGGACGGGTCCGGGTACGGGTCCGGGTCCGGGTCCGGGTCCGGGGACGGGTACGGGTACGGGTACGGGTCCGGGTACGGGTACGGGTCCGGGGACGGGTACGGGTACGGGTACGGGTCCGGGGACGGGTCCGGGGACGGGTACGGGTCCGGGTCCGGGTCCGGGTCCGGGGACGGGGACGGGTCCGGGGACGGGTCCGGGGACGGGTGTGTTATCGAAGTGCTGGACGATAACAGCTACGCCCTGGCAAAGTTATGTGTGGAGGCCGACAAAAGAAACCGTCTTGGACGAGTGCGGGACGGTAAAGATCCTGGAAACGGAAGTGAAGGCCCGAATTGAATGCTGTTATTGACAAGTTGGGGTCCGGGTACGGGTACGGGTACGG